>Ga0157369_10001608_pt1 | contig 27634 bp, 30 predicted proteins | sample C25metaG_FD_113461 | JGI IMG/M metagenome (GOLD analysis project Ga0157369, IMG submission 113461) | Corn rhizosphere microbial communities from Kellogg Biological Station, Michigan, USA - C2-5 metaG | ecosystem: Host-associated > Plants > Roots > Rhizosphere > Soil | place: USA: Michigan... | reverse complement strand
CGCCGCCGAATCCCATGATTGCGAAACCCGTCGCCATGCCGCGCCGGTCGGGAAACCATTTGATCAGGGTCGAGACCGGCGTGATGTAGCCGAGACCGAGGCCGATGCCGCCGAGAAGGCCGGTGCCTAAGAACACCAGCCAGAGCTGGTGGATCGAAACGCCATAGCCGCCGATCGCAAGCCCGATCCCCCAGCACAGGGCCGCGGTCAATCCGGATTGGCGCGGGCCGGCATGTTCCAGCCACCGCCCGAAGATCGCCGCCGAGATGCCCAGCGTCGCGATGAACGTCTCGAAGATGTGCGTGACCTGCGCCACTGTCCAGTTGCAGTTCGCCGCCGTCAGCGCACCCATGAATTCCGAACACATTGGCGCACCGGCTACCAGCTTGCTCATGGGCAGCCAGAACACGCTGAAGCCGTAGGCCATCCCGATGCAGAGATGGATGGCGAGAGCGGCCGGCGGCACGAGCCAGCGGTTGAAACCCGCGCCAGCCACGATGGCCTCGCGCGATAGCAGGCCGGGCGGCTGCAGGCTGGAAGAAGCGGTTGTCATGGATGCCCCCTTCTCGTCGTTCGATCACATTCTAGCGCAATCGGGCCGCAACCTGAACGGGTCGGTTGCGTGTTCGCTGGCCTGTCTTCTAAAGTTCTTTCTTCTGAAATGACGCGTTGCACAAAGAGGTTCTCATGCGGTTCTTCCCGGCCATCTGTACAGCCTTGGTTCTCGCCACAGCCGTCCCGGCTTCGGCAGCCACCGCACCGCATGTCAGCATCGCCTCGCTCAAGGACCTGACGGTTCCGGACGCGCCCTATGACGAGAAGGCCAACGCTGATGCGCAGGTCGACGCCGCTATCGCGCGGGCGAAGAAGGACGGCAAGCGCGTGCTGATCGATCTGGGCGGCAACTGGTGCGCCGATTGCCGCATCATGGCGGGCCTGATGGAGCTGCCCGAGATGGAGCGCTTCCTGAAAGCACATTACGAGATGGTGAGCGTCGATGTCGGCCGCTTCAACCGCAACCTGCAGATCCCTGCGCGCTATGGCATCACCCAGCGCCTCGAAGGTGTGCCAGCGTTTCTCGTCGTCACCACCCATGGCAAGCTGGTGAACGCCGGCCGCGTCTCCGCCATCCAGGACGCGCGCCACATGACTCCGCAGGCGCTGGCCGACTGGCTCGCGCAGTGGACGAACTAGGCGAGCGTCTCACGAAAGAAGTCGACACACATCCGATGTGATTGCGCCATGGCCTCCGCGTTGTGGCGCATGACGACCTTGCCGCCCGCGCCCCGGTGGCTCATCGGGTCTTCGACGACGACATCGACACCCGGCATGTCGAAGCAGTGATGTGAATCCGCGAACGCATGTGCGCGGATGCGCGCGCGGTCGGATGCGCTGAGCGACGCCACAAGGTTCGCGCCTGCATGCGCATCGTCGTCGTATTCGTCGAGCGCACCGGTGACGAGCAGCAGCGGTGCATCGACGAGGCCTGAGAATTCGTGTCCCGGCATTTTGTTGTAGGTCCAGCACGCGGGATAGACAGGCATGAACGCCGCGAAATGCGCATCCGGCGAAAAGCGGTCGCTATAGGCGCGCGTCGCCGCGAGCATCGAGGCGACGCCGCCGAACGAGAATCCCATCACCGCGATCCGCTCCGGATCGACGGCCGGATGCGCCGCCAGATGCGTGCGCGCGCCGAAGACATCGGGCAGCGTCTCCGCCACCGTTTTGGGCCGGCCTTCCGATCCACCGGTAAGGCCGCGGCATGACCACTGATCGGGCTCGAGCGTGACGAACCCCGCGGCATGAAGCGCCTCGGCATATCCGCCTTCGCGGGTGGAGGGCCCCGCCGAACCATGAAGGATCAGGACGGCCGGAGATTTCGCCTCCGGATTCGCTTTCGCCCCCTCCGGCACCATCAACCGCGCAGCAATGGTGAACGGCTGATCATGCAAAGAGCGGAACGTGACATAGTGACGGCTTGGGAACCCGCGCATGGCGACACTCTACATTGGGGCGGCCTATATAAAGTAGCCGCACGCCCTTGGAACCCGAGGATCGGCCGGAAACAAGCCCAGAAACCAGCTATTGAATCCCGCCCCGGGCTGGGCCATAAACCCCGCCCAACCTGGATTTGCGGGCGTAGCTCAGGGGTAGAGCATAACCTTGCCAAGGTTAGGGTCGGGCGTTCGATTCGCCTCGCCCGCTCCAGGTTTTTCAGTGACTTGCGCCGATTTTTCCATCCGTATACGGATGGTTTCGGGAATACCTCGAGAAAACACTGGGTGTTCCGTGAGCGACTGTAAGCGCACAAACCAAGCGTCGCTTGCTGCCGCCGCGTCACCGGAGACCTCATATCTCATCCGACCCTTCCGGTCCTGAGGGTGCACTAAGGATTGCACTGCGGGATTTCCACGCCGTGTGGCCAATTGCGAACCCGTTACCTTCTCCGGCAAGTGGCTGCTGAGGGCAGGCGCGAGTAACAGAGCGCGCTTACCAACGTTTGCAGCCTAAAAAACCAATTCCTCAACGGACCAGCGCGCAGCATAGTCACTGAGGCGTGCCCATTTGGGGCGCACGCGGAAATAGGTGAGCCCTGGCCATCGCATCTGAGCGCCTGCGTCCGGCCGTGCGGCGGCGTAGATCTGCTTCAACTGCTCGAGTTCGAAACCGGCCGGTTCGTCCGCAACGCCTTCGTATTGCAGCGTCTTCTCATCGTCCCAGCTGATGACAACGGCTATCCGCGGATTGCGCCGCAGGTTCGCGCCCTTTCGGCTGTCCTGAAGGGTGTAGAAAATCAGCTCCGCCGCGTCGGTCACGACCAGATTGACGAGGGCTGCTTCGGGCGCACCCTTCGCGGAGACCGTTGATACGATCCCCAATCCTCGCGCCCGGATGAAATCGACCAGGGTCTTCTTCTGGAGCGTCATGCGATCATTCGATCTGCGTCGCCGAGATCGGTTCGACGCATACCATCTTGTTGCGCACCTGCCTTGCGCCCGCGGATTCGGCGAGAGCAGACAGCGCATCGCGGTGGCGCATGTCCGTGACGAGGCCCGACAGTTCGACAACCCCGTCTTCGACACTCATATGGACATTCGCATTGGGAACCCATCCCTGTCCTTCCAACTCGGCCGCAATCCGCGACAGGAGTTCGGAATCCGAAACGGGCAGGCAGGATTCCAGGGCGCCGGCGAGCAATTTGAGCAGGTCGGCACGTGCGACAATCCCGACAAGGCGGCCGTTCTCGACCACCGGAAGACGTTTGACCCCATGCTTCCGCATCAGACCCGCGGCCTCCGTGAGCTCGGCGGACGGTGCAATAGAGACGACGTTCGCCGACATCAGCATCTCGACTTTGCGGGCGTGGGTGCGCACGTAATCGTAAGCGGCGCTTCCCGGTGTGAAAAACAGCTCGAACCAGCCGGGCTCCTTGCCCTGTGTCTCGATTTCCGACCGGCGCAGGAGGTCGCCTTCGGTAATCATTCCAACGACATGTCCATCATCGTCGACAACCGGCAGGCCACTGAGCTTTCGGTCCACCATGGTGAAGACGGCGTCTTTCAGCTCGGCCTCCCGCTTCACCGAAGCGACCTCGCGGGTCATCACGTCCGAAACAATCATCGCGGCCTCCTCGTTGTGGTGCGAATGAAGCAGCCAGAGAAATCCCAAACATTGACGCGGATCAAGGTAGCCGTGCCGTGCGTGTGTTTTAGATAGATCGCTCGCGCCGAAACGGACGATCCGCTAAACAATTTGGCAGCGAGAAAGATGCTGGTGAGCAAAATGGAAATTCATGAGCTCTCTAGAGAGGAAATTGACCGCCTTCTGAAGCGCGTCCCTTTCGGGCATCTGGCGTGCGCAAAAGACGGTCAGCCATACGTCGCTTGCGTGAATTTCGCAGCAAGCGATCGCCATCTTTATGGATTCACGACCATGGGAAAAAAGGTCGAATGGATGCGGGCCAACGCCCTCGTCTGCGTCGCATTCGAGGAGGTCAAGAGTCCGCGGGAATGGGCAGCGGCCGTTGTGACCGGGCGGTACGAAGAGCTTCCGGACGCGCACGACACTGTTGAACTGCGTGACTACGCCCATGCGCTGCTGCAAAACAAGAGACGGCAATGGTGGGAGCCGGGCTATGTGAGAACGGTGCTCCGGTCCGGCGAGCGGCCGCTTGAACCTCTCTATTTCCGCATTTCCATCGAGACGGTGACCGGACGCCGTGCGGGCCTTGACCCCATCGAAGCTGGTCAGCCGAAGCGGTCGTCGCCTTCCGTGCTATCTTCGGCGCGAAGGACGGTTAGAAAGATTGTGAATGCCGTTGTTCGCTAAAGGCTCCAACCATGTCTGCTCTGAACGGCTTGGCCGCTTCGCCAGGGAAAGCTCGACCGCCAATCATCAGAACGCCGGGTCCACACAAGCGGATGTCATCGCGTTCCTGTCCAACTCTTCGGCGTATGGCGAAAAAGAACCGCCATCGATCCACGAAACGCATGGTTCGATTGTCTTTCTGGCAGGCTCCCATGCCTACAAGCTGAAACGCGACGTCAAATTCCCCTACATGGACTATTCGACGCCGGTGCTGCGCAGGGCGATGTGCCAGCGGGAACTGGAGGTCAACAAGCGGACGGCGCCTGAGATCTACGAGGGTGTGCGCGGCATCGTCGCCAATGGAGACGGTCTGACGTTGGGAGAGGCCGACGATCCGCGCGCAATCGATTGGGTCGTCGTGATGAAGCGGTTTCCGCAAGAAAATTTGCTCGAAGAGCGACGCAAGGCGGGCACGCTTGCGATCGGCGAGATGCGCGCCCTCGGCGAGGCAATCGCGGTGTTCCATCGGAGCGCAGAACAAATCCGGTCTCATGGTGGCGCCGATGGTATCCGCTGCGTCGTGGACGAAAACGTGACGCTGCTTCGGGACGCGCCCGGCCTCTCCAAGGACGTGGTCGCGCGCTACGCGGAATTGTCGGGGACATGGTTGAAGCGGCTGACGCAGGCATTGGAACGGCGTCGTGAGCAAGGCTTGGTGCGGCGCTGTCACGGCGATCTGCACCTGAACAATGTTTGCATGCTCGACGGCAAACCAATGCTGTTCGACGCGATCGAGTTCGCGGACGCGTTTTCCTGCATCGACGTCGGGTACGACATCGCATTCACGCTGATGGATCTGGATTCCTGCGATCTCCGCCCCCATGCCAACGCGCTGCTCAATCGCTATCTGGAACGGTTCGAAGACACCGCCATGGTCGAGTGCCTGCCGTTGCTTCTGTCCTGCCGGGCCGCGATTCGGTCTCATGTGGCCGTCGCTGCGGAGCGTGCCGGAGCGCAGCCGGATCAGGGGAGAGCGCGGCACCTTCTTGATCTGGCGGTATCTTATCTGGAGCCCAAGCCGCCGCGGCTGATCGCCATCGGTGGGCTTTCAGGGACCGGCAAAACGACCGTCGCGCAAGGCCTGGCGCCATCGCTCGGGGCCGCGCCGGGCGCTATCATTCTTCGCAGCGACGTCGTGCGCAAAGCGATGCTGGGCGTGCCCGAGACGGCGAAGCTGGAAGGTGATGCCTATAGCGAGACGGCCGTCCAGAAAGTCTACAAGCGGATCGACGCGCAAGCACAATCGATAGCGCAACTCGGCCATGCGGTGATCGTCGATGCGACCTTTGCATCCGGAGAAGAGAGGCAGCTGGTCGTGGAGGCGGCCAAAGCCGCAAACGTGCCCTTCACCGGTATTTGGCTCGAAGCGCCACGCGACGTTCTAGAGCAGCGGCTGCGAGAGCGCCGCGGCGATGCTTCCGATGCCGACGCAGCCGTGCTGGCGAAGCAGATACAAAATGCGTCGGTGCCACAGGATTGGCTGAAGATCGATGCAAGCGGCCCGGTCCGGGATATCGTCGAACACGCAGCGCGGCATGTGCAAAACTCCTCCGCATGAAAATTGACGTTCATCAAGGAACGGTGGCGCAATATCGGGCGTGATTTCCTGCGTCTGGTTGATTTCCAGACCGCCCGCAAGATCGAGATCAAAGCCGCGTAGCATCCCCCCTACCCGAAGCGGCTTTGAGGCGTGGCCCGGGAAGAGATCTCGGGCCCCGCATCTTTGCGTTAAATGAGAGTATGCACGTGTTAGTATCGTATTTCGTTCGGTTATTTTTGCCTCTCGCCTGCTTGTTGCTTCTGGCCGGAGCAGCACCGGTCCATACCGCCGCGCGCATCCAGGACTTGCTGCTCAAAGGCGCGAGCGCCAATTTCGACATCCGGGACCTCGATCTCGCGGCGCTGCGGGATTTCTATGGCAGCCGGTCCTATCAGCCCGTTTGGATAGAGGGCGGAGCGCCAACCCGCGATGCCGAGATTGCGTTGACGGCGCCGGAGCGTGCCGACGAAGATGGCCTCGATCCTGCTGCGTACCACGTGAGCGAGATTCGGATGCGGCGGCGGTCAGCGACCGCTGAAGGCAGCGCCGAATTCGAATTGCTTCTGACGGATGGCCTTCTTCGGTTCGCGCGCGATCTTCGTTTGGGACGTCCGCTCCTTCGCGTGCTGGACGATGACGTCGAGCTACCGGCACAGCCTTTCAACCCCGCCCGCGCGCTCAACGACGCGCTGAACAGTCGCCGACTTTCCGATTTCCTAAATACGTTGGCGCCCCCGCATCCACAATATGCTCGCCTCAAGCAGGCGTTGGCGCGCTATCGGCACATCGCGGACGCGGGCGGGTGGCAGCCCATCCTTGAACCCAAGCCGGATGCGCTCGGCGAGCAGTCGCCGCAAACCGAGCGTCTGGCGAGACGTCTGTCTGTTGAGGATATCGGGCTGACGGCTGATACGGCGCGAGACCTGAAAGCAGCGCTTCAGGCATTCCAGCAACATCACGGCCTGGAGGCGGATGGCCGCCTTGGTCCGAAAACGCTGGAAGCGCTCAACATGCCCGCCTCGGCACGGGTCGCCACCATCGAAGCGAATATGGAGCGCTGGCGCTGGCTGCCCCGCGATCTGGGCCGGCGCTACATTCTGGTCAACGCCGCCGATGCAACGCTCGAAGTGCTGGACAGTGGGCGGGTGGTTCTGAGATCGAAGGTCATCGTGGGAAAGCCGTCCACGCGCACAGCGATTTTCACGGCGAACATCACAGCCGTCACATTCAATCCGGACTGGAAGATTCCCGCGCCGATTGCGCGCAAAGAAATCCTGCCTAAAGCCCGGCGGAATCCGAACTATCTGAGCAAGAACCATATCGTCATCGGGCCATCCGGGGCGCTCCGCCAATTGCCCGGACTGGACAACGCCCTTGGGCTCCTGAAGATGGAGATGCCGAACCGGTTCGACGAATACCTCCATGACACGCCGTCGCGTGGTCTATTTGGGCGCGCCGAGCGGCATTTGAGTCATGGCTGCATTCGCGTGGAGCAGATACAGCCCCTCGCGTCATTCGCGATGACAGGCGATCCGGAGAAGGGCTTGCCGGATATTCAGGGGGAAATCGCCGCAGGCGCAACCAAGCGGATATCTCTAGAAAACACGCTGCCAGTCTTCGTGGTCTACTGGACGGCGGTCGCCAATGAGGATGGATCAGTGGACTTCCCACGCGACGTCTACGGCCGCGATCAACGGCAGTTGTCCGCGCTGGCCGGAAAACGCTTGATCGGCCGTATCACGATGAACACGGTAAGCGAGTGCTCCAAAGCCTGACTCTGGGTGATGCCTAACTTGAAGTCGGTGCCTTAAGCCGAGCATTTTCCCGCGTGAACGAACTCATTTTTTCAATCTGCGCGATTTCAATGGCGATTTCTTCCCACTGCTCGGCGGCGCTCAAGTAGGAAGCTTTGCTGTTGGGGTTGTGCGCCAAGTCCGCCAGGGTCCGGCACTGTTCCGCACGGGCGCGGCAGTTCTCGATGCGGTCGGTCGCTTCAGACGTGGCGTGATGATCCCGCCAAAGCGCTTTGCCGTCCTTGCGCAAAATCAACTTCAGCACGCGGCTTCCGAACCGTCCATGGGAATGACAACATCCCGAGGCTGTATCGCGAAGTTCGGCCGCGTTCTAGCCTCAGGAAGGACGAACAGCACCCGTCATCCCACCCATTGCCGAAAAGACACCCCGCATCGGACTCCTGAGATAGCTTTCCCGTCCGCGAAGCCGCAGAAGCCAATCCTGGATAGCTGGCGAGCGTTGCAGGAGCTCAGCCCCTTCAGCCGTCAGCACAAAAAAGAGAAGCTGGGGCAGAAGGAAACTATCCGCGATCGTCAGCGCTTCACCCGCGAGATGAGGCGCGCGTGTGAGTGCCTCTTCGATCAGGCGCATTTGCAGCGTGAGCGGCTCCTGCGCCTGCGCGAGAAAGTCGGCGTCAGGCACACCTCCAAAGGCTGGCCGCACCAGCCGTTCCTTCATGAACCGATTCATCGTCGGAAACACATAGGAGTTGACGATGCTGATCCAGCGCAGCACCTCGGCCTGGCCCAGAGCATCGGCGGGCTGCAGCGAGGGCCCTTCAAAGGCCCTGTCAATATAATGCGCGATGGCCAGGGTCTCGTAGAGGTAAACATCGCGGTGCTGCATCACGGGCATCTTGCCAAAGGGCTGCAGCGCCAGATGTTCGGGCGAACGGTAGACAAGCGGCGCAAGTTCATATGCGACACCCTTCTCGTCTGCGACATGCATCGCCGTCCACAGATAGGCGCTCTCTGCAATTGAGTGAAAGATGATCTCCGCCATGGTCAGCTTCGGTCAGTCGCTTCAGATATGGGGTAATAATCGGGCCAGGGCACTGCCCCTCCTTGCGCAAAATCAAACTTCGGCGCGCAGTTCATTTGAGCTTCGGAAGCGGGCGAAGCGATCTTATGTAGAGGATAATGTCATTTAGGTATTCCTCGTCCATCATCTGCTCGCGCATAGGCCATTGCGGCTCTCGGATGTGCTTGCGCAGATAGTCGACATCGGTGCCGTGCGCGCGGGCGATGTCCATGAAGCTCGGCGGCTGAACGTCCATGTCTTCATTGTCGTCATGGACTGGCGGACGCGGCGGCTGTTCGGGCCTTACCTGGTGGCAGGCCGAGCATGCCTCGGCCGCGTTGAGACGCCCCTGCTCGACTTTGGTGATTACTCCGCCGTTGGCGGCTGTGGCGAAAGAGAGAGCTACGGCAAGTACAATCGCGGTCCGGGTGCTCATCGTAACCCCTTGCGGGCTCAGGGCCGCATGAAGATGAAATCGGTATCCGGGTCGCAATTCTCCGCCACGAAAATCAGCTCCGAGCGCACATCGTCCACACGCCGCTTCTCGAGATATTTCGAAACCACCAGTCCCAGCATGTGCCGGGACACGGTGTCGGGGTCGTATCCCGCGGCGACCGCCTCCGCAATTGCCGCTCCGAAATGGCGCCGCGCGATATTGGCGGCGTTCATGATATTGGCCTCTGCCATGTTCGCCACTTTCAGTTCGTGCTTCTCATGCAGGCTCTAAGCTTCGGCATATTCTTGATCACGACATGGCGGCGCTTCGGCGAGGCGATGATTCCGCGCACGATCATCTCGCTGAACGTACGGCTGACCGTTTCCAAGGTCAGGCCGAGATAGTCGGCAATGTCCTGGCGGCCGAGCTGCATGTCGATATCCTGACCGTCGCGGGCGCCAGCGCGGCGCGCAAGCTGCAGCAGGAAAGCGGCTACCCGTTCGGTCGCACTCTGGCAGCCCAGCATGATCAGGTGCTCCTGGGCCGCGCGCAGATCCTGCCTGAGATGCGCCAGCACGTGATCGCGAACGCTGGGCCGTTCCTTGGAAAGCCTGTCCAGACGGCTGCGCGCATAGCGGATCACCGAGACATCGCGCACCGCTTCTGCGGTCATCTCGTATTCACCCGTCCATTCCATACCGATGAGGTCGCCGGGCAGGCGAAAGCCCGCAATTTGCCGCCGCCCATCCTCGGTCAGTCGGCAGAGCCGGACGACGCCGCTCAGGACCTTGTAGGAGGCGGTGATCTCTTCGCCTTCGCCGAAGATCGTTTCGTTGCGAGCGAAATTGACGACGCTACCAACCGCTTCGAGTTCGGGAGGGGCATCGAATTCGGTCTGACGTACTACGCCGGGCGTCAGCATCGACGGGAGAAGAACGGGGCGGAGTGACTGAAGGGCCTGACCGGAGAATGACATCGTATGCTCCTCAACAGTGGTTGAGGCAATCTGTCGCCAGAGCGCATATGGCGAAATGCGTTTGGTTACGTACGTAGGCCTACGTATGGACGCCCGCAGCGATCGCCATCCGAAGAAGTGTGCACGGCGCTGTCATTGTTGAGATTCGAATTCTGCCGTGTCGCGCCTCGTCGGTGTGTGCCCGGGATTTTTTGCTTTTTTTGATTGAGCTGATGCCGATGGCAAGCAGATCGGCCTTCGAGTCCATTTGATCGCGAACCGTACAACCACCCTCGTGGACTAGGTACGTAGCGACCGCATCGCGTTCTTGACGTCGATCAAGGCAACCACCGGGCAAATCGCATCTGCTGCCTCAACCACGAAACGACGATTCTGGAGCTTCATTCTGAGGCCTCCCGGATCGAAACGGCTCCGGGGGGCATCGTGAAAATCCAACTCAACGCGTCTTTTCTCCTTTCTCTTGCTCTGACATTCGGCATTGCGGGAACTGCCATGGCAAAGGAAGGCTGGCGGCCAGCAGGTCAGCTCATCGCCGACGTCAATGCAGGAAATGCATTCGCACTTGGCGATGGCCGCGTCGTGTCGGTCGGCATGCAGGGCTACGAAGATGCCTGGCCCGCCACCACGCAGTTCTGGAGCCCGAAGACGCGACCGTGGACCGCCGCGTCAACGAAACCTGCACTGCCTCATCTATCCATGGGCGTGGCTGCGATGTTGGACGACGGTCGGATCCTCGTCACGGGGTTCTGCAAGAAGGACAACTGCGGAAACGGATCAAACGCGGAACTCTACGATCCAGCGAGCGACATCTGGTCGAAACCGAAGCAGATGAGCAAGGGCCGCTTTTTCCACGCCATGGTGAAGCTCCAGGATGGGCACGTGCTAGTCTTGGGCGGCTGCACGACGGATCCCTGCATGGCTGGGACACTGAATGTTGAGATGTTCGATCCCAAGACCAATCGCTTCGCCGCTGGTGCGCCCATGAACGTCCATCGCATATGCTTCACGGCTACGCTGCTGGCCGATGGGCGTGTGCTTGTCGCAGGCGGATACAATCCCTCAGGCATCCTCGTCGATAACGAAACCTATGATCCTGCTGCAAACACATGGACCATTAACGCTCCGATGAAGCACCGGCACGTCGTACACGCGGCGGTTCTACTTCAGGACGGACGTGTATTGATCGCTGGTGGCGACTGCAAACCCGAGCTTCCCTGCGCCGCAGCTGATTTGTTCAATCCCCTGACCGGAAAGTGGAAATCTGTAGAACCATTGACTGTGCCGCGCAGCAACCCTGCAGCCATTCGACTCCGCGACGGCAGGGTTCTCGTCGCAGGCGGCCTTTCGTACTTCGGGACTCTTTGGCAGAACCTCGAGACTTGCGAGGTCTTCGATCCAGCACGAGGAAATTTCGTCAAGGACGAAAGCATGGCAAAGCAGCGGGCGAATTTCAGCATGGCTATGCTGCCCAACGGACGCGTGCTTGCGGTTGGCGGCGATGCGTGGGCAGAAGGCGAAGGCAAGACCCCCGGCGATGCAGAACTCTACACGCCCTAGGTCTCATCCGCCGCAAAAGGGGATACGCGCTCGCTTCACGCCGATAGTCGGAGCAAAGACAACCCTCTAAGGGTACGACGCCAAAAGGTGGAGCAAGGGGCGGAGGCGTAGAAGTGCAGGCTTTATGCTCGCTTGCGACACATTGCCAACCGGTTCTGCGAATATCTTTATGACACGCTGGCGCAGAACTGTTTGGCCCACTTGGAGAGTGCCTGACCAGAAATTCGTCTGCGCTTCTAAGTATGAACGCCCGCGGCAATCGCCATCCGGACCAGTTCCTGCAAGCTTCCGGCGTTAAGTTTTTTCATCATGCGCGCGCGATGGATCTCGACAGTACGAGGCGAAGCACCCAGTTCGTGCGCGATCCCCTTGCTCTGCTTGCCCGCGAGAACCAGGGCGAAGACCTCGCGTTCCTTGGGCGTCAGCAGCGCAATCAGGCCGCGGATCTGTTCATTCCGGGAGGCGTCGTCCGTCGCGTTTGCATTGTGCTCAAGCGCCCGTTGCACGGCTCCAAGCAGAGCATCGCGTGCAAACGGCTTCTCCAGAAAATCGCCGGCACCCGCCTTCATTGCGCGCACCGCGAGGGGAACATCGCCATGTCCCGTGATCACGATCACCGGCAGCGCACTGTTGCGTTTCTTTAGCTCTCCCTGAAGCTCGAGACCGTCCATATCGGGCATGCGGATGTCGGTGACGAGGCAGCCCGGGCGGGACGGCGCGCCGCTGGCCAGAAACGCCAGCGCGGACGCGAAGCATTCGACTCGATAACCGGCGAGCTTGAGCGAAAGCTCGAGCGATTCGCGCACTGCATCATCATCGTCGACGACGAAAACAACCGGGTCATTGACCATTGACGCCTCTGTCCGCCGCTAACGGCAAGCGAAACCGGAAAATCGTTCCACCATCGGGATTGGGCTCCATCCAGAGCTTGCCGCCGTGCGCTTCGACGATGGTGCGGCAGATCGAAAGCCCGATGCCGAGTCCGTTTTCCTTCGTAGTGACGAAGGGCTGAAACAGCGACGCCGCAACATCCGGCGTGAGCCCGGGCCCGGTATCGGCGACGCTGATCAGCGCGAAATTGTCCTCTCGAGCCGTCACGATCGTCAGAAAGCGGCGCGTTGATTCCTGCATGGCTTCCACGGCGTTGCGGACCAGATTGATCATCACCTGCTGGATCTGCACCTTGTCGATAAAGACCGGCGGAATATCCTCCGCCAGATCCATTTGAAGCTTCACATTCGATTGCGCGGCACCCAGATAACCGAGCGCAATGGACTCCTGAACGGCCGTGTTCAGGTCCTGCACGGCCCGATCGGGTTCGCGTTTGGCAACGAACCCCCGCATCCGCCGGATGATCTCGCCGGCACGCGTGGTCTGTTCGGTGATACGGGCTGCCATGCTGCGGAGCATCGCTCCATTCGAAGTCTTGTCCTGCGCCGCCAGCTCCTCGAGGACGCCGGTGTAATTCAGGATTGCGGTCAGCGGCTGGTTTAGCTCGTGGGCGAGGGCGGCGCTCAATTGCCCGGTGGCGGTCAGGCGAGTCGCGTGCAGCAGCTCCTTCTGTAATTCCTGGATCTGCTGCTCATTGGCCTTCCGTTCCGAGATGTCGTGGACGATGCCCAGAAAGATGCGTTCACCGCGAAATTCGCCCTCGCCCACGGACAGGTACATGGCGAAGGTCGTGCCATTTTTCCGGCGGCCGACGACCTCCCGGCCGATCCCGATGATCCGCCGCTCCCCGGTGCTGCGATAATGGGCCAGATATCCGTCATGCTCGGCATGATAGGGCGATGGCATGAGCATCTTCACGTTTTGGCCGATCGCCTCCTCGGCCGTGTAGCCGAACAGACGTTCGCAGGCATCGCTATAGACCTTGATGATCCCCATCTCGTCGATGATCATGATGCCATCGACGGCAGTTGCGATCAGGGTCCGAAACAGGACATCGCTGCTTTGCATGATGCCCCTCCGAGCCCCGAGCCAACTTTTATTGCTATTACTCCCTCCCCGTAATTTGCGCCACATCAGTGTTCTGCGCGCTTTGCCCGCCTAGATTTCGAGAGATTAATTCTCATCAGGGCCAGATGAAGCACGCCGTTATCGTCGCCCACCCCAGCGCTCACAGCTTCACCGTTTCGGCGGCGCGGGCTTATTGCGAAAAGATCGAGCAGAAACAACAGCAGGTTCAGCTGCGCGATCTTTACCGCATGAATTTCGCGCCCTGCCTGGGTCCGGAGGAAATGCCTAAACCGCGTGGCTTTGCCCCCGGAAGGGACGTTCTGGCCGAACGCCAATTGTTGTCCGACGTGGACGTTTTTGCGTTCTTCTATCCGTTCTGGATGAACGCCCAGCCCGCCATGCTCAAGGGCTATATCGACCGGGTGTTCGGGTTGGGGTTTGCCTACGGTTCGGGCAAGGGAGGCAATGTGCCGCTGCTGAAATCCCGCAAGATGATCAGCTTCACGTCAAGCGGAGCGCCGATGGACTGGGTGGAGAAAAGCGGTGCCTGGGATGCCGTCCGCAAGCTGTTCGACGAACATTTTGCTGCGGTCTGCGGGCTCGAGATCGTGGACCATGTTCATTTCGGCGGCATTCATGCCGGAATTCGCGCCGATGCCGTCGAGACGATGCTAAGCCGGGTTCGCACCACTGTCCTGGAGCGCTTTTGATCCATCTTTCGAACGGCTCCTTCTGCGACGCTTCAGCAAGCTTATGCTCTCAGTGAACATAATCCTCGCCACCACGCTGACCATGACCAGAGTGCAGAACGCGGTCAGAACCAGAGCCAGAAAAAGCAATCCGTTCATCGACATCTTCGATATCCCTTGGCCTTCACAAACAGCTTTGCGCACGCCGCGTCTTGGGTCATTGAGGCTTATCAACTGTTTGATAAGCGCCTCGCCGCGGCTAGATCGCGTTCGCTCCACGGCGAGGGAGCACTTCTGGCTCTCTCCCATTGCTCTTTTTCCATCGCCATTCCGCGAACGACTGATAGGCGAGGGTCAGGGCAAAGACCGCCATTGCAACGATAACCAGTCCGAGAAAAAGCAGCTCGCCTGTCGACATTTCAGCACCTTTGATTTTCTGCCGAGCTATTTTGCTCAAAGCGCCCGCTGCATCTTTGATGTGAATCAAGGATTAGATGTTGCGGGTGTGCCGATCTGCCGACGCAATCAGGCGGAGATAGACATGACGCTGGCGAAAATCCGGATCGAGCTTGCACGGACGGAAGGATTCCCGGAAGGCAGTTCCGATTATGGCTACGAATTTGTTGCGCCTCTGACTGAGGACGGGTACCTCGATTCCAAGGAGTGGCTACAAAATAAGGACAAATGTACGGTGCGCCGGTTCTGGCACGGTCAGCCGGACGAATTTGGCAAGCTCCGCCACCTTGGTCACGGCTGGCGATTTGACTACGATACAAGCGATGCAGACGACGACGAACCCTTCTTCAAGCTCGACCGCCACGCAGTGTCGAAGAGGCATATGTTTCCGTGACTGAGCACGACCATATTCAGCGGCCGTTCAAGATCGTCGACGTCACACCCATTACATGACGGTCCGCAATCTCGACGCAATCTTCGCGCCGAAAAGCGTGGCACTCATCGGTGCGACCGATAGGCCGCACGCGGTGGGCGCGGTCATCGCTCATAACCTTATGACCGCCGGTTTCGCAGGGCCGGTGCTCCCCGTGAATCCGAAGCATGGCTGGGTCTCGGGCGCGAAATGCTATCCGGATGTTGCGAGTTTGCCTGTGACGCCGGACCTCGCCGTGATCTGCACACCGCCCGGCACGGTTCCGGACCTCATATCCGAACTCGGTGCGAAAGGAACGCGCGGCGTCATCGTCGTGACAGCCGGCTTTCGGGACGCCGGTAACGAGGCCGGGCGCAAGCTCGAGCAGGCCATGCTCGATGCCGCGCGGCCGCATCTGATGCGCATCGTCGGTCCCAATTGCATCGGCACGATATCGACCGCGGTCGGCCTGGACGCATCCTTTGCCGCCGGCACTCCGCCCAAGGGTCACGTCGCATTCGTCGCGCAGTCGGGCGCCATCGTCGGCACGATCCTCGATTGGGCGGTCGCACGTGGCATAGGCTTTTCCCATCTCGTTTCGCTGGGCGACATGGCCGACGTCGATTTCGGCGACATGCTGGATTTCCTCGCCAACGATCCGGATACGCACGCGATCGTCCTCTATATCGAGGGGATCACCCAGGCGCGGAAATTCCTCTCCGCCGCGCGGGCGGCCGCGCGTCTGAAGCCGGTCATCGCGATCAAGGCCGGGCGTGCACCGCAGGCAGCCAAAGCCGCGGCATCGCATACCGGCGCGCTTGCGGGTGTCGATGGCGTCTACGACGCGGCGTTCCAGCGCGCGGGCATATTGCGCGTCTACGATCTCGACGAGGTGTTCGACGCCGTCGAGACGCTGGCCGTCGGGCCCAAGATCGCGGGCGATCGTCTGGCGATCCTGACCAATGGCGGCGGCATCGGCGTCCTTGCGACCGACGCTTTGGTGTCCGATGGCGGGCGCCTTGCCGAACTCGATGGTGCGACCATTGCCCGGCTGAACGATGTGCTGCCACCGACCTGGTCGCATGCCAATCCCGTGGACATCATCGGCGACGCGGATGGCGGCCGTTATGCCTCGGCCCTGAAGATCCTGCAGACGGCTGCCGGCGTCGATGCAATTCTGATTCTGCACTGTCCGACAGCCATCGCCTCCGGTGTCGAGGCCGCGCAATCCGTTATCGCCGCTGCCGCGCCTGGCGTTCCCTTGCTATCGAGCTGGCTCGGATCGGGGGAGGCCGACGAGGCGCGGCATCTCTTCGCAGCAGCCGGTATCGCCACCTACGACACGCCGGAAAAAGCCGTCCGGGGCTGCATGCATCTCGTCCGTTATCGTCGCGCACAGGACCAGTTGATGGAGGTGCCGGCCGCGCTTGCGGATTTCGAGCCCGACCGCGCGGGCGCACGCGCTCTCATCGGCGAGGCAAGCCCCGGCTGGCTCGATCCGATCGCCATCCAGAAGCTGTTCGGCTGCTACGGCATTGCTGTCGTCCGCAGCGGATTCGCCGCGACGCCGGACGAGGTCCGTGACCTTGCCGTGCAATTTGGCGGTTCGGTCGCTCTCAAGATCGTGTCTCCTGACATCACCCACAAATCGGATATTGGCGGCGTGGTTCTAGATATTCCGTCGGCGCAGGCCGCGCATGACAGTGCAGCGGCGATGCTTCAGACGGTGAAGGCAGCGGCACCGGCCGCACGGCTGGAAGGGTTTCTCGTCCAGGAAATGGTTCACCGGCCCGGAGCGCTCGAACTGATCGTCGGCATGGCGACGGATGCCACGTTTGGCCCGTATCTGCTGTTTGGACATGGCGGTGTCGCAGTCGAGCAGATAGGGGATCGTTCTCTGGCGCTTCCGCCGCTCAACTCTGTGCTGGCTCGCGAAATGATGTCGCGAACGCGGATTTGGCGTTTGCTACAAGGCTATCGCGACCATCCGCAAGCGAACTTGACAGAAATTGCGGACGTTCTGGTGCGCCTGTCGCAGTTGACATGCGATTTGGAACAGATCGTCGAATTGGACATCAACCCGCTGCTTGCGGACGAAGCTGGCGTAGTGGCTCTGGATGCGCGCATCAAGATCGGAACACGGACGAACAGGCTCTCAATCCAGCCATACCCTTCTGAACTCTCGCATTGTGAATCCGTGGCGGGTCTGGGCGAATACACGTTGAGGCCTATATGTCCGGAGGATGCCGAAGCCGTCGAACGGTTCTTCGCGCGTTTGACGCCCGAGGACATAAGACATCGCTTCTTCACGCCGCGCCATGCGTTGTCCGACAAACTGCTCGTGCGTCTCACACAGATCGACTACGACCGCGAAATGGCCTTGGTGCTTTTCGATGGATCCGAAATCGCCGGAATCTCGCGGCTGGTCGCGGATCCTGACGGCGCGAAAGCGGAATTTGCGGTTATCGTGCGAAGCGATTTGAAGGGTAAGGGGCTCGGCCGCTTGCTGCTCCAGCGCCTGATTGCCTATGCGCAGGGTCGAGGTATCGGGCAACTCACCGGACAGGTCCTTGAGGATAACGTGATGATGCTCAGTCTGTGCCGGGCGCTCGGCTTCAAACTTTCCGCCGTTTCCGAACCCCAGGGTATCGTGCGGGCGGATCTGTCGCTCACGGCTCGATCGAACGACTAAGGCACCAGTACGGCGGCGCCGTCGAAAGGTTGGCCGATGCCGTCCAGAATCATGGCGCGCATGGAAATCTCCTTCGCAGGGAATGCCTAGCAACGCATCTTCTTTCGAAACTATCGCAGGAAGGACGTCTCACGACTCATAAATTCTCTCTCTCTTTCTCCGGGTGCCAATTTCCGGTTCCCAAACGACAAATCCTTGATGCAAATCATGGAAGAGGCAGCCAGCGGACATTCAACTCCCCTTATGGCGTCGGTGGACCTGTTTGAGCGATTGGGACTCGCGCTCGCTATCGGGCTTCTTTTTGGAGTCGAACGCGGCTGGCAGGAGCGCGAGGCGCAACCGGGATCGCGCGCCGCCGGCATCCGGACTTTCGCGCTCGTTGGCCTGCTGGGCGGTATCTCGGGGCTGCTGGCCCAAATCGCCGGTGGCGTGGTGCTGGGACTTGCGGCGGTGGGTTTCGCCGGCTGGTTTGGGTTCTTCGAATGGAAAGAGGAAAGCGCCGCGGGCAGACGTTCCGCCACTGGATTTGTCGTCGGCATGCTCGCCTTTGCGCTCGGCGCTTACGCGGTCATCGGAAACAAATTGGCGGCAGGCTCTGTCGCCGTGGTGGCAGCCTTTCTCCTTGCAGAGCGCGAAGCGCTGCACGGCTTTCTCGAAAGGCTGAAATGGGTGGAATTGCGGGCGGCGCTGACGCTGCTCGTGATGACGTTTGTGCTTTTGCCGTTCTTGCCGGACCGCGCCATAGATCCCTGGGGCGCCCTCAATCCCCACCAGCTCTGGCTGCTGACGATCCTCACTGCCGCGATTTCCTACGCGGGCTACATTGCGGTGAAACTTGCCGGTTCGCGCAATGGGCCGTTCTACGCCGGAGCGCTCGGCGGCCTGGTGTCATCGACGACGGTCACCTGGACGTTCGCCAAGATGGCCAGACAGCACACATTCAGTGCGTCCGAGGCCAACGCCGGAATCGCCGCGAGCTGGACGTGTTCGCTCCTGAGAATGGGCGCCATTGCCATTGCGCTGGCGCCATCTCTGCTGCTCCCCCTGGGTGTTCCCGCGGCAACGGCTTCCGCCGTCACCGCGCTGGGCGCGGCGGTGATGTATCGCCGCTCCGCCTCCGACCCACCTGACGCAAGCATCCCGTTGACCGATCCATTCGATCTCTGGACGATCCTGCGGTTCACGGCGGTCCTGGCCGTGGTCATGCTGGCCACGCGGTGGCTGCCGCAAATGTCCGGTCAGAACAGCCTGTTCGGTCTGGCAGCGGTATCGGGACTCGCCGATGTCGATCCTGTCACCCTGTCGACGGCGGAAGCCGTCGACAGATTCATGAATGCCACCTACGGCGCCTGCATCATCCTCATCGCCGCCGGCGCAAATCTGATCGCCAAGATCGGCCTGGCAGTGTTCTTCGGTGGATCGCGGTTTGCCCTGCCCTTGATTTGTGTGGGCATGGGAGCCGCGCTTGCAGCCTCAGCCGCCGTGATCCTTCAGACCGTCGCCGGGTGACGCCAATAGAACCAGCGCTTGGCGAGCTCAGCCAGCAGCAGGTAGACCACCGTGGTCGCCGCCAATGCCGCCAAAAGACCAATAGGAATCGGTACGAAACCGAACCAGCGTCCGGCGGCCGTGTAGGGAAGCAGGACGGCCGTGGCGACGGTTATGAGCGTGGTCAGAGCCAGCCATCGGCTGGGCCGGCTTCGCAACGGATTGCCCCGCGTGCGGATAACGAGGATGACGAGGCACTGCGTTGCCAGCGACTCGACAAACCATCCGGTGTGGAAGACCGCTTCTGACGCGCCGAAGCCCCAGATCAGAAGCGCGAAGGTCAGGAAATCGAATAGAGAACTCACCGGACCCAAAGTGAGCATGAAATCGCGGACGACTTTCATGTCCCAACGCCGCGGCCTCGCAATCATGTCGGCGTCGACTTCGTCCGTCGGTATCGCGATCTCGGAGACGTCGTACAGCAGATTGTTGATAAGGATCTGAACCGGCAGCATCGGAAGGAACGGCAGGAACAGGACGCCGCCCGCCATCGAGAACATGTTGCCGAAGTTCGAACTCGTGCCCATCATCACGTACTTCAGGACATTGGCGAAGGTCCTGCGCCCTTCCCGCACGCCCTCGACAAGCACGCTGAGGCTGGTCTCGAGCAGGATCATCGATGCGGCTTCTTTGGCGACATCCACCGCGCCATCGACGGACATGCCGACATCGGCCGCGTGAAGGGAGGGCGCATCGTTGATCCCGTCCCCGATATATCCCACGACATGCCCCGCATGGCGCAGCGCCGTGATGATACGAAGCTTCTGCGCGGGCGTGACCCGGCAGAATTTGTTGGTGGTGCGAAGCCGCGCCCGAAGCGCTTCGTCCGACAGTTTTTCGATCTCGGAGCCGAGGAGCGTTTCACCGGCGTCGTGGCCGATCGCTTCGCAAACATGTTGCGTGATGTGCTCGTTGTCCCCCGTGACGACCTTGACACTGATCCCCAGCGCGGCGAGTTCCTTAAGGGCGGCCGCGGCGCTTTCCTTCGGCGGATCGAGAAAGAGCGCGAAGCCGCCAAACACGAGTTCGGCCTCGTCGCCGAGTCCGGCGTGAGCGCAATCGGAAGCGACGTCGCGCCACGCAACGCCCAGAACGCGAAGGCCCTGAAGGCCAAACTCCGCAAGCATTTCATGCGCGTGCGCGATCTGGACATCGTCCAGCGGCGCCGTTCCCTGGGCCGTTGCAAACCCTGTAGAGAGTTTCAGGAGTTCTTCGGGCGCTCCCTTGACGATCAGACGGCGTGCGTCCTGTCTTCCGACCAGCACCGATACCCGCCGCCGCTCGAAGTCGAACGGCACTTCATCGATCTTCGTCCATTGTGCGCGGTCGATGGAGCATGCGGCTAGGATGGCGTCGTCAAGAGGGCTCTTTATCCCGGTCTCGAAGGCCGCATTCAGAAAGGCGGCCTCGCGGACGGCGTCGCTTTCGCTCCCGTCGAGAGCGAGCGTCTTCACAAGCGCAATGGAGGCCTTGGTAAGCGTCCCGGTCTTGTCGCTGCACAGCACATCCATGCTGCCGAGATCGTGAATCGCCGAGAGCCGCTTCACGATCACGTTCTTCTTCGACATGCGAAGCGCGCCCTGTGCAAGCGTGACCGAGACGATCATGGGCAGAAGTTCGGGCGTGAGACCAACGGCCAGGGCAAGTGCGAACAGAAACGATTCCAGAGGCGGCCGGTGGGAGAGAAGGTTTATCAGCAGCACGAAGAGCACAAGCAGGATGGTCAGACGCACGATCATCATGCTGAAATCGCGCAGACCGGCGGCAAAGGCCGTTGGCGGCGGGTCGCGGCGCAGCTGGCCCGCAATTCCGCCCAGCATGGTCGAACGCCCCGTGCGAAGAAGCAGAACGGTGCCCGTGCCGCTCACCACCGAACTTCCCATGCACACGGCGTTTTGCGGGAGCACATCGGCGTCCGCATTGCTTATTTCCGCCGATTTTTCCACGGGATAGGACTCTCCCGTCAGCAGCGATTGGTTGACGAAGAGGTCGCGGGACGCCATCAGCCTGCCGTCGGCCGGAACCAGATCGCCCGCGCACAGCGAAATAATGTCGCCAGGCACAAGGCCCGATGCCTTTATGGACCGGAAGCTTCCGTCTCTCAGCACATTGGCCGTGAGCGCCACCTCCTCGCGCAGTTTCTCGGCGGCATTGTGCGCGCGCTGCTCCTGCACAAAATCCAGCAGAACCGAAAGCACGACGACGGTCGAAATGATGGCGAAACTGGCGCTGTCGCCGGTGAGACCGGCGATGGACGCGGCCACCAGCAGCACGATGACGAGCGGATTGCGAAACCGCTTCAAAAATTCGAGCAAGAGCCGCTGGTGCGTCTTTTCCGCAATTTGGTTCGGGCCGTAGCGTTTCAGCGCCAAGGCCGCTTCGGCACTGGTCAAACCCGCCTTGGACGAATGCAAATCCATGAGAACCGCATCCAATGGACGATGCCAAGTATCGGGGTCTGCAGTCGCAGTCACGGCTGCTCAAATGAGTTTTGCGGCGGAATCATCGACTATTCTACGCCATCCCGCTCAAATGCACGGGGTTCCACGACAGACTCGGACAGCACGACTACACGATCTGTCAAAAATTGCGCCATATCAATGATCTGCACGCTTGCCGAGTCATCATAGCCAGCGTGCTAAGGTATAGAGTGAATGTCTAAGACGATCACCAGCGCGTCGATAGCGTTCGCGTTGTTGTGCACGCCCGCGGCGGCGGATTTCACCACCTTTCAGGTACCGGGAGCGACCGCAACGCATCCACGGGCTATCGCAAACAGTGGCGTCGTCATCGGCTTCTTCGACGACCCATCCGGTGCTCATGGTTTCATTCGCGCCACAAACGGGGTCTTCACGACGATAGACGTGTCCGGAGCTACGGTCACCGATCCCGTCGCAATCAGAAGCGATGGCACGATCGTTGGCCTGTACTCCGTCCAGAGCGAAGGGAGATACGCATGGCTCGGATTTGTTCGCGCGCCGGATGGCCGGATAACGCAATTCCAGGCTCCGCACGGCGGTATCTACACATCTCCCGTTTCGATCAACAACACAGGCTGGATCGCGGGAACCGGTGAGCCTGGTGGCAAACAACTCCGTGCCTTTGGCTTCCTCAGGAGTCCATCCGGCCATTTCTGGGAGTTCGGTAACGGGCTGATGGTGAGATGTGCAAACTCCACCAACACAACAGCGGGCCAGCTCTACCAAGGATCGCAATGGCATGGTTTCGTGCGCACACCGGATGGAGCCTTAGCGCAATTCGATCCCGACGGCGCCACCCTCACCACGGTCACGGCTATCAATTATTCAGGTACTGCAACAGGATCTTGGCAGCTCGCCGATGGCCATTATGAAGGCTTTATTCGTGCTGCCGATGGAACGCTTTCAACCTTCGTGGCCAGCCAAAACGCAAAGCTCACGTTTGCCCTCGGCATAAACAAAACAGGCGCAATTGTCGGAGACTATCGAGATCAGCACAACTTCACGCATGGCTTTGTTCGTGCCCCCAATGGCGGGGTGACAACGCTCGACGCGCCGGAAGCGTTTGAAACAGATCCATACGGCATCAATGACAAGGGGCAGATTGTGGGCGAGTTCGATTCGCTCGAAAACGGGATCATGGGATTTATCTGGAAGCGCTGAACGAGTTTTTCGAGCCGGATTCGTCGGAGTAGCTCGAATTCGGTACCGAGCGAGCGCGAGGCGAACCGGTGCGAATTTCTGTGATTGGCTAAGCAGCAATTGATCGAGATCAAATCAGTGGGTGCCAAACTGGGCTACGAAGTCCCGGTAGGCAGAGGACCGAACGCATTGAGCGCATCCAATATTTGCATCGTCGAGGATGACGGGGCGGTACGAGAATCACTGCAGATGCTGCTCGAAATGCAGGGGTGGACGGTCTCCTGCTATTCCAGAGCGGAGATGTTTCTTACCCAGGTCCACCGCATCGACTGTGGCTGCCTGATCCTCGACCAGATGTTGCCCGGTCTGACAGGCCTCAAGCTGCTGGAAATGCTGCGCGGGAGGGGGCTGAACATGCCTATCGTCGTTCTCACCGGTGATTGCGATCCGACGCTTCCGCGCAAAGCCATGGAAGCCGGTGCGATGGCCGTCCTGCACAAACCAGCGTCCAACGAGGCGCTCCTGACCGAGGTCAGGCAGGCACTCGCCGCGCCGGCGGCGTAGATATGTGGTGTGACGTGCGATATTGCGCTTCGATCATTGCAACACTGGCCCTCGTCACGGCGGTCCATGCGAGGACGACCGACAAAGCCACGCAGGGAAAAGTCTTCGCGATCGAGGCCTGTTCTGCGTGCCACCAGGCGGAGCCCAGCCAGAAGGTGCCGCCGCCCGTTCACGATTCCAATTTCGGCGAAGACGTGGCCGCGCCGAGCTTTATGGAGATCGCGCGCGACCACGGAACCGACAAGGCGTACCTGCGCAAGCACATCACCGATCCCGCGTTGCCGATGCGCCAGCAGCTGCTGGACGAGTATTATCTGAACGACATCATCGCCTATATCCGTTCCCTCGATCCCGGCAGGCCGAAGCCGCTTGTGCCCCGGAAGAGCGCAGCCATCGATGCGGAAGCCGGGCTCCTGTGAATGCGCCGGCACAATTTCATGCCGGTGTCCGGCACCTGCCCGAAGCCAGAGTGCCGCGCTATACGAGCTACCCACCCCGCGCACTTTCATGCGGGAATAATCGACGTAGCTTATTGGGACTGGCTTCGGGCAACTGGAACGAATTTAGCTCTTCTTTACATAGAGCCTGCACCAGCCGGACGGGCTGATGTCGCCGGCCACCAGCTTGCACGACGCGGGCGCCATGAAGAGAGCGCATCCGTCGCATCTCTGATCGCCTTTCGGCGTGGCCTGGTAGCCGGCCGCTTTCTGGGTCATTGAGCCCGCGGCAGCCGGCCCGGTCGCTCCAGCCATCAGCACGGCCGCGGAACCCGCGACAAGGGCCGCGCTCCGCAGCAATTGTCTGCGCGACACAGCGTCGTGCGCAGTTGCATAAAGGTCGCTCGAATTCATTTGTGAAGCTCCGCAATCAAATCGAGCCCTCCATAGCGATCGCAGCCCGGGAGAACATTGATCGACCGCAAACTTGGATATCGTCGCCGCTTGATGGTGGTTCGATGAATTCATCCGCGATTTCGAAAGGCATTTTGATGCTCGTCAAAGAAGAGCTCTCCTGGGCTCGTATGCTTCGATTCACTCCACTGGCAGATTCTCTATGGATGAGAGGAGGGGCACATGAATGTCTTCAGATTGTTCATCGTCTTCATGCTGGCCGCGCTGCTCGCGGAACGCGCCGAAGCTGTGCCCGCCTTTGCCGAACAGACGTCCGAACCCTGCAGCGCCTGCCATGTCGGGGGCTTCGGCCCGCAGCTGACGCCATTCGGCCGCCAGTTCAAGCTCGACGGCTACACCACGCGCGTGGGGCCGACCTTCACCAACCCGGTTTCGGCGATGGCGGTCGCTTCCTTCATCAACACGTCGAAGGACCAGGATGCGCCGCCCGCGCCGCATTACGATACCAACAACAACGCTACCATCGATCAGGTGAGCGGATTTGTTGCGGGCGGTATCGGCGATCATTTCGGGGGATTCGCCCAGTTCACCTATGACGGTGTCGGGCGCGCGTTCTCGTGGGACAATCTCGACGTTCGCGCCACCGACCATCTCACGGTTCAAGGCACCGACGTGCTGGTAGGGCTGAGCTTTAACAACGCACCCGCCGTACAGGACGCGTGGAACACGCTTCCTGCCTGGGGCTATCCCTATACGGGGAGCGATCTCTCGCCCGCGCCAGCAGCAGCAACGATCTTCGACGGCGGGTTGGCGCAGAGCGTGCTCGGAACCACCGCCTTCGCCTATTGGGATTCGTCAATCTACACCGAAGCCGGGCTCTACTGGACGCCGGGTCACAATTTTCTGAGCGCGATGGGCACCGATGAAGGGCCCGGGCCGATCGATGGCGCCGCGCCCTATCTGCGTCTTGCCTATCAGAAGGATTATGGCGACCAGAATTTCGAGATTGGAGCCTTCGGCTTCTTCCCCGACCTGCATCCCGGCGGCGACACCAGCACGGGCAAGTCTGACAATTACAGCGATTTCGGCATCGACGGCTCGTACCAGTTCATGGGCGACGGTTCGAACATCTATGGCGTCAATGCGCGCTATACCCATGAGGACCAGAATCTCGGGGCGACGCATCTCCTCGGCGGCGCGGCGAGATCTTCCGATACGCTCGACGATGTCCGCTTCGATGTCTCGTACTACTGGCACAACACGGTGGGCGGCACGGTCCAGGTCTTCAACACCTGGGGTTCGAGCGATCCCTTGCTCTATGCCGACAACGCGACCTTCAAGCCCGACAGCACCGGAGTCACGTTTCAGGTCGATGGCACGCTGTTCGGCCGCGACATGAGCATGCTCGGCGGCCGCTTCAATCTTCGCGCCGGCCTGCAATACACGATCTACACTAAGTTCGACGGCGCGGGCACGAACTACGATGGCCTCGGTCACAACGCGTCGGACAACAACACACTGAGAATATTCCTCTGGACCGCTTTGTAGGGAGGGAGCACATGAAGCAAGAATCAAAGCTCTGGAGCGCGGCGACATCGCTCCTGTTCATGGGCCTGGCGACCGGGGCCCTGGCGGCGGAATACCCGGTCGATCAGCGCGATCTTCGCTTCGAACCCGACATGCTCACGATCAGGGTCGGGGATTCGGTCGTCTTCACCGATACAGACCGCATCGCCCATGACGTGACAATTATCAATCCTGACGGGACCTCCGAAGATAGGGGGATGAGCAACTTCAACGAGCACATTGCCGTGAAGTTCACGAAGCCCGGCGTCTATCACGTCAAGTGCCGGATTCATCCCGACATGAAGGCGACGATCACGGTCGGCACGCCGTAAGACGCCCACTTGGGGGCACTATCGGGACGAGCAGCCGGGCATCCCTGTCTCAGTAACACAGGTGAAAATACACGACGCCTGTTCAAGAACGCTTTTAAGCGCGCAATCTACGATCACCAGAGGGATCGTTCTCTCCGCCGACGACCGCGCAACGCGAAGTGCGCGCACAGCAGACACTGGCGCGCGTCGTATGCGCCCCGTTCGATCGCTATCTCCAATCGGCCGCGGCGCGCACGCGCTAGCTGTCTGAACCGGCCTACGTAGTCATCCTTATTTTTGACCTCGATCAAGGACCGTAAGAGCGTTTCTTGCGAAGCAGGCCGGGCTTTAGGGGATATAGCCATGCATGATTCAGCGGATATGCCGACACAGAGCGAACCCATGCCGACCGGGTGGATGGCATTCTGCGAAGCCGTCAGGAAACTCGAAAAGCGCGATGCGCGCTCGGGCGAGCGCATTCCCGTCCAGGACGAACGGACCAGCGATGCCCACTGAAAGCGCATCCGGCCGGATTGATCTTGCCGTCATACCCGGATTCCTGATCCTGGTCTTTTCTCTGGCCATTTTTGCTGCGGCGAAGTCACCCGATCCCAGCATGGTCCTGCAGGCTTGGACGTTTGCGGCCTGCATCGCGGCGACCGGCATATGGTACCTCGTCACCTATGCCGATGGCACGCCCGCGGACGAGCGCGGGCCGTACATGAACGATGTCGTCAAGGCCGGCGTGATCGCGTCGATGTTCTGGGGCATCGCGGGGATGCTGGTCGGCGTGATCATCGCACTGCAACTCTCGTTTCCCGAATTTTTTTACTTTCCGGACCTGCCCTGGACGAATTTCGGGCGGATGCGCCCGCTCCACACATCCGCCGTGATCTTTGCGTTCGGCGGCAATGTCCTGATCGCGACATCGCTCTACGTCGTGCAGCGCACCTGCCGGGCGCGGCTGTTCGGCGGCTCGCTCGCCTGGTTCGTATTCTGGGGCTACAATACCTTCATTGTGCTCGCGGGCACGGGCTATCTCGAAGGTGTGACCCAGAGCCGCGAATATGCCGAGCCCGAATGGTATGCCGATCTCTGGCTGACCGCAGTGTGGGTCTCCTATCTCGTCGTCTTCCTCGGCACGATCATGAAGCGCCGGGAGCCGCACATCTATGTGGCGAACTGGTTCTATCTCGCCTTCATCGTCACGATCGCGCTGCTCCACGTCGTCAACAATCTCGCCGTGCCGGTGTCGTGGCTCGGGACGAAGAGCTT
>Ga0157369_10001607_pt1 | contig 27644 bp, 25 predicted proteins | sample C25metaG_FD_113461 | JGI IMG/M metagenome (GOLD analysis project Ga0157369, IMG submission 113461) | Corn rhizosphere microbial communities from Kellogg Biological Station, Michigan, USA - C2-5 metaG | ecosystem: Host-associated > Plants > Roots > Rhizosphere > Soil | place: USA: Michigan... | reverse complement strand
CTGGCGCTTTCGCATCTCGGCTTCGTACAAGCGCGACTTAAGCATGGCCATCGCTTCAGCGCGGTTGCGATGCTGCGACCGGTCGTTTTGGCACTGCACGACGATGCCCGTCGGCATGTGCGTGATCCGCACGGCCGAATCGGTCTTGTTGATGTGCTGGCCGCCCGCGCCCGAGGCGCGATAGGTGTCGATGCGAAGATCGGCCGGGTTGATGTCGACTTCGATCGAATCGTCGATTTCTGGATAGACGAACACCGACGAAAACGACGTGTGGCGGCCGCCCGACGAATCGAACGGCGATTTGCGCACGAGCCGGTGAATGCCCGTTTCGGTGCGCAGAAAGCCGTAGGCGTACTCGCCCTCGATCTTGATCGTCGCGTTCTTGATGCCCGCGACGTCGCCTTCCGATTCTTCGAGCACTTCGGTCTTGAAGCCTTTGCGCTCGCAATAGCGCAGGTACTGGCGCAGCAGCATGGAGGCCCAATCGCACGCTTCGGTGCCACCGGCGCCGGCTTGGATGTCGAGGAAGGCGTTGTTCGGATCGGCCGGGTTCGAGAACATCCGGCGGAATTCGAGATCGGCGACGCGCGCTTCGATCTTCTGCGCATCGGCTTCACAGGCCACGAGCGTATCGTCGTCGGCTTCCTCGCGCGCCATGTCGAACAGATCCTGGGCGTCGCGCAAGTCGGTATCGAGCGCGGAGAGGGTCAGAACGACGCCTTCGAGCGATTTCTTTTCGCGGCCGAGCGCCTGTGCATGCTTGGAATCGTTCCAGACGTTCGGATCTTCGAGTTCCTTGTTGACTTCCGCTAGACGGGCGAATTTAGCGTCGTAGTCAAAGATACCCCCGTAGCTCGCCTGCGCGTCGGCGCAAGTCAGCTAGAGAGGCTTCGATCGCGTTCAGGCGTTCGGCTTCCATGTCGATCTTTTTCGGCTTCGTAAAAAGGGGAAATTATAGCCGATCGGGGCGTCCGTTCGGGCCATCGAGTCTTAGAAGCGTCGGAGCCACGCGTCGGCCTCGGCCGCCCGAGTGGGGTATGCGCCCACGGAGCGGGCGGCTCCATACCGCGCGAATTTCCAATCTTTGGGCCGTGGACAATGCGTCGCGCAAAACGCAAAACATGTGTTGCTTTAAAACGCTGATCTTTTCACATTTCGCGAATGGACCAGGATCTTATCGGCGACGTTGCCCTAGTATCGACGTTATCGTGACCGTGATCTTCAAGTTTGAGGAGATGGCTGATGAGCGACACCGTAAAAGACATTCAAAAGGATTCCAGCATTGCTGCTCCGATTCCTAAATTCAAGGGTCCCACAATAACTCCGGACAACGACAAAGACGGCTTGAGCTTCACTATCCCTGTGGTGCCGGACCGGTATTTTACGCCGAGCCAGCCGACGAGGCAGTGGGCATTGATTGCGAGCATACATCGAGACCATAAGCCCGGGTTCGAGAGGATGGCCCTCGCGTCGCCGGGGGGCGACCATTTTATCGTGACCAGGGGGAAAGAGACCGTCATCATGACGCACTCCGGCGCATTCACGCAGTTCATACGGGGACTACACGTTCCGAACGGTCCTTTGTATATTTTTTATTGCTTATTTCCAGCCGGCAGCTGCAGCAGCGGCGATTTTTCGCAGCCAGCGGAGGTCACGGTCGAATTTGATTCGTGACGGCGACGGAGGGTCGGTGCGGGGGCGCACAGGCTGCTAACCGCGCGCCCCAATGACAGCGTGCTCGACGATCAATTGCACGCGTACTACACCGTTCCAACTATCGGCCGCGAGCCGATAGGCTAAATGCGCCCGTGCCGGCAGCGTTTCCGTGTGATTGAACCAAATCGCCTGAAAGCGTTGCCGGCCACGGGCCAACTGCAGCTTCAAGTGCTTGTCCTTCACGAGCGCCTGCGAAAGCACATCGAATTCGCCCGAGAATGTGGGCGCCGGAAACCCCTGGCCCCACACGGCTTCGTCGATCAACGCCACGACTTGCGGCGTAAAGTAGGCGTCTTCGAGTTCACCGTCGGTCATGACGATGCGGGCGAGGGCATCGTCGTCGAGCGCCTCGCGCCCCACCGCTTCAAACGCGGCGGCGAAACGCGGCACATCCCGGGTGGCGAGCGTGACGCCCGCCGCCATCGCATGGCCTCCGAATTTGACGATGAGATCGGGTTCCCGCTTGGCGATGAGATCGAGTGCGTCGCGCAGGTGGAAGCCGGGAATCGAGCGACCGGAACCCTTGACGAGTTCGCCGCTTTCATCGGCTAGCGCGAACGTGAACGAGGGGCGGTGATACTTTTCCTTGAGCCGCCCGGCGACGATGCCGATCACGCCCTGGTGCCAGCTTTCATTGAACAACGTGATGGTTGCGCGGCCGTCGGGATCGAGCGCGGCGATATCGGCGAGCGCCTGCTGCTGCATGCCGGCCTCGATTTCGCGCCGCTCGCGGTTCATCGCGTCGAGCTGTTGCGCGAGTTCCCAGGCACGGCCGACGTCGTCCGTCGTCAAACATTCGATGCCGAGCGACATGTCCGACAGCCGTCCCGCGGCGTTCAAACGCGGGCCCAGCGCGAAGCCGAGATCGAACCCGGAAGCGCTGTGTGCGTCCCGTCCGGCGGCGCGAAACAGAGCGGCGATGCCCGGTTGCATGCGGCCCCGGCGAATGCGCGCGAGCCCTTGAGCGACGAGGACGCGATTGTTGCCGTCGAGCTTGACCACATCGGCCACCGTGCCGAGCGCCACGAGATCAAGCAAGCCGTCGAGGCGAGGTTCGGGGATGCCGGCCTGGCCGAGCGCGCCGTTCGGCTCGAAGGCGCCGGCTTCGCGCAATCGCGCGCGCAATCCGAGCAGCACGTAAAACATGACGCCAACGCCCGCGATGCATTTGCTCGGGAACGTGCAGCCGGGCTGATTCGGATTCACGATCGCGCGGGCCGCGGGCAGCGTGTCGCCGGGCAGGTGATGGTCCGTCACGAGGACGTCGATGCCGCGCTCGTTGGCCGCGGCCACGCCTTCCACACTGGCGATGCCGTTATCGACCGTGATCAGAAGATCGGGCTGGCGCGCCGCGGCGAGTTCGACGATCTCCGGCGTGAGCCCGTAGCCGTACTCGAAGCGATTCGGCACCAGGTAGTCGACCTGCGCGCCAAACATGCGCAGGCCGCGCACGGCGACGGCGCAGGCCGTAGCGCCGTCGCAGTCGTAATCGGCGACGACGAGCAAGCGCTTGCGTTGCACGATGGCTTCAACGAGCAGCTCGGCCGCCTCGTTCGTGCCTTTGAGCGCGATCGGCGGCACGAGCCGCGCGAGGCCGATCTCGATCTCATCAGGCAAACGAACGCCGCGCGCGGCGTACAGACGAGCCAGGATCGGATGCAGGCCGTGGCGGGTAAGCGCCGCTTCATCGGCGGGCGGACACGCGCGGGTAACGATTCGAGTCATGCGAGGAAACCAGGAAACGGGAAGAGCCGGAATAGGCGGCCGGTTGCGGGGCAGGCTGCGGCCGACCGACACTGCCGCCAAGCGGGGACGGGCGTGAGCAAATCGATCAAGCGTGACGGCGAGCGGTGCGCCATCACTCGAACAGCGAAGCCATGGCACGCCGGCGCCAGAACTTACGCAAATCGCCGCGGGTAGCGGTCAGCGTGACAGAGCCGGTATCGCCGGCGAGCGTCAGCCCCAATGAGCCAAGACGCCCGCTGTCGAGCGCTTCGAGGGCCGGGGCGAACCAGTCTCGCTCGAGTTGTTCGAGCGCGACCTGCCAGGCGATCCAATCTTGCGCGATAAACGGCGCCGTGAAGGCATCGAGTTCCACAAGCGTTTCGCCGCTGCCGAGCGGCGGCAGCGCCTTGAACGACGCTGGCACGGCGGTCGTTTCGACGTTGGCCGCGAGCGCGAGCCCGCGTGTGGCCGGGGCATCGGACAACACTCGCCCGAACGGGCTGCGCACCGAGCGCGCCACCCCTTGCGCGTGCAGCCAAATCGAGTTGACGGCCGGAAGGCCACGCGCCTCGCGTGCTTCATTGACCGGGTGTTCGAACCAGCCCATCTGCACTTCGTTTTGCAGCTTCATCCAAATGCGGGAGCGCTGGCCCGATTGCGCTTCGTGCGGCAGCCAAATCTCGATGCTGCGCCCGCTCGCGCGAAGCGGCGAGGCGCCGGCGAGCCGGCCGAGCGCGGCGCCGGACAGGTACCAGCGACGCGGCGCGGGCGCCTCGACGCGCACGCCGAGTTCTTCGATCAACGGCCGAGCGGTAGCGAGCAATCGCGCGGCGTCTTCGTCCGTCAATTCGAGCGCGGAAGGATCGATCAGCACCAGATGGTCGTGCGCGATGCGGACATGCACAGGTTCGACGCAGGCCCATGGCTCGTCGCCGGGCATGCCGCCGTCGGCGAGTAGCATATAGGGCGCGAGCGGGGCTTCGTCGGCCGCGTTCGCCGCGATCGCATCGAATCGCCGCGCGATCCATCGCTCGTGCGGCAACGTGCGCTGAAAGTCTTCACCGGACACGCGCTCGACGAGCGTCGCGCGGGCCAATAACTTCTCTAGCGCGGGGCTGCTCTGGTCGTGCAGCGCGGAGTTCGCGTCGGCGGCCGCGGGGAGGGCGAACGGCAGGAGGAGATGAAGACGGTTCGAATGCATGATGGTGCGCATTGTATGGCAAACTGCGCGCTTGTTCGGCGCTGTGCCGATGCAGAAAGGCGGCCCCGGCCGCCGGCATGCGCATTGCAGGCCGGTAGGTTTCGCGGCCGCTTGGGCGCAGCGCGAGAGTGGCTGCAAAGAATTGAAGGATTCGCTTGAAACTTCCTTACGAATGGCAAATCGGCTGGCGCTACACGCGCGCCGGAAAACGCACGACAGGGAACGGTTTTATCTCGTTCATCGCCGCCGTGTCGATGTCGGGCATCGCGCTCGGCGTCGCGGCGCTGATCGTCGTGCTCTCCGTGATGAACGGTTTTCAGAAAGAGGTGCGCGACCGCATGCTGTCGGTGCTCGCGCACGTCGAAATCTTTTCGCCGACGGGCTCCATGCCGGACTGGCAGCGCACCGCCTTCGAGGCGCGCCGTAATCCGGCGGTGATCGGGGCGGCTCCCTATGTCGACGCGCAGGCGCTGCTCACGCGCGGAGACGCCGTGAGCGGGGTGGCGCTGCGCGGCGTGGAGCCGTCGCTCGAGCCGCAGGTGTCCGACATCGGCAAGGACATGAAGGCAGGGCGCCTGAGCGCGCTCGAACCGGGGCAGTTCAATATCGTACTGGGCGCCGATCTGGCCGCCAATCTGGGTGTCTCGGTGGGCGACAAGATCACGCTTGTCGCGCCTGAGGGGTCGATGACGCCGGCCGGCATGCTGCCGCGTTTGAAGCAGTTTACGGTTAGCGGCGTATTCGAATCGGGCCACTACGAATACGACAGCACGCTTGCGCTCATCAACATTCGCGACGCCGAAGCATTGTTCCGCATTAGCGCGCCAACGGGCGTGAGGCTTCGACTCAAGGACATGCAAGAGGCGCCGCGCGTCGCGCACGAACTCTCGCGCACGCTCTCGGGCGATCTCTACATTCGCGACTGGACGCAGCAGAATAAGACGTGGTTCTCGGCCGTGAAAATCGAAAAGCGAATGATGTTCGTGATTCTCACGCTGATCATCGCCGTCGCCGCGTTCAATCTCGTCTCGTCGCTCGTCATGACCGTGACGAACAAGCAGGCCGACATCGCGATCTTGCGAACGCTCGGCGCGCAGCCCGGATCGATCATGAAGATCTTTTTCGTCCAAGGGATCACGATCGGGTTCGCCGGCACGGCCACCGGCGTGGCGCTCGGTTGCCTGATCGCGTGGAGCATTCCCTGGCTGGTCCCGATGATCGAGCATCTGTTGGGCGTGCAGTTTCTGCCGCCTTCGGTCTATTTCATCACCGAGTTGCCGTCGGAGTTGGTTCCCGGCGATGTCGCCCGGATCGGCCTCATCGCATTCGGCTTGTCGGCGCTCGCGACGCTCTATCCGAGCTGGCGCGGCGCGAAGGTGCGCCCGGCGGAGGCGCTGCGTTATGAGTGATTTCATGATCGAACGACCAGCGTCCGGTATCGTCGCGCCAGGAGAGCCGGGCGCGGCCCAATGCGTACTCGAAGCACGCGGCATTTCGAAGGCGTTCGTGCAGGGCGGGTTGAACGTCCAAGTGTTGAGCGGCGCCGATCTTTCCGTGCGCCGCGGCGAGAAGCTCGCGATTATCGGCGCTTCGGGCTCGGGCAAAAGCACGCTGTTGCATGTGCTCGGCGGCCTCGACGAGCCGAGCGCGGGCAGCGTCTCGCTGCTCGGGCGCCCGTTCACGAAGCTGGCCGAGCGCGAGCGCAACGAGCTGCGCAATCGGGCGCTCGGCTTTGTCTATCAGTTCCATCATCTGCTCGCCGAATTCAGCGCGCTCGATAACGTCGCCATGCCGTTGCGCATTCGGCGCATGCCCGCCGACGACGCTCGGCGCGAGGCGCTCGCGACGCTCGAACGCGTCGGGCTCGCTCATCGCGCGAAGCATCGTCCGGGCGAGCTGTCGGGCGGCGAACGTCAGCGCGTGGCGATGGCGCGTGCGCTCGTGACCAAGCCGGCCTGCGTGCTGGCCGATGAGCCGACCGGCAATCTGGACGGCGCGACGGCCGACAACGTGTTCAACCTCATGCTCGAGTTGTCGGCCACGCTCGAGACGAGTTTCGTCATCGTCACGCACGACGCGGAGTTAGCGGCGCGTTGCGACCGCATCATGCGTTTGCGCGACGGTGTCTTGCACGAAGAGCCATCCGTACCCGTGTAGCGCTTCGCGCATCTTTCTCGCTGATGCCGCCATGTGGATCGATACGCACTGTCATCTCGACGCCGGCGAATTCGACGGCGACCGCGACGTTGTCGCACAAGCGGCCCACGCGTCAGGCGTGGCGCGTATCGTCATTCCGGCCGTCGCACGCATGAATTTCGCGACGGTGCGCGCGCTTGCGCATCGGATCGAAGGCGGCGTCTACGCGCTTGGCGTCCATCCGCTGTTCGCGCCGCAATCGCATGACGAGGATCTCGAGGCGCTGCGCCAGGAAATCGAGGCCAGCCTGGACGATCCGCGCTTCGTCGGCATCGGTGAGATCGGGCTCGATTATTTTGTTCCGGGGCTTGACGACGCACGCCAGCGGTTCTTTTACGACGAGCAACTCAAGCTCGCGCGCGAATTCGACTTGCCCGTCATCTGCCACGTACGCAAATCCCAAGATCTCGTACTCAAAGGCTTGCGCCGCTTTGGCGTCACGGGCGGCATTGCGCATGCGTTCAACGGTAGCTTCCAGCAGGCGCGAGCGTTCATCGATCACGGGATGAGGCTCGGCTTCGGGGGCAACGTCACATTCGAACGCTCGCGTCAGATCCGCCGGCTGGCGGCCGAACTTCCGCTCGAGGCCATCGTCGTCGAAACCGATGCGCCCGACATCCCTCCCGCTTGGCTCTACAAGCAACGCAATGCGCCCGATCAAGTGCCGCGCATCGGCAGCGTCATCGCTCAATTGCGCGGGCTTAGCGTAGCGGAGCTCCAACTAGGCACAACGGCTAACGCGCACGCAGCGCTGCCCCGACTCGCGCTCGCTTGCGCATAATCGACGATCGTTTGCGCCGCGGCGTGCTTTGAACCGCTTGGCGCGTAAATGTCGCGGCCGAGATTGCCGGCCGTCGCGTTGATCGGAGGAGGGAGCGCATGCGAGCGGTGCTGATCGGCTTCGCGTTGGGTATCGCGATGTTGCAGCAGCGCGCGGCGCTGTTGGCTCGTTGGGAGTGGGTAACGCTTGGCGTGCTGTTCATCGGGGCGCTTGGGATAGTCTTCTTGAACAGGTTGCGACTATCGATGGGCGCTCGGCCGCGCCGCTCAGTCATGGCGGCCCGCGCGCTTCGCTGGGCTGAACGATATGCCGCTTTTGTGGCGCTAGCGGCGATGGCCGGCGCCGCGTTCATCGCCGGTTTCGCGTACGCGGCCCTGCGCGCCGAGGCGCGGCTAGGCGAAGCGCTGCCCTCGGCCTGGGAGCTACGCGACCTTCCGTTGACCGGGTACGTTCGGGGTTTGCCGATCGGCGATCGCGGGAGCGTGCGATTCCTGTTCGTTGTCGATGTCGACGAGGCGCGGCGAAGCACGGGCATCGAACGATTCCCGCCGGTCGTCCAACTGAGCTGGCGCGCACGCGGCCCACGCGCGATGCTGCCTTCGCTCAAGCCCGGCGATCGATGGCGGTTGACGGTGCGTCTCAAGCGGCCGCACGGGTATGCCAATTTCGCAGGCCACGACATGGAGGCGTCCTGGTTCGAGCGCGGTGTGCGGGCGACCGGATCGGTCGCCGATGCTTCCTCCGCAGTGCGGCTACCGGGTTCGTCGGGCGGCGTCCGTACGCGGGTCGATCGGTTGCGGTTTACGCTGCGCGAGCGGATGGCGCAGGCGCTCGGTCCCGCAGCGCACGCCGGCATCGTCACGGCGCTCGCGATCGGAACGCAGGAAGCGATCTCGGCAACCGATCGGCTCGCGTTGCGCCGCACGGGCACGAGCCACCTCGTGGCCGTTTCAGGGTTGCATATCGGATTCGTCGCCGGGCTTGGCGCGGCGCTGACGGCTTGGCTATGGCGCCGCTCATGCTTCTTCGGCGGGTTACTCGCCGCGCGCGGCGCACGCGAGTGGCCGCTCGTGCTCCCGACACCGATCGTCGCTGCGATCGCAGGCGCGGCCTGCGCGGCCGGCTACGCTGCGTTGGCGGGCTTCAATATACCGGCGCAGCGCGCGCTTTGGATGCTGATCGTGGCGAGCTTGGCATTTACGCTCGGGCGCAGCGTCGGCGTCTCGCTCGTGCTCGCGTGGGCGCTAGCGCTCGTGCTGGCGGTCGATCCGTGGGCGGTGACGGCTGCGGGCTTTTGGCTGTCGTTCGGCGCGGTTGCGTTGATTGCGTTCGCGCTTCGCACGCAGTTGCGCGTGCGAAGCGACGAACAAGCGCCGCTCGACGTGCTCGGCATGGTCCGCGCCAGCGACCCGGCATGGACGGCGGCGGAGCAGGCGCAGACGCGCGATGCGCGCGGGTTGCGTAGGCTGCCATGGCGGCGATGGCTTGCGAACGGGCGCCTGCGCTGCCTCGATGCAATTCGTGCGCAATGGGCCGTGACGATCGGGCTCGCCCCGCTCACGGCCTTTTGGTTCTCTCAAGTCTCGCTCGTCGGCCCGCTGGCGAATGCGTTCGCCGTGCCGTGGGTCAGCCTACTGGTCGTGCCGGTCGTGCTCGTCGGCATGGTATTGCCGGCGCCGCTCGACGCGCTCGCTTACGACGGTGCGCATTCCCTGCTTGAGCCGTTGATGCGCGCGCTCCATGCGTTGGCGCAATCGCCTTGGGCTGATCGGCATCCGCCTCAACCTTCGCTCTGGGCGCTGGCGTTTGCGTTGATCGGCGTCGCATGGTGTTTGGCGCCGCGCGGCTGGCCGCTGCGCTTTGCGGCGCCGTTGGCCTGGCTGCCGCTACTGGCGCCGTCCGCGCCCGAGATCGAGCACGGCGCCTTTCGAGTGACCGCGCTCGATGTCGGGCAAGGTTCGTCGATTTTGGTTCAGACGCGCCATCGCGCGCTGCTGTTCGACGCCGGCACGGGTCCCGAATCGACCGATGCGGGGGACCGCATCGTCGCCCCGTTCTTGCTCGCAAACGGCGTCCCGCGCATCGACGCGCTGGTCGTGAGTCATGGCGATGCGGACCATGCCGGCGGCGTCCCGGCAGTCCTCGCGGCGGTGGACGTGGGGCAAGTACTCGGCGGCTTGCCGCCCGCTCATCGACTTTGGGACATGGCGCGATCGTCCGGCATCGATCGCCTGCGCTGCGCAGCCGGTCAGCGCTGGCAATGGGATGGCGTGTGGTTCGAAATGCTGTGGCCCGACCCCGGCCCATTGCCGAAGGTGTCGAACGAGCAGTCTTGCGTACTGAGGGTGAGCGCGCCCGGCATGCGCGCGCTGCTGACCGGCGATATCGGCGCGGCTTCCGAGCGCGTGCTGGCGCGGCGCTTTCGCGAGGCCTTAAGCGCGGACATCCTGCTTGTCGCCCACCATGGCAGCGCCACCTCGTCTACCGAGCCTTTCCTCGATTGGGTTCATCCGCGCGTCGCCTTATTTCAGGTAGGCTATCGAAATCGCTTTCGTCATCCCCATCCGCGCGTCTGGTCGCGCTTCGCCGAGCGCGACATCGCGCTTGCGCGGACCGATCGCGACGGCGCGGTGCGCGTCGAACTCGTCGACGGCCAGCTCTCGCTTGCGCGCTATCGGCAAACGCATGCGCGCTATTGGATGGATCGACAAGACTGATACCGGCGAACCCACCTGGAGGCAGCGGCGCTTGAAAGAGATCATCCACTTTTCGCACGCGAACGGTTTTCCGGCTTCCACCTACCGGACGCTGTTCGCCGAACTTTCCGATGATTACGAGCTTCGCTACATCGAGCGCGTCGGCCACGATTCGCGCTTTCCGGTCACGAGCGATTGGCCGCATCTCGTCGAGGAATTGCTCGCCGACATCGGCCGCCGCTATGAGCAGCCGGTGTGGCTCGTCGGTCACTCGCTGGGCGGTTATTTGTCGCTGATGGCCGCGCTCAGGCATCCGCAGTGGGTGCGTGGCGTCGTCATGCTCGATTCGCCCGTGATCGCGGGCTGGCGCGCGAGCCTCCTCCGTTTTACGCAATGGACGGGCCTCGACGAGCGTCTCTCGCCCGCGGCGGCTACGCGCACGCGCCGCACGCACTGGGCTAGCCGCGAAGAAGCATGGCGCCATTTTCATGCGAAGCCGGCGTTCGCCCGATGGGACGAGCGTGTGCTGTCCGACTACATCGATTTCGGTATTCCGCCGCATTCGGCCGAGGGCGGCCGCGCGTTGGCCTTCGATCGCCATATCGAATACCGCATCTACCGCACCTTGCCGCGAACGCTCGGCGCGCGGCTCGCGCACGGCGTGCAGGCGCCGGTCGGCTTCATCGCGGGAACGCACTCGAAAGAGATTCGCCAAGTCGGGCTCGAGGCGACGGCTCGCGCAACGCGCGGGCGTATCGAGTGGATCGAAGGCAGCCATCTGTTCCCGATGGAGCGCCCGATCGAGACGGCGCGCGCGCTGGTCGGCATGCTGCGCCGGCTGCGCGAGGAAGGGGCGCGATAAGTGCCGGGATAAGCGCCGGGACAAGTGGTGGAACAGGCGGCAGGGCGCTGGGGCTTCTCGCGGGCCTAAGGTATAATCCGTTTTTCCCGCGAGCATTCAGCGATGACTAAATATGTTTTCGTCACCGGCGGCGTAGTGTCGTCCCTCGGCAAGGGTATTGCCGCCGCTTCTCTCGCCGCGATCCTCGAATCGCGCGGTCTCAAAGTCACCCTCCTCAAGCTAGATCCCTACATCAACGTCGATCCCGGCACGATGAGCCCGTTTCAGCACGGCGAAGTATTCGTGACGGAAGACGGCGCGGAGACGGATCTGGATCTTGGCCACTATGAGCGCTTCATTAGCACGAAGATGCGCAAGGCCAACAACTTCACGACCGGCCAGATCTACGAATCGGTGATCCGCAAGGAGCGTCGGGGCGATTACCTCGGCAAGACCGTTCAGGTGATTCCTCACATCACGAACGAGATCCAAGCGTTCATCGAACGCGGCGCGGCGTCCGCCACCTGCGGCGAGCCCGATGTCGCGATCGTCGAAATCGGCGGCACGGTGGGCGATATCGAATCGCTGCCGTTCCTTGAGGCGGCGCGGCAAATGAGCCTGCGGCTCGGCCGCAACAGCGCCTGCTTCGTTCATCTGACGCTCGTGCCGTTCATCGCGACGGCCGGCGAGCTCAAAACGAAACCCACGCAGCACAGCGTGCAAAAGCTGCGCGAAATCGGGATCTTGCCGCATGTCCTGTTGTGCCGCGCCGATCGCCGCATTCCCGACGACGAATGCAAGAAGATCTCGATGTTCTCGAATGTGCCGGAAGACGCCGTGATTTCGGTGTGGGACGTCGACAGCATCTACAAAATTCCGCAGATGCTGCACGACCAAGGGCTCGACCATATCATTTGCGAGGAGCTCAAGCTGCAGCCGAAGGCCGCCGATCTGGCGATGTGGTCGGATATCGTCGATAAGCTCGAACATCCGAAGCATGAAGTCACGATCGGCATGGTCGGCAAGTACGTCGATCTAACCGAATCGTACAAATCGCTGATCGAAGCGCTGCGTCACGCGTCGGTGCATACGTCGACGAAGGTCAATATCGAGTACATCGATTCCGAGCAGATCGAAGCCGAGGGCGTCGATAGCCTCAAGCATCTGGACGCCGTGCTCGTCCCGGGCGGCTTCGGCCGTCGCGGCACCGAAGGGAAAATCGCGGCGATTCGCTATGCCCGTGAGGCGAAGGTGCCGTACCTGGGCATCTGTCTTGGCATGCAATTGGCCGTCATCGAGTTTGCGCGCGATGTCGTCGGGCTTACCGGGGCCAACAGCACCGAGTTCGACGTCGACACGGCGCACCGCGTCGTCGCCTTGATCACGGAGTGGTATGACCGCGAAGGGCGCGTCGAGAAGCGTACGGAAGAATCGGATCTGGGCGGCACGATGCGCTTGGGCTCGCAACGCTGCCCGATCAAGCCCGGCACGCTGGCCGAAGCGATTTACGGCAAGGATGTCAACGAGCGCCATCGCCACCGTTATGAAGTCAATAACCGCTACGTGCCGCAGCTCGAAGCCGGTGGCCTTATCATCAGCGCGCGCACGCCGAGCGAAGATTTGCCGGAAATGATGGAGCTGCCGCGCAGCTTGCATCCGTGGTTTGTCGGCGTGCAGTTCCACCCCGAATTTACGTCGACGCCGCGCGATGGCCATCCGCTGTTCAAGTCGTTCGTGGAAGCGGCGCTCGCCTGCCATCAAGCGCGCAAGGAGAAGGCATGAAGCTGTGCGACTTCGAGGTCGGTCTCGATAAGCCGTTTTTTCTGATCGCGGGCACCTGCGTCGTCGAATCCGAGCAGATGACGATCGATACCGCCGGCCGGCTCAAGGAGATCTGCGCGAAGCTCGGCATTCCGTTCATCTATAAGTCTTCGTACGACAAGGCCAATCGCAGCTCGGGCAAGTCGTTTCGCGGGCTGGGTATGGATGAAGGCCTGCGCATTCTGTCCGAAGTGAAGCGGCAGCTCAATGTGCCGGTGCTGACCGACGTCCACGCCATCGAGGAAATCGAAGCGGTCGCCGCCGTCGTCGATGTGCTGCAAACGCCGGCGTTCCTGTGCCGTCAAACCGATTTCATCCACGCCTGCGCGCGCTCGGGCAAGCCCGTCAATATCAAGAAGGGCCAGTTTCTCGCGCCGCACGATATGAAGAACGTGATCGACAAGGCGCGTGACGCCGCACGCGAAGCGGGCCTATCGGAAGATCGGTTCCTCGCTTGCGAGCGCGGCGTGTCGTTCGGTTACAACAATCTCGTCTCCGACATGCGCTCGCTCGCGATCATGCGCGACACTGGCGCGCCCGTGGTGTTCGACGCCACCCACTCGGTCCAATTGCCGGGCGGGCAGGGCACGAGTTCGGGCGGCCAGCGAGAGTTCGTGCCCGTGCTGTCGCGCGCGGCCGTGGCCGTCGGCGTGGCGGGCTTGTTCATGGAGACGCACCCCGATCCCGCATGCGCGCTGTCCGACGGCCCCAACGCCGTGCCGCTGCGCCGCATGGCCGACCTGCTCGAGACGCTGGTCGCGCTGGATACCGTCGTGAAACGCACTCCGTTCATCGAGCGCGATTTCAACTGACCGCACCCGCCAGGAAAGAAGAAAGAGAATTCATCGTCATCTTTAGAGGAAATCATGAGTGCAATCGTAGATATCATCGGCCGTGAGATTTTGGATTCCCGAGGCAACCCGACCGTCGAATGCGATGTGCTGCTCGAATCGGGCACGATGGGCCGCGCGGCCGTGCCTTCGGGCGCGTCCACGGGCTCGCGCGAAGCGATCGAACTGCGTGACGGCGAAGCGGGTCGTTATAACGGCAAGGGCGTGCTGAAGGCGGTCGAGCATATCAACACCGAGATTTCCGAAGCGATCATGGGGCTCGACGCATCGGAGCAGGCGTTCCTCGACAAGACGCTGCTCGAGCTCGACGGCACCGACAACAAATCCCGCCTCGGCGCCAACGCGATGCTGGCGGTATCGATGGCCGTCGCGAAGGCCGCGGCCGAAGAAGCCGGGCTGCCGCTGTACCGCTACTTCGGCGGTTCCGGCGCGATGCAATTGCCCGTACCGATGATGAACATCGTCAACGGCGGCGCGCACGCGAACAACAGCCTCGATATTCAAGAATTCATGATCGTGCCGGTTAGCCAGCCCACGTTCCGTGAAGCGCTGCGCTGCGGCGCCGAAGTGTTCCATGCGCTGAAGAAGATCCTGTCCGACCGCGGCATGAGCACGGCCGTCGGCGACGAAGGCGGCTTCGCGCCGAACTTCGGCAGCAACGCGGAATGCCTCTCGGCGATCCTGCAGGCGATCGAAAAGGCCGGCTACCGCGCGGGCGAAGACGTCCTGCTCGCGCTCGATTGCGCGGCGAGCGAGTTCTATCACGACGGCAAATACCAATTGGCGGGCGAAGGTCTGCAACTGTCGTCGGCCGAATTCACCGATTACTTGGCGACGCTGGCCGATAAATTCCCGATCGTCTCGATCGAAGACGGTATGCATGAAAGCGATTGGGATGGCTGGAAGCTGTTGACCGACAAGCTCGGCAAGAAGATCCAGCTCGTGGGCGACGATCTTTTCGTGACGAACACGCGCATCTTGAAGGAAGGCATCGAGAAGGGCATCGCCAATTCGATCCTGATCAAGATCAACCAAATCGGCACGCTGACCGAAACGTTCGCGGCGATCGAAATGGCCAAGCGCGCCGGTTATACGGCTGTCATTTCGCACCGCTCGGGCGAGACCGAGGATTCGACGATCGCCGATATCGCCGTCGGTTTGAACGCCGGTCAAATCAAGACGGGTTCGCTCTCGCGCAGCGATCGCATCTCGAAGTACAACCAATTGTTGCGCATCGAGGAAGATCTCGGCGATATCGCAAGCTACCCGGGCAAGTCGACGTTCTATAACCTTCGTTGACGCGCTGTATCCTTCTACTCGATCGTTTCTGCATGCCGCCTCGTGCTTGGTTCCCCAACGGCTGATCCCGCGGGGCACACGAGGCGGTTTTGAATTTGCGGCTCTCTGAATGCGCCTTGTCACCGTCGTCCTCGTTGCCCTCCTTGCGCTGATCCAGTATCCGCTTTGGTGGGGCCATGGCGGTTGGCTGCGCGTCCATGAGTTGCGTGGTGCGCTGGCGGCGCAACAGCAAAAGAACGCCGACGAAAAGCTGCGCAACGAGCGGATCGCAGGAGAGGTGCAGGATTTGCAAAACGGTACGGCGGCCGTCGAGGAGCGGGCGCGCTACGAGATGGGGATGGTGAAATCCGGCGAAGTGTTCGTGCAGTTTGTCTCGCCGAACGCGACGTCAAGTGTGGCAGCCACCACGGCGCCGAGCAATACGTCGACGCGCGGCGAAGTCTCGGCCGCGCCCGTCAGTGTCGTGCCGAATCCCGTGTCGCGCGAAAAACTGAAAGCCAGAAAGCGTGCGGCCGAAAAGGGTAAGCATGCTACTTCGCAAAAAGGCCACGGCGCGGGTTGATCGCTAGCAAGCTGGCCGACGCCGGCATATCGACATATCGGCGCGCGCCGAGTTAAAGCGCTAGCCGCTTACCACCACCACCCGGGATAGTAGCCCGGGCTCGCGTAGCCTACGCCCCAACCGCTGTTCCACCCTCCGTAATACGTCCCGAATGTGACGGGCGCCGGGTAGTAGTACGGCTGGTAGTACCGTGCCCACGCGCTTGCCGTGGCGGCTTCGTCTTGATCGCGCAATACCTGTTTATCGATTTCGTCGTAGCGCTTCTTCTCTGCATCCGACAGCGGGTGTGCGCTGTCGGCCGCGCCCGGTTGTCCTGGCGCCAGCCGGCTCAGAATCGGGCCGGGCGGCGGGGCCACGACGCAGCCTGCCAGCAAGCCGGCTGCGATTGCCGCAACGGCCATGCTTGCAAGCCGGTTCGACTGCGCGGCAAGGGAGGGAAGCGGACGGATGATCACGTTCATGGACGACTCCGAGGGCTCAACGAATCCAAAGAGAACACGCCGAGCACTATCTATCGACGCTCGCAAGCAGCGGCTCAATGCCGCTGCGACTGTGCGGGCGCGACCCCGACGGCCACTTCGCTCGCGGCGAAAAGCTGCATGACGTCGACGGGATCGAACACATAGCGCTGATTGCAGTACTCGCAGTGGATCTCCACGTGGCCCTGTTCCTCAACGACGCCCTCGACTTCGTCGCGCCCTAGCATTTTCAGCATCGAACCGACGCGCTCGCGCGAGCAGCTGCATTCGAAGCGTGTCAGCGTTGGGGCGAAGTGCTGTACGTTTTCTTGCCAGAACAGGCGCCGAAACAGTGTTTGCGGCTCTTCTTTTAGCAGCTCCGCTTGCGAGAGCGTGCCGCCGAGCACGCACACGCGCTCCCAGGTATCGGCGTCATGCTCGCCGGCATGAGGGACGATGCCGCCGTCGCCGGGCAACTTCTGCAGCAGCACTCCGACCGCGCGCTCGGTGTTGGCTGCAAGCCAAAGGCGCGTATCGAGTTGCTCGGAGTGATGCATGTAGTGCTCCAGCACCGCGGCGATCGACTGCAGCGGGCCGTCATGGCTGCTCAAGGGCACGATGCCTTGATAGGGCTGTTGGCCCGGGCGCTTGTCGTTCGGATCGAGTGTGATGACGCAACGCCCGTGACCGCTTGCGTTGAGCAATTCGACGAACGAGAGACTATCGCTGAGCGTTTGATCGAACTCGCTCGAAATCTTGGCGGTCGCCCGCATCGTCAAATTCGAACTGCACTGTACGACGAGCATCTTGATCGGCCCGTCGCCGAAGATTTGCATGATCATCGTGCCGTCGAATTTCAGATTCGCCGACAGCAGCGCGCACGCGGCCATCATCTCGCCGAGGATGTCTCGCACCGCCATCGGGTACTGGCGACGCACGAGCACTTCCTGCCACGTGTTGCGCAGCGAAACAATCTCTCCGCGCACGGGCGCGGCGGCGAACATGAATTTTTGCAACTGATCGTCCACAACTCTTCCTTCATCATTGACGCCGCCGGCTTCGGCCGACGGCGAATCCCGCTCGATCTCAGCCGATTCGCACGAGCTGTGCCTTGAACAGATCCCGGCGGGCCACGTAGGTGTCGGCGCTTTGCGCCAGCGCTTCGACTTCCGCATCGGTCAGTTCTCGCACGACGCGCGCGGGCGCACCGAGTATCAGCGACCGATCGGGAAACGTTTTGTTCTCGGTCACGACGCTGCCCGCGCCAACCAAGCAATTGCGGCCGATCACCGCACCATTCAAGACCACCGCTTGAATTCCGATCAACGAATCGTCGCCGACGGTACAGCCGTGCAACATCGCCTGGTGGCCGACGGTGACGCCGCGGCCGATCGTCAACGGGCGGCCCGGATCGGTGTGGAGCACCGCGCCTTCTTGGACATTGCTGCCGGGGCCGATCGCAATCGGCTCGTTATCGCCGCGGATGGCGGCGCCGAACCAGACGCTCGCGTTCTCTTCGAGCGTGACCTTACCGACGATGGTGGCCGTATCGGCCACAAAGACGCTTTCGTGGATCGTCGGCGCGTGTTCTCCCAGCTTGTAAATCGGCACAATGGCTCCTTAGGGCGGTTGGCCTGCGGCTGTTGCCGGCCGGTACAATGCGGCAGCGCGGCGCGGCCACGCGCGAGGCGTCGAATCCGCTATTGTAAACGGTCCGCTTAGGGGCCGTGGCACGGTGGGGCCGCGGCGTCGCCGCCATTTACACCCGTTGGGCCGCGTGGTTCCACTATCAATGAATCTGCCTGTATTGAATCCGAGTCCGATCGATCACAACGCGCTTGGGCTACGTCGGTCGGCGCTCGCAATCCTCGGCGAGCGGGAGCCGCTCGCGAAAGCCGCCGCCGTCGCCGCCTTGCATGCTGGCCACCGGGCAGGCGAATCGGCCTGCCGGCCGGACGAACGCATCGACGAGCCGCCCGGCTTGCCGGGCCGTCCGGAGCGGCCGCCGTTGGTCGAGCCGCGGCTGTTGCGCCATCGTGGCATGCAGACGGAGGCGGGGCGTGCCGTCTTGTTGCACGCCTTGGCGCACATCGAATTCAACGCCATCAATTTGGCGTTGGACGCCGTATGGCGCTTTGCCGGGCTGCCCGAAACCTACTACGTCGATTGGCTGCGCGTCGCCGCGGAGGAAGCGCATCACTTCGGATTGCTCCAAGCGCGACTGCGCGAATTCGGTCATGCGTACGGCGATTTCCCTGCGCATGACGGCCTCTGGGACATGTGCGCACGCACACGAGACGATGTTCTCGCTCGCATGGCGCTCGTGCCACGCACGCTCGAGGCCCGAGGGCTCGACGCATCGCCGCCGATTCGCGCCCGCCTGATGCAAGCCGGCGATACGGCTTCCGCTGCGATTCTGGATGTGATTTTGCACGACGAGATCGGCCATGTCCGGATCGGCAACCATTGGTTCCGGCACCTGTGCGGGGCGCGAGGGCTCGAACCCCACGAAACCTACGCTCGTCTCGCCGAGCAATATCGCGCGCCTCGGCTGCGCGGGCCGTTCAATTTCGACGCGCGTCGAGAAGCGGGGTTTGACGAGGACGAGTTAGTCGAATTGGACCGATTGGCCGAACGATCGACAGCGGCGCCATCGGCTTCCCGCGATGCCGGCTGACCAGCGCCTGCACGTTGGCTCAACACTGCTTTGTGAAGGGCCTTGATCGAGGGCTGCATCTAAGGAGCGGACGGCGGGGCTACCCAAGGTCGGATACCTCGATATAATCGAACGACCATTCGTTTTTCCAGGCGGCGCTTGCCCAATCTCAAAATGAACAATCCCCAATCCGATTTCGTGACTGTGCGCGGCGTCAAGCTGCATGTCCGCCGCTGGGGTCACCCCGAGGCGCCGACGCTTTTCATGTTGCATGGCTGGATGGATGTCGCGGCGTCGTTTCAGTTCGTCGTCGATGCGCTAGGCGGCGACTGGCAGGTGATCGCGCCCGATGCGCGCGGCTTCGGGCTGTCCGATTGGCCGGTGGCCGAGCGCGGCGGCGGACATTACTGGTTTCACGACTATCTGGCCGATCTCGAAGCGCTGCTCGACCGCTACGCGCCGACAGGCCAGGTCAATCTGGTCGGACACAGCATGGGCGCGAACGTCGTCTGCCTGTATGCGGGCGCGAGGCCTGAGCGCGTGCGGCGCGTCGTCGATCTCGAAGGGTTCGGGCTTGCGCCGGCTCGCGCCAGCGAATCGCCGCGCAGGTTGGCGGCTTGGCTCGACGACATGCGCGAGCCGGCCACGCTCAAGACCTACGACACGCTCGACGATGTCGCCGCACGGCTAATCAAAACGAATCCGCGGCTTGCGCCCGATCGCGCCCGCTTTCTGGCTCGGCATTGGGCCAAGCGCGGCGACGACGGGCGGTACATGCTGTTGGCTGATCCGGCGCATAAGCACCATGGCCCCCTGCTTTACCGTCTAGACGAAGTGATGGCGGTGTGGTCGAAGGTGACGGCGAAGGTCCTTCACGTCGAGGCGGTCGCCTCGCCGACCTTGGCGGTGCTTGCCGGCTCGATCCCGCTCGACGAGTACAAGGCGCGCTTCAAGGCGTTCCCGGATTGGCGCGAAAAGCTGATCGAAGAGGCCGGGCACATGGTTCACCACGATCAGCCCGAGCAGGTGGCCGCTTTGATCGAGGCGTTTTGCGCATGACGGCGCCGTCTGCAGTGAGAAGGCTCGGTGCTCGTCACGGAAACCGCGGGCGCCGTGCAAGGCGGCTGTAAGCGGGCCTTGCCAAGCGCTTTGGCCGAACAGCCGAGCCGCTCGTTCGGTGCGTTGCGGGGTAAAATACGAAGATCATTCGATCCCCACAGTATGAACGCCGATCTCCACTGCCATTCGAACGTCTCCGACGGCCTGCTCACGCCCCGCGAAGTCGCGCGCCGCGCGCAAGCGGGCGGCGTCACGCTGTGGGCGCTGACCGATCACGACGAAGTCGGGGGGCAAGCACAGGCGCGCAGCGAAGCCGAAGCGCTCGGTATGCGCTACCTGCATGGCGTCGAGATTTCGGTCACATGGGCTTCGCGCACCGTGCATATTGTCGGCCTTGGGCTCGATCCGGCGTGCCCGGCGCTGCTGGCGGGCTTAGCCGCAACCCGTAGCGGGCGCGCGGCGCGGGCTCGCGCGATGAGCGATTCGCTGGCCGAGCTCGGCATCGAAGGCGCCTATGAAGGCGCGTTGCAGTACGTGTCGAACCCCGATCTGATTTCGCGTACGCACTTTGCGCGCTTTCTGGTCGAGAAGGGCTTCGCCGCGTCCACGGCCGATGTCTTCGAGCGTTATCTCGGCGAAGGCAAGCCCGGCTATGTGCCACATCGCTGGGCCACGCTCGAGAATGCCCTCGAGTGGATCCGAGCCGCTGGCGGAGAAGCCGTGATCGCCCATCCGGGCCGCTACAAGTACACGCCGCTTGAATTCGATGCGCTCTTCGGTCAGTTCATCGATTTAGGCGGCAAGGCCATCGAAGTCGTCACAGGCAGCCATACGCCCGATCAATATCGCGAATACGCCGACGTCGCGCGCCGCTTCGGGTTCGAGGCGTCGCGCGGCTCCGATTTCCACGCCCCGGGTGAGGGCCGCACCGAACTCGGCAAATTGCCGCCACTGCCATCCGATCTCACGCCGGTTTGGCAACGCTGGCTTTAGCATTCGCTCCGCCCGAATCGTCCGCGCGCGGCTGCTTTCTTCCGCGTGCGCCGCGCGGCGCTCACGGCAACCGATCGCCGTCCGCGTCGGCTCACCGACTGCTCGTCCATGTCCCAATTCTTTAAGATCCACCCGGAAAACCCTCAGCCGCGCTTGATTGCGCAGGCCATGCAAATCGTCAAGGACGGCGGCGTCATCGCGCTGCCCACCGATTCGAGCTACGCGCTGGCGTGTCGCCTCGACGATAAAGATGCCGTCGCTCGTTTGCGTCGCGTACGCGGGCTCGACGAGCGGCAGCACCTGTCCTTGCTCGTGCGTGATCTATCCGAGCTGGCGACGTTCGCCATGGTCGACAATCGCCAATTCCGGCTCATCAAGTCGGTCACGCCGGGGCCGTACGTCTTCATTTTGTTGGCGACGAAGGAAGTGCCGCGGCGGTTGTCGCATCCGTCGCGCAAGACGATCGGGCTGCGCGTACCCGATCACGCCATTACGTTGGCGCTACTGGAGGCGATCGGCGAGCCGTTGATCGCGACCACCCTGATTCTCCCGTCCGACGAGGAGCCGCTGAACGATCCCGAGGAAATTCGTACTCGTCTCGAAAAGCAAATCGATCTGGTAATCGACGGCGGGGCCTGTCCTCGCGAGCCGTCGACGGTGATCGATCTGACCGGCGACGAGCCTGTGCTGGTGCGCGCGGGCCGCGGATCGCTCGAACCGTTCGGGCTCGCCACATCGTGAGCGCTTGGCGGGCGGAGCCGCTCGCGCCCCTTGTTACAATACTTCTATGAATCCCTCTTTAATTCAGACGATCGTCGTCTACGCGTTGCCCGTGATCTTCGCGATCACGCTGCATGAAGCGGCGCATGGTTACGTCGCCCGGCTGCTCGGCGACAACACTGCCTACATGATGGGCCGCGTGTCGTTCAATCCGATGCGCCATATCGATCCGCTCGGCACGATCGCCATTCCGCTGCTGCTTTACTTCGCGACGGGCGGCGCGTTCATGTTCGGCTACGCCAAGCCCGTGCCCGTCGCGTTCCGCAATTTGCGCAATCCCCGTTGGGGCACCTTCTGGGTCGCGCTGGCGGGCCCGCTGTGCAATTTCGTGCAGGCGCTGGTATGGGGCGTCGTCAGCGTCGTGCTGGCCTCGCTCGCCGTCGACGAGCCGTTCTTCACGCGCATGGCGGCCGCGGGCGTTGGTGTGAACCTCGTGCTGGGCGTACTGAACCTCTTTCCGCTTCCGCCGCTCGACGGCGGCCGAGTGTTGACGGCCTTGCTGCCGCCTCGGCAGGCGCTGGGGCTCGCCCGTTTCGAGCCGTACGGTTTTTTCATCGTCATGGCGCTCGTCATGACGGGCATTTTGACGAAGCTTTGGCTGCGTCCCCTCGTCGCGATCGGCTACGATGCCGTCACGGCCATCCTGACTCCTCTCGCTTCGCTTCTCAACTGACACCATGTTTCCAGACCGAATTTTCTCCGGCATGCGCCCGACAGGGTCGCTCCACCTCGGCCACTATCACGGCGTGCTCAAGAACTGGGTCCGGCTCCAATCGGAATACCCGTGCTTCTTCTGCGTCGTCGATTGGCACGCGCTGACGACGCATTACGAAACGCCCGAGGTGATCGAAAAGAACGTCTGGGAAGTGCTGATCGATTGGCTCGCCTCGGGCATCGATCCCGCGCAAGCCACGTTGTTCATTCAAAGCCGCGTGCCTGAGCATGCCGAGCTCTCGCTGCTGCTCGGCATGAGCGCGCCGCTCGGCTGGCTCGAACGCGTGCCCACGTACAAAGAGCAGATCGAGAAGCTGAAGGACAAGGATTTGTCGACCTACGGCTTCCTCGGTTACCCCGTGTTGATGGCGGCCGATATTCTGCTGTACCGCGCTTCGCTCGTGCCGGTCGGGGAGGATCAAGTGCCGCACGTCGAAATGACGCGCGAGCTCGCACGGCGCTTCAACTATCTGTACGGGCGCGAGCCGGGCTTCGAAGAAAAGGCGCTGGACGCGGCGAAAAAACTCGGCGGCAAGCGTGCGAAGCTGTATCACGAGCTACGCAATGCCTATCAGCAAGAAGGCGACGACGAAGCGCTCGAACAAGCGCGCGCCATGCTGCAGGAATCGCAAAGCTTATCGATGAGCGATCGCGAGCGGCTGTTCGGCTACCTCGAAGGCTCGCGCAAGATCATTCTGGTCGAGCCGCAGGTGCTGCTGACCAAAGCTTCGCGTATGCCGGGCCTCGATGGGCAGAAGATGTCGAAGTCGTACGGCAACACGATCGGCCTGCGCGAGGATGCCGAGACGATCACGAAAAAGGTCCGCACGATGCCGACGGATCCGGCCCGTGTGCGTCGCACCGATCCCGGCGATCCCGACAAGTGCCCGGTGTGGCAATTGCACCAGGTCTACTCCGATGAGGCCACGCACGAATGGGTGCAAAAGGGGTGCCGTTCCGCTGGAATCGGCTGCCTCGAATGCAAGCAGCCGGTGGTCGAAGGCATTTTGCGCGAGCAGCAGCCGATGCTCGAGCGCGCGCAAAAATACATGGACGATCCGTCGCTGCTTCGCGCGATCGTCGCCGACGGTTGCGACAAAGCCCGCAAGTTCGCCACCGAGACGATGCGCGACGTGCGCGAGGCGATGGGGCTCTCGTACTCATGACTGTGCTGCAGCACACCTGCTGCACCAAGGCGCGATCGTGACTCGTCCTGCGCACGAGTTGCGGCCGCCCGGGGAGCCTGGCGAGCCCAACCCGCCCGTTGAGGGCGGCGGCGAGCCGTCAGCGTGGATCGTTCGGTGGTCTCATCTCCTGGCTCCCGGCGCGGCGGTGCTCGATATCGCCGCAGGCAATGGCCGCCATGCGCGCTGGTTCGCCGAGCGGGGGCATCCGGTCACGGCGATCGATCGGGCCGAGGCGGCGCTCGCGGCGCTGGCCCGGATCGGCGGCGCCACCCCCGTCCTAGCCGATCTTGAAGACGGCAGTGACTGGCCGCTGCCCGCCGCTCAGCGCTTTGGCGCCGTGGTCGTGACCAACTATCTGCATCGCCCGTTGCTGTCTCGGCTGCCGCAGCTTTTGGCGCCCGACGGGGTTTTGTTGTATGAAACGTTCGCTCAGGGCAACGAGACGGTCGGAAAGCCGTCGAATCCGGCGTTTTTACTCGCGCCGGGCGAATTACTCGACGCGGTGCATGGACGCCTGACCGTCGTGGCTTACGAAGCCGGCTATCTATCGGCGCCTCGGCCTGCTTTCGTCCAACGGATCTGCGCCGTCATGCCCCCGCAGCCGCTTGCCACGGGCCTGGCGCCGCGGCGTTACGATTTGGCCTGCTAATCCGCTACAATCGCGCTTTACGTTCGAATTCACTGCGTTTCATGGCTAACGGCACATCCAGCGGTACCCAAGGCAACCTGCGTATTCGCGGCAGCATTCCTGCGATCGTCACGCCGATGCTCGACGATGGCGGCCTCGATCTGCCGGCGTTTCGCCAACTGATCGATTGGCATGTCGCCGAAGGGACCGACGCGCTCGTCGTTGTCGGCACGAGCGGCGAATCGGCCACGCTGTCGGTCGATGAGCACACTCTCATGATCCAGACGGCCGTCGAGCACGCGGCGGGGCGCCTGCCCATCATCGCCGGCGCGGGCGGAAATTCCACCGTCGAAGCGATCGAGCTGACCAAGCGGGCGAAGGATCTCGGGGCCGACGCTACCTTGCAAGTGGTGCCGTATTACAACAAGCCGACGCAAGAGGGCATCTATCGTCATTTCTCGAAGATCGCCGAATCGGTCGATCTGCCCGTGATTCTCTACAACGTGCCCGGCCGCACCGTAGCCGACATGTCGAACGAGACGATCCTGCGTTTGGCGCAGGTGCCGGGCATCATCGGCGTGAAGGATGCGACGGGCAACATCGATCGCGCCGCGCATTTGATCAAAGCAGCGCCCGCGAACTTTTCGATTTTCAGCGGCGACGATCCGACCGCGATCGCGCTGATGTTGCTCGGCGGGCACGGCAATATCTCGGTCACGGCGAACGTCGCGCCGCGAGCCATGAGCGATCTGTGCAAAGCCGCGCTTGCGGGTGATGCCAAAACCGCGCGCGACATCCACATGAAGCTGCTGTCGTTGCACAAGAATCTATTCATCGAAGCCAATCCGATTCCGGTGAAGTGGGCGCTCGAGCAGATGGGCCGCATGAAAGGCGGCATCCGGCTGCCGCTGACGCCGCTCGACGCACGCTGCCATGAGCAAGTGCGCTCGGCGCTCGTCGAAGCGGGGCTGCTCGCATAAGGGGCCGGCTCTTCAAGCGCCGTCCTAACCTATTAGGTGGGTTGTTGAAATCATCGACGTCGATTCCGGCATACGCGTTCGGCGCCGTCGCAGGCATGTGTTGCGCATCACGAAGGACCTCATGAAACGTTCCGCTTTCTCCATCCGTGCCCTGAACGGCTTAACGATCGTGCTCGCGATCTCCACGCTCGCAGGGTGCGATACGCTCAACGATTGGTTCTCTACCGATCGCGTCAATTACAAGGCCACGGGTTCCGCGCCGCCGCTGCAAGTGCCCGGCGATCTGACCGCGGCCAAGACCCAATCGCAGTATACGGCTCCGCCGGTTAGCGCCGCGCTTGGCGGCGCGCCGGAGCGTAATGCGACGGTGGCGGGCAATCGCAGCGAAGGCGTTCCGACGGCGGCCGATCCGCTCGGCATGCACATCGAGCGCGACGGCGATCGCCGCTGGCTCGTTGTCGACGGGCGGACGCCCGATCAACTCTGGCCTCAGCTCGAAGCCTTCTGGAGCGAGAACGGGTTCGCGCTGAAGACGGATACGCCGGCCACCGGGATCATGACGACCGACTGGGCCGAGAATCGCGCGAACATTCCCGACGATTGGTTCCGCCGCACGATCGGCCGTGTCATCGATTTCGCCTACTCATCAGGTACGCGCGACAGCTTCCGCACGCTGGTGGAGCGTGGATCGAACGGCACGACCGACATCTCGATCACGCACAGCGCGCTTGAAGAAGTGCTGACGGGGCAAGACAAATCGTCGTCGCGCTGGGTCGAGCGGCCGCGCAACCCGGTGCTCGAAGCGGTGTTCTTGTCCAAGCTCATGGAGAAATTCGGGCTGACCGAAGCGCAATCGAAGCAATTGCTGGCCGATGCTCGGCCGGCCGCAGCGCCCGCGAAGATCGACATGAGCGCGGGCGCCACGACGCTGGATCTCGCGGACGGTTTCGACGTTGCTTGGCTGCGCGTTGGCCTGGCGCTCGATCGCACGAACTTCACGGTCGACAGTCGTGATCGCGAGAAGGGCATTTATTACGTGCGCTATGCCGATTCGACGCAGGAGCTCAAGAGCGACGGCTTGTTCGGCAAGCTGTTCTACAAATCGCCGGCGAAGCAAAAAGCTGGCAAAGAGTTTCTTGTCAGCGTCCATTCGGAAAGCAAGGGGACGCAGGTGGCGGTCGTCGATGCTAAGGGCAATGCGGATACCTCGGCGGAAGCGCAGCGTTTGATTTCGTTGCTGCACGCCCAACTGAACTAATTTCGATCTATGCAGTTCGCCAGCCTCGGCAGCGGTAGCGAGGGCAATGCACTCGTCGTCGAGGCGGTGAGCGGCCACACGACCACCCGTGTGCTGCTCGATTGCGGCTTTTCCGCAAAAGAGCTGGAGCGCCGCCTTGCGCGGCTTCAATGCGGCGTCGAAGCGCTCGACGCCATCATCATCACACACGAGCACAGCGATCACATCGGCAGCGCGTTGACGCTCGCCCGCAAATGGTCGCTTCCCCTTTATATGAGTTGGGGCACGGCGAAGGCCGTCGGAGCCGACAGCGCCGATGTCGATTTGCACGTGCTATGGGGCGACGAGACGGCCGCCATCGGCAATCTCCAAGTCTTGCCCTATACGGTGCCTCACGACGCGCGTGAACCGCTCCAATTCGTGTTTTCCGACGGTGTACATCGCTTAGGCGTCCTAACGGACGTCGGTACCTCGACACCGCATATCACGGCCATGCTGAACGGCTGCGATGCGCTTGTACTCGAATGCAATCATGACGTGCGGATGCTCGCGACGAGCCGCTATCCGCCTTCGCTGAAGGCACGCATCGGCGGAGATCACGGCCACCTGAGCAACGAGGCTGCCGCAGCGATATTGGCGGCATTGGATCGGTCCCGGCTCAAACATGTCGTGGCTGCGCATCTCAGCCAACAAAACAATCAGCCCGAGCTGGCGCAGGCGGCGTTGGCGGCCGTATTGGGCGCTGCGACCGAGGAGGTGATGGTTGCGTCGCAGGAGCTGGGGTTCGACTGGCTCAGCTGCGGCGCCGTATAAGGAGGGTGTATGTGATAAGCGATCGGCGATCGGTTTAGTAGTCTAGTGGTTACACGGCAGCGCAGCATGGTGAGCCCGCCGATGTTTCACAATCATTTCGCGTAGGCAACAAAAAACCGGCTCAAGGCCGGTTTTTTGTTGCCTCGTTGCAGGCAGCAGCTTACTGGCTTGCGCCCGAAGCCGGAGCGGCAGTGGCCGGAGCCGAAGCGGCAGCGTCCGAAGCAGCAGCGGCAGCACCCGAAGCGGCGGCAGCAGCGTCGCTCGCAGCAGCAGCGCTCGATGCAGCAGCGTTAGCGTCCGAAGCGGCAGCAGCCGGAGCCGAAGCAGCGGCAGCGTCGCTAGCCGGAGCGGCAGCTTGGTCGCTGCTCTTGTTGCACGCAGCCAGTGCAACGGCCGCCAACAGGGATGCTACGAGGAGGGATTTCTTCATGATCACGTCCTTTTATGGTT
>Ga0157369_10001604_pt1 | contig 27701 bp, 27 predicted proteins | sample C25metaG_FD_113461 | JGI IMG/M metagenome (GOLD analysis project Ga0157369, IMG submission 113461) | Corn rhizosphere microbial communities from Kellogg Biological Station, Michigan, USA - C2-5 metaG | ecosystem: Host-associated > Plants > Roots > Rhizosphere > Soil | place: USA: Michigan... | reverse complement strand
TTCATCGCCGACGCCTACGGCATCCACCTGACGCTGACCCAGGAAATCCTGATGCTGCTGACGCTGATGGTGACGTCGAAGGGCGTCGCCGGCGTTCCGCGCGCCAGCCTCGTCGTCATCACCGCGACGCTGTGGCAATTCCACATCCCAGAAGCCGGCATCCTGATGATCCTCGCCGTCGACCATTTCCTCGACATGGGCCGCTCGGCAACCAACGTCGTCGGCAATGCGGTGGCGAGCACCGTCGTCGCGCGCTGGGAAGGCCAGCTCGAGGAGCCGCTGCCGATCGACGTCGAGCCGCCCCACGCGCCGAGCCACCGTCCGCCGCTGCCGGCCGGAGCGGAGGAAAGGGCGTAACCTTCCTGCCTCCCCTCGCCAGATGGGGAGGCATAAGGCTCAGTCGAACGGACGCTCCAGGCTCGGCGGTGGCGTGCTGAACCAGCGGGGGCCCTCCGCCGTCATGTGGAAGCAGTCCTCGAGGCGCACGCCGAACCGGCCGGGGAGGTAGATGCCGGGCTCGTCGGAGAAGCACATGCCGGGCGCCAGCGGCATCGTCTCGCCGTGGACGAGGTTGACCGGCTCATGGCCTTCGAGGCCGATGCCGTGGCCGGTGCGGTGCGAGGTGCCGGGGAGGCGGTAGCCGGGCCCGTAGCCCCACGCTTCGTACTGGCGCCGGACCGCATCGTCGACGCTTCCCGCGGGGGCGCCGACGCGGGCGGCGGCGAAGGCGATCTCCTGGCCGCGATGGACCTGGTCCCACACCTTGCGCTGGGCGTCCGTGGGGCGGCCGTAGACGAAGGTGCGCGAGATGTCGGACTGGTAGCCGTGGACGGTGCAGCCGCAGTCCATCAGCACCACCTCGCCCTCGCGGACCCGCTGCGGCTTGTGGCTGCCGTGCGGATAGGCGCTCGCCTCGCCGAGCAGGACGAGTGCGAATTCGGGGTCGCCGCCCAAAGCGCGCGTGGCGCCGTTCATGATCGCGCCGATCTCCTGCGGAGTCATGCCCTCCTTGATGCGCGGATAGGTGTAGCGATAGGCGGCGACGGTGACGTCGCTCGCCTTGCGCATCAGCGCGATCTCGTGCGGCGACTTGATCATGCGGACGCCGCGGACGACCGGCGCGGCGTTGACGATCGTGACCGAGGGCAGCGCCTTCCTGAGGCCGTCGACGGCGAAGAAGCGCACCGTCTCCTCGATCCCGACCGGCAGGGTCGCGACGCCGCGGTCGCGGAGCGCTCCGGCGACGAGGCGGTGCGGATCCTCGTCCTCCTGCCAGGTGCGCACGTCGGCGGGGATGGAGAGGGTCTCGCGGACCGACGGCTCCTCGAAGAAAGGCGTGATCACCACCGGCTCGCCGGCGGCGGGGATGATCGCAGCGGTGAGGCGCTCGCTGCGGTGCCACTGGACGCCGGTGAAATAGTCGAGCGAGGCGCCCGGCTCGACGAGGATCGCGCCGATGCGGCGGCGGCGCATCAGCGCCTGCGCGCGCGCGATCCGCTCCAGCCGCTCCTCCCGAGTGATCGGCGTCGCGTCGCCGGTGATCGGCCGGAGCTCCGGGGCGTCCGGCGCGGCGGCGGCGGCGCGCGGGCGAAGGAGCATGGTTCCCGCGAGGGCGGCAGCGCCGAGCCCGAAGGCGCGGCGGCTGAGGTCAGGCATCTGCATGGGCTGCTCTCGATGTGTTGCGGGCGCGGATCACGCCCGCTTCCTTAGGCGAGCCGCCGCGACTAGGGAACCGCATCGCCGGCCGCGCCTTTGCGAAAGGGCGGGCCGCCCGGCCCTCCTCCAGCGCATGAAAGATGCCCTTTCCGTTGAACAAGTCCGAAGCCGTTTCAGTCGATGACGCCGCGCCCGCGCGGCCGGGCTTCCGCGAGTTCGTGGTGCTGATGGCGGGGCTGATGGCGCTCAACGCGCTCGCGATCGACGCGATGGTGCCGGCGCTTCCCGCGATCGGCCGCGCGCTGGGGGTCGCGACGGAGAACGAGCGCCAGCTCGTCGTCTCGCTCTACGTGCTCGGCTTCGGGACGACGCAGCTCGTCTACGGGCCGCTTTCGGACCGCTATGGGCGCAAGCCCGTGCTGCTCGTCGCGCTGGCGCTGTACGTGGGCTTCGCGCTCGCCTGCGCGGCGGCACCGAGCTTCGCCCTGCTGCTCACGGCGCGGATGCTTCAGGGCGGGGCGGCGGCGGCGAGCCGCGTGCTGGTCGTCTCGATCGTCCGCGACCGCTACGAAGGGCCGGCGATGGCGCGGCTGATGAGCCTTACTTTCCTGGTCTTCCTGCTGATGCCGGTGCTGGCGCCAAGCTTCGGCCAGCTCACCTTGCTGTTCGCGCCGTGGCGCGCGATCTTCTTCGGGCTCGCTCTGTTCGCGACCGTGATGCTGGCCTGGTCGCTGGTGCGGCTGCCCGAGACTCTCCACCCCGAATACCGGCGGCCGCTGTCGGTGGCGTCGATCCGCGCCGCCGCGCGCGAGACGCTCTCGAACCCCCAGTCGCTCGGCTACACGCTCGCCTTCACGATGATGATGGGCGCGCTGATGGGCTACATCAATTCGATCCAGCAGATCGTGTTCGACGTCTTCAGGCGGCCCGAGCTGATCGCCGCGACCTTCGCCGGCGTCGCGGGGCCGATGGCAGTCACCTCCTACGCCAATTCGCGGCTGGTCGAGCGGGTCGGCACCCGCCGCCTCGCCCATGCGGGGCTGGTCGGCTTCACCTTGTTCGCGGCGCTCCACTTCGTCTCCGCGGAGGTGGGCGAGGGCCTTCCCCTGTTCATCGCGCTGCAGGGGCTGACCATGGCCTGCTTCGGCCTGTCGTCGGCCAATCTCGGCGCGCTCGCCATGCAGCCGATGGGCCATATCGCCGGCACCGCCTCCTCGGTGCAGGGCACGATCGGGACGATCGGCGGCGCGCTCCTCGGCCTCGCCATCGGCCAGAGCTTCAACGGCACGACCCTGCCGATGATCGGCGGGTTCGCCGGATTCGGAGTGGCGGCCCTGCTGATCCTCACGGTAACGGAGCGGGGCCGGCTGTTCGGCCGAAGCTGAGCGTGGGGCTGTTTGCCCGCTGCCGGGGCCGCCGCCGTCAACTCCGCTTCGGGGGCATCCACAGCTCCTCGTGCGGGAAGGGGAAGCGGTACACCACCGACCATTTCTTCCCTGCTATCTCTACGGCGCCCTTCTCGGGAAGGCGCGCGATGAGCGCATCCAGCCGGGGGATCTCCGAAGGCGAAAGGTAGATGCTGTAGGAATCGCCGCGACGCACGGCCGAGGAATCCTTCCAGGTCGGCCAGTCGGAGGGCCATTGGACGCGCTCGAGCGCATATTCGTAGGGCCAGATGATGACCTCGACCTTCTCCGGGAGCCACGCAGTGGAGCGTGGCGCTCGGAAGGCGCGGAGGCGGTCGGCGGCAAGGACCAGGGGCCCCGGCAGCTTCCCGCGCTCCTCCGCCGAGTCGAGCGAACCGTAGATCGAGATGGCGAAGGGGCGAGCGCCGTATACCAGCAGGTAGGTCTGTGGCTGGTCCGTGATCTCGGTCGCAGCGAAGGAGCCGGCGAGGCCGGCAAGAGCCGACGGGTGCACTCCCTGCCAGAGCGACTGCAATTCGGCGCGGGTGAGTATCGCCGTCCGGTACCCTTGCGCGGTTTGATAGATGACTCGTCCGTCGGCATAGAGGGCGAAGCTCGGCGAATCGGACCCGATGACCATCGCCCACGGGTTTTCGCTGCGCATCACCAGGAGCGGCGGCGGCGTCCCCGACCGCCTCGCAGCAGCGAGAGCGGCGGGGCGTTCGAAAAAGGGATCGGTTCCAGGGCGATGCCGAGCTTTACCGGGTTCTTCCTGCGCGTGCCCCGGCTGCGCGGGGGCCTTCCCGCGCGAACAACCAGCGAGGCAACAAAGGGCGGCGACCAGCAACAGCCGCAGAAGCGCAGTCGGAGACGATCTCGACATCAACCAGCTGCTCCAATGTTCTCTCCCAGGCCGCTGCACCGGGGGAGAGGCCGAGGAGAGCACGCAAACGCCTGAAGGTGCAATGCGCCCGGCTTCTCGGCCGCGCCAACCCGACGAGGATGGACGGCCGCCTCCGCTTCCCCTTCCCCTCGCGCGAGGTTCGGAAGGTTCGAAAGGTTCGGCTTCCCCTTGCAGGCGAAAGGAAGCCGAACCTTTCGGCATCAGCGGCCCCTCAGACGTCGTCGTCCGCGCTCGGCCCCGTCATCAGCGCTTCGGCGACGGCGTCGGTCTTGCCGCGGATCGCGCGTTCCAGACGCTCCGCGACCTCGGGATTCTCGCGCAGATAGCCCTTGGCGTTCTCCCGGCCCTGGCCGATGCGGATCGAATCGTAGCTGAACCACGCGCCGGATTTCTCGACGAGGCCCGCCTTGACGCCGAGGTCGAGGATCTCACCGACCTTGGAGATGCCCTCGCCGTACATGATGTCGAACTCGACCTGCTTGAACGGCGGCGACACCTTGTTCTTCACCACCTTCACGCGGGTGGTGTTGCCGACGATGTCGTCGCGGTCCTTGATCTGGCCGGTGCGGCGGATGTCGAGGCGGACCGAGGCGTAGAATTTGAGCGCGTTGCCGCCCGTCGTCGTCTCCGGATTGCCGTACATGACGCCGATCTTCATCCGAAGCTGGTTGATGAAGATGACGAGGCACTTCGATTTCGAGATCGAGCCGGTGAGCTTCCTCAGCGACTGCGACATGAGCCGGGCCTGGAGGCCGACATGGCTGTCGCCCATCTCGCCCTCGATCTCGGCCCGCGGCACGAGCGCGGCGACCGAATCGACGACCAGCACGTCGATCGCGTTCGAACGCACGAGCGTGTCGGTGATCTCGAGCGCCTGCTCGCCCGTGTCGGGCTGGGAGACGATCAGCTCGTCGATGTCGACGCCCAGTTTCTTGGCATAGACCGGATCGAGCGCATGCTCGGCGTCGACGAAGGCGGCGGTGCCGCCGTTCTTCTGCGCCTCTGCGATGACGTGGAGGGCGAGCGTCGTCTTGCCCGAGCTTTCCGGCCCGTAGACCTCGATCACCCGCCCGCGCGGAAGGCCGCCGATGCCGAGGGCGATGTCCAGGCCCAACGAGCCGGTCGAGATCGTCTCGATCTCCACCGCCTCGCGCGAGCCCAGCTTCATCGCGCTGCCCTTGCCGAACGCGCGGTCGATCTGCGCCAGGGCGGCGTCGAGCGCTTTTTGCTTGTCCATATTGTCGGAAGTCCCCGCGACCACTTTCAGAGATGCCACCATGGCGTCCAACCCCGTTTAGCAAAGCGCGCCGCCCATTCAACGCGTCTGATGCATGTGTACAACATCTGTTCCGTGAGAACAAGAGGGAAACGGGCCGGCTCCAGTCATTTCTCGCCGCGCGCGGGGGAAGAGACGGCAGGCGAGCGCGACCACGCCCGCATAGAGGAGGAGAAGCACGGCTCCGGCGCCGAGCAGCATGCGCTTCACCGGCCCCTCGCCGGCGCCGCGCCGGCGGCCTCGGCGACGAAGCGGGCGAGGTCGTCGAGCACAACGCCGTGAATGCGCCCTACGGCCAGGGGCGCATCCTCCAGTTGACGGTCTGCGTGGCCATGCTGCGCATCGGCTTGCCCGCCACATCCTCCGCGGGGTGAAAGCGTGCCCGTTGCCGAAGCACGATGCAGGTCATCGCATCGAGCGAGGCGATGCCGCTCGGCTCCTCGACGAGGCAATCCGCCACCGTGCCCTTCTCATCGATCATCATCGTCACCCGGGTCTTGCCCGATTCGTCCCCCGCCACCGACTGGGCGGGATAGTCGTCCGCGGAAAAGTAGGAGCCGAGCGGCACTTCGGGCCTCGCCCATTTCGCCCTGGCTTCAGCGCCCGGCCCGGCGAGGTTCCAATGCTCCCGCAAGGTCTGCGCGCAAGCCTCCAGCGCGGTGGCAAGCTTGTCCATGCCCGGGACGGCGAAGCGCTCGTCGAGATGGACGCCGGAGCGCACGGCGATCGTCTGCGCCCGCTTGAGCGCCTCCGCCCGGTCGCTGCGGAGCGTGGCCATGAACACCTCATGCGTCGTTTTCGCGGGGGAGTAATGGAGCGCGGTGGTCCTCACCTCTTCACCGCCGAGCAGGATGTCGACCTTGACGTGCTCGGCCGCGCGCACGAACCCGGTGCGAATGACGATCACCTGCATGCTGTGTTCGAGCGGGGACGGCCGAAAGACGAGCTGAACGGCGCCCCGGCCGTCGCCATATTCCTTGAGGGCCGTGCATTCCGTCTCGCCGTAATCGACCACCCATTTCTTCGTCGCCGGCCGCACCGTGGGGTCCGCCGCGGCTGCGGAGTGGGCCGAGAGGCACGCCAAAGCGAGGAGCAAGAACCCTTTCACGCGCGGCATGATGCGGCGGCGCCGCGCGATTGCCAAGCTGCGAAGGCTCGAATACCCGCCTGCGCGACTTCGCTGGGAGCCGAAAGCCCGATGGACGACGAAAAGAACGGACGCGCCCGCGCCGAGTCGAAGGTTCCCGCGGTGACGCTCGGCTTCTGGGCGATCAAGATCCTGGCGACGACGCTCGGCGAGACCGGCGGCGACGCGGTGACGATGAGCTGGCTCGGCGAGACCACCCCGGAGGCGAGCGGCCGCGGCTACCTGATCGGGACCGCCCTGTTCGCGGCGCTGCTCGTCGCGCTCGTCCTCGTCCAGATCCGGGCGCGGCGGTTCAATCCCTGGCTCTATTGGGCGACGATCGTCGCCTCGACCACCTGCGGGACGACGCTGGCCGATTTCGCCGACCGCTCGCTCGGAATCGGCTATGCGGGCGGCTCGGCCCTTCTCCTCGCCTGCGTGCTCGGTTCGCTCGGCGCGTGGTACGCGGCGACCGGCTCGGTGCGGGTCGAGACGGTGGCGACTCCGCGCACCGAGGCTTTCTACTGGCTCACCATCACCTTCTCGCAGACGCTCGGCACCGCGCTCGGCGACTGGGCGGCGGACGACGAAGGGCTCGGCCTCGGCTTCGGGATCGGCGCGCTCGTCTTCGGCGCCGGGCTGGCGCTGCTCGCGGGGCTTTACCTATGGACGCGGACGAGCCGGGTGCTGCTGTTCTGGGCCGCGTTCATCCTCACCCGCCCGCTCGGCGCGACGGTCGGCGACCTGTTCGACAAGCCCGTCGCGCAGGGCGGGCTCCACATGAGCCGCACCGGCGCCAGCCTCGTCCTCGCTCTGCTCATCGTCGCGCTGATCGCGCTCCTGCCGCAGCGGCCGGGGCGGCACGATGCGGCGGGGGAGAGCTGACGCTCAGGCGTCGGCGGAACGGCGGGCGCAGGCTTCCCGGAGCACGGGCTCGATCGCGTCGAGCGTGAACGGCTTGGAGAGGACGGGCGCGGCGGCATGGGCCGGCGGCGGCGGCTCGATATGACCGCCGGTCGCGAGCACGTAGGCGATGCCCTTTTCGGCGAGGCGGTCGGCGACCGGCCAGACCCGCTGGCCGTTCAGATTGACGTCGAGGATGGCGACGTCGAAGCCGCCCTCGTCGATCCGTGCCAGCGCGTCGGGGACGGTCTCGCAGGTTCCGGCGAGGACATGGCCGAGGGAATCGAGAAAATCCTCGAGCATCATCGCGATCAGCGATTCGTCCTCGACGATCAGAACGGAGAGGGCTTCGGCCACGGCGCGGCGCTTAAGGCAGTCGGAAGCGTTGCGAAACAATTATTTCGCGCAGGCTCGCGGCCTCGATCCGCCGGATGGCCGGCCGGCCACATTGTGGCGAATCCGGCAGGACGCCGCGGACGCCTTTGCCACAATCTTGCCTTATTCTGCGACGGACCGTGCTTAACGGCAGGTGAACCGCGCCCTTTGAGGGAACAAACTGCTGTATAGACAAGCCACCGAACGAGGCGCGGATCGCGCCGCCCGCCAAGGAGCGAGTTGATGCGATATGTGCCGCTCCTGTTCATGGGGCTCGTTGCCGCGCACCCGGGGCCCCACCGCGGCTTTAGCGGCGCCGACGGCAATTTCCACCGCTTCTCGCGCCATCACGCCACGCCGACCAACTGGCAGATGCGCGTTCGCGACGGCTCCTCGCCCGCCGATTTCGGCCGCGGCCTTCACCGGCGCGACGTCGCCGGCACGCTCGGCATTCCGGTCGACCGTCCGCGGCTCAACCAGTTCCAGTTCTCGAACGGCGCGCGGGTCGGCATCGGCTTCGTCCAGGGCCGAAAGCTCGGCTTTCGCCTGAAGGCGCCCTTCTAGCTCTTCAGATCCCCCAGTCCCCGCTCCTCAGCGGGTCGTGGCCCCAGTTCATCAGCGCATAGCGCCAGCGCGACGTCACCCGGTTCACGGGCGGGCGCGCCGTGTGGCGGCGGACGAAGCCGACGGCCTTGCGCATCAACCGGTAATCCTCGTCGTCGAGCGCCTCTTCGGAGATGGCGAGGATGGCGGCGATGCGCCGCCCGGCGATGCGGCCCACCGACTCCGTCTCGCCCGGCCGGATGAAACCGACGCTTCGGCTCTCGGCGGTCTCCAGCCACGCCTCGATCTCGGCCGACTCCATGTTGACCGACTCTCGGAACGCCGCCCGCACCGTGCTCCGGTCGAGCTCCCGCTTCATCGCTGGCCGCTCCGGACCGCCGTAAGGCCGCGCGTGCGCTCCCGCGCCGCGGGCGTGGCGAGGCAGCTCTCCACCGCCTCGTAGCCCGCCGCCCCGGGGACCGGCACCACCAGCATCGGCGAGCCGTGATTGGCGGGGCAGTAGAGCACCGCTTCTCCCGGGCCGGCGGCGGCCAGGTCGAGCATCGCGCTCGACCGTGTCATGAGGACGAGCGGCCTCGCGCCCGGCGGCCGCCGCCGCAGCCAGGCGGCGAGCGCCTCCTGGGCCGAAGCGTCCAGCCCCTCCTCGACGAGGTCGACGACGAGCGGGCCCGTCCCGGCGCCCTCGATGGCGATGAGGAGGGCCGCCAGCGCATCGGACTTCCGGCCCCCCTCCTCCTCGATCCACCGCAGCGCCGCCTCGACTCGCTGCGAGGCGGCGGCGTCGGCCGCGCGGGGCGGAGCGCGGTCGAGCGGCAGGAAGGCGCCGCCCGGGAGCGCCTTTGCGAGCGCTTCGGCGAGGCGGGTCTTGCCGCTGCCGAGGGGGCCGGTGATCCAGGCGAGCGGCGGCAGCGGCGGCAGCGTCAGCACCTCGCCGTCCCACGGCCAGGGGAGGACCAGCTCGACCGCGGGCGCCGCCGACGTGCGCGTGAGGGCGGCGAGAGCGCCTGGCTCGAGGCGGCCGCCGCGGGCGAGGCCGGTGCGCAGCGTCCTGATCCTGGCGAGGAGGCCCGAAGTCTCGCCCAGCCGCGCCTCGAGCAGGGTTTCGTGCGCGGCGAGCGCTTCGCCGAGCGCCGACGAATCGCCGCCCAGCGCCCGCTTCACCGCGCCGAGGCTGAGGCCGAGGCCGCGCAGCGCCGCCACCTCCCTCGCCCGCTCGAGGTCGGACGGTCCGTAGGCGCGCCAGCCGGCGCCGGTGCGGCCGGGCGCGACCAGTCCGTGCGCTTCCCAAAGGCGCAGCGCCTTGACGGAAACGCCGAGGCTGCGGGCGGCGGCGGCGGGGCTGAGGGAGCGGTCGGATGCGGTCACGAATCACCTCTTCGTCGAAATGGCCGCTACTCTATCGGGGCGGCCCCGGGGGCCGGGTCAAGCCCCCCCTGCGCACTGGCGTTTCGCCGGGCCGCGCCTACATGGAGGTCATGCCCCTTCCCCATCCGGAGCGCGGCCGATGAAGCCGCTCGGCGAGGAACATCTCGCCCTCTTCCGCCGCCATATGGTGGAGATCGTCGACATGCATGTCGAGCTTGCCAGCGAGGAGCTCGCCAAGGACTCGCTCGACCCGCGGCTGAGGACGGCGCTGCTGAGGGTGCAGAGGCACCTGTTCGTGCCGGCGCAGCTCGCGCTCGCCGCCTATCAGGACACGCCGCTGCCGATCGGCTTCGACAAGACGGTGTCGCAGCCGTTCATCGGCGCTCTGATGCTCGACCTGCTGGGGATCGAGCCGGCCGAGAGGGTGCTCGAGGTCGGCACCGGCCTCGGCTACCAGGCGGCGGTGATGGCGGAGCTCGGCGCCGAGCTGTTCAGCGTCGAGATCGTCGAGGAGTTCGCCGCCGAAGCGACGATGCGCCTTCGGGCCTTCGGCTATGGCGACGTGCAGGTCCGGACCGGCGACGGCACACGCGGCTGGGCCGAGCACGCGCCGTTCGACAAGATCCTCGTCACCGCCGCAGCCCCGGCGCCGCCGCCGGCGCTGGTGGACCAGCTCCGTCCCGGCGGTCGGATCGTCATGCCGCTCGGCGGCAAGGACGTGCAGCAGCTCTCGGTGATCGACAAAAGGCTCGACGGGTCGCTCGCCACCCGCGGCGTGCTGCCGGTGCGGTTCACGCAGCTGGAGTCGGCGGCCTAGAAGCCCTACCCTTTTCGGCCGCGCCGCCCTATGTGCGCAGCCGACCCCCTGATCCCGAACTGGACGCTGGCCGCGCCGCCAGCCGGAGAGCGCATGACCCAGGCCGCAGCCGCCGCCCGACCCGAAGCCGACATCCTCGAGCGGCGAACGTTCGCGATCATCTCGCATCCCGACGCGGGCAAGACGACGCTGACGGAGAAGCTGCTCTATTCGGCCGGCGCGATCCACGAGGCGGGCGAGGTGCGTGCGCGCGGCGACCGGCGCCGAGCGCGCTCGGACTGGATGCAGATCGAGCAGCAGCGCGGCATCTCGGTCACCTCGTCGGTGATGACGTTCGAGAAGGACGGCATCCTCTTCAACCTGCTCGACACGCCGGGGCACCAGGACTTTTCGGAAGACACGTACCGGACGCTGACCGCGGTCGATTCGGCGATCATGGTGATCGACGCCGCGAAGGGCATCGAGGCGCAGACGCGGAAGCTGTTCGAGGTCTGCCGCCTGAGGAACGTGCCGATCGTCACCTTCATCAACAAGGTGGACCGGGAGGGGCTGTCGCCCTTCGCCCTGCTCGACGAGGTCGCGGAGACGTTGCAGCTCGACGTCAGCCCACGCAACTGGCCGGTCGGCATGGGCGGGCTGTTCCACGGCCTCTACGATCTGGCGGGCAACCGGCTGCTGACGCCCGAGGGGGAGACGCTGGAGCTCAGCGGCCTCGACGATGCTGCCCTCGACGCGGCGCTTCCGGCCGAGGCCGCGGAGATGCTGCGCGAGGAGGGCGAGCTCGCCCAGGCCGCCTATCCCGAATTCGACCTCGCCGCGTTCCTGAACGGCGACCTGACGCCGGTCTTCTTCGGCTCCGCGCTTCGCGAGGTGGGCGTGGGCGCGCTGCTCGGCGGCCTTGCCGACTTCGCGCCGCCGCCCGGCCCCCAGCCCGCGCGCGACGGCGCGGTTGCGCCCGACGAGCCGAAATGCTCGGGCTTCATCTTCAAGGTCCAGGCGAACATGGACCCGAACCACCGCGACCGGGTGGCGTTCATGCGGGTCTGCTCCGGGGCGCTGAAGCGGGGGATGAAGCTCACCAACACCCGCGTCGGCAAGGCGGTGACGATCACCAGCCCGATCACCTTCTTCGCCCGCGACCGCGAGCTCGCCGAGCTGGCGCGGCCGGGCGACATCGTCGGCATCCCCAACCACGGCACGCTTCGGGTCGGCGACACGCTCAGCGAGCGCGGCGACGTCGCCTTCACCGGCCTCCCGGACTTCGCGCCGGAGATCCTGCGCCGGGTCCGCCTCGACGATCCGATGAAATCGAAGCAGATGCGGAAGGGCCTCGAGGATCTCGCCGAGGAAGGCGTGATCCGCATCTTCAAGCCGGCGATCGGCTCCAACTGGATCGTCGGAGTCGTCGGCGCCCTCCAGCTCGACGTGCTGGCGACCCGGATGGAAGCGGAATACGGATTGAAGCTCGGCTTCGAGGCGTCGCCGTGGGAGATCGCCCGCTGGGTCGCGGCCGACGAGCCGGCCGAGCTGAAGCGCGTCCTGGAGGCGCTCCGCCCGAGCGCCGCCGAGGATGTCGACGGCGCCCCGGTCCTCCTCATCCGCAACGCCTGGGAGCTGGGCCGCTTCCAGCAGGACTGGCCGAAGATCCGCTTCGAAAGCGTGCGCGAACGCAGCTGAAGCGGCGCGCCGGCGCTACTCTCCCCCACCGGCGCGCGCCTTGACTCTGCGCACCGAGTCGCGCCTTCTCTGCGCAAGAGCAGGGGGGCTTGCGTATGCGCTGTGGGTGGACGGGAGTGGCGGCGGCTGCGCTGCTGGTGGCGGGATGCGCCACTCCGGGATCCGTGATCAGCGCCGACGCCGGCGCGCTACGCACCGGCATCGCGGCCGCGCGGCTGGAATCCCAAACGGACTTTGCGGCCGCCAACAAGCTGATCAGGGACCGCTCGATCGACGCGAAGATCGCGGCCCCGACGCCGATCCTCAGGCAATCGGATTTCCCGCTCGCCGTCACGCCCGAGGCAGCGCAGCAATGGTCGGCGGCCTTCGACATCCTCGACAGCTATGCCGCCGCGCTCCAGTCGCTCGTCGATCCCAAGAACGCGCAGGGGACGAGCGACGCCATCGGCCAGCTCGGCGCCAGCCTCAACGGCTCCTCGCTCGGCGCCAAGATACCGGCGTCGGTGACGGGTGCAGTCCAGGCCTTCGGCGCCGCCCTGGTCCAGGCGCAGGCGGAGAAGAGCGCGACGGCGGTGATGCGCCGCACGGACGCCGCCTTCAACCAGGTGGTCGGGCAGATGGCCGCGGCCGTCGGCCATAGCGGACGCGACGACGGCACGCTCTACCAGAATGTCGAGATCGCCTGGAACGGATCGGTGCTGCCCGGCATCGAGAAACGCTACGGCCAGCTCGCGCCCACCGATGCGGCCGGCCGCCGCGCCGTCATCTCCGACTACCTCGCCGCGATGGATTCGCGGGACAAGCAGCTCACCGAGCTTGGCAAGCTTTCCCAGTCGCTGCTCGCGCTCGGCCGGATCCACAGCGCCGCGGCCAACGGACGCCCCGGCGACGCCATGTTCTGGATCCAGCGGATCGGCGGCTGGGCCGACAGCTTCAAGGCCGACGTGGCTGCGGCCGGGGCGAAGGGAGAGAAGCAATGAGCCAGAACCCCGACATCATGGCCGCGCTGACGGCGCTGCGCGAAGGCTATGACGGACTTCTGGCCGCGAAGGAGGAGACCGAGGACCCGCAGCTCTATGCGCAGCTCAACGACAAGCTCGTCGCGGCCCAGCAGCGCATCGCCAAGCTCGAGGGGCTGGTCTTCGCGCAGCGCTCGCAGGCGCTCGCGGAAGCCGCTGCGGGGGTGGAGGCGGCGCAGGGCGAGCTCGCCGACGCGCTGAAGAGCGTCGAGAACCTCACCCATATCGTCCAGACGGCCACGGCCCTCATCGGCACCGTCGACAAGGTCATCAGCGCCGCGGCCAGCGTCGGCCTCGGCTGAGGCGATCACCCTCCCCCCGTCTTCTGCGCGACGAAGAAGAGGCCCCCGATCCCGACCAGGTAGAGGATGAGCACGGCGAGCGAGTCGACGCCCATGCCGGCGACCCGCCTCCCCGGCCGGAAGATCAGGCCGGCGATGTAGATGCAGGTCAAAAGGATGCCGAGCGCGGCGAGGTAGATGTCGGTCGCGTGGGCGTGGGGGAGCACGGCCTTGCCCGACATCAGGGTCGCCAGCAGGAAGAGGACCGGCAGGAAGGCGTTGCCGCCGAAGATGTCGCTGATCGCGAGCTGGTAGTCCTTCATCCTCGTCGAGGCGAGGCCGGTCGAGACTTCCGGGAGCGAGGTCGCGGCGGCGAGGATCGTCGCGCCGAACACGACCCCGCTCATCCCGATCCGGTCCGCGAGCGCAGTGCCGCTCTCCTCGATCGTCACCCCGGCGACGAGGGTGGCGACCGCGCCGGCCGCGAAGACGAGGAGCGGTTTGGCCGTCGCACCGGCGGCCTTCGAGCGCGCCTCCTTGCCGTGGCCGCGCGGCTTCTGCTGCGTATCGGGCGCCGAACCGCTGCTGTTGTGCCACGGGAGGCCGCGATTGGCGCGGGCGATCAGCCACACGCCGGTGCACCAGAGAACGGCGATCAGGATCGAGTCGGGCGTAAGCCGCGCCACGATCAGCGAGGCGGGAAGCTGCGTCGCCATCACCGCGACGATCAGCACGGCGATGACCAGCAGCCCCTCGATGACGAGGGTGAGGCTGGCGGCGCGATAGGTGAGCGGCACCTTCTCCGTCCCCATGCCGAAGGTGTCGAGAAGCACGAGCACCACGGTCTGGATCGCGATCCCGCCGAGGATGTTGCCGACGGCCACGCCGAGATCGCCCGACCAGGCGGCGCTGGCGGTGATCGCGACCTCGGGGAGGTTGGTCGCGATGGCGAGGAGGATGACGCCGCCCAGAGCCTGGCCGAGCCCGAAGCGCACGGAGATGATGTCGGTCGCGTCGGACAGCTTGACGCCGGCGATCCAGATCACCGCCGCGGAGGCGGCGAAGATGCCGAGCTGCGCGAGGAGCGGCAGGTGCTGGAACATGGAAGCTAAAGCCGGGGCATCGCCGCTTCGTTCCGCGCTAGAGCCGCTGCCCCCATTCGGTCTGGCCAAGGGGGCTGCGCATCTCCATCCGGCAGATGCCGTTGGGCGACCGCTGAACCGAGCCGGTCCAGTCGTCGCCGTCATAGCCGATCAATTGGGCGACGTTCTGGCCGAGATCGACCCAGCGGCCGTGGTAGATGTGGCTCCCGTCCTTGCGGTACCAGGTGCCGTCGGCGTTGATCGCGAGCACGTTCGCCTTCGCAGGAACGTTCCAGTTGAGCGTCCGCTCCTGGACCCCGCCGCCGAGGTCGCGGATCGAGGAGGTGCTCCAGGTGCCGCCAACCATAAGGCTGTAGCGGCCGATGAAGCTTCCCATTCCGGGAGGCGCGACGGCGACGATGTTCTTCCGCCCCTGCGCATCATATTTGTAGTTGGTCTGGCCGGGCGTGCCGAGCCGCTCCCCGTTGCGCCACATGCCCTTGCCGAGCGGCGCCGGCACCGCGCCGGCGATGCGGGCGTTGCCGCCTCCGCCGCCGGGGCAGCTTCCCGTCGGAGTCGCGGCCGGGCGGGCGGGCTGCGCGGGCTGCATCTGCATCTGCGGTCGCCGCTGCGCAAGGTTCGGCGCAGGCGCCGGCGGCGGCCCAGGCCGCCGGAGCTGGTCCGCGGTCGTGCCCCAATAATCGTTGGCGAGGCTTCGGTCGTCGGCCTTGAACATGAAGCGGTTGCCGTCGAGGGCGACGATGCGGCCGGACACCCAGCGGCCGGCCATCGGGCTGTAGGCCTCGACCCGGTCGCCGACGCGATACTGCTGCGCAGCCGCCTCGCCGGCGAAGAGCGCGGAGACGGCGAAGGCAGCGGCGACACAGATCCTGGTCATTTCGGCGACTCTCCCCCTTTGCAGGCGGAAAATGTGTCGCAATCGCCAGACGGGCGCAACCGGGGCCGCCGTGTCCCTGTTCGCCGGCCGGCCTTCGGCTCGCTGCCGCCGGTCGGGCTCAGCGGCTAGCGCCGCCGCTGCGCGTACCAGACCAGCGCAGCACCCGCGACGGCCAGAACCGCGCCGCGCCACGCCCAAGGCCGCACGTCGAGCATGAAGCTCGACGCGGGCCAGTGGACGACGCCCGTGCCCTGCAGGATCCACAGGACACCCATTGCGAGGGCGAGGGCGCCGAGGATCGTAAGCGCCAGCTTCATCGGTTCAGAACGCCTCGGCCGGGAGCGCCATCAGCGTCTCGGCGCCGGCTTCGATCTTGCGGCGGAGCGATCCGGTCTCGGGCATGACGTGGCTCGCGAAGAAGCGGGCGGTGACGAGCTTGGCTTCGTGGAACGCCTTGTCCTCCGCCCCGTCCGCAAGCGCGGTGGTCGAAGCCTTGGCCATGCGCAGCCACATGAGGCCGAGGCAGACGACGCCCATCAGCGTCATGTAGGGGTAAGCGGCGGCGCCGGCATTATTGGGGTTGGCCAGGCCGTTCTGCATCAGCCACATCGTCGCGGTCTGGAGATCTGCGACGCCCTTTTCGAGCGCAGTCGCGATCTTCGCGCTCTCCCCTTCGGCGGCCTTCGCCTCGGCAATCTCCTCGCCGAGCAGCTTGAAGAAGGCCTGGATGGCGCGGCCGCCGTTGGCGCCGAGCTTGCGACCGACGAGGTCGAGGGCCTGGATGCCGTTGGTGCCTTCGTAGATCTGGGCGATGCGGGCGTCGCGGACGAACTGCTCCATCCCCCATTCGCGGATATAGCCGTGGCCGCCATAGACCTGCTGGGCGTCGACCGCGGCCTTGAAGCCCTGGTCGGTGAGATAGCCCTTGATGACGGGGGTGAGGAGGCCGAGCAGATCGTTGGCGGCCTCGCGCTCCTCCTCGCTCTGGGCGCGGCGGGTGAGGTCGACCTGGAGACCGCCCCAGAGGACGAGGGCGCGTGCCGCCTCGTTGAACGCCTTCATCTCCATCAGCATGCGGCGCACGTCCGGGTGGACGATGATCGGGTCGGCCTTGGCGTCCGGGTCGCGCGCGTCGGGGACGAGGGCGCGGCCCTGACGCCGGTCCTTCGCGTAGATGACGGCGTTCTGGTAGGCGACCTCACCCTGGGCGAGGCCCTGAAGGCCGACGCCGAGGCGGGCGGCGTTCATCATGATGAACATGGCGGCGAGGCCCTTCTCGGGCTCGCCGACGAGATAGCCGACGGCGTCGTCGTAGTTGAGCAGGCAGGTCGAGTTGCCGTGGATGCCCATCTTCTCCTCGATCGAGCCGCAGACGACGCCGTTGCGCGCTCCGATCGAGCCGTCCTCGTTCACCCGGAACTTGGGGACGATGAAGAGCGAGATGCCCTTCACGCTGTCGGGCGCGCCGGCGATCTTGGCGAGGACGAGGTGGATGATGTTCTCGGAGAGGTCGTGCTCGCCCGAGGAGATGAAGATCTTGGTGCCGGTGATCCTGTACGACCCGTCCGCCTGCGGCTCGGCGCGGGTCTTGAGGAGGCCGAGATCGGTGCCGCAATGCGGCTCGGTGAGGTTCATCGTTCCGGTCCAGCGGCCGGACACCATGTTGGGCACGTAGGTGCGCTTCTGCTCGTCGGTGCCCTTGACGAGGATCGAGGCGATCGCGCCGGCGGTGAGGCCGTGATACATTTCGAACGCCTGGTTGGCGGAGAGCAGATATTCGCTGATCGCGGTGGCGATCACCTGCGGCAGGCCCTGCCCGCCGAACTCCTCCGGCGCGGACAGCGTCGTCCAGCCGCCGGCGACGAACTGGTCCCAAGCGTCCTTGAAGCCCGGGGGAGTCGAGACCGAGCCGTCCTCATGGCGGGTGCAGCCATGCTCGTCGCCGATGCGGTTCAAGGGCGCCAGCACCTCGGAGGCGAAGCGGCCGCCTTCCTCGAGGATCGCCTCGACGAGGTCCGGCGTGGCGTTCTCGAAGCCGGGCAGGTTCGAATAGCGCTCGAGGCCGAGGACCGCGTCGAGCACGTAGCGGGTTTCGCGGACGGGGGCGGTGTAGCTGGGCATGGGCTTACTTTCCGGTCTGGGCGCTGGTTTCGAGGACGGCGATGAAGTCCTGAAGCTCGGCGATGGTGGCGTCGATGTCGATGCGCTGCTTCCTGAGGAGCTCGACCCGGGCGCGGCATTTCTCGAGGGTCACCCGGCGCTGCGAGGCGCGGCCGTCGCCGATATCGTAGAGGTCGATCATCTCGCGGATCTCGGCGAGGCTGAAGCCGACGCGCTTGCCGCGCAGGATCCAGGCGAGCCGCGCCCGGTCGCGCCACGAATAGATGCGGGCGAGGCCTTGGCGCTCGGGCGCGATCAGGCCTTCGTCCTCGTAGAAGCGAAGAGCGCGCGGGGTGACCTTGAACTCGTCGCAAAGGTCGGTGATCGTGTAGCTCCGGCCGGCCGCTTCCGCAGCCTCGAAATCGGAGTGGAGGGCGGTCTGGGGCATGGGGTCGGACTAGTTTACGTTCACGTCAACGTCAAGCTGACCGGCGGCAATGGGGAGGAACGAAGGTGAAGCTCAGCGAAATGACGTCTCTGTGGGCGCGCACGGCGCTCGTGTGGTTCCTGATCACGGTCGGGCTCGGCCTGTTCATGGGCATCCGCCAGCTGTTCCACTACGCGCCGGTGCACGCGCATATGGGCGTGCTCGGCTGGCTGTCGGCGGCGGTGTTCGCGGTGATCTACGCGATGAGCGGCCCGGGCGCCGCCGGAGCGAGGGCGCCGAAGCTGCACTGGGCGGCGCACAATCTCGGCGTGGCGACGATGACCCTGTCGCTGCTGATGGAGATCAACAGTCCGAACGGACCATGGGGGCCGCTGATCGCGGTCGGAGCGGTGGTGATCGTCGCTGCGGCGGTGGCGTTCGTGGCGATGATGTGGGGCCGCCTGGCCTACGCGCCGGACGCGGCCGAGTAGCTCGGCCGCGGCCTAGCCGCACAGGGGATCTCCGGCGACGTCCTTCGCCTTGGCGGCCCCCGCCGCGCCTGCCTCCTTCAAGGTGAAGGACGCGCCCGCGAAGCTCGCCTTCGGGCTGCAATAATAAGCGCAGCCCTCCGGCACGGTGGCGGGAAGGACCAGCTTGCCGTCCTTGGCCTCGGCGGTGAGGGTGCAGGCGGAGTCGCCGGTCATGGTGAGCGTCAGGCGGCCGCCCCCGCCCTCCGCCCTGGCGAGGCCGGCGCCGGAGCAGGCGGTCATGTTCGGGCCCCAGAGGTTGATCGCGAACTGGGTCGAATCGCCCTTGTCGGCGATGCAGAGCTGGCTCGGCTGGCCGGGATTGCCGCCCTGGTAGAGGCCGGCGAGGCCCGGCGCGTCCGAAGGGCGCGACGGCGCTGCCGCATTGGCGGGAGCGGCCCCTCCCCTCGCCCCGGCCCGAGCGGCGGCCTGGTTGTTGGCGCCGCCCTGGTCGGAAGCGCCGCAGCCGGCGACGAGGGCGAGGATGAGGAGCGACTTCTTCATGGCCGCCGCGACGCTGCCACCCGGACCGGGCGCAGGCAAGCGCCGGGACGGGGCGAGGCGTTCGATTATCCACATCAATCGCAGCGGCCGGGGCGACAACCGGCTCAGCGCCGCCTATATGGCATTGCGGGGCAATCGGAATTCCGGGACGCGGGGCGACATGCTGACCACCCATCCTTTCGACGACGACAAGCTGCGCGAGGAATGCGGCGTGTTCGGCATCTGGGGCGCCGACACCGCCTCGGCGGTGGTCGCGCTCGGCCTCCACGCGCTCCAGCACCGCGGCCAGGAAGCGGCGGGGATCACGAGCTGGGACGGCCGCACCTTCCACGCCCACCGCGCCATGGGCCATGTCGCGGGGAATTTCGACCGCGACGATATCATCCGCCGCCTCGCCGGCCAGGCCGCCATCGGCCATGTCCGCTATTCGACGACGGGCGAAACGGCGCTGAGGAACGTCCAGCCGCTGTTCGCGGAACTGTCTTCGGGCGGCTTCGCCGTCGCCCACAACGGCAACATCTCGAACGCGCTGAGGCTCCGGCGCGAACTCAACCGGCGCGGCTCGATCTTCCAGTCGACGAGCGACACCGAGGTGATCATCCACCTCGTCGCCACCTCGACCTACCGGACGCTGATCGACCGCTTCATCGACGCGCTGAAGCAGGTCGAGGGCGCCTATTCGCTCATCTGCCTCACCAGCGAGGGGATGATCGCCTGCCGCGATCCGCTCGGCATCCGGCCGCTGGTGATGGGCCGGCTCGGCGACGCCTACATCTTCGCCTCCGAGACGGTGGCGCTCGACGTGGTCGGCGCGACCTACATCCGCTCGGTCGAGCCGGGCGAGCTCGTCATCGTCTCGGACCAGGGCATTCGCTCGCACCGCCCGTTCGGCGACGTCCGGCCGCGGCCGTGCATCTTCGAGCATATCTATTTTTCGAGGCCGGACAGCGTCCTCGACGGCGCCTCGGTCTATTCGGTGCGCAAGGCGATCGGCGCCGAGCTTGCGCGCGAGAACCCGGTCGAGGCCGATTACGTCGTGCCGGTGCCCGATTCGGGCGTACCGGCGGCGATCGGCTATGCGCAGGAGAGCGGCGTCCCGTTCGAGCTCGGCATCATCCGCTCCCATTATGTGGGGCGGACCTTCATCCAGCCGTCGGACCAGGTGCGGCATCTCGGCGTCAAATTGAAGCACAACGCCAACCAGGCGCTGATCCAGGGCAAGCGCCTCGTCCTCATCGACGATTCGATCGTGCGCGGCACGACCAGCCTCAAGATCGTCCAGATGCTTCGCGAGGCGGGCGCGCGCGAGGTGCATATGCGGATCGCCTCGCCCCCGACCCGGCACAGCTGCTTCTACGGCGTCGACACGCCCGAGCGGGCGAAGCTGCTCGCGGCGCAGATGAGCGTCGCGCAGATGAACGAATTTATCCGCGCCGACAGCCTCGGCTTCATCTCGATCGATGGCCTCTACCGGGCGCTCGGCGAGGAGCTGCGCGACGAGGCGCAGCCGCAATATTGCGACGCCTGCTTCACCGGCGCCTATCCCACCCGCCTCACCGACCATGAGGAGCATGCCGAGCCCGACCAGCTCGCCATGCTGGCGGAGCGTTACGGCTAGCCAGAGCGCACGTGCGGCCGTAGTGCACCGCACCATTCCCTTCGAGGTTTGTGAATGACTGAACGATTTCTCGCCGGCCGCATCGCGCTGGTGACGGGTGCCAGCCGCGGGATCGGCGCGGCCACCGCCAAAGCGCTCGCGGCCGCCGGCGCGCATGTCGTGCTGACCGCGCGGACGGCGGCGGACCTCGAGGCGGTCGAGGAGCGGATCCACGAAGCGGGCGGCAGCGCCACCATCGCTCCGCTCGACCTCACCGAGAGCGACAGCATCGCCCGCCTCGCCTCCGCCGCGGCGGAGCGGTGGGAGAGCCTCGACATCCTCGTCCTCAACGCGGCGATGCTCGGCGCGCTGACGCCGGTGGCGCAGATCGACGGCAAGGAGTTCAACCACCTGCTCACCCTGAACGTCCTCGCCAACCAGGCGCTGATCGCCAATTTCGACCCGCTGCTGCGCAGGAGCGCCGCCGGCCGGCTGATCGCCGTCACCTCCAGCGTCGGCCGCACGCCCCGCGCTTACTGGGGCGCCTACGGGGCTTCGAAGGCGGCGCTGGAGACGCTGGCGCTCGCTTACGGGGAGGAGGTGCGCAACGTGTCGCCGGTCCGGGTGGCGATCGTCGATCCCGGGGCGACCGCGACGAAGATGCGGGCCCGCGCCTTTCCCGGCGAGGACCAGGCCCAGCTCAAGCCGCCGAGCGCGGTCGCAGGCGCGATCGTGGAGATGCTTCGGCGCGATTTCGATCCGGGCTACCGGTTCGAATATTGACCGTCATTGCGAGGAGCGAAGCGACGAAGCAATCCAGCTGCGCCGGACGCCGCACTGGTTTGCTTCGCTCGCTCGCAATGACGGCTAGGCCTTGACCAGCGTCACCTGGGCGACGTCGATGCCGCCGCCGCGGAAGCCGCCCTCGCAATACATGAGGTAATAGCGCCAGAGGCGATGGAAGCGCTCGTCGAAGCCGGCGGGAAGGCGGCCCCCGGTGACGGCGGCGTCGTAGCGCTCGCGCCACCGCCTGAGCGTCTCGGCATAATGGAGGCCGTAGCCCTTGCGGTCGTCCCAGGAGAGCCCCGCCTCGCGCGCCAGACCGGCGAAGCGTTCCTCGCTGATCAGCATGCCGCCCGGGAAGATGTAGGTCTGGATGAAGTCGGCATTGGCGGCATAGGATTCGAACAGGCTCTCGCGGATCGAGATGAGCTGGAGCGCGGCGCGGCCGCCGGGTCTCAGCACGCGGGCGATGCTGCCGAGATAGGCGGGCCAGTATTCCTGGCCGACCGCCTCGGCCATCTCGACGCTGACGACGGCGTCGAACGACCCCTCGACGTCGCGATAATCCTGGAGCCGGATCTCGATCCAGCCGGCGAGGCCGGCGCGCTCGGCCCGCGCCTCGGCCCAGGCCTTCTGCTCCTCCGACAGGGTGAGGCCGACCACCTCGGCGCCGTAATCGCGCGCGGCGATCTCGGCGAGGCCGCCCCAGCCGCAGCCGATGTCGAGCAGCCGGTCGCCGGCCTTGAGCTCGAGCCGGTCGAGGAGGAGGCGGATCTTGCGCTCCTGCGCCGACTGGAGGCGCTCGCTCGCTGAGACCGGCTCCGCGAAGACGGCGCTCGAATAGGTCATCGAGGGGTCGAGCCAGGCGCGGTAGAAATCGTTGCCGAGGTCGTAATGGTGGGCGATGTTGTCGCGCGCCCGGCGGCGGTCGTTGTCGCGCAGGCGATGGGCGAGCCGGTTGACGAGCCGGAACAGGCCCTTGGCGCGGCCGGTGTCGCCGAGGCTCTCGCCGTTCAGCATGAACAGCTCGAACAGCGGCACCGGGTCGGGGCTCGACCACTCCCCCTGCTCCCACGCCTTGTACCAGCCGACCGAGCCGGAGGTCATCAGCCGCACCAGCCCGTTCCAGCTGTGGAGACGAACGACCGGCTCCGGCCCCGGCGCGCGCCCGCCGAGGCGGCGCTCGCTCCCGTCGGGGAGAGTGGCGCGGATCGCCCCCTGCGCGAGGCCGGAATCGATCCGGTCGAGGACGCGCTCGAAGCTGCGGCCGAGGAGCCGGCCGGCGAGCCCGGCGCCCGTGACGAACGCGCGGTCGGCGGAAACGAGGTGACGGCCGCGGTCGCTCATGCCGCGCTCTTTAGGCGCCGGAACGGGATCGGCAAGCGGCGGCGGTGCGGAGGCGGCTTCCCCTGCCCCGCCGGTCTCGCCTAAGAGGCTGTGAACAAGGGGGAATCGATGCACATACACTTGCCGAAGCCGCTTCACGGCTGGCGCGCCTTCGTCGGCGAGATCGCCGTGATCGTGCTCGGTATCCTCATCGCCCTCACCGCCGAGCATCTGGTCGAGCAGCATCGCTGGAGCCGGGAGGTGGAGGAAATGCGCCACGCCGCCGACACCGAGCTCGCCCACGACATCGGCGTGTTCGAATATCGCGTCGCCCAGCGCGGATGCGTCGACCGGCGCGTCGCGGAGCTCGAACGCTGGTGGCAAAGCTGGCGCGAGAGGAAGCCTGTCAGGCTGAAAGGGCCGATCGGCAGCCCGCCCGGATTCGGGGTCCACTTCAGCGTCTGGGATGCGGCGAGCGGCGAAGCGCGCGCCCACATGCCGCTCGACGAGAAGCTCGCTTATGCGGGCCTTTACGACGTGCTGAAATCGTTCAACCTGCAGCGCAACAGCGAGCGGGAAGCCTGGGGCGGGCTCGCCGAATTCGACGGCGCCGAGGACCTGACGCGCGCGGACCTGATGCGCATCCGCGGGCTATTGTCGCGGATCAAGGCGTTCAACGCCACTTTGCCCGCCTTCCTCCCCTACGTGCAGAAGCCGGCGGCAAAGCTCGGGATAAGATCCGACCTCGGCCCCGTGCCTGAGGTTTCCCGCAAGTCGAACGAGGCTTTCTGCAGCCCGATCCTGTGAGCCCCGGCCCTTAGGCGAGGATCCGCGCGAGGCCTCGGCTCAATTGGACCGCGCCGTTGATGCGGCTCGCCGGATCGGGCCAGGGGCGCTGGATGACGAGCTTCGAATCGGGGCGAAGCTTGGCCGTGCCCTTGAGGCGCTGGACGTAGTTCAGGAGGCCCGGCAGGTCGGGGAAGCTGTCGTTGTGGAAGTGGACGAGCGCGCCCCGCGGGCCGACGTCGAGCTTCACCACCTGCGCGTTGCGGCAGTTCATCTTGACCTCGATGACCTTGAGGAGGTTCTCGGTCTCGGGCGGGAGCTTGCCGAACCGGTCGATGAGCTCGGCTGCGAAGGGCTCGATCTCGGCGGGAGTCTCGAGCTCGTTCATGCGCCGGTAGAGGCCCATCCTGAGGTCGAGGTCCGGAACGTATTCGTCCGGGATCATGATCGGAGCGTCGACCGTGATCTGGGGCGAGAAGCCCTCCGTGCGCTGCGAGAGGCCGCCGGACTTGGCGTCGAGGATCGCCTCCTCGAGCATCGACTGATAGAGCTCGAAGCCGACCTCCTTGATGTGGCCGGACTGCTCGTCGCCGAGCAGGTTGCCGGCGCCGCGTATGTCGAGGTCGTGGCTGGCGAGCTGGAAGCCGGCGCCGAGGCTTTCGAGATTGGCGAGGACCTGGAGGCGCTTGTCGGCGGCCTCGGTGATCGTGCGCGTCCCGGGCGTCGTGAAATAGGCGTAGGCGCGGGTCTTGGCGCGCCCGACGCGGCCGCGGAGCTGGTAGAGCTGGGCGAGGCCGAAGCGGTCGGCGCGGTGAATGATGAGCGTGTTGGCCGAAGGGATGTCGAGGCCGCTCTCGACGATCGTGGTCGAGAGCAGCACGTCATACTTGCGATCGTAGAAGGCGGACATGCGCTCCTCGACCTCGGTCGGCGCCATCTGCCCGTGGGCGACGACGAAGCGCACCTCGGGCACCTCGTCGCGAAGGAACTCCTCGATGTCGGGAAGGTCGGCGATCCGGGGGGCGACGAAATAGGTCTGGCCGCCGCGATAATGCTCCCTGAGCAGCGCCTCGCGGATCACCACCGGGTCCCACGGCATGACGTAGGTGCGGACGGCGAGCCGGTCGACGGGCGGGGTCTGGATGACGGAGAGCTCGCGCAAGCCCGACATCGCCATCTGGAGCGTTCGCGGGATCGGCGTCGCGGTAAGGGTGAGGACGTGGACGTCGGCGCGCAGGCCCTTGAGGCGCTCCTTGTGGGTGACTCCGAAGCGCTGCTCCTCGTCGACGATGACGAGGCCGAGCTTCCTGAACTCGACCCCTTTCGCCAGCACGGCATGGGTGCCGATGACGATGTCGATCTTGCCCTCCTTGAGGAGATCGCGGGTGAGCCTCGCCTCCTTGGGCGGCACGAGCCGGGAGAGGCGGCCAATCTCGATCGGGAAGCCGCGGAAGCGCTCGACGAACGTGTTGTAATGCTGGCGCGCGAGCAGGGTCGTCGGGCAGACCAGGGCGACCTGGTAGCCTGCCATGGCGGCGGTGAAGGCTGCACGCAGCGCCACCTCGGTCTTGCCGAAGCCGACGTCGCCGCAGACGAGGCGGTCCATCGGCTTGCCGGCCTCGAGGTCGGCGAAGACGTCGGTGATGGCGCGGTCCTGGTCCTCCGTCTCCTCGTAGGGGAAGCGGTCCGCGAAGGCGGCGTAGCTGGTGTCGGGCTCGATCACCGCGCCCGGGCGGAGCGCGCGCTCGGCGGCGGTCTTGATGAGCTCGCCCGCGATCTCGCGGATCCGCTCCTTCATCCGCGACTTGCGCCGCTGCCACGCCTCGCCGCCGAGCCGGTCGAGGGTGACCCCCTCCTCGCCGGAGCCGTAGCGCGAGAGGACGTCGATATTCTCGACCGGGACGTAGAGCTTGTCGCCGCCGGCATATTCGAGGGCCACGCAATCGTGCGGGCTGGAGCCGACCGGGATCCGGGTCAGCCCTTCGTAGCGGCCGATGCCGTGATCGGCGTGGACGACGAGGTCGCCGGGCGTGAGGGTGGCGAGCTCGGACAGGAAGGCGTCGGTCGACTTTTTCCGGCGCCGGCGACGGACCAGCCGGTCGCCGAGCATGTCCTGCTCGGTGAGGAGCGCGACGTCGCGGGTGGTGAAGCCGTGGTCGAGCGGGAGGACCGCGAGGGCGACGGTGCCGGTCGCTGCCAGGCCCTGCGCTTCCTGCCAGCTCTCCGCCTCCGCCACCTTCTTGAGCCCGTGGTCGGCGAGGAGGCCCTTCAGCCGCTCGCGCGCGCCGGCCGAGTAGCTGGCGAGGACGATTTTCTTCTTCGCGCGGCGCAGGTCGGCGACGTGGGCGACCACCGCTTCGTAGACGTTGGCGTTCTGAGAGCGCTCGGGCGCGAAGTCGCGGGCGCCGTCGACGGCGAAATCGAGGACGGTGGCGCTCTCGGGCTCGTGGAATGCGGTGGCGAGGTGGAGCGGGCGCGATGCGATCAGCCGCCGCCATTCCTCCGGCGTGAAGTAGAGGGAATCGGGCTCGAGCGGGCGGTAGCTGCCGGGATCGGCGGACTGGGCGCGCCTGCGGTTCTCGTAATAATCGGCGATCGCCTCGAAACGCGCGTCGGCGGCGCCTGCATCGTGGGTGTCGCGGACGACGAGGTCGTCGGGCGAGAGATGGTCGAACAGGGTCTCGAGCCGCTCTTCGAACAGGGGCAGCCAATGGTCGATCCCGGCGAGGCGGAGCCCGTCCGAGACGGCCTGGTAAAGCGGGTCGCCGGTGGCGGTGGCGCCGAACTTCTCGCGGTAGCGCGAGCGGAAGCGTTTGATGCTCTCCTCGTCGAGCAGGGTCTCGGAAGCCGGCAGCAGGGTGAAGCCGCCCGCCGCGGTGCCGGTGGTGCGCTGGGTGGCAGGATCGAAGCGGCGGACGCTCTCGATCTCGTCGCCGAAGAAATCGAGCCTCAGCCCCTCGCTCTCGCCGGCGGGAAACAGGTCGACGAGGCCGCCGCGGACGGCGAACTCGCCTGCGTCGTGGACCGTGTCGGTGCGCACGTAGCCGTTCGCCTGGAGGAGCGCCGTCAGCCGGTCGAGGTCGATCCGCTCGCCGGGCGCGAGGCGCGCGACGAGCTGGCGGACGCGGAAGGGCGTGAGGGTGCGCTGGGTGGCGGCGTTGACGGTGGTGACGAGAAGCTGCGGTCCCGAGGGCTTGCGCTGGAGCGCGTGGAGCGTGGCGAGCCGCTCCGAGGTGGAGCGGAGCGAGGGCGAGCTGCGATCGTAGGGGAGGCAGTCCCAGGCGGGGAAGCTCAGCACTTCGAGCTCGGGCGCGAAATAGGCGGCGGCGTCGGCGAGCGCGCGCATCGCCGCTTCGTCGGGCGCGATGAACACCGCCCGCCCTTTCGCGGCGCGCGCGAGGTCCGCGGCCAGCCACGGCAGGAAGCCGGCCGGTGCGCCGGCCAGCGTCATCGGCGACTTCGCCGTCAGGATGCTTTGAATGTCAGCCACTTATTCCGGGTGCTTTATATAGTTTACCTGCTGAAACGCCTGCATGAGCGGACCTTCGAACGCCGCCGGCGGCGCAGCGGTGCCGATCGCCCAGGCCATGATGTCGACGTCCTGCTCCTCGAGCAGCCGCTCGAACCAGGCGATCTCCGCCTCCCCCCAGCCTTCCGCACGGGCGTCGAAGAAGCCGCCGATAAGAAGGTCGGCTTCCTTGGTGCCGCGATGCCAGGCGCGAAAGCGCAGGCGCTTCAGGCGGGCTTCGCGGTCCACGGTCGCTCCCATGCGAGAAAGGCCGCGCCGGGACATCCGGGCGGCTGGGCCGCCTCATCTAGGAGCGACCCGTGCGCTTTGGAAGGCGGCAGTCGGCCTGGGTTCAGGAGATGTCGGTGCTGGAGCTGATCTCCGGAATGACGATCATCAGGTCGAAGCCGTCGATCACGCGCCGCCAGTCCGCATCGATGCCGGTAACCCGCGCGTGGCGAAGGCGCCGCAGGTCGAACAGCGGAAGCCGCCCGCGAAGAAGCAGATCGAGCCCAAGAAGCCGAAGCCGCACAAGCGCAAGCACCGGCTCGGCGACGACCCGTTGAAGCTGACGCCTCCGCTCGGCCTCACGAACTACGTCTTCCCGGTCGCCGGCGTGGCGACCTACGGCGACTCGTACGGCGGCTACCGCGGCGACGTGCCGGGGAACTGGCACCACGGCGACGACATCTTCGCGGCGCTCGGGACTCCCGTCGTCGCCGTCGCCGACGGCACGCTGAACCGTGTCGGCTGGGAGCATCTCGGAGGGTGGCGCCTGAGGGTGCGCGCCCACA
>Ga0157369_10001603_pt1 | contig 27704 bp, 34 predicted proteins | sample C25metaG_FD_113461 | JGI IMG/M metagenome (GOLD analysis project Ga0157369, IMG submission 113461) | Corn rhizosphere microbial communities from Kellogg Biological Station, Michigan, USA - C2-5 metaG | ecosystem: Host-associated > Plants > Roots > Rhizosphere > Soil | place: USA: Michigan... | reverse complement strand
AGCTCTGTATATTATTGGTGCCATTCCCTACCTCTTTGATCCGCCTATGCAGTGCACTCTACATATCGGCAAAGATGGAGGTAACTTGAGGCTGGTAGGCTATAGAATGTGTTCGTCAGTGAGGTGTTATGTTTAATGAGGCAGAACCTCCCTGTAGCTATGATTTTGATGTCCTCTTTTCGCTCAAAGCGGACCCTGACCTTCAGAGCAGCACACTCTATCTAAACATGTATTAAACTCCCCCTGCCCGCCGCTTAACCCCATAGATGTTGCATAATTTATACTTGAAATCAGCGCTCAGTCCCGCCGTCAAAACTGTTGCTTAGGTGCTCTCTGTCGCTGATTTTTCAGGGATCGGGTCAGTTATAGGTAGCAGTGGAAGTGCCGCATTGGTTGATGCCGGTCGTGATACCCAGGGCACAGGCGCAGTAGATACAAACCGGCCCTTTGACTTAAACGCGCGAAGCAACAGCTTTGTATCTGTCCGCATAATGAACCTCGCGTGATTTATTTTAATCGCTCTTCTGGCGTTCGCCATTTCAGAAGGCGTTACAGTGCGGTTTAACCCTGCATAAATTCTCTGGCAGCTCTGAGGCGTTCTCTCAGTTGCTCCTGAAGTGCAGCCTCACAATCCTCAATGTCTTTTTCAGCATCCCTGAAAATTGCTTGATACGGATATCTTCTGCCCATTTAGATATATCCCTTGGAATTCGACTACGCTGGTTTTGCAAACCTCATACTGATACCGCACAACCTCTGGCTTATTAGATTAAATTTAGACATATGTTCGTATATACTTTCTTATGGGCACATATTTCATCAACCTTAATCTATTCATCAGAAAAATCAAAGTTTATAATATTTACTTTACTATTAAACCCATGTTCTTTATTTTTAGAAAATTATAAATTGCACGAGAAAGTTAAATCACTAAATATACGCAGCAATGCACAAAATAGGGAAAATCAAAAACCCTCAACTTCTATTACTAATATTCAACTGCAAAAAATTCACTGCATCACCGCGAAATTTACCTCTTTCGACTCTATTATAGTCCACGTCATCAACTATTCCTAAAAACTTTTCCTTAAACTGTTGAAGTGAATAAAACTGCTTAATTACTTCATACTCTTTAAATGCCGTTGCCAACTTCCAAAATTCATCAAGGTGTGCCTCTTGATTATAGACCCCCTTAATATTATAAAGTGCAACGTTATTATTCATTGCGTCTTCACCTGGAATGGTTGATATTAATCCTTTTCTTTTTTCTAATATGCTATCATAATTCAACTCCGGGACAAGTTGTGAAAAATCAAACAGAGCATTATCACCAACTCCGTTAACATATGGGTTATTATACTTAAGATAGTATGTTTCCTTGCTACCCTTAAAAGTTGTGTTGCAGGTATAGCAACAAGGGATGAGATTATATAAGCTAAGTGAAAATATAGGGTGTCTGCTACTTGCCAGAAAATGATCCATTGCAGGTCTATAATCTTTTCCAGTTTCAAAATCTTTGATAATTTCAATTTTATTAGAATTACACATGGGGCAAATATTTATGTCTAACTCAAGAATTATTTTAAGGATGATTTCATTTTTAATTTTTTCATAGTTAAATACGTTTCGAATTTCAGATACCCAAGGCTGCATTTCCTCGTATGGACTCACACTAAGTGTATAGTCACACAACTTGATTAACGCTTGTTTCATTTCACTATCGATGTTTTTATCAAGCAAGGAATCAATGCGACCACTCAAATAATGGCTTTTTTTATTTTTTGCCAACTCAACAAAAAACGATAATGTTTTATATTTTATTTCTTCGAACCTTTCTTTTCCAACACCACTATTTAACTTGCAGTGAAGAATTTCATCTCTCAAGGAATTTATATCTTTTTCTTCTGAGATAAAAAAAGTATCCCTAGCGTACGCCTCTTGAATTATAGGGAATTTTTCATAAATTTCATGAGCTATTTCCAATAATGTAGGATAAGGAGAAATCAAGATCTTATCGATATGCTTGTCAACATATTCGATAAAATCTACACCTATTTTATCCTTTTCAAACAATGCTTTATTCACAGAAACCAGAGGTTTTATGCATTTAAGATATTCATTCTCAAGTTTAATATCTAAAATCTTTTTAAATTTAATCATTTTTTATCTCCAGGGCACGTTTAAGTACACCATTGACAATAGATGAAATTATTAACTCATCTTCAACTGAATAGTTGCAGCTATCCTTACTGAGCAATTCTTTTATTTTTTTTAATGATCTATCGCCAATAGTTGCATTAAGGAAAAACCCCTGAATCATATAATCACTAATTGTAGAACCAAAGCCTATATTTCTTATTTTATCAGGAATAATATTCCCAGTTCGACCCGGCTTAATTGAAATAATATCTTGCGGTAAAAAATCACTTGCAATTAAAGGAGAGTGTGTAGTGAGTATCAGTTGATAATTATTTTTACCTCTTAGCTCGAGCAGAAAATCCAGTAACTGGCTAAAAATAGTCCTTTGTAGTTCCGGATGCAAGTAGAGATCAATTTCATCAATTAAAATTATTGCATTTCTAATATCTGCTGAACGTTTAAACTTTTCTAACAAGTCGTATAATCGTGCATAAAAGTGTAATGTTGATATTTGACCAGAACTTAATCCTTGCCATTGATAATAAAAAACTTCTGATAGAGAAGATTCCAATTCGCGTGAAAGCGATATTAACCTAGTGATATCTTTTGCATCTTTAATGAAATAATCAATATGACCATCAACTAAGAATGCCTTTTTAAAATATAACGGCATCATATTTACCACTTCAATTAAGTTATTAAAGTTCTTATTTAATTTATTCAAAGCCTCAGGTAAACGCTTTAATCGCTCATTGGTTTTAAGAAGCCCACTAACAAGGATTTTGACATGTTTAACAAATTCTTCTGAATTGGAGAAATAAGCCCCAATAAGTAGTAAAGCAAAAGCATAATTCGCTTCATCAACTTCATGTAGAAATACATCTGAAATGAAGCATTGTAATAATTTCGGTATCAAATTGAAAATCTGTACACTTTTTGATGGTAAGTTATCAACACTATAACCATTTTTGTCGAACATCATAGCAAAAATCGAACTTAATTTTTTCTTATTCCCTGCTTGAACATAGCCCTCAAAAGCTTTACGATTAACGAATTCATAATTATATTCATGCGATTTTTCACCCGCCTTATTATAGTAATCGTCAGTATTCTTTTCGAAAAATTTAAATAGCTCATGTTTTAACTCATGAGAAATGTTTTCTCCTTTGATTATTTTTTGCAACTCTAATGTTTTATACAACTCTACGGTAAACTTGAATTTAATTGCTTTGTTGCTAATTGTTTTAAGCACAGAACTGTCAGAATTAGCAAACTTGAGTATTTTATTAATTTCGTTGCTTTTGGACCGCTCATCTAGATTTACAGCAGCAAGTGATAAGTCGAGAAAATGAGGAATATTGACGCTTACTGGACGAAAAAGATGAGAGTAAAAATCAAGGTTATTGTTAATTTTTACTGTAAACAGCCTATTTTCTACATAATACTGCATGTTAGCATTTTTAAATTCAACTTCCATATCGCTGACAGTTAAGCACTCAGCGTAATTCTTCAAAACAATTTCATATCTATCTTGATTGAACCATACCAAAAACCCTGAAGAACTTGTCTCAATATTAAAAGTTTCAATAAATTCTAATAGCGTTGTTTTTCCAGCACCATTCCTTCCAACGATCAGAGTAGATGGTATAGAGTGATAATATGATTCCGCTGAAGGTATTTTTTTTATCCTTAATTTTTTCTTTTTGTATTCGCTTTCAAATTTACTATTTAAACTAATGAATGAATGATACAAACCTTTAAAATTTTTTATATAGACAGCTACAAGTTCCATTACCCCCCCCCGCACTTACAAGATTAACTAATACAAGTATTTTAATATCTGCAATTTAAATTCATCACATGCATTATAAAAACATTTTCAACTAGCACTAACTTAAAGAAACCCAAGCTAAATTTCTTCATCACTGCCATAAATATCTAATTATAAAAGTTTTTTCACCTCCTAATATTGTCTAGTAATCTTATGAGGTTTGGTTAGAAGTACAACATGTCGCAATTATCGTCAAATTCTATAAAAATCACCAATCAAATTGGCGGAGATAAAAAATTCCTGCCCAAGTTAAGCTTGATCGATGACTTTCCCATTCAAAATCGCCCTAGATTCTCAGTCGCATTTAAGACATACAAAAATAGAGTACCTAGCACTCCCCTAAACTGCAAATGGATCAGCTTTGTCAGAACCTCAAAGGATCTGCGCAGATAGCCGATAATGGATTAGCAGAATAATTAAGTTACAGCGTGACCCTTTTGAATCCTTATCAAAAATTACTAAAGAAGCCAAAAATCCCCTTCGCAAATTATGCCTCTTGGTTGCTTTTTGTCGCTATTTTTTTAGAGTATGATCCAGTTTTTATTATCAATGGGTTTGGTGGGACAGCCCGGTCTACTTGTAAAAGCATGATAAAATATTCCTGTATGGCTTATTAAAAATATTAGATAGTTAGCAGCATAACTCGTGTATTTATGCTGCCCTGATCATAAGAAATATTTTTAAGTAACATCAGGCGCTAACACGCTCCAACCAGCCTTTTTTATCCAACGTTTCAACAGCTAAGTTGATTTGACGCGGTGTGAACTGTTTTTTCCTGCTGTTCCAAGAGTGAATATACTCTGTGATATCGTCGACGGAATTGAGAGACTCATATTTGATAGTCCAGTGAACTGTTGATAGCAATTCCAGACCAAAAGGCGACTCGAATCCTTCAACAAGTTCCGAAACTTTTTGAAAGCGACTTAAGGTGTCATAACTCTTATCGAGCAGTTTTTTAGCCTCTTCCGCAGCTCCAGGAACTAAGGTAATGATTTTGTTGGGAATATCCCCTCCATCCAAGTAACCAGAGACCATATGTCCCTCAATTGCATTAAGGACATGACTAAGATTTTTGGCATAGGGTCCGTAATGAGCTTTTTCATACTTCAAGCGTAACGGCTCTCCTGACTCCTGCAGGAAATACATAAGTTTATGCAGTTCAAGTAAGGAAATTGAAGGATCCAGCATTCCATTTAAATAGGTCTGCATTAGTTCAACTAAAGCAGCCCTGCCCGGGGTCATGTTTGGAACACTTTTTCTATGTACCATTTTATCCGATGTTGGAGCACCATTAGGCTCGTAGATGGAGACATCAACGTGCTCAAGCGGCTTCATCGCTGAGATGATCAGGGGCTTTACTTCATCCCAGTTTAATCCTCCTAGGCCACTACCCAATGGAGGAATCGCGACAGATCGAATATTATATTGCTGTATTACTCTGACAAGATCGTCCAGGCCGGAAGTAATATCTTCCATACGACTCTGGCCTTTCCAGTGACGCTTGGTCGGAAAGTTAATGATGTACCGAGGGAAAGTCAGTTGTTCTGTATCAAATACAAACATTTTTCCTGGAACAACCTGTTTGGCTTTGCAAGCCACTGCATAGGCTTTGAAATTTTCCGGGTACGCATTCTTAAACTGTAGTGCAATCCCCCGCCCCATTACGCCGACGCAGTTAACGGTATTGATGATGGCTTCTGATTCGGCCTGGAAGATATCACCACGTTTGCAATCAATCATAATGAGTTCCTGATCAGTAGTACCATTCACTTTTCACTTCAATAGGAGGCCGATGACAGCCTGCAGGTATAGCATGAGCGATTTGCTGATAAGTCAATTGTGAATAAACCCCAATACGCTCGACCAATGTCCATGGAAAGGAGCCCTCGACAAGAAACTCTGCCTGCTTCGCTTCTTTGTTTCCACTAGCGCCTCCCCACTGGTTCGACTGAATAGCTGTCCAGTCGAGCTGATCGAGTTCAGCCAGCCGACAGCGATCTTCAAAGTAACGGGAGCCTGCATTTGATAATGTAAAGGCCCATCGTTTTCGATTTTCATTAGCCCAAGTAGTGACATTATAGAGATCACACTCAAGATGCAAAATCGGTTCTTGCCCCCCGCGATACATAAGCTGATCGTTACGCATGTGTATCAGATAAAGCATGACTGAGCGCGGGCAAAAATAAAATGGAACACACTGACCTACATGCAAACCGGGATGGCTTGTTAGTGTCAATTCATGTAGCCGACGATGCTTGATGCTGCTCATGCCTATCATCGTGCCAGCGTCAGATCGCACAGAAATTTGCTCATCCGAAAGTAGACCCTCGTTCACAACTGAAGTTAGTTTATCAAGATGCAGAATGTGATAGATCTTGGGCCGTTGCGGCATTGCCATCTTCTGAAGCTCCTTTCATGAGACCAATGCGGACAGGGTCAATCATACCAACTTTGCTTGATTTTAATACCATTTTTGCCTAATTTAAGCGCTTAGCTTTGCGCGACATCTGCCAGTGCGAACTTGCTTGTATAAAGTTCCCGTCCAGGAGATTTTAAACTTCATTCACCCCTGAAACCCGCAGGTATCGCATAATCCACGTTTCTCACCATCGTGCAGCCTCGTCGTTCTCAGGTGCGTTTTATGGCGGACTTTGTACGCCCTTTTTCAAGATACCGCGTCAGTTTCAGCTTCCACTGCGCGTGCATGTCCAAAGGAATTGCGCTAATTCGCTTTGTGCTAATAGTGGACATTGTTAAAATCAGTCTTTACTTACCGATGAGGCTGCGCAGGAAAATTGCGGATAATAATAAAAAGCCGCCAGAGATTCTCACTAGCGGCTTAAGCATGAGCAGCTTGCCGATTTACACCAGACGGAGCGAGGCTCTTGGTAATGAGGTGCCGTTATTACCGCCGCTAATTGCCGCCACACCGTAAAGCAGACTGCTCAGTTCATCCAGAGGCACGTTAAGCTCATCACTCAACTGAGTCAGATGAATGCCATTACCCGCCAGAGAGGCCATCATTTTTTCAATAATGAGTGATCTTTCACGCTCAATTCCTCCCGGCTCACCGGTTCGGTACCCCTTTGCCGTTGCATCGCGCATCAGGCTGTTATACTGCCATTCCGTCAGCATGTTCAGATTGCGCATTCTGACAATGAGAGCCATTGCAGAGACTTTCCAGAGCGATTTTAGCTGAACGATTTTGTCGAACGTCGGAAACGCCATTTTAACAGCCATCACGTTTTCCAGAGGCATCAGAAATGCTGACGCAAAAGCATCTGCTTCACGCTCAGCATCCTGTCCTTTGACATCACCGTGACGGTGAAGCACCAAGTGAGCCAACTCATGTGCCGCATCGAAGCGGCTGCGTTCACCTGATTTACGCGTGTTGAGAAAAATGTAAGGGACATCATCTTTCCAGAAAGAAAATGCATCGATACTTGCCGTTTCCTCTGAGAGCCAGAACACCTTAACGCCGTGTTTCTCCAGAAGATGAACAACGTTAGTTATACTCTTCTTACCAATACCCCAAGCTTCGCGCACCGCCTGTGCGGCGACCTCAGATTCACTTCCACGGAGATTCGGCAGTTCAGGCTGCGGCAGCGTGAAACGGGTGCGGAAATACTCGCTCAGCATAACCCCTAACGCGCCAGCTCCAATTGCCGCGTGCTGGTCAGCGGCTTTTGTTGATCGCAAAGAACGGAATGAAACCGTCAGTGGATCGATAGCTTCAACGTCATCCCCGAAGAAAAAGGACTCTGGATATTTCAGGGCGCTAGCGTATAACTGGACCGTTTCTGGCGTGGGTTCATACAGGCAGTAGTCCTTTTCGTACTCAATTACAATACGGCTGGATAGCCCCATTTTCTCTGCCAATTCTTTCAGGGTCAGCTTGCGTCTGATCCGCGCCAGCTTAAGCCGGGACGGATTAAAAAGACGTTTGCCGTCATCGACAGGTTTACTCATTTGCTTTCAACGGAAATTGATATGTCATCATCGAAATCCTCATCAGGGAAAATATCCGTGCCTTCAAACGGCAAAGGACTCAAAATAATGCGCTGACTCCAGGCGCTTACGCGGGCAAATCCGTCCTGATTAACCATTCCTACCGGGTAGGACACTTCGCAGCGGACCTCTTTGTCAGCCGCATCATAATAATACAAAACAATATAAGTGCGGGTGCTGTCTATCGGCGTGATTTCAGATTTACCTGTATATAACGCATCCGTCTGGAACATATCGACTGTGCCAGAATTATTGTGAACTATCGAACGCGTTGCCTCACCTTTGGCATTTTTGGTTTTCGGTAAACCGTCAGGACGTCCGGTGTGCCTGTCACCCGAGGTTATAATAAGACTAACCCCCTTGACTGAGTTAACGACCATTTCCATTCGCTTGACCACTTCAGGAGACCAGCCATTACCCTTGCCAATCAGTACACGGCGGGTCGCGGCAACCATCTCGCTCCAGAAACGGAACCCTGCATCCACTGCGGGGTGAAGCTTGCTTGATTTGCTACGCTCGTACAAAGCAGACGCAAGAGCGGCATGGATATCTTTTTCCGAAAAACCCAGTCCATTAAGTACAACATCTGAATCAGCTTCGGTATGTAGCATACAATAAGGTATGGTCATGAGGGTTTCTCCACTATTTTCACTTCATGATTTCAACATAATTATTATGTAAAAATCAAGAAGTGCATACCGAAAATTTATCATAAGCCTCACCTCTTTTCTTCCTTTGAAGCATTCGCCTTCCTTGAAGCAGCAGGTATAGCGTAAAGGCCTCGCCCTACCCGCCCCGGAATCCCTCTGGGATCGAGTAGTCCATGTCTGAAGATGCCTTGAATTCATGGCGCGGACGATGACTTTCAGGCGCGCGCTGTCGCAGATTTTTCAGGGAGCGGGCAAGTTTCATTTCCCACTGAACTTGGTTGTAAGACGCCCCATCGGCCTCCCAGTAGGTGACAAAATCTGCAAGTGCGGCCTGGTCTGGAGGGCCTGAAAGTTCTATGCCGATTTTTCGCGCTGTGCGGCTCAGTTCTGGCGAGGGCCGCCAGCCCTCGAACATGGCGAACTTTTAAGAGCGTTGTTCTGATAATTTAATTCCATAATGTAGGAAATACGAATTCATACTTGGTAAGAAAGGAGGTGTTAGAATCTTCCCAAAGCCATTAATTTAATTGGTATTTACTGGCTAAAGGAAAATGTTGGTGCTGTAAAAGTTGCCCAACCGATTTACCAAACACTGGTTATCAATCAGCCAAACCGGATTTGGTTTCTGTGTTTGTCTCGGACATTGTGTATTTTTCAACAATGTCGTTTTTGAAGAGGATAACAAGTTGTTTAACATGCGCTTTCGAACCGTTATGGAACAAACCATAAAAAGGAATAAAAGTGCTGCCGTTCAGCTTCACGTTCGCTAAAGAATATGTCCAGATTTCGTTACCTCCATCGGTAAAACTAACACCCATTGGATCACCAAATTGTTTTTTTACCTGCTGTTTGGTAGTAACACCTTTTTGAATCTTAGATTGAACGGTCAGCTGATTTTCTTTTTGTAATGTACGATTTCCAGAAGAACCACAGCCCGCCAGAAGTATTGCTATAACACCAATAGCAAAAATCTTTTTCATTTAGTCGATTTCCTGTGGAAAATTTTAATATTTGTAGTTATTACGATGAAGTAACAACTTACCTTAATTCGGCTCAAGGGGCCATTCAATACTTGACGTAGTGCTGGTATCAATAGGGCTTAGTGTCAACCGAAATCGCTTCAACTCAGCCAGACAGGCATGCAGGCGATTTCCTCATCTGTTGTAAAACTGATATCTGTTCTTTCGTGGGGTCGACAGCGGGCCTTGTGGATTACACCAGCGATCGCCTGAATCGCCCCACAACCAGAACGGGCCGACTAAAAGCCACAGCGATTACGTTACTTCCGCCATAGTGTTTATCTCTGCTTTTCCCGGATGGGTTTACGGCGATGAACATCGAAAACATAATCCCGTATCCCTCTCACTGCACCGGCGGATGAACTGTCCTAGTGATGGCAAATGGTGAGCCATCGACATGATATTAGTCGATTAGAGGCAAATGCTTAACATGGCTCCTGTAGTTCTCCCAGTCGAAATTTACCTAGTTACCACTGTCCATTTTCAGTCTGTCCATGATTCTTACCCCCAGTACTTCGCTGGTCTGCTGATGGTTCAGGTTCGCCAGACCCTCCACAGGACAAAGCCCAGATAACCCGCGATCGATGAACCGGTTGATTCCGTCACCCTCTGAATCCCTTTGGAATCTTATAATCCATGCCTGAAGAACCCATGAAGTCCCGGCGAGGACTATGGCGTTTTAATACTCTCTGCCGCTGATTTTTCAGGGAGCGGGCCAGTTTCATTTCCCACTGAATCTGGTTGTAAGCCCCGCCATCAGCCTCCCAGTAAGTAACAAAATCTGTAAGCCCGGTCTGGTCTGGAGGGCCTGAAAGTTCTATGCCGATTTTTCGCGCTGTGTCGCGCAAGCTCGATGATGGCTGCCAGCCTTCGAACATGACGAACTTTTCAGAGCGGTGCTCTGCCCCCGGTTTGTTCCGGCAAGCCGGTGGGGTTACACGCAACTGCACATCCCCGCTCTTCAGGGCGATCTGAGTTTTGACGCGCTCAATGGCACCTGGCAGAGCCGAATTCCTGTAACGCGCCTGAGTGGAGGTGGTTTTATGCTCAGGCGCTGAAGGTCCTGAGGACGAGCACGCCCCTGCTTTCCCCCCCTCCCCGGTCTGCACCAGTGTATCACTGCACTCAGGAGGCGGAGCCGTGGCAAAGTTATCCACAGATTCAAAATTGCTGCTCAATGTGTGTGTGTTGTTTTTAGATTCTAATGACTGATTCAGTGACCCGTTTTTGGGATCATTCAAACACCCGTTTTTGGGTATATTCCCGTTTTTGGGAACATTACCAGTTTTGGGTTTATTCGTCTTGCTGGAATGATCCCCTTTTTGGGTAAATTCGAAATCCAGATTCAGCTTCAGTACACGCACACGTTTTGTAATGCCTTTACGCTCACCGGTATCGATGAGCAGACCCTGCTGAATCATCTCATTAATCCACTTACCGATTGTTTTCTTGTCGAGGCCGGTGTCATGCATCAGCCTTGTGATGCTTGGATAGCAGCAGTGATGTTCGTCGGCACGATCTGCCAGTGAGAGCAGGAGGAGTTTTTGAGAGGGTTTTAGAGTCTGTTCCCATACCCAGGAAGTGGCTATGCGGCTCATACATCCCCCTTTGAAGCAACGCAATCGAAAGGTTGAGGTATAAAATTAAAGCTGTTCATACTTACGGGCGAATGTTGATCGCTCCAACAACATGATACGACTCTGTTGAAGCCATATTCTCTAAGTCTGACCAAGACAAGCTTGTTGCTGGGGTTATCCAGTCCTGTGCTTATCACCTGAGTCATAAGTAACATACTCATAAAACAGTCCTGCAGATTTTGGTTTGAATCAGATGCGTGTATCGCTCGCATCTGATTGGGTGTCCCGCATGCGTTCAAGCTCGCACTCGGCATATCTAATGGCTACCGTCATTAGCCATCGATACTGATCCAGAGACACCTTCATTTACCCTTTAATCAAGAAATCCTCAATACCACTGGCGGCCAGTGTTTCCATGAGTACTGGAAATTTTTCGGTGCGACGAAGAATGGTTGAATCGGCGACACTGAGGCGTCGGGCCACTTTTGTTTGCCGAGTTTTAAACATTGCTCTTAAGGCTAAAGAACGCAAATGTCGGCCTACATTGCTTAAGTCACTATTTTTGCATGAATTTGTAGTCATAATTAATCTACCTTCTTAACTCTTTTTGAAAACTTAGGCATGCGATCTTGCTATGCCATGTAAGTGACTGTTTAATCGCTTACCGCTTATGATTAGGTAGGCCATGTTTAACAATTTCAGAGTGAGGTGGAAATATGTCATCAAGGGTACAAGCGCATCCGACTTTGTTTAGTGCCACAACAATTTTCCTGCAGTCATTTAGGCCCGGCGTTCGCACGCAGTGTTCATAATTTGCAAGACGGGAAGCTCCCCATCCGATGGTTCTTGCCAACAGGACTTGGGAAATTCCCATTTGCTTACGCATCTTAGCGATCTGGTTCATTACTGGATCCTTTGATTTTGAGGAACCCATTAGACACAAATTGTGATTTATGGTCAAGCTGTGAGCTGATTTTAACCACGATTTGTGTATTCATGATGAATATAAAATGCCATACAAAATTGGTGAAAGAATAAAATTAAAACGAGAAGAACTTGGACTTAGTCAAGCTGACTTAGCGAAGCTCTGTGGGTGGCCAACGGCTTCGAGATTAGGAAATTACGAGTCAGGATCAAGGAGAGTAAGTGCTGAGGACGCTACGTTACTAGCTGAAATACTTAAAGTAACTCCTGCATATTTGCTCTTCGGAGAGGCCGGAACTGTAATTCGAGATTCTTTCAATTATCCGACGCTATCTGCTGAGCAATTATTGAACAGTGAGAATTTGACGGAGGAAAAACTTAAAAATTTACCCTCGCCTATTAAAGCAGGAGAAAGAGCATTTTGGTTTGAAGTTGTGGGGCACTCAATGACATCTCCATTTGGAATGAAGCCAAGTTTCCCTGAGGGCATGATGGTTCTCTGTGATCCAGACCAGAAGCCAAAACCCGGGAACTTTTGCCTTGTTAGACTCAATCAGGAGAACGAGATTTCTTTAAAAAAGCTTTCAAAGGAAGATGGCGTAATCTGGCTTGAACCACTCAATTCATCCTCTCGATACAAGCCTTTACCACTTAGCGAATCAATAGAGATTGTGGGAAAAATAATAACGGCATCTTGGCCCACTGCATATCTTGATTGACCTCATTGATATTAAAAATCGGCCTTAATTGGCCGTTTTTTTATCAAATTCATATACTTAGATACTATGCGTTTTTTTATCACAAAATGGGGTTGAACTTGAACACGAATCGTGTAAATTAAGTGCCGGACGTTATCACTACATTGTGAACATCTGACTTGAGCATACGGACTGTTTGAGTTGAACGGCACGAAACTGTCGGGCGGGGGGAGTGCAGGAGCGCGAGACCCCGAAGTGGCAAAACCCACCTTCCTCTCTACAAATGAGATGGCACTGCACAGTGTCATTTCCTTTGTTGATGGAGGTTATATGAAGAAGAAAAGAGTGAAATGCCCGCTGTGTGGGGTTTACTTCGATCCGCGTTTACCCTTTCAGCACATCAAACAACATCATGAGCATGCCAGTGATCACGAGCTCTCCCTTATCCGGGATGCCCGTCGCCAGTGCTATGGCAATGCAAAACCGGTCAAACAAAAAGCTATCTTTCTTCTGGTCCCGTCGTCCGGTACCGTCCGGCATTCGTGCACCAGGTAACTGCAGGAAAATAGCGAAGGTGCCTGTCCCGAGCATCGTTTGTTTTAATCAGAACAATGAATCAGTACGTGTTTAAGATACGATTTCAGTGTCTGGCACGACACTGCTCCTTATTATCCATCAGGCCTTGTCCGGGCCAATTTACTGGTCTACTGAGTCTGTTGTCCGCTCCAGTTTTCCCGCCTCGTGCGGGATTTTTTTTGCAAAAATTTAATCGCTTTTCCTGCAAAAACCTGAGTCATCCCGACTCATTCATGTCGATGAAAACTTAACTGAAAAGCAAACCTGCTTAAGGAGAAACCATGTTATATCGCGAAGCTGCAGTGCGTATCAGCCAGACTGCTTTACTGCTATCCCGTGAACTCAGTACGTCTGTTGGTCAGATGTTTGATTATCAGCATGATGGAAAAGTTACAGAAGAACAGGCTGCAGAATACATGAAGAAAGCTGAGACCTTACTGGATAACATCTACAACGAACTACTGCTTACTGTTGTTGCTGATTATCCTGATTTACAACCACGGTGCTGCTGTTGTGAAACGGCTGATGAAAATGAAACGGATAACACAGAGCCTGAAAACTAATTAAGGGCAGAGATACTTTCAGACAAACAGAGAACTTTTACCAGGGCCGCTTATTGCGGCCTTTCTGTTTAATGAATCAAAGGAACCTGTAATGAGTAACAAAACCACACCTCCGCTATTCAGCCGTAAAGAAATGCAGCGCCTGGCGCTTATCCATATTCAGTCATATTTGAATGCCTGTCACTGCCGGAGCCGTAGCGATGTGCTTCAGGCTCTGGATAGCTGGAATAACACCGGCGATGAACTGACTGAATTCATCAGAAATACGCGTATCGTCATTATCAGTGAATCCGGCACAAAAGACCTCTGATATGCAGTTGCTTTAACTCTGCTCTAAAGGGCAGTAATGCAAACGGGAGATTATTTATGCAAAACCGCGAAGCCGCAGAGCACGTCACTGACTCTATGCTGGCACTGGCAAAGCATGTCATGGCGTCATTGAACAAAATTGATGCCATGAGCAGGGAGGGCAAAGTCAGCCGGAAGGAGGCCGCGTTATATCGTCAGAGCGTCCTGGGAGGTCTTGACAAAATGCTTACTGAAAATCTGACAGGCATCTTTGAGCGATATCCTGAGTTAAGGCCCGTATGCGCCTGCTATGAACCTCCTCAGGAAAATAAGCAGCATGACTGAACCCCGGATTTTCATCACATGAGGCCGCCCGCTGGGGCGGTTTTTTTATGCCCGCAGGAGACATTCCATGAGGAATAATGCACGACATAGCTGTTTCATTTTTAGCCTGAGTTCGTTAAGGCAGAGTCTGAAGGTCATCAGTTCACCGTGCGTGATCAACCGAAACTTTGTGAAGAGGCGGGCTGCAGCCTGCGTGAACGCAATGAGGCCTCACTGATGGCTAAACCGTTCGCACCAGACCGGATAAAAAAACGTGCCAGGCGAACAGAAGATAACTGGCGGGCCGGATTAATTCATGCCCGGAGAACCTATCGGGATGGTTATCTGACGCTCCGGGTTACTCCACAGTGGCGCCTGTTATCCAGGGACAATGGCCAGAGCTGGGAACTGCTCAGCCACGCCGATTACGACAATCAGATTTAAAAACATACCACCCTGACAGAGGTACATTTCCTATGATGCATTCACACATCAGGGGCGATGCCGCTTTTGCTCGCCCCTTTCACGCTATACGCGATGTTGAATTTGCACCCCAGAACATACTGACCGGGGCCAGTTTTTCATCATCCTCCTCCCCCGCTCTTCCGCCTCAGCCTCCACTGCCGTTAGTTCAGGAGGCTTTTGACCGGCTCATAACCATTCTTCTCCAGGAGGGCCAGCCATGACGACGCCATTTGCTTTGTCAGAAATACATAAAGATTTTCTTGATACACAGGAACAGGCAGAAATCGATAAAGAGAGATGGATTGATGATGAGGCTCAGCGGCTTCTCAGCTATTTTCCAGACCATCTGCATTATTTTCGCCACTGGAATCTTCATCCGGAAGTCAGAAAATGCTGCGCGCATCCGGAAGCTGGTGAGGAGTATGTCAGCTTTATCAGCGCTCTGGCATACCTCCAGGCTGCCCGGAATTATAATCTCCAGGTCGAGCTGGGCTGGGAGGCAACCGCAGAATGAAACCGGGTATTTATCATGGCCTCAGTAATGAGGCCTATCATGCCGGTCCGGGCGTGAGTAAATCTCAGCTTGACGAAATTGCTATTAACCCTGCTGTTTACCTCTGGCGTAAACATGCCCCTGTTGATACCGAAAAAACAGCAGCACTGGATATGGGCAGCGCACTGCATTGCATGCTGCTTGAGCCAGAGCAGTTCGACAAACGCTTTATCGTGGCTCCTTCCTTTAACCGGCGTACCTCTCAGGGCAAAGCTGACGAACAGGCATTTCTCAATGAGACACGTATCCAGAGGGTGACTGTCCTCGATGCTGAACAGGGCAGGAAACTTCAGCTCATGAGAGAGAGCGTTCTGGCGCATCACGCTGCACGCTATTTACTTGAGGCATATGGTGCCTGTGAGTCATCAATCTACTGGTCTGACAGCGAGACTGAGGAATTATGCCGGATTCGTCCGGATAAATATCTTACAGACAGGCCGGTTGTTATCGACGTGAAAAAGACCAGTGATATGTCCCGTTTTGTCCGCCACATTGAAGAGTTCCGCTACCACGTTCAGGTCGCTATGTATCGGGAAGGCTTTTATCGCTGGTGTGGAGAGTATCCGCAGTTCGTATTTATCGCGGTAAGCGAATCGATTGACTGTGGACGTTATCCGGTTCGTTTATTTGAGCTGGATGACGAATATCTCAGCGCCGGAGAAACCCTTTTCCGGCGGGACCTGAATACATTTCATCACTGCCGCCTCACGGGTGAATGGGGTGGCATCGAAACCATCCATCGCCCAGCGTGGGCTCGCAAAGAGGAGAATTAACGATGCAAAATCAAATGATGAACACTGTATCTGATAACCCTGACGCAACCACCACTATTTTCAGCCCCGACGCCCTGGATAAACTGATTCGCTTCGCGGATATCATGGCCAGCAGCAGAGTAACCGTCCCTGCTCATCTGTCAGGAAAACCGGCAGACTGTCTTGCTGTGACCATGCAGGCAATGCAGTGGCGTATGAACCCGTTTGCTGTCGCACAGAAAACCTTCATGGTGAATGGTGTTCTGGGGTATGAAGCACAGCTGGTGAATGCCGTGATCACCACTATGGCCCCCACTCAGGATAGGCTTCGCTATGAATGGTTTGGTCCCTGGGAAAATGTCATCGGTAAGTTTGTCGAAAAAACTTCATCTAAAGGCAATAAATACATCTCGCCTGACTGGACACTCAAGGATGAAGCCGGGTGCGGCGTCCGCGTCATGGCTACGATGAAAAATGAGCAGGAACCCCGCGTGCTGGAACTGATGCTGTCACAGGCACAGGTTCGTAACTCGACACTCTGGGCAAGCGATCCGCGTCAGCAGCTCGCCTATCTGGCAGTTAAACGCTGGGCCCGCCTGCACTGTCCTGATGTGATTCTGGGTGTCTATACGCCAGACGAAATTGAAATGTCTCCTCTGACAGTACGCGATGTCACTCCAGCTGCCCGGAATGAGCTCAATGCGATTATCAATGAGTCCATCAGTCCGGATAGCAATATTACACTCCAGGTCAACCCTGCTCATGAAATTGATAACATGAAAGAAAACCCAGAGGACGTGCCCGGACCTGACGCGTCACCTTCCTGCCTGGAAAGCTCATCAGCGCTTTCTGATGCTCAACCTGAATCAAGGCCGACACAGTCTTTGGGTACAGAACAGGCCAGTGCAGATAATGGAAAACGGTCGTCAGAAGAACTTCTCGCCGACTTCTGCGACGCCGCCATGCGAAGCCATTCGGTCAGTGCACTTGCCCGATGCTATGCCTATGCATCTAAGGTTCTGGCTCCTGTTCCTGTGCTGCTCGATAAGGCCACAGATGTATTTCTGGTCAGAAAAGCTGAACTTGAGGAAGAAGCTGAAAAGCGAAAATGAAATGACCTATCTTAATCATGGAGCTGTCTATGAGTCAGGTTAAATCCGCATGCAGTAAATCATCAGAACATCGTTATTACATCCTGGCGGCAGAAGCCGCATTTGCAGAAAATAGTGGGGAACACGATAAGGCCGTTAAATTGTGGCTTCGGTCAGTCAGACTGGCTAAAAACAGGATTAATGCTGAGTGGGCAGAAAACCGTAGCCAGTATTGTCTGAGTGCATTACGTAATGGATGGTCTCATATAAAAAATGAAGTCATCCCGAGCTGAACTTTTACGCTAATTACCCTGCAATATTCAATATTCGTTTTTCTGACTTCACTGTGAGTAACAGGAGTGATACCGTCTTTTCCGCGAACATTACAAATCTATATATTTAAGAAGAAAAAATGAAGGAAAACAAGACTCGTTCTTAAAACTTTTTTATTACAGGTACCATTAATGAATAAGCGGCTGTCAACACACATCGATACTTTTTTATACCAGTCATCTGCCGACCCATTGCAGCAACTGGTTTATATGATTGCACGGTTATCTCTTATTGCCACACCGGTAGCATGGGTAGTCAGATTTCATGACGGCAAAGAGGACAGATTCTTTACTTCTCAGGAAGAAGCCATTACGCACCTGGACGCAAAGGGTAATAAAGATGATTATCTCGTTCCCCTATTTGCCACTGTAAAAGTAGACGCTACAGAAAGGAAAATGTGTCATCTTCTCCTGACGCCATCACCCTATGAAGAAGATTAATCAGCAATAAAATTATAATTCCACTCTCTGATTAATACATATCTGTACCGTACAGGGTTTATGCCGCTGTCGAATTGCAACACCAGGGTATTCAGGAACACTCAATGACCAGAATAATTAATACCATAATTATAATGACGGCAACTCTGTGCTCACTTCAGTTAGCCAGAGGTGAAAATATTACTTTAGATAATGAACTGCAGTCATTTTCGGTGAAAACCGGAGCATCACGGATTATTTACTTTGCAGATTCGAATGGGGCCTCTCTGACAGTAATGAACCCGCAGTCCTACCCCATGCTGGTTCAGTCGGAAGTCGTTGCCGGTGACAAAAAAAACCGGGCACCGTTTATTGTTACGCCGCCCCTTTTCCGCCTGGACGGGTATCAGCAAAGCCGGATTAAAATCATTGCTACCAGCAATCATGATAGTGATACGACTGAATCACTCTTCTGGCTCTGCCTGAAGGGGATCCCCCCAGAACCGGATGCTGAGTGGACTGATGAGACGTATAAAAAGAAGCAGACACGACAGCATGCGACACTCCTTACGCAGCTTCGCATTAAAAACTGCCTGAAGCTACTGGTGCGACCCTCCTCACTCCATGGCACTCCAGAAGACGCTGCCTCCAGCCTGAAATGGGTAAAAAATGGTAAGACGCTTACCGTTAATAACCCTACCCCCTTTTTCATTAATCTCAGAAGTGTTCAGCTCGGAAACACGAAAGTGAACAACACGGAGTATGTTCCTCCCATGGGTAAGCGCGAGCTCGGCATACCTGCAGATGCCCATGGACCAGTGCACTGGCAGCTGATCACCGATTATGGCGGAGACAGTAGAGTCTTTACGTCTGAACTTAACTCTGTTCCGCCTGCTCACTGAAAATTATCCCTTTCAGGACTTAACCGATGATCACCTGCAGACCACTTCTCGTGGCCGGTCTTGTGCTGGCTGCTATTCAGGCACAGGGAAAGGTTTATACCTTCAACCCTGCACTGATTAGCGGAGGCGGAAAGGAAACCGACCTTATGCTTTTCAGTAAGGGCCATCAGCTACCGGGAACTTACCCGACTGACATATACCTGAACGGCATACATGTTGGCTCACAGCCGGTGATGTTCATCCCAGGGCCAGACACCTATGGCCAGCAGGGGCTTGTACCGTGTCTTACCCGTGAAATGCTCTCAGGTTATGGTATTCGTATGAATCTGTTCAAAGCCTCCGCAGAAGAAATTCGCAGAGGGTATTTCAGTCTTTCTCTGATACCAGGCGCTCAGGTGGATTTTCGATTCAACGAGCAGTCGCTTCATCTGAATGTTCCACAGATATACCTGAAGCCCAGGTTAAAGGGCATTGCGCCCAGAGAATTGTGGGATGATGGTATTCCTGCTTTCCTGATGAATTATCGTGTCGGTGTGGATCAGAGTTTCATGCACGGCCATTCAGGAAATAAAAACCAGTATTCATGGCTGCAGCTTAGCCCAGGTGTGAATGTCGGTGCATGGCGTCTGAGAAACTTTACCAGCTGGCAGAAATCGGAAGGAAAACCAGGGCACTGGCAGGTCATAAATACTTATCTGGAGCGGGGTATCAGTGATATGAACAGTCGCCTGACGCTGGGTGAGCGTTTTACCTCATCGGAGATCTTCGAAAGCGTCCCTTTTCGTGGGGTAATGCTCGCCTCAGACGACCGCATGGTTCCCTCCAGTCAGTATATGTTTGCCCCTGTCATCCGCGGTGTAGCCAGAACTCAGGCACGGGTAGAAATTAAGCAGAACGGCTACACCATCTATAACCAGATTGTCGCACCGGGCCCTTTTGCACTGACTGATTTCAATCCCACTGGCGCGGGCGGTGATTTTCAGGTCACGGTGTGGGAAGCAGACGGTGTCCCTCAGGTATTCACCGTGCCTTTTCAGACCCCGGCAATAGCCCTGAAGGAAGGTTATCTGCGCTACAGCATTATGGCCGGACAATATCACCCGTCTGACGGAAATGTTCTCAGAACGCCGGTGCTGGAATCAACAGCCATGTATGGTCTTCCGTATGGCGTCACCCTTTATGGCGGCATGCAGGCAGCAAACCACTATCAGTCTTTATCAACAGGTGCCGGACTGAATATGGGAAGCTGGGGCGCACTCTCGGCAGATGTTGCATTCAGCCGGGGGCAGCCGTCAGGTCAGAATATGCTGGAAGGACAGTCTCTGCGATTGCGTTACAGCAAAGAGATTGCTGCGACAAATACATCGTTATCACTGTTCAGTGTCCGGTTCAGCCAGGCGAATTATCTCACTCTGGGCGAAACGCTGGATAGCTGGAAAATGTATGACACGCCAGGACGCGACGTAATAAGAAGCAGAAGGAAAAACAGTTTAGGGTTCTCCTTCAGCCAGGGGCTGGGAAAATGGGGTTATCTGAATGCAGGTGCTGATCACACCACCTTCTGGAACAGCAGCCAGCGCAAAACAGATTTCAATGCGGGATACTCTGTTCCGTTAAAAGATATGACATTGTCGTTAAACTGGTCAGCTAATCAGAGACCGAATCGTCATGGCATGGATCATATCGCAAGCCTGTGGCTGAGCGTTCCGCTGAAAAAATGGACGGGAGGCGACGCCCGGGCGTCTTATCGTTACACGCAAACCTCTTCCGGCAACACAGGTCATTCATCAGGTTTATACGGTAACGCATTCGATCAGCGTCTGAGCTGGAGTGTCAATCAGCGCTATAACCCTGGAAAAAGTACCAGTAGTAATAATGGCGACATGTTTCTCGGATGGACTGGAACCTATGGCAATATCTCAGGAAGTTACAGTTATGACCGCGATTATCAGCAGCGTTCAATTGGCATTGATGGCGGTCTTATTGCTCATCGCCATGGCCTGACCTTTACTCAGACACTTGGCGAAACCAATGCACTCATTGAGGCGAAAGGCGCTTCAGGCATTAAAGTCTGGGGTACTGCGGGCATCAGTACTGATTATAGGGGGTATACAGCACAGCCATACCTGACCCCTTATCATGAGAATAATCTTTCATTAGACCCGACAACGCTTCCGCCTGAGGCGGAAATCGCAATCACTGACAAGAGTGTTGTACCTACAGCAGGGGCCATCATTCTGGTTAAATTCAAAACAAACGTGGGAGCGAAAGCAATTATTACACTTTTGCGTTCTGATGGGATAAAAGTCCCTTTCGGCTCTCTGGTGAAGGTTGACTCAGCGTCAGGAAATGAGGGTATTGTTGATGAAGATGGGAAAGTCTATATGTCAGGATTACCACCCCATGGGGATCTTATTGTCAGAAGTAAAATAAAATCACTCAGATGCTCCTACCATTTAATGAAAAATGATGAATCGCATGGGCTCAACTTCCTGACCGCACAGTGTAAATGAAGGAGAGCACTATGTACTATCCATTTAAAAAGGCCTTGCACTGTACTGCCATGATATTAAGTTTATTTAACCAACACTCTGAAGCCAACACACTAAAACTCGCAATAACACCAAAACAGGATTTACATGCGGGTAGAATACATGATGGAGCAGAGCTGGCAACAATTTATGTGTCAGGGATGAAAGACTCCTGCGTGCTTAATGTGTGGATTGATCCACCCAGTCAGGAGACTCTGCCGGGACATTATATTTTGACTGACAGCAGAAGAGGAGGAAGAAAGCTAAATGTAAGACTATCAGGTGAACACTGGCAACCTGACTTATCATTCGGCAGGGGGGTTCGTATGATAATGTCAGAGAAAATCATAAGCCTGAAATTATTAGCTTCTGGTGAGCAGACACTTGGACCTGACATCTTGCCAGTAAAGTTAACCGCAATGTGTATAACTGGCCCCCTTGAATCAGAGCATTGAAACAAGCTCAAAACTCATAAATAAATTCAACAAAAAACAGAAATCAATCATTAACATCCTGAATTATTCCCGGAGGAACCAGAGTGAAACTACTCAAAAAAGCATACATGATCATTGCACTGTTTACCGCATTTCCTTTATATGCTCATGAAAATCCAGAACTCACAGGCGAAGCCATAACCCGCTCTGTAGATTTGATTTTCAGAGCGGAGTCAAAGCTTGATCTTCAAATAATACCTGAGAAAAACTTAAGAGCTCAACTGTATGCAGATAAAACCAAAGTGGCACTGATAAAAGTTAATTCAACTCAACCCTATCAGTTAGGAATTCGCTTCACGCCAGGCTCAGGAGAAATTAATCACGCCAAACTCATTAAACTGAAAGGAAAAAGTCATCCCACTAACACCTTATCTTTGGGGCTTAGTGTTGATGGGAATTACACAACACTGGATAACTGGATTATTTCCACGGATAACCTTACCTCACTCTCAGGTCAAATACAGATCAATGGAGTTCAGAACGTACCTGCTGACATTTACACATTAAGCATGGATGCATCAGCATTCATTTCATAGTAAGTGGCTTAATCAGGTTTAGTCATATGCACGGATGGATGTTTTTCGTAACAACAATAAACATCCATTCATAACACTTCCCTGCATCTATTTATATACAGGAGCAACCATGAATCTAAAGTTTAGACTCTGCTTCTTTCTCATCGTGCTCGCTTCAGTAACATCAGCTACTCAGGCGAAAACCACAGCCATGGGCAAACCCATAACAAGAAGTGTCGATCTGGCTTTCACAGGCATCTATGAATTAGATTTTCAGTTAACACCTGAAAAAAACCTCAGAGCAGGAGCTCAGCGACACGGTACCAGATTGGCGAAATTTACTATTTCGTCTAAACAGCCATATCGTTTAGGTTTCCGTATTCATCCCACGATACAAGAAGATGACTTGATTAACTCCGGAATAATTAAAGGGAGAGCAGACCCTAAACACATTCTTAAGGTAATAACTTTTTCAGAAATACCAAATACAGTTCGAGGTGACAAGTGGATGATATCAACAGACTCTACAACTCATCTAAAAGGTGATGTAAGCACTTTTAGTGACCAAACAATCCCTGCAGATATCTACACGCTCATTATGGAAGCTTCAGCTTTCGTATCCTGAGATTGCTTTCAAAACTCCGCCACTCTCACTGAAATAAAAGGGCCATGGATAAATGGCCCTTTCCCTTCTACTTCCACGTCATAATATCGTTATTCAATGGAGAGAAAAAATGGGGAAAATTTAACCCTCTAAAACACAAAACCACTTCATATCTCTTTTAGCTGCAGACATCTGGAGAACACCCTACGTTAACTCACCAAAAGGTTAAATAAAAACCTCACTAACGAAACATAAGAGCAGCGATTGCGATGGCTAGCGGATATTTCAATTGGCTGCTAATCCTACTCTGAAAAATAGCCTCTTCCAGAGGAAGGGGCTAAGGCCTGACAAGCGAAGTGAATGATTTGACAATTAAACATGACCTTTCAGGCGATAATATTTCAAAAATTATCGGATAAAGTCGTCAATAGCCATAAAGCAGGCAACTCAGGACGCTCTTACATTGATTTCAGGCGAGTGAACTGTATTTTTTAATTATCGGGGGCATAGGTTACTGCTGCGCGAGGTTTGCGCGTACGTGTCACATGTGTGATTTCACACAGTGTTATCAAAGACCTCAGTAGCAGCTTCAGTCAACAGCCCCGTTCAATCCGTCATCAGCTTATCGTTGAAAAAGAAAAGGCTGCCCACCAGAAACCCGACTGCAATGAGCAAATCGTTGAATGCACCCAATGCAGGATAACGCCTCTCAATGGCGATGTGATAGGCACCAATGTTGATTTCCGCATCCCGCTTTGGCATTCAGCCTCCCTGCTTATTTGGCTTTGATTTCCTCTTTAAGGTTTGGCCCCTGATTATGGATGTTGCCAACTTTTGTTTTAACGGGATGCCAGGAGAAATCCTTCTCGGGCAAAGCGGCATCGTGAGCGATTTCCTGCGCGCGTTCCGGCGTGGTTTCCGCGCTCAGCCATTCGCGTAAAACATCTACAGTCAGAACCAGCGAGCGGTGGTCAGGGATAGCAACCATGACCTTATTGCTTACTTACGTGACCCTCACAAATCCCTCATTTTCTTGCTTACGGCCGTAACGTGCTATGCCAGTCGCGGCAAAGAACCAAAGCACCTTCTTTTTGTGTCAGATCTAGTAAGGCTGTTTTTATCGCCATCCTGCTTCAACCAGTATTCCCCCCTGGGCTTCTGCAATCGCACAACCTTGGGTCGTGGTGGCCTGAGAGTGAGACCTGCAGCAGTTTTTTTCCGCGGGAATAAACAGGGATTAAAAGTTATGATTAAGCCTGACTCGGGTCACACTCGTGACGCCGGACGTGATGGACGTATTTAACAGGCCAGGGCGCGGCCGGAATAAGACCGTGTGTGATTGATTCAGCTAACAGATGGGCCGGACTCTTGCTGTCTTAAAGATTCAGCCTGAATGCATGGCAGGTGCACATTCAGGCTCATGCTTTTATAATGATTTTTTAATACTCAGAATAGGGATATTGCATGCTTAAATCCACGCTCTTCCTCGCTACCCTTCTCTCTCCTTTTGCTTCTGTCGCCGGGCCCGGTAGTTTTATATTTGAAGTTAATGGCACAAAGGAAACATACTCACCAGAATGCATAAAATCAATAAGTTACGTAGATAGTGATGAGATTGGTTCGGAGAATGTAAATTTCTCCCTAAGTGATGAGTGCGGGAAAGTGCTCAATAAGACTACGAAAAAAAACATTGGTAAGATGTTGTCTATTTATTACAAAGGTAATTTGCTTTCCAGCGCGAATATCGCCTCTGTACTCAGGAATAATTTCAGATTCTCCAGTAAAGAGATGCCACGCATAGTTCTGATGCAGCTGCTTTATGATTATGGGGTTAAGCATAATTAGTGGAAACGTAGCAGAATTCTACAGGGGAGAACGCGACAGGATTAACTTAGATTCAATCGTGTGGAAAGTACTACCGGAGCGTCGGGCTGCAGTATCCGGGCTCTGGAACGATTAATCACAAGGAGAAAAAGCGGTGAGGTGGATTTTTTTATCTGGAATGTTATTTTCCATGACAGTAGTAGCCGATGACCGGTCATTCGAAACGCCAGAGGTGAAATGCCTGAATGACCACACCATCCCATTCATAAAGTCGGAAATTTCGCCAAAAGAAATCGTTGATGAGGCCTATGTTACCTGTAAGCCAGAACTGGATGAGTGGAAGAAGTCGCAGAAACCATTGCCTGATGAGATGAAGCAGCACATGCGCAAAGAGCTTTATGACTTCTACATCAGGATGATTGAAAAAAGACGAAATTACGAAACAGGTAAATCATCAAAGGCTGCTCACTGAGATACTTATTAACGCCTGCGCGGCTAAATTTTCGGGGTTATCAGAAGATGAAGTTCCCAAAAAACCAGACTCTGTTTAACAGAAGGAGTAATGAAAATAGCCTACAAACCGAAAACATGTCCTTTCTGCAACTATCCGGGCCCCAGAAAAGAGCCAGATCGGAAATGGTCCTGCAGAAAGTGCGGCCTTGAATGGAAGCCAGAGCAGGATATACGAGACCAAGATAAACAGTGATAACCCGCTCCGGCGGGTTTTTTATTGCCTGAAACCGGATTCAGATGTCAGGTTGTTCTGGCAGATTATCCATGACGCTTACAACCTGCGGGCCAGCTGGTGGGTATGGGTCACCGGGTATGTCCGGGCAAACACCATGATAGAGGTTAAGACAGAAATAATGCATAACACAAAAGTTGATATTCCAACTCTCTTACAGATGCCCTATCTGAGTCTTGAGGAAGCGGCACTGCTGTTGCGCGTCGCCCCTCAGACTATCCGCAAATGGGTCTCAGTAAACAGGCGCACGCAGCGCCCTCACAATCCAGCATTCCCGGTACCGGTACGCCGCAGCCGTCTGACGTTTCGTACCTGCGACATCCTGCGCTATCACGAAGATTGCGCCCGCACAGAAACGCTATCCTCGCCGTTAACCCACGCCGTGACCCGCCCCCACCATGACAAGTAAGCCCGCCGCTGTTCCTCTGTATAGTTATGCCGGTCATACACCTGCCAGACGCTAGGCAGCTTATGCCCTAACATGATTTCGGCAATATGCGGCTCAGTCAGATCTGAAAAATTTGTTCGCGCCGTGCGGCGCAAATCATGTAATGTCCAGTGCTCCATTTCTGTGTTCAGGTGCCGCCGTGCAGCATTGATGACTAATTGCGGAATATCAGCGAGAGTGGAGCGGCCCTGAGGGACATCGCGCCGATTTTTTGCAATTGCATAATAGCTGTGCGCAGAGTGATCGAATAATTCCTTCAGCATTTCCTCTGCCGCAGGAATGATGGGTCTCACCAGCGGCTTACGCGTTCGTTTACCGGTTTTATGATGCGTTGCCGGGATTGACCATAGTTTTTTTTCAAAATCGAAATGTGCTTTTTCTGCGTACGACAATTCACCGCCACGACAACCAAACAGCAGGCACAACTTAACCAGCAATTTAAATTTAGGCGCAAGCCTGCTGGCCTCCATCGCGCGGAATATGGTCACGATTTCCTCACTGGATAACACACGTTCACGCTGCGTCAGTGTAATCCCTAAATCAGCAGTCCGCAGATTGCTTAATGGAGTGGTTTTTATCAGCTGCCGGCGCACAGCCCAGTTATGAGCCTGCTTTGCGCTGCTCAACAGCCGGACGGTAATACACGGCACATTTCGTGCCAGCGGTTCCAGTACGTCTAACCACACACTGACTGGCGCATTCTCATGGGGAACGCTGCCTAATTGTGGAAAAAGGTGCAGTTCAAATGATCGCAATACCTGCTGGTAATCACTCTTGTTTTCGACGCCATATTTTTCCAGCCACGTCCTGATGACGTCTTCAACGGTCAGCGCAGAATAAGCCTCACGACGTGCAATGCGCTTCATCAGGCGAGGATTGCGGTTCTGCTCGAGCTCGCCACGCATTCTTACTGCCTCGTCGCGAGCCTCTTTTAAACTGGTGGCGGGATAGGTGCCGATATCGACACGTTCACCCTGCCCGTTCCAGCGGTAACGGTATTGAAAGGTAATCCGGCCTTTACGTGATATCCGGACAGATAATCCGTCACGATCCGTCTTCACCTGAACTTTTTCATATTCCTTGCCCAGCATTGAACGCAGGGCAGCATCCGAGAGCGCCATAGATTCTTTGGAGGTTGGGAATTATGTACATCATTATGTACACGAAAAGAGAGTAAGTGAAGAGAAACACCTGGAATACTTCGGAATACAAAAAACTCATCAATTACCTGTTTTTTCTGCGATTCGCCAGCTATTGCGGTCAGAACCGGAATAGCCGGGAATCGAAAGAAAACAGATGGAATAGAAACTGTTATATAGCGCAAGAATAGCAGTAAGTCACAGGGAAAAACTTAACCGCACTGGTCATGCTGTCGCGGCGTTTCTCAGCCTCCCCAGCGGCTTTTAAGATAGCTCACCGCCTGCTGAGTCT
>Ga0157369_10001600_pt1 | contig 27714 bp, 21 predicted proteins | sample C25metaG_FD_113461 | JGI IMG/M metagenome (GOLD analysis project Ga0157369, IMG submission 113461) | Corn rhizosphere microbial communities from Kellogg Biological Station, Michigan, USA - C2-5 metaG | ecosystem: Host-associated > Plants > Roots > Rhizosphere > Soil | place: USA: Michigan... | reverse complement strand
CGGCAGCAAGCGCTAAAAGACAGCTTTCTTCGTCTTTCTTTCAATCGCCCCAACGTTTCGCCAGCGCACATCGTCTAATGCCCGAAAAGAAGGACTATGGTGTGGGAGATTGGATTGCCGCTTCCATTTGCCGCTAGTGTGCCGGATCATCCGACCGAGAGTGAGCTGGCCGAAGCTTGCCGGCGTGGGAACGTGCGCGCATTCGAACACCTGTATGCGGTCCACTCCGCGCGTATGAAGAGCCTGGCATTTCATCTTTTGGGCAGCCGGGCGGACGCGGAAGACACAGTACAGGAGGCGTTTCTCAAGGTTTGCCGAGCCGCACGCGGCTTCGAAGGCAATTCGTCGCTTTCCACCTGGATCTACCGGATTCTGATCAACTGCTGCTACGATGCGATTCGAAAGCGGCAGCGCCTGGCCGAGAATCCGGCCCCGGCTGACTTCCGTGCAGACACGAACGTGACGCTCAAAGTCGCGCTGCAAGGCGCGCTCAATGCCCTGAACGAGCGCCAGCGGATGGTATTTCTTTTGTTCGAAGTCGAAGGTCTGCGGCACTCCGAAATCGCGGCGATTCTCGAGGTGCCCGAGGGAACTTCGAGGAGCTGGCTATTTGAGGCCAAAAGCCACCTCAAACGTATGCTGACGGAGGCGCCCAAATGAAATTCGAGTGCGGCGACCTGGAACGCGCGCTGGCGAATTCCGATTTGTTTCCGGAAGCGCGGGAGCACCTTAAGACTTGTGCTGTTTGCCGACGCGAATATCGGCTCTGGAACGAGATTTCCAACACAGCGCGCGAGTTGCACGAAGAGTGGGATACACCCGCCTTATGGCCCCACATCAAGGACAGGCTTGAGGCCGAGCGCAAGCCGGAAGTCCTATGGTGGAAACAGTGGAGGACCTGGGCGGTAGCCGCGGCGGTTGCGATCGCCATAGCCGTGCCGCTGCGACTCTGGCGGCACTCTCTTATAACGCCACCGGCCGCACAAACGCAATCCTCAACACCGGATTTTCTTACCGAGCAAGCGCTCCGTGAAGTGGAAAAGAGCGAAGCTGCGTATCGCCAGTCGATCGAAAAGCTGTCTCAACTGGCCGCGCCGAAATTGTCGGCCGCGTCTTCGCCGGCAGTCGTCAACGAAAAAGAGCGGCTGGCGCTGCTCGATTCCGCGATTGCGGAAACGCGCGCGAACGTGGCGTCGAATCGCTTTAATATTCGGCTGCAAACCGCGCTTGCCGATCTATATCGCCAAAAGCAGGAGACTCTGCACGATCTTTTGAGCCATGACGCGAAAAACTAATCTTCTATTTTTATGTCTCCTGCTGGCGCCGTTGCACTCGCAGGCGCGTGAAGAGTATACACGCACTTTTGATAAGTCGCTCAGCGTCCAAAGCGGTCAGAAGATCTGGCTCGAGCACAAGTTTGGCGATATCATCATTCGCACACACACTCAGCAAGAAGTCGTGGTCCATGCCGACATCCGAGTTTCCGCTTCCGATTCGGACTCGGCGAAACAATACGCCGGCCGAGTGGAGATTCTGGTCACTCCTGGGGCGGAGCTCAGCATTCGTACCAAATATCCGGACACAGAAAAATCCTTTGGCCGGCGTGACGTCTCGTTTTCGGTGCGGTACGAAGTCACGGCGCCAGAGACGTCGCCGTTGATTGTGCGCAATTCGTTTGGAGCGGTTTCGGCGAGCGGCATCAAGGCTTCTTCGGAGATTTATAACTCACATGGAGAGGTCCGTTTTCGTGATGGCCGGGGGACACAGCACATCGAGAATTCGTTCGCCAGCGTCAATCTGGCGGGAAATACAGGCGATGTGATGATAGAAGCCACCAACGGTGCCGTGGACGCGAGCGGGGTTACCGGTGCTGCCAACATCCGGGATCGATTTGCGAGTGTGAATGTCGCGCGCATATCGAATGGCGTCACGATTGCCAACAACAACGGGGCCGTCTCCGTCACTGATTGCGGAGGTGCGGGCAACGTGAGAAATTCTTTCGGCTCGGTGACTGTGCGCAATTTCCGCGGCGATGTCGCCATCGCCAATACAAACGGCCAAGTCGACGTGTCCAATGTCTCGGGTTCCGCCGACATCCGAAACGGTTTCGGAGGAGTGCGCTTTGCCGATATCAAGGGGGAACTCTCAGTCAAAACACACAATTCCAGAGTGGAAGGCTCGCGAGTGGGAGGCGCGGCCACGATCGCGAATTCCTTCGGCGCAGTCGTCGCGGATGATATCGCCAAGGCCATCGATATCCACAATCAGAATGGCTCAATTGACGCATACAGTTCGGCGCGCGGCGCGTGCAAGCCGATCACTCTACACACCTCCTTTTCCCGGCTGAGCGTACATTTGCCGGGGGAGGCCAATTACCGGGTTTTCGCTAAGACGTCATTCGCACATGTCCGCAGCGATTTTCCCCTTACCGTGTCAGGCCAACTCTCGGAAGGTGAGGTGAGCGGGACACTTGGCGCCGGCCAATGTGAAATGAGACTCACTAACAATAACGGAGCGATCGAAATCTTGAAAACGGCACGATAAGCGTTCATAAACGGACACCTGACTTCCCCAGTTCGTTTGTTAACTGCTTTAGAAAGAAGCTCCGCTCTGACGGGCAAGATGGCACACTGGTTGCAGTACTCCCAGCGCAGTTATGCCGCCCGCACCCACGACGGATATACGCAAAGTGTTAGTGGTCGACGACCAGGCCGATGTTCGCGAGGCGCTGCGTCTTCTATTGAAAGGCGCAGGATATTCCATTCAGATGGCCGATTCACCGGACGGCGCCATCGCTGCTGCTATCGCGGGCGATCAGCAGTTGATGGTTATCGATATGAATTATGCCTACGACACAACGTCGGGCCGCGAAGGAATTGCTCTGCTCGATCACTTGCGCGTCTTGAAGCCGGACGTGCCGGTGATTGCTATGACCGGTTGGAGCACGATCGAGCTGGCCGTCGAAGCTATGCAGCACGGAGCTTGCGATTTCATCACCAAGCCTTGGGATACACGGCATCTGCTCGGGGTTTTCGAAAAACATCTGGCAGCCGAAGGCCGTAAACGCGTAGTGGCTTCCTCTTTCGACAACGAACTCGCCATCGCGCGCCGGGTACAGGCCCGGCTCCTGCCGCCGGCGTGTTTCGCGACGCGCCATCTCGAGATTGACTGCGCCTTTGTTCCGGCCGGCCAAGTCGGTGGAGACCTTTACGATTTCTTCGAGACCGAATCGGGCGGTGTTGGATTTTTATTAGGGGACGTATGCGGCAAAGGCCTAGGGGCGGCTTTGCTAGTCGCGAACCTTCAAGCCACTATTCGCGGCCAGCGCGATCTCGCCAGGAGTCCCGCACGGCTGCTCGAGCGCATCAATCGGCTGTTCTTTCATTCCACGCGGCCGGAGCATTTTGCCACGCTTTTTTTCGGGTTCTACGAGCCGGCTACGGAAATGCTTCGCTACGTGAATTGCGGTCACCCGCCACCGGTACTGCTCCGCGAGGACGATGTGACGGAGCTGCTGGAGCCAACCGCTACCGTGCTCGGAGCGTTTGAAAATACGGTCATCGAAGAAGGGGTTACGCCGCTTGCGCAGGGCGATCGCTTGCTGGTGTTTTCCGATGGCTTCGCAGAAGCCGGCATGAGCGCGGACTCGAATGACGACGACTGGGCGCTCAATACCATCCGCTGTCTGGCACGGACCCGCTGCGAGCGCTTCGCCGGGCGTCTGGCTGCCACGGCTACCTCGGCCGGAGATCAAGCCGACGACATTACTGTGATGGAAGTTCGCATGGCACGGAACTAGTTCACCCTGCACTCGACGACAAAATAGCCCGAGGACTGGGGCCCGGCTGCAACGATCTCGAGACCGCTGTGCCGGACAAGTTCGCGAAACTCGGCGAGGCTGCGATGCTTGCCTCCGAGAAGCACCATTTCGATATTCAGTCTTTTGGGCGTACCGTCCGCTCCTACGCTCTTGAGGACGATCACGCGGCCGGTCGGGCTCGCCGCTTCGGCGCAACGGCTCAAAATCGCGATTGCTTCCCGATCGGGCCAGTCGTTCAGAACTCCTCGTAGCAGGTAGAGATCTGCCCCCGTGGGCAGCGGATCGAAGAAACTCCGCCCGATAGTGACGACTCTATCCGTCAGACCAGCGGACTCAAACGTTTTGGCTGCGCGAGCTACGGTCCTCGGCAAATCGACCAAGGTGCCACGGATGTGCGGGTGCGTGCTCAGTATTTCAGTCAGCATCGCGCCCGTGCCGCCGCCGACGTCGACGACGGTCTGAACAGCATCCCAGCCCCCAGTAATTTGAAATTCGGGATTAGGAGCGCCGTGTCCCTCCGGTCCGATAAGGGCGTCGAATTTGGCTGCGATCTGGGGATGGGTATCGAGATCCTCCCAGAACGGCTGGCCAAACACCTCGTTATATGCAGGCACGCCGCGCCGCACGTAGACGAGGAGGGTGCTCCAGGCATAGGCCATGCGGCCGCCGATTCCTTCAAGATCCAGGCCCAAGTGCAGCGCGGGATCGAGGAGACCTCGCGCGGTGTCGTTCAATGCGAATCGGCCCGGTCGCGGCTCCTCGAAAACGCCTCTGCTTACCAGGTGCCCGAGCACGCTGTGTAAAACATCAGGGTTGCATTGGGCCGTTACCGCGAGCTTATCGATCTCTTCGATTCCGGCATCGATGTGGTTCGCAATGCGGAGTGTTGCCACTACGTGTATGCACCACGGCGTGCAGAGATCGCTAAGCGTCCAGAGGTGCGCCGCACTCACTTCTTGCTGGAGGGCGGCACCAGGCCCTTGATGCGCAGATACGTCACCATGTTGCCGTAGTGCTCCATGTTGTGCGCATTGTTGAAACTGAGCACCGCCAGTTTGGTCGACCGGCCGAAGAACTGAATCATGTCCGCCGCTTGCGCGTCGGTCATGCCTTCATAAGTCTTGTCGCAATAGGCGAAGGCAACTTTCAACGCGGCAATTAGGTCGGACTTACTGGTTTTATTTTTCTCCACGTCCGGGCTCTTCGTACCGTCACCGGAGACAGGACCGCAGAATTCGTATTGTGCGTCGGCGACATGAGCGACCAATTGGCCGAAAGTGCGAACCGTTGAAACGGGTCTAAAGGAGTAGTTTTCTTCGGGCATTTCTTCGGCTGACTTAAGCACGTCGTTTTTCGTCATGCCATAGATCGTTTTAATGCCCGCGGTAAGTGGATTTGCTGCCGGAGTTTGGGCGAAGGCCCCGATTCCGAGCAGAGAAAGTGTGGCTAGTACGGGATATACCCTCATGTGCGCTCCCCTCGTTTCAGGCCGATTCTATCAGGAACGCGATGCCGCCAATCCCATAGGCAAAGGCACGCTGCCGCGACGACGCTGATTCCGAAGCCGGCCAGCGCATCGGCGGCATAGTGATAGCGTCCATAGATAGTAGCGATCGCCACACTGACGGCGTACACGAGCAGGACCCAGCCCCAGAACCGCCGCGCCGGCTTAGTGAGGAACATGGCCCACGCTGACGAGAACGCGGCTGAGACATGTGCGCTCGGAAATACACCCACGTGGATCGTAGCTCGGCTCAGTAAGAACAGATTGAAATGCCGCACCCATGTCGAAATCTGGGGCGGCTCCATTTCAGGAAATATATAGCGGGGAGGCCGCGTAGGGAAGTACGGGAATAATGCATAGGCACCTAGAGTTCCCAACAGATAGACGGCCCAGAACCGATCGATTGACCTGCGCGGACCGCCCGATAGCAGACCGACACCATAAGCTGCCACTCCATAGACAAGCAGATAACAGAATTCGAAATACAAAGGCAGCGCTCTCCCCCAGCTCTCGATGAGGGTGCGCAGTCCCCAATCGTGCAACAATACGCGATCCCAGTGAATCCAGGCGAGCTCGTATCCGGAGTTGTAATCGCGCGGCAGAAAAAACTCCATTTCGCGAAACGCTAGAAATGTGAGTACGACCGGCAACCAATCGCGGAAGATCTCGACTACCCGCCTGGAGCGCCCGCGTTCCATTCGGGTGAGTGAGTAAAACAATGCAGCTACTGCGAGTAATACAATCCAGGGCTGGCCGCGCAAGTGTGGACGATCGTGAAACAACAGACCAAGCAGCGCGATATAGGTAAAGAAAAAGAGCAGAATCCACTCCGAAGGCCGGAATCGAATCCCGTGCATTGTCTAGAGCTTCGCATCCAAAGGCTTGGCGGGTGGGGTGAACAGCAGGGCCACGCCGCACAGCACGCCCGCCCAGATGGCCCAGACAGTGAGGAACTGATGGTCGATTAGAATTCCAGCGAGTACGGGCGCGCCGATTTGCGCGACGGAAGTGAGTGATTGCGTGAGTCCCATAATCACGCCTTGCTCGCGCTTGCCGGCCTTTTGCGTGATCATGCTGGTCAACGCCGGCCGCAAGCCAGCACCTCCTATCGATGTGAAGCCGAACACCCAGAGCAGTTGACCGACAGTGGCCGTGAACCCGACTGCGGCATAACCCACGAGCGAAGTGAGAAACCCGATTTGAACGACCTTGCGCTCACCCAACCAGTGCACCATGCGACCGACTATGCCGCCCTGCATAATGATGCCCAGAAATCCATTGAAAGCGAAAATATATCCCACTTCGCGGACTCCGACGCGGTGTCCGTCCCACCAATAGCGGCGCTCGGCAAACAACGCGAAGCCGGCAATGAAGGTAGAAAACGACAGGGCAAACAGCAGCCACTGTATCAACAGGCGGCTCAAGCCAGGGCGACGAAAATATTGTGTATACTCACGCCAGGAAAAGAGGGACAGCCGCCGTCCGCCAGGACCAGTTTCATCTGAATGTTCGTGAACCGGCTCGCGGCGCGGCAGAAGAAAGAATGTGCACAAGATACTCGCAAATGAGAGCGCACAGGCGGCGAAGATAGGAGCCTGGTATCCATAGTGAGCCAGAAATCCGGAAATAGCGGGTCCTACCAGAAACCCGAATCCAAAAGCGACGCCGATAATGGCAAAGGACTTCGCGCGGTTCTCCGCAGTCGTAACGTCGCTGATGTAGGCTTGCGCGGTGCTCAAATTGCCGGCTGTCGCCCCGTCGATAGCGCGCGCTACAAACAGCATCCAGATCTGCGTGGAGTAAGCGAGCATGAAGAACCCGGCGAGCGTTCCCGCCTGACTGATCAGCAGCACTGGCCGGCGCCCGAATCGGTCTGAAAGTTGCCCGAGAATGGGCCCGGAAATCAGCTGAAAGACCGCGAAAATGGCTACGATTTCGCCCACTATGGTTGGCGACGCGCCGAGCCGCTCCGAATAAAACGGCAAGAGCGGAAGAATGATGGTAAATCCCAACACATCCACGGCCACAATCAAAAAGATCGCGAGCAGCGGCGAGGCCCCGCGACTTTTGGGCAGCGCGTCGACAGCGTCAGGCTGTGGCAAAGTCACACTACGATATTACCGGGCGCTCGTAGACTGCCTCCCAGAGCGCACGCTCCTATATACTGCAAACAGGTAGAGCGCGGAGGTGTCTATACATATATGAAGTTAGTAACGGCCGTTTCGCTGCTGCTGATATCGTCTGGCGTTCTTTTCGCTCAGGAACCCAATCCGACTCAGACGGTCCCGCAGGCGAACAACACGCCCGGTCAGCAAAATCCGATCTTCAAAGTCGAAGTGGTATCCCGCTCCATTTCATCCATCAGTTATCGCAATCGGAGCGGTTCGACCAAGATAGATTTCCAGGGCACGTCGCTTGCCCCGAAGGCAAAGGGAAAAGCTGAAGTTACCAGCCGCCTCGGCCATACGGAAGTCAAAGTGGAGGTCAAGGACCTGCCGTCGGCGCGTCAGTTTGGTCCTCTTTTTCTGACTTATGTGCTGTGGGCCATCACACCAGACGGCCGCCCCGCGAATCTTGGCGAAGTCGTGGTGAACTCGAGCGGCGATTTCAAAGCCACCGTTACAACAGACTTTCAGGCGTTTGGTCTAATCGTTACCGCCGAACCGTACTTCGGTGTGCGGCAGCCGAGCGACGTCGTGGTAATGGAAAACATCGTTCGCAAAGACACTCTAGGAAAAGTCGGCGTGGTGGATGCCAAATACGAGTTACTCCCGCGTGGCCAGTATAAGTATCAAGTTCCGGAAAACGAAATAAAGCCTGTGGATCTTAACTCCGACAAAAAAAGCCCGCTTGCTCTTTACGAGGCCGTCAACGCTGTACAAATCGCTAAGTATGCGAAGTCCGATCAATACGCGACTGATATCTGGAACGATGCAGAGAAGTTACTCAAGCAGGCCCAGGACTATCGCGACCACAAACAGTGGGGTCCCTCGATCATGACATCAAAGGAGGCCGTGCAAAAGGCCGAAGACGCGCGGACCATCTCGCTGCGCCGACAGCGGGATGAAGCGTTGCAGCAGGAACGTGCGGCGGCCGCGGCGCGGGAAGCGGCGGAAAAACAGCGGGCGGTCGACGCCAGGGCGCGAGCAGCGCAGGAAGCGGCGCAGCGTGCCGAAGCGGAGGCGAATGCCCGTCATGAGGCGGACCAGCGCGCTCTAGCCGACTCCGAAGCGCTCAAAGCGCAGCAAGCGAGCGCTGAGGCGGAACGCCGTCGTCTGCAGGCGGAGAACGACAAGAACCAGTTGCGGCAGCGATTGCTGGCGCAGTTCAATTCCGTACTCCCAACTCGGGAGACGCCTCGGGGTCTGGTCATCAATATGCAGGATGTCCTATTTGACACTGGAAAATACGAGCTGAAACCGCCAGCGCGCGAGGCGCTCGCCAGAATTTCGGGGATTGTGGCTTCTCACCCGGGTTTAAATCTCCAGATCGAGGGCTATACGGACAGTACGGGCACCGCCGAATTGAACCAGAAGCTTTCCGAGGAACGCGCGAATTCCGTGCGCGATTATTTGATGAATCAGGGCTTGAACACAAGCAATCTCAACGCGGTTGGCTACGGGATGAACTATCCCGTGGCGCCGAATAACACCTATGAAGGCCGGAAACAGAATCGTCGCGTAGAGCTTGTGATTTCAGGTGAGGTTATCGGAGTGAAACTGGGCGTGCCGCCCAGCCAGACGTCCGCGCCGACGGAAGTTACGGTTCCCGTTCCGCCGCAGCGCTAAGCTGTTTTTTGCACACTTATTCAATTGTACTCATTCCGGGTGATGGCATCGGCCAAGAAGTCACGCTTCCGGCCTTCACCATCGCTCAAAAGACAGCCACCACTTTCGGCGCGACGCTATCGGCTACCACTTACGACTGGGGAAGCGATTACTATTTCAAGCACGGGCGCATGATGCCGCCCGATGCGCTAGAGACTTTGCAGAGTCATCAAGCGATTCTGCTCGGCGCGGTTGGCCATACCGAGATTCCCGATCACGTCACACTGAACGGTTTGCTATTGCCTATCCGACGCAAATTCGATCAATTTGCCAATGTGCGTCCGGCGGTTCTGTATCGTGGAGTGCCTTCGCCGCTCAAGGGGCTTTCCCCTGGCGATGTGGACATGGTGGTTGTCCGCGAAAATACCGAAGGCGAGTATGCGCAGGTCGGGGGCTTTGTCCATCAGGATCATGAAGCCGAGGTCGCGTTGCAAACCGGTGTGTTCACGCGGCATGGAGTCGAGCGTATTATCCGGTACGCTTTCGATCTTGCGCGTACCCGGGGCAAAAAACGCAGAGTTGCCTCTATCACCAAATCCAATGCCCAGGGGTTCAGCATGGTTCTCTGGGATCGCGTGTTTCAAAGGGTCGCCGCTGAGTATCCCGATATCGCAACCGAGTCTCTTCTGGTTGATGCCGCCGCCATGAACTTCGTTCGCCGTCCACAAAGCTTCGACGTGGTGGTCGCTTCGAATCTCTTCGGCGACATCCTCAGCGATATCTCCGCCATTGTGACTGGCAGCATCGGACTTGCCGCGAGCGCGAACATCGACCCTACGCGTCGGTTTCCATCGATGTTTGAACCGGTGCACGGCTCGGCGCCGGACATTGCGGGGAAGGGAATCGCCAATCCTCTTGCGGCGGTTGTTTCGGCTTCGATGATGCTCGATCACCTGGGCCTTGGCCAAGCTGCACGAAAGGTCGATGCGGCCATCGAAAGGCTACTTGCTGAGGAGAAAATTCGAACGCCGGATCTCGGCGGCTCAAGTTCTACCACGCAGGTTGTCGAGGCGCTCTTTGAGCTCATCAAAGCGTAAGGAGTTGATGATGCCCACGGCGTTCAACGGCTTCCCGAAGGAAATGGCAACGTTTTTTCGAGGCTTGAAACGCAATAATCGCCGCGAATGGTTCCAGCCGCGAAAGGACGTATTCGACCTACATGTCAAAGGGCCGATGACGGAGTTGGTGGAGGCGTTAAATGGCGAGTTCGCGAAGTTTGCGCCGCGCTACGTCACCGATCCCAAGAAGGCCATTTTTCGTATCTATCGCGATACTCGTTTCAGTCTTGACAAGACGCCGTATAAGACGCATATCGCCGCATCATTCGGGCGGCGGGGCGGTGAGCAAATGGCGGTGAGCGGCTACTACTTCAGCGTTTCGAACGAGCAGATTGAAGTTGCCGGCGGCATTTACCATCCTGCGCCAGACACCACACTACTGGTCCGCTCGTATATTGCGGATCATTATGAAGAGCTGCGACGCATTTTGGCCCATAAGACACTGCGCAGGCGCATGGGCACGTTGCAGGGAGACGAGCTTTCGCGCGCTCCGAAGGGCTTCGATCCGAGCCACCCGGCAATCGATCTTATTAAGAAGAAGGATTGGATCCTGGATTTGGAACTCGATCCTGCGCTCGCGACCACTCCACGACTCCACCGTGAGATCGCCGATCGTTTTCGGCTTATGACGCCAGTCATCGAATTTCTGAACCGCCCGCTGCTTGTCGAGAGACCGGCGGCAAAAGTACGCGACTATTTTTCCTGAGCTAGTAGCGCCGTGCGCGCCTTCTTCGGGAGCTTTATCCACACTAGTTCACAGGACTTTCGAATAACGTCTTTCAGCTCCGCAGGTGTCAGGGAGTCGTCATTCTCGATTGAAATCCACTTGGCTCGGGCTAGGTAGGCCGCCGGTATTATTCCGGGACGTTCCGCGCGGTCGGCGAACTTCTCAGGTGCACATTTGATCAGAAGATTTTGTGACGGCTCAAATCTGGTAATTGCGAATACTTTACCGGCAACCTTGAAAACCAGATGCTCGCCCTACTGGATCGTCTCGGTCGTGTGGGGAAACGACAGACAATACGTGCGCAGCCATTCGAGCACGGTTTACACAATCTCTTCCCGCACTGCATCCCAGCGCACTGTCCGCCCCTGCCGGTAACTCTCTACCGCCATACAGCATGCGATCGATACGCGAAACCCGAGATCCAAAGGACAATTCACTTCTTTGCTCTCGCGAATCGCATCCATGAAATTCTTCATGTGGGCGGATGCCGGTGTCGGCGTCTCGCCGGTCAGCGCTGCACCAGCAGGCGAATTCGCCTTTTCAGGCAGGTAGCGAATACGCGGTCCGCGCATTATCGTTCCATCGGTGCCGAGCACATGTTCCGTACTTCCGAGACTCGCATTGCCGAAGCCCGATACCCAAGTGAACAACATCTCCTCCGGCTGCATCATCGAGACGTTCATCGTATCGGGAACCTCGCGTCCATCTTTCCAGAGGTAGAGGCCTCCCGTCATGGTGACCACTTGCGGGATCTTCAAATCGAGTACCTTGTACCAGAAGGCCACCTGGTGGCACATGTTCTCGTAGACGTTTCCACCCGAGTAATCCCAGAAAAAGCGCCAGTTCAAGTAGCGGTTCGCATCGAAGGGAATTTTCGGCGCTTCACCGATAAATTTGTTCCATACGATATTTTCGGCGTTCATCGCCGGCTGTGGTGGACGCGACCATTGCGGCTTTCTATGCGGCGTGTTGCGGTACATCATTGCATCCAGGGCTGTAATCTTTCCGAGTTTGCCGCCATCCAGAAAATTCTTCGCGTCCACCACGTGGCCCGACGAGCAAGCCTGGTGGCCGATTTCGACCACCTGCTTCGCCTTCACAGGTTCGTATGCCGCGCGCATGCGTTTGGCGTGCTCTACGGTAAACGCCATGGTCTTCTCCTGGTAGACGTGTTTGCCGGCATTGATCGCATCGACGAACTGCAAGCAGTGGAGGTGCTGCGGCGTGGCGATCAGCACTGCGTCCAGATCTTTGTCTTCGAGCATCAGGCGATGATCAATGAATGTTTGGACCGCAGGCGCTAACAGTTTGGCCTTTTCGCGCTGTTCAGTGTAGATATCACAGACCGCCACAAATTCCGTATTCGAACAATTCAAGGCATCCCGTACTATGGCCTCGCCGCGCGCGCCGTAGCCGATCACGCCAAAGCGGACGCGGTCATTCGCTCCGAGCACGGCTTCTGGCAGAGCCGCCAAGCCTCCAATGCTGCCCGCAAATTGTCCCAGGAACCTGCGCCGCGAATTCATCCTTCTAAAACACCTCTTGTACCAGGAATTGCTCAAACTTTCCGTTTGCCGTCACATAAATATTCAATGCTACCGTGTTTCGTTCAAAGTGCGCTCGATATGTCAAATGCGTCATTCCGCCGCACGCCTGCTCGTTTTGCCGCGTCAGAGCCACGAGCTTCCCGAGCGGGGCAAGAGATGTTCTATAGTCTTCAAGCGCCGCCGATACGAAGTACGCGTTGGCGTGGACGGTGAAACGCCCGCGGTCGATGCGTCCGCGCTGCAGATCTTCAAGGATTGCGCGCACCTCTCCGTCTCTCTTAAGCTTCTTGTCCTGCAGCGCAAGTAGTTCCGAAGCAATCTGCTGTGTTACGGCTCCTACCAGTCCTACATTGTCTTCGTTCGACAGCGCCGCGATGCCAAGCTGTTTCTCCGGAAAAACCGTGTTCATCGCGAGAAACCCTGATACCTCTCCGCTGTGACCCAACATAGGAGTCGCTTTCATTTCACCCAATCGAAGTCCGAGAGCGTAGTGTGTTGGGGCGCCGCTCTTTAACCTAACTTCGCGAGTGAACTCTTCATACGATTTTTTCGACAGGATTTGCTTGTCCAGGAACGCCGCATCCCAGCGTGCCAGATCAGAAGGTGTCATGCATAACTCACCCGTTGCGAAATACCAGCCGGGCCCCTCCTGTAGTGCCGGTCGAGCCGGTCCTAATGCGAAGCGCGTGTAGGCCGTCGCATCCGCCGTGCCCTTGACATTACAGCTTCCAGCCGACTTCATGCCCAATGGATCAAAAATGTGTTGCTTCAAATAAGGCATGAGTTCATGGCCGGATGCCTTCTCGAAAATCTTTCCTGCCAGGACATCGTTTGTATTGCTGTACTGCCAGCGCGTGCCTGGATTGAAGTTCAGCGGCTTCTTCGCCCAAACTTCAAAAGCGCTTCGGGGGTCGTCGCCTTCTCCCACTCGGGAATCATGTAGTCCTGGGGAGCGTAATCTTCAAATCCGGAGGTGTGCGAAAGCAATTGCCGTATGGTCACCTCGCCGGCCCGCGTGAAGTACGGAAAATATTTGGCTACGCGATCGTCGAGGGAAAGCTTTCCTTGTTCTTGGGCGAGCAAGAGGGCAGCTACGGTAAATTGTTTGCTGATCGATCCGACCGCATAACGACTGTCGGTATCCGCCTTCCCGAATGCTCGTACGTACACCACTTTTCCTGCCTGGGCAATTGCCACCGAAATGCTCGGCGCGTCAAACGCCTCCCGTGCAGCCGCAACCTTCTCATCCAGTTGTTTAATGGTTTCGCCCGAAAACTGGCCCCATCCGGCTAACGCACAAAAAGCAAGCAGCAATGCCAAGCGCGCTTTCACAGCCGCCGTACCAAGACAATCGTAAAGTCGTCCGCGAAATTGGTATTGCCGCGCCACTTTCGCATGTGATCCACCAACTGATTGACGATCTCTTCGCAGGGGATGGCCTTACGGGCTACCAAAAAGTCCGCCAGCCCTTCTTCACCGAATTCCTTTCCGTCATCGGTCGAGGCCTCGGTGACGCCGTCGCTATACAGGGCTAGTAGCTCGCCGGGCGCCAGTATGGTCTGCCGCACTTCGTATTCGACGGGCGAAAACAATCCAAGCACCAGGCCGTTACCTTTGAGCCATTCCACCTCTCCTGAGGTCCGCAGCACCAACGGGTAATTGTGCCCGGCGTTGCTGTACTGAAGTGCGCCGGTGGACGGATCGAGCAGTGCATAGAAGAAGGTGATGAACTTGCCCAGGGGGCAGCGTTCCGTCAGGCTGCGATTCAGGGTCCTCACCGCCGTCCCCGGGTCGGGCATGGTCTCCCGCAACATCTGTACCCGGGCTTGCAGGCTTGACATCATCAATGCAGCCGGCAAACCCTTGCCGGATACGTCACCCACAGCGAGCGCCAGACGGCCATCTTCGTAGGGCACGAAATCGTAGTAGTCCCCACCCACCGTCCGACAGGGCAGATTCAAACCAGAAAGGTCGTAACCATCGTAGACAGGCGCTTCGGGCGGCAGCAGCGTGCGTTGGATCTCGCTCGCTTGCGCCAGTTCCAGCTCCATCATTTTTTCTGATTGTTCAATCTCAGCCAGGCGTGCGTGTTCAATGCGAATAGCGGCAACATTCGCCATCACCGTCAACAGATCGAGGTCCTCTTGCGAAAACGGGCGAATTACGGCGCCGTTGTCTACGTAAATCAGACCGATCACACGATCGGCCGTCTGCAGTGGCGCCGCCACCATGCTGCGCACTCGATGCATGACGATACTCTTCTGTTGCCGGAGAGCGTCGTCTAATTGGGCATCGCTGATGACGAGCGAACACTTCTCCCGGATCACACGATCCCGTACCGCCGTGCTAATAGAGAAGCCGTCGCCCTTGCTCGCGCGTACGATTAGATCGCCTTCTTCAAGCGTCAAAATCACGCCGCGCCGCGCCTCTACGGCTGAAAGCGCCAGCTCCAGAATGACACCGAACAAACCCTCCAGTGGATGGTGAGTTACAAGTTCGCGCCCCGCGCGAATCAGCGCGCTTACAACCCGTGATGTGTTCAGCGATTGTTCCCGCGCCGGCCGCAGGACCTTGTCGAGGCTAGTGACGATAGTTGCTTCGCGCTGGATCTTTTCTTCTTCTTGCGGCACAAAGGAGATCACGGGCTTATGCGTTTCGGTGGCCGCGTCGCGTACCTCGATTGTCAAATGACCCGCATAAATCCGATCCCCGCCTTTCAGACGCTGGGAATCTTTCATGCTGAGTGAATTCAGCACTGTTCCGTTGCGGCTATTGCAGTCCTTCAGCCACCAACTGCCCTCGCGCCGCTCAAAACTCAGGTGATATCGCGAAAGCCAGGGATCTTGCGGATACGCCAGATCGTTGTCCGCCGACCGTCCGAGGGAAAGGGGGGTCTTCTGCAACTCCACTTTTGTGGGCGCGCCCTCCGGCCCGGAAATGAGCAGTTCCATCTGAGGATTCCCTTACCGTAGCACTTGGCCGAAGCTAGTCCCCCAACTCTTCCAGAGGCTCCGGTTTTCCCACGGGTTTGTTCGCTGCCTTGCCCGTAATCAGCCGTGCGCCTCGATTGAAGGTTAAGTACAAGAAGCCCCACTCCACAGCTACCAGCAATCTGCTTTCGAACTCCACAATGTACAGCAAATGAACGAACAGCCAAACGAGCCATGCGATCAGCCCCGAAAGATGCACGCCGAAAATGTTGGCAACTGCCGAAGCACGTCCGATTACGGCCAAGTCGCCTTTGTTGAAGTAGTGAAATCGCGCGCCGGGGCTCGTCTGGCCCTTCGCTCGTCTCGCAATGGTTTTAGCGGCGTAGGCTCCCCCCTGCATCGCCACCTGCGCCACGCCGGGCAGCGGCTTTCCGTCGCGATCGACGCAAGCCGCGAGATCTCCAACGACAAATATTTCGGGATAGTTGGGAATCGTAAGGTCCGGTGCAACTTTGATATGGCCGGCTTTATCCGTTTCGGCCCCGGTTCGTTTGGCGAGCAGACGTCCGAAATCGGTCACCGCCACGCCGGCCGCCCAGATTACGGTGTGAGAGGGAATATGGGTAGATCCCATGGGAGTCTTCAGCGTCACTCCATCTTCGTCGACGGCGGTCACTACGGTCCCCAGCCGGACACGTGCTCCCAGTTTGATAAGAGCCTGCTCAGCCCTTTTCGAGAGATCCTCCGGATACGTGGCTAAGACGCGCGTTCCTCCATCCACGACCAGGATTCTCGCGTCCTTCGGCTGAATGGAACGAAAATCATCCTTTAGCGTGTGGTTAGCAATCTCGCCCAGGGCGCCGGCCAACTCTACGCCTGTTGCGCCGGCTCCCACAATCACAAAGGTGAGCCATGCGCATCGCTCATCAGGATCGGTCGTTCGCTCCGCGGCTTCGAACGCCATAAGAATCTTATGGCGGATCAAAGTCGCATCCTCGATGCTCTTCAATCCGGGCGCCCAAGTGTGCCACTCATCGTGCCCAAAGTACGTACCTTGGGATCCGGTGGCAACGATGAGCCAGTCGTACGGGATTACCGCGCCATCTTTGAGCTTTACAGATTTGCCCGCCGGATCGATGTCGATCACTTCGCCGAGCAGGACGTTGGTATTTTCCTGTTTATTCAGCACGCCACGTATGGGAGCGGCAATTTCGCCCGGTGAGAGCGAACCCGTCGCCACCTGATAGAGAAGGGGCTGAAAAAGGTGATAGTTGCGTCTATCGATGACTGTTACTTCAACCGGCGCGCGCTTCAGAGCTTTTGCAGCATACAGGCCGCCGAAACCACCACCCAGTATCACGACTCGCTTGCGATCCGCCATACAATCAGGGTAGCGGCTACAGTGGTGTCAACCTCTAGTAACATCGATAATTCACTGTCGGACCTGCGTTGTCTGACCCCGAACAGATGATTGATGCCTCCGCTATTCATGTCTCGCAGCTCGTAAAACGCTACAAAAACTCGAAGTCGAACGCCGTCGACGGCGTCTCGTTCGAGGTCTCGCGCGGCGAGATTTTCGGTTTGCTCGGGCCGAACGGCGCTGGTAAGACCACCACAATCGGTGTCCTCACCACGTCTATTCTCCCCACGTCCGGTTCAGCGTCTCTCATGGGCGTCGACATCGCTCTTGATCCGATCGAGGCGAAGCGGCGCATCGCGGTGGTGCCACAGCAAAGTAATCTCGATCGCAGCCTCAAAGTACGCGAGATTCTCACCTTTCATGCCGCCTATCATGGCGTCGCGCGCAAGCAGCGCGAAACTCGCGCCAGCCAGCTTCTGGATGAACTCGGACTGGGCAAGCGCCAGAACGAGAAAGTCAATCGGTATTCGGGCGGCATGGCGCAGCGGCTCATGATCGCCCGTGCGCTGATGCACTCTCCCGACGTTCTGTTCCTGGACGAACCAACCAACAATCTTGATCCGCAATCACGTCTGTTTCTGTGGGAGCGTATCCAGGAACTCAATACGCGTGGCCTTACCATCCTGCTGACCACTCACGACATGGACGAAGCAGACATGCTTTGTCATCGTATCGCCATCATGGACCATGGAAAGATTCTGGTGAACGACACGTCCGCCGAATTGAAGAAGATGATTCCGGACGGAACTGCGCTCGAAGTCCGCGCCTATGCGACCACGGCGAGGCGGGAGCCCCTCGCCGCGGCGTTGAAAACCATCGCGGGCGTGACTAAGGTCGATACTATGGAGGCGGACGGCGAACTTCTGACATACCGTATTCAGGCTCATTGCGCCGACACGTTAATTGGCCCTGTCGCTCAAGCGGTTCTTTCGGCTGGCGCCGAAGTCCGTGACCTCAGCATAAAGCAGCCGAGCCTTGAAGAAGTGTTCATTTCGCTTACCGAGAGACATCTTCGCTAAATGCTTGCTGCCAAAGCGTTCCTGGCCATTCTGCGGCGCGATGCCGTTGTCACCGGCCGTGAGTTCGTGCCGTTTCTGTTGCAGGCCTTGATGCAGCCGATGTTTTTCCTGTTTATTTTTGGCAAAGTGCTGCCTGGCATCGGGCTCGCGGATCACAATTTCGCGACACTGATGCTTCCCGGTATTGTTGCGCTCACGGGCATGATCGCCGCTATGCAGGGTGTCACGTTGCCTCTGGTTCTCGATCTTGGCTATGCACACGAGATCGACGATCGGCTTTTGGCACCGCTACCGGTCTGGTGGGTGGTTTTCGAAAAAGTACTGTTCGGCGCTCTGCGAGGCACGATTGCAAGCTCCGTTATCTTCCCGCTAGGGCGTTGGATTCTGGGTGATGGGTTTGTAGTTCGCACCGATCGGATTCTTGTGCTGATCAGCATGGTAGTGCTGACCGCATTGGTCGGTTCGGTCATAGGTCTCTTAATGGGGACCATCATCAAGCCGGAACACATCAGTTTGATGTTTACCCTGATTTTCACGCCCTTGCTTTTCACCGGCTGCACTTACTATCCGTGGGGTGCTCTTGCGAACATTCGGTGGTTCCAGATCATTACACTTCTGAATCCACTCACCTACGCCGCCGAAGGATTGCGTTACGCCATGGTTCCTGCGATCGGAGGGCGGCCATTTCCCACGCTCGCCCTGCACTGGATATTGCTCGCCCTGGGAGTCTCCGTCGCGGTGACGTTTCTCGCCGGAAATCGGCTGTTTCACCGCCGGGTGATCACATAGCGGTGGCGTGGAGTGGGCCTGCGCCGCTGCTAAACTGAAAATTCATGCCTGCTCCCTCGCGCCGTAACTCGGCGGTCGTCCGGATCGGAAATGTGCCCGTCGGTGGCTCACATCCCATCGTTGTTCAGTCCATGACCAACACGGACACGGCCGATTCCGCGGCCACCGTCAATCAAGTGATGGCGCTCGCCCGAGCGGGCTCCGAACTGGTCCGCGTTACAGTCAACACAGACGAAGCCGCACAAGCCGTCCCGACGATTGTCTCGACTCTTCGCGACTTCGGTGTGGACGTGCCCATCATCGGGGACTTTCACTATAATGGTCACCTCCTACTCAAGAAATATCCCGCGTGTGCTCGCGCACTCGCGAAATACCGCATCAATCCAGGCAACGTCAATATTGGCCGCAAGCAGGATGACAATTTCCGGATTATGATAGAGGCGGCCATCGAGTACGACCGTCCGGTTCGCATCGGCGTGAACTGGGGTTCGCTCGATTCGGCGTTACTCACGCAAATGATGGACGACAATTCGAAGTCGCCCGATCCGCTCGATGCGATGGAAGTGACCCGGCGTGCGATCGTAGAAAGCGCTCTGCGCAGCGCGGATAACGCCGAACGGTACGGTCTTGCTCACGAGAAGATCATCCTGAGCGCCAAGGTCAGCAATGTACAAGATCTCATTGATGTGTATGAGATGCTGGCGAGTCGCTGCGACTATCCGCTGCATCTCGGCCTCACCGAAGCAGGACTTGGTTCGAAGGGCATTGTCGCCACCACCGCCGCTCTATCTGTACTTCTCCAGCAAGGTATCGGCGACACGATCCGCGCATCTCTGACGCCTTTGCCGAACGGCGATCGCACCGAAGAAGTGGTCGTTAGCCAGCAGATTCTGCAAGCGCTCAACCTGCGCAGTTTCACTCCGCAAGTCGCCGCTTGTCCTGGCTGCGGCCGTACTACCAGCACATTTTTCCAGGACATGGCCGACCAGATTCAAACCTATCTGCGTGAACAGATGCCGGTCTGGCGCGAAAAATACACGGGCGTCGAAGAGATGAAAGTCGCCGTGATGGGATGCGTGGTCAACGGTCCCGGCGAGTCGAAGCATGCCGATATTGGCATCTCCCTACCTGGCACTTTCGAAAAGCCGGTAGCGCCAGTGTATGTCGACGGAAAACTTTCGACAACGCTGCGGGGTGACGGTATTGTAGCCGAGTTTCGCGATATCCTCGACGGCTACGTTGCCCGCCGCTATGCGAAAGCCTTGGCCGATCCGGAGCCGTTAGCACTACTTGAGCGCTAGCCGCTGGATTTCTTCGAGTTCTTTGCCGGCATCGGCCCATTTGCCTTGTGAGTTTAATTCCTTGTAACGTTCGAAGTGCTCGCGGATCTGCCGGAGCGTATCGGTTCCGGGCGCGGGCGACGGGCGTGGTGCGGCAACAGTCTGCGGCTGTTGCCCTTCTGTGACCGGTGTGGCGGGACCGGTGCCACTCAACGCTGCGGTCAACTGCGTGAGGGCTTGTTCATAGGTATCGGCGTACGCGAGCTTATTTCCCATCGCAAGCGCGACCTTTCTTAGTTGCGGCATGCTGGCTTGTGCCGACTGAATATAGATCGGCTCAACATAAAGAAAACTATTGTCGAGGGGGAGGACAAGCGTCTGTCCGCGGATGACCTGCGAGCCCTGCTGATTCCATAGCGACAGGTCTTTTGAAATGTTCTGGTCCTGATTAATCCGCGCGTCGATTTGGATAGGGCCGTAGATAATGTTCTGTTTCGATAGCTGCTCAAATTCGATTTCACCTAAATGCGAGCCATCGCAGCGGGCATACATGACCGCTATTAAATTGTTCTTGTTGGCTGGCGTGAAGGTGGTCATCAATAGGAATTCAGATACATTGCTTCCAGGCAGCGTTGCCACCACGTAGGTGGGTGAAACCGAGCCGGTGCCCTGGTCCGCACGGCTGGTCTTGGCGAGATCCCACAAATCCGCACGATTGTAGAAAGCTTCCGGCTCGCGCATGTGAAACGTGCGGTACATCTCTGCCTGGACGCTGAACAGCGTTTCCGGATAGCGTGTGTGTGCCCGCAAGTCCGGCGGCATGGACGACGCTGGTTTAAGCAGCGTGGGAAACAAGCGCGCGTATGCCTGGATCAGCACGTCTTCTTGATCGAAGATGTATAAGTTCGTTTCTCCGGTATAAGCGTCGATGGTGGCCTTTACGGAATTGCGCAAGTAATTGACGGACTGATTTCCAAGATCGATCTCGCGCGAATAGGGATGCACGTCCGACGACATATAGCCGTCGGCGATCCACACCAAACGCCCGGAGTCGGTCAATACCAGATAGGGGTCCGAATCCCAACTCAAGAAGCCGGCGAGTTTCCTTAGCCGGTCACGAATCGGCCTATGGATCATCATGCGGCTGGTGCCAGTGAGATATTCGGTCAGAATTATATTGGGGTCGCCATAATGCAGCGCCGCCGCGAGCCGCATAAGCACTGAGGAAACCGGGAAACCGCCTGTTCCGCCGTAGGTCGTTTTAATCGTCTCGGAGCCGGATGGATAGTTAAATTCCTGCTGTGCCGTATCGACAAAGACGGGTTCATGCGCAACTTCGCTGTAGTAAATCTCCGGCCGGGTGAAGTGCAGGCTCTTGGCCGTGACCACCGGCGGCGCGTCCTTGATGAAGAGCAGCGGCAATCCGTCGGGAGTTATCCGATTGGCCTCTGCCATCACCACTCCGTAGCCGTGCGTGTAGATCAGGTGCGGGTTGATCCAGCGATTGCTAGCGTCCCCAAGCTGCCGTATATCCAGTTCGCGGGGCGAAATCATGACCTGCCGTATCTGGCCATCGATTGTGTAACGGTCTACGTCGGTATCCATGTACACGTAGGGCCGCAACGGTTGAATTTGAGAGATCGTATCGTGAAAGGGCTGCCAGGCCCACAGCCGCACGTTATCCAGTAGCGGTTTGTGTTTGGCATAGTCGATTGGGGCCTCCGGTTCGGCCTCTAGCGAGGTTTCCTTGACCCGGCGGTTCAGGTGATAGGCCGAGCGCGTGGCCTCGATGTGGTGACGGATGTAAGGCTTCTCGAGCGCCAGCTCGTTCGGACGAACATACAGACCAGCCACGATCGATGGCAGAATATAGCGCACGGGAACCAGCAGCAGCAGTAGCGCCGCCCATCGCGGCTTCCTGGCCAGGAACAACGACGCCGCGGCTAAGGCGGCCAGAATCAGCAACCACTGCAGCGGAATCACCACGTGGTCTGCCACCCAATCCACGCCCACCAGGTATTGTCCATGATCTTCGAGCAGCAGCGCGTAACGATCGAAATAGATTTTCACGGCAACGCCCACCAGCACGATGGCTGCCGTTGCACGGACAAACGTGGAACCGAACAAGCCGCGGAATTGGAAGTGTTCAAACTCGAACGGCGACGCTCCCGGTAATCGGTTTTGCAGCACCTTGCCTACGCGATCAGCGTGCGCCGCCAGCCAATAAATCAGCAGCGCCAGGACGGCGCCAACGAGGGCGACGGTTAAAAGGAGATTGAAAAAAGGCAGGTCGAACAGATAGAAGTGCAGCGGCTTTTGGAAGATCGGATCTATGAATTCGCCCGGCGCGGATATCTGGCGCAGTCCGCCAAAGTACCGCACGACGGTCCAGCTATCCACTGTGGAGTTGGCCACTCCGATCGAAAACAGCGCCAGCACGATGGCGGCGACACGAATTACGAAGCTACGCTTCAGGAATCCGTATAGGGGAGCATCGGGCGTATGCCGAATTCCGAGACGGAATGCGGTCCAGAAGGCCGCAAAGAAAAATAGAATTGCGAGGAGGATCGGTGCCGTGCCATACAAAAGCAGATTGATCCAGGTGTCGACTTGATGCAATTCGTTCCACCACGCATAATCGATCACGGTTCCGGCGATAAAGCGAGAACTGATGAGGACGATCAGCGCGAGAATGACGAAAAAGAACAGCCCTGCAGGTCTTTTTTTCATGTGTTGTTGAACGAAACCGCGCAGGTGAGGACGCGGCTTCTTCGGGCGGGTCGCAAACAGCGAGTATATCGCCAATTGCCAGCTATGCTGCGTGGGTCTTATCTTCTTGACGCAAAAGGTCGAGCAGGCCGGCGGTCACTTCATTAAAAACCTTGCGACGACGGTGCACGATGCGGACGGGTCGGTACAGTTCCGCCGGTTTGAGCCGCAATGCTACAAGCCGGCCTTGCCGAATGTCGTCGCGCATGACGCGCGCGGGCATGATGCTGATGCCCGCCTCGTGCGCCACGGCCTCCTTGATCATCTGTATGTTGTCGAACCGTAGAACGACTTCAACAGTCACCTTTTTCTCTCGCAGATAGCGGTCGATCTGTTCCTGAATCGGCAAGTCATCGTCGAATCCGATGAAATCCTCGCCTTGAATAGCGGCAGCCGGAATCGATTCACGCCGCGCGAGGGAGTGGCTGGGTGCAACCGCCACTACCATCTCTTCATCGCGCCAGGGCAATGCCACCAATTCGCGTGATGAGTCGGCATAGCTCATCAATCCCAGGTCGGCTTCATCCCTCGCTACAGCTTCCCAGACCCGCTCCGGCCGCAAGTATTGCACCTGGAGTTCCGCTTCCGGATAACGGGCCGCGAAACGCGCCTCGATTTGCGACATCTCGGACAATCCGACCGAATAGATTGCCGCGACGCGCGCCGTGCCATTCGTATGCTTCTTCAAAAGATCGAGGGAGGCCCGAAACTCGTCGTCGCGCCGTAGAACATCCTTACAATATTCGAGATAGAGCTTGCCGGCCGACGTAACCTCCAACGGACGCCTGCCGCGATCGAATAAAATCACCTGCAACTCCCGCTCGAGTTCCGCAATCGCCTGACTGGCGGCCGACTGGCTGAGATGATTTAGCCGGGCCGCTTTACTGACGCTGCGGTGGTGAGCAACGTCGCGTATCAGACGAAGATGCGCTGTGGACACAAAGCTAGATAAAGCTTAGCATAAGAAAAATCGATATTACAAACTCCTAAATTCAATTTGACGAATATTTCACAGATCGTTATACTGAGTTCTACTTCCTCCGAGCCCCAGAGGAGAGTGGTGCCGTGTACTCAGTCGATACTCCTACCCAGCTTCCGAAACCCCAAGGCCTCTATGATCCAGCAAACGAACACGATGCTTGCGGCATCGGTTTTGTCGTAAACATTCAGGGCCAAGCCTCCCACGATATTGTTCTTAAAGGTCTCGAAATTCTAGTCAATCTGGCGCACCGCGGTGCCTGCGGCTGCGATTCGGAAACTGGAGACGGTGCGGGCATCCTTATTCAGATTCCGCACAAGTTTTTTGCGCGAGAAACCACGAATTCAGGATTTACGCTTCCAGCGCCTGGCGAGTATGGTATCGCGATGTGCTTTCTGCCGGTGGAGCGCCAGCAGCGCCTGGTGTGCGAAGGCCTGATGGAGCGTGTCTCACGTGAAGAAGGTCTGACGGTACTGGGCTGGCGCGATACGCCTGTCGAGGGGGATGCCATCGGACGTGTGGCGCGTGCCTCGCAACCTTACATAGAGCAGCTCTTTGTCGCCCGGGCGCCCCATATGAGCGGCGATGAGTTTGAACGCAAACTGTATCTCGTGCGCAAGCGCGTGGAAGCGCAGGTTGCCGAATCGGACATGCGCGACAAGGCGTTCTTCTATGTGCCATCGTTCTCTTCGCGCACGATTGTTTACAAGGGACTGCTGCTGGCAAATCAGATCGGCGAGTTCTACACGGAATTGCTCGATCCGGATACGCAAAGTGCGATGTCCCTGGTGCACCAGCGTTTTTCGACTAACACTTTTCCAACCTGGCAGCTTGCACACCCGTTCCGCTACATCTGCCACAACGGCGAGATTAATACCGTGCGTGGCAACGTCAACTGGATGAACGCACGGCAGTCGGTGATGAAGTCGCCCCTATTCGACGATTTCAAAAAGCTTCTGCCCATCATCCAGCCCGGCGGGAGCGATTCAGCCGCACTCGATAATGCGGTCGAACTCTTGACCATGACGGGCCGTTCGCTTCCGCATGTTATGGCGATGCTGATTCCCGAAGCTTGGGATTCCCATCCAACGATGTCGGCGGAGAAGCGCGCATTTTACGAGTATCACGCTTCGCTGATGGAGCCGTGGGACGGGCCCGCGGCGGTCGCATTCACCGACGGCAAGATGATCGGGGCGACGCTTGATCGCAACGGTCTGCGTCCGGCGCGTTACGTGATCACCAAAGACGGCTTACTAGTGATGGCGTCCGAAACAGGCGTGCTCCCGTTCCGGCCCGAAGAGATAGAGAAAAAGGGTCGCCTGCAACCGGGGAAGATGCTGCTGGTCGACCTGGAGCAGGGCCGCCTGGTGCCGGATAAAGAGATCAAGCAACTGCTTGCCTCGCGCCAGCCCTACGGAGAGTGGCTCGAGGAAAATCAGATTACGCTCGATTCGCTGCCTGAGCCGACGCGCGTGCAGGGCGCGGACCATGAAAGTGTCTTGGTGCGCCAACGCTGTTTCGGCTACACCGACGAAGATCTGCGGATGTTGATAGCGCCCATGGCGTCGAATGGCGAAGAGGCCGTTGGTTCGATGGGCGTCGACACTCCCCTGGCCTGTCTTTCCGACAAGCCGCAATTGCTCTTCAACTATTTCAAGCAGCTTTTCGCGCAAGTGACCAACCCGCCGATCGACCCGATCCGTGAAGAGCTGGTCATGTCATTGACCAGCTATATCGGCACGGAAGGGAACATCCTGAGTGAGGTTCCTGAGAACTGCCACACGCTGAGGATGCCGCATCCGGTGCTCACCAACCGCGATCTCGAAAAACTGCGGCGCGTTTCACGTGGCGATCTACTCGCCTCCACATTGCTGTCCACGTTCAGTGCTCCCGATGGTGAAGTTGGATTGAAGCGCGCGTTGGACGGCCTGTGTCGCCGCGCATCTCTTGCCATCCGATCCGGTTATCGGCTGCTGATTCTATCGGACCGCGGAGTGGACGAGGAATACGCGCCTATTCCATCACTGCTGGCGCTTACCGCCGTTCACAATCATCTGGTGCGTGAGGGGACTCGCACGGGCGTTGCACTCATCATCGAATCGGGTGAGCCCCGCGAAGTAATGCATTACTGTCTGCTGATCGGCTACGGCGCGAGCGCCATCAATCCGTACCTGGCCATCGAGACTATCGAGGAATTGGCAGGCAGCGGAGATCTCGCCCGCAGTATCGCGCCCGAGCAGGCAGTTAAGAACTACATCAAGGCAGTGAACAAAGGCTTGCTCAAAGTCTTCTCCAAGATGGGGATTTCCACTTTGCAGAGCTACCGTGGCGCCCAGGTCTTCGAAGCTATCGGGTTGAACGAGGATTTGGTCAAGCAGTATTTCACCGGCACCTCGTCACGCATTGAGGGCGTGGGTTTGGATGTTTTGGCGCGCGAGGCCATTGAAAAGCATGCATATGCGTTTCGCCCGGCGAGCGAAGCTGAACCGGAATTGGCCGTAGGCGGCAATTACCAATACCGTATTTACGGTGAGCGCCATTTATTGAATCCGACGACCGTGAGTAAGTTGCAGCACGCCGTGCGCGGCTCGAACTACCAGACGTTTCAGGAATACACGAAGCTGATCGACCAGCAGAATGAAGAACTCTGCACCTTGCGCGGCCTACTGCGCCTCAAGACGATTCCGCGACCTATTCCACTTGAAGAAGTAGAGCCGGCAAGCGAGATTGTGAAGCGTTTTGCTTCGGGCGCCATGTCGTTTGGTTCAATCAGTGCGGAAGCACATGAAACACTGGCCATTGCCATGAATCGCATGGGTGCTCGCTCGAATACAGGCGAGGGCGGGGAAAGCGAGAAGCGTTACATTAAGCTGCCCAACGGCGATTCGAAGCGCAGCGCCGTCAAACAGGTGGCCTCGGGCCGGTTTGGCGTGACGACGCACTATCTGGTGAACGCCGACGATCTGCAGATCAAGATCGCGCAGGGTGCCAAACCCGGCGAAGGTGGCCAGTTGCCAGGGCATAAAGTGGACGCCGAGATAGCGCGCGTCCGGCACTCCATTCCGGGCGTGGGCCTGATTTCTCCGCCACCGCATCACGACATTTACTCGATCGAAGATCTAGCGCAACTGATTTACGATTTGAAAAACGTGAATCCTGCCGCACGTGTGTCGGTCAAACTCGTTGCGGAAGTGGGCGTGGGTACGGTTGCTGCCGGCGTTTCCAAGGCGCACGCCGACGTGGTGCTGATCAGTGGCTATGACGGCGGCACAGGAGCGTCGCCACTCACTTCTATCAAGCACGCCGGTATTCCATGGGAATTGGGGCTGGCCGAAACCCAGCAAGTGCTGGTGATGAACGATCTGCGCAGTCGCATTCGCGTGCAGGTGGACGGCAAGCTGCAAACGGGACGCGACGTGACGATTGCCGCGCTGCTGGGAGCTGAGGAGTTTGGTTTTTCGACGGCGCCGCTGGTAGCAATGGGTTGCATCATGATGCGCAAGTGCCATCTAAACACCTGTCCGGTGGGAATTGCCACACAGAATCCAGAGTTGCGCAAGAAATTTCAAGGTGCTCCGGAACACGTCATCAATTTCTTCTTTTATATAGCCGAGGAAGTGCGCTCCTGGATGGCGAACCTCGGTTTTCGCTCGATGGATGAAATGATCGGTCGGGTAGACATGCTGGAAGCCCAGGCCGCGAACGATCACTGGAAGGCGCGCGGACTCGATTTTTCCGCGATTCTCTACAATCCGCAGGTGCCGGGCCGGGTCGGTCGGCGCTGCACGATTTCGCAGGATCATGGATTACAAGAAGCGCTCGATAACACACTCATCGGCTTGACGAAATCGTCCATCGAAAGCGGTGAGCGCACGGAGATCGAATTACCCATCCGCAACGTTCACCGGACTGTGGGCGCGATGCTGAGCGGCGATATCGCACGGCGTCACGGTGCGAGGGGATTGGCGGAAGATACCATTCGCGTGCAGTTCAACGGATCGGCCGGGCAGAGTTTTGGCGCATTCCTGGCGAAAGGCGTTTCGCT
>Ga0157369_10001599_pt1 | contig 27722 bp, 28 predicted proteins | sample C25metaG_FD_113461 | JGI IMG/M metagenome (GOLD analysis project Ga0157369, IMG submission 113461) | Corn rhizosphere microbial communities from Kellogg Biological Station, Michigan, USA - C2-5 metaG | ecosystem: Host-associated > Plants > Roots > Rhizosphere > Soil | place: USA: Michigan... | reverse complement strand
CTTGATGAGGCCGGCGACCTTCTTCTTCGTGGGCATGACGGAGTCCTAGATCTTCGAGACTTGGCTGAACGACAGCTCGACCGGGGTCTCCCGGCCGAAGATGGAGACGAGCACCTTGAGGCGCTGCGCCTCCGGGTTGATCTCGTTGATGGTGGCGGGCAGCGTCGCGAACGGGCCGTCCATGACCGTGACCGACTCGCCGACCTGGAAGTCGACGACCTTCGGCGCCTCGGCCTTCTTGGCTTCCTTCGGCTTCGGCGCGAGGAACTTCACGACGTCGTCGGTCGACAGCGGCGTCGGGTGCGTCGTACCGACGAAGCCGGTGACGCTCGGGGTGTTCTTCACCGCGGACCACGACTCGTCGGTGAGGTCCATGCGCACGAGCACGTAGCCCGGGAAGATCTTCGACTGCACGACCTGGCGCTTGCCCTGCTTGATCTGCGTCTCTTCCTGCGTGGGCACCTCGATCTGGAAGATGAAGTCCTCCATGTTGAGGCTCGCGATGCGGGTCTCGAGGTTGGCCTTCACCTTGTTCTCATAGCCCGCGTACGTGTGCACGACATACCAGTCACCGGGCAGCGCGGCGAGGTTGGAGCGGAACGCCTCGACCGGGTCGGCGTCCTCGTCCTCGACTTCGGCCGGCCCAGCGCCGTTCGACTCAGCGCCGTTCGACTCAGCGCCGTTCGACTCCGCAGGGGCCGTCTCGGCCTCGTCCTCGAGGTAGCCCGGCGTCGGGTCGTCGGACCCGCCGAGCGCGTCGTACTCCTCGACCGTGTCCGCGCCTGAGCCGGCCTCGGTCGCAGGTACGACGTCGTCCGCGGGCGACGTCTCCTCGATCGCTTCGGCCTGCTCGGTGAGCGGCTCGTCCGGGTAGTCGGTCACGGTGGTGGGATACCTCGAAATCTCGTGGCGTGCGTCGGCGCTGTCAGCCGAAGATCGACAGAACGCCCTTGGTGAACAGGAAGTCGTAGAGCGAGACGAGCGCGACCATCGCGGTGACGAACACGAGGGTCACGACGGCGTACGTCACGAGCTCGTTGCGGGTCGGCCAGATGACCTTGCGCAACTCGGCGACGACCTGGCGGTTGTACGTCGACAGGCGGTTGCCCATCCCGGGCCGCTTCGCGCCGCGGCCGCCCCCCGCGGGTGAGGGCGCAGGCGTGCGCTCGCTGGTCTGCGTCACCTGGCCTCCTCCGGTCGCGGTCGATCGTCGTTGATGTCGTGCCTGGCAGGGCAGGAGGGACTCGAACCCCCAACCACCGGTTTTGGAGACCGGGACTCTGCCAATTGAGCTACTGCCCTGTGAAGCGCCAGCCAGTGTACGGTTTCGCGCCGCCGCCGGTCGAACGCCCGTATCCGGTGGACCGCCGCCGCAGCCGGCTGGGACGATGAGGGCATGCCAGGCAGAGTCTCCCAGCGCATCGGTGCCATCAGCGAGTCCGCCACCCTCGCGGTCGACGCGAAGGCCAAGGCGCTCAAGGCCGCGGGCCGCGACGTCATCGGATTCGGCGCCGGCGAGCCGGACTTCCCGACGCCCGACCCGATCGTCGAGGCGGCCATCGCCGCCTGCCGCGACCCGAAGATGCACCACTACACCCCGGCCGGCGGGCTGCCGGAGCTCAAGGTCGCCATCGCGGCGAAGACCGCGCGCGACTCGTCGTACGACGTCTCGGCCGGGCAGGTGCTGGTGACCAACGGCGGCAAGCAGGCCGTCTACGAGGCGTTCGCGACGCTGCTCGACCCGGGCGACGAGGTGCTGCTGCCCGCGCCGTACTGGACCACCTACCCGGAGTGCATCAAGCTCGCCGGCGGTGTGCCGGTCGAGGTGCCGACCGACGAGTCGACCGGCTACCTCGCCTCCGTCGAGCAGCTCGAGGCGGCTCGCACCGAGCGCACCAAGGTCCTGCTGTTCTGCTCGCCGAGCAACCCGACCGGCGCCGTCTACCCGCGCGAGCAGGTCGAGGCGATCGGCCGCTGGGCGGTCGAGCACGGCCTGTGGGTGCTCACCGACGAGATCTACGAACATCTCGTCTACGACGGTGCCGTCGCGGCCTCCATGCCGGCGGTCGTGCCGGAGCTGGCCGACCGCTGCGTCGTCGTCAACGGAGTCGCCAAGACCTACGCGATGACCGGCTGGCGAGTCGGCTGGATGATCGGCCCGACCGACGTCGTCAAGGCGGCGACCAACCTGCAGTCGCACGCGACCTCCAACGTCTCCAACGTCGCGCAGGCGGCCGCGCTCGCGGCGTTGCGCGGCGACCTGTCCGCGGCCGCCGAGATGCGGACCGCGTTCGACCGGCGGCGGCGGACGATGGTGCGGATGCTGGCCGAGATCCCGGGCGTGACCTGCCCGGAGCCGCTCGGCGCCTTCTACTGCTTCCCCTCAATCAAGGGCGTCCTCGGTACGACGCTGCGCGGGGTCACGCCGCAGACGTCGGCCGAGCTCGCCGAGCTGGTGCTGGACGAAGCCGAGGTCGCCGTCGTACCGGGTGAGGCGTTCGGCGCACCGGGCTACTTCCGGCTCTCCTACGCCCTCGGCGACGACGACCTGGTGGAGGGCGTCACCCGGCTGGCGAAGCTGCTGGGCGAGTCAGCCTGATCTGGGCCGGCTGACCGTCAGCACGCCGTTGCTGACCGACTGACGCAGGCCGCCCGCGGTCGCCACGACGTCGGGCGCGAGCGACGCGGCGTGGGTGGCCGGCGCTCCAACCGATTCATTCACCGTGCCGTCGGTGCGGGTCGCGATGCAGTTGGGGCCGCCGGCGATCGCGTGCACCCCGTCGAACGCCGCGACGTCGCCGATGCCGAGACCGAACGTCGTGTCGCAGGAGTTCTCCCGGATCCAGCTCTTGCCGCCGTTGCCGCTGAGGTACGCGCCGGCGAACTTCGTCGTCGCGAACAGCGTCTGGTCGGCGATCGCGAAGCCCTGGATCCAGAAGTCCTCGTCCTGCTCGCTCTTCGTCGGCTGCGGGCCGAGGACCGTCGGCAGTCCGGGCTGCTCGTGGAACGTCCGGCCGCCGTCGCTGCTCTCAGTCATCGTGCCGTTGTTGCGGCCGACGAGCAGATGCCTCGGGTCGAGGAACACCGCGGCGGTGCAGATCTCCCCCGTCTTGTTGGCGCAACGCAGCGCGCGGGTGAAGTGCCGGCCGCCGTCATGGGTGACCCAGACCGACGCCTGATCGCCGAGGTACTCGCACGGGTTGCCGTCCGGGTGGATGTCCCAGGCCCACGCGACGCCGTCGCGGGCGCTGACGTAGCGCACCGATCCGACCGAGGCGTCGGCCGGCAGCCGCGCGTCGATCCAGGTACGGCCGGCGTCGTGACTGGTCCAGATGTCGGCGCGCTTCGGCGGGTTGCAGCCGACGTGCAGCGGGCCGTGGGTATCGCCGCCGATCGCGACGGTCGTGCCGTTGACGCCCACCTCGAAGGCCTCGTAGGTCTCGCCCCTGGCCATCTTCGGGCCCGCGAGCTGCCGCCATCCCGCCGCCGTCGCGGCGCCGTCGGTGGTCACGTAGAGGCGGTCGAGGTCGCTGAGGTAACCGACCTTCGGGCCGGCGAACCGCAGCCGGGCGAACCCGTCGAGCCCGGCCGGGAGATAGGTGAGCGCGTCCCACGCGAGCCCGTGGTCACTGCTGTGCCAGAGCGTCGTCGTCGTACCTTCGTCGAACACGTACGCCGTACCGTCCCGGAACGCGCTCAGCTCCTGCCGCGACGACTGGGCGAGCGGAAGCGTCGGTACCCAGGCCGAGACCGGCGCGGTGGAGGCACCGCTCGGTACGGCGGTGAGGCTCGTCGCGAGGACGGCGACGGCGAGGACCCGGCGGACAACACGTGACATGACCAGGATGAGCCGAAAAGTGCCGATCCGGTTCGGCTGCCGCTGCGACGGCCGGCTACGACGCGGAGGCCGCCGGGGCGGGCAGCACGCGGGAGCGCTCGGCGGCGATCATCGCCCGGCCGGCCTCGCGACCCGCGGCGAGCAGCCGCGAGGTCTTGCTGAAGTCGCGCAGGTCGTGCCGGCCGATCCGCAGCGGCGGCAGGTTGACGATCCGCTGGTGCGGCCCGGCGAGCGGCGAGCGGCGGCCGAGATGCGACCGCGCGATCGCGAAGCTCTCCAGCAGCACGTCCATCGCGCTCATACGGTCGTCGGCCCAGCCGTGGAACTCCCGCGCGACGTCGAGCACCCAGATCCGCGTCGCGCCGAGGTCGATCGCGTGCTGCGTCGGCACCGGGCAGCTCACGCCGCCGTCGACGTGCAGGCTGCCGGCCAGCGGCACCGGCTCGAACAGTCCGGGCAGGCATGCGCTCGCGAGCAGCACGTCCTCCGGCTTGCCGGTGGTCCACCAGACCGGCTCACCCGCGATGAGGTCCGTCGTCACGACGTGACAGGGGATCGCGGTGTCGGCGAGGTCCGCGACCGTCACGCCCTCGGCGATCACCGCGCGCAGGCCGCGGTTGGAGTAGAGGTGGTCTTCACGGCCGGCGAGCCGCCGCGCGACGCTGAACCGGCCGTCCGGGAACACGTCGGAGCGGTTCATGCCGCGCCACAGCGCTTCCAGCGATCGGACCCGCTCCGGCGTCGGGTCGACCGCGAGGTAGGCCGCGTTCAGCGCACCCACGGAGCAGCCGACGACGACGTCCGGTGTGATGCCGGCTTCGTACAGGGCTTGCAACGCACCGACTTGCGCGGCGCCGAGGCTGCCGCCGCCGGAGAACACGACCGCCTCGCGCGGCAGGTCCGCGCTGCGTGACGCCGCGGGGGCATCGCGGCGAGCGCGTCGCCACAGCGGCAGTACGGTCATGCTCGCCTCCGGACCGGATGCTTACGACATCCGCATCGGCACCTTCCCCGCTGACGATAAGCGCCAATCCCTCCTAGGCGGCGACCGGCGCGAAATCGGGCTCCTCGACGTACGGCTCGACCGGGATGTCCCGCGACCGCCGGGGCACGAGGGCGATCGCGAGCGCGGCGAGCGCGACGCCGCCGGCGCCGACCGCGACGGCCGGACGGAGGCCGTCGACGAACGCCTGCCCGCTGGTGTAGCCGCCGTGCGCGGCGAACACCGACGCGAGCACCGCGACACCGAACACGCCGCCCAGCTCCCGCAGCGCATTGGTGGCGCCCGAGGCGATGCCTTCCTCGCTGCGGTCGACCGTGCCGAGCACCATCGTCGCGACCGGCGCGAAGAACATCGCCATCCCGATGCCGCTGACGATGAAGGCCGGGACGAGATGGGAGTACGGAACGGTCGGCGACGAGACGGCGGCCAGCCACGCGAGCCCGGTCGCCTGCAGCACCAACCCGACGAACACGACCGGCTTCCCGCCGATCCGGTCGGCGAGCACTCCCGCGAGCGGCGAGACCACGATCGGCATGCCGGTCCAGGGCAGGGTGCGCAACCCAGCGGACAGCGGGGAGTAGTGCTGCACGGTCTGCAGGAACTGCGCGAGCAGGAAGATCGACCCGAACATCCCGAAGAACATCAGCACGCTGCCCGCGTTGGCGGCGCTGAACCCGCGCGAGCGGAACAGCCGCATCGGCAGCATCGGCTCGGGTGCGCGGTGCAGCTCCCAGACGACGAACTGCGCGAGGAACACCGCGCCGAGGGCGAGCGAGGCGAGGATGTACGGCGAGGTCCACCCGAGGCTGTTCGCCCGCACCAACCCGAACACGATGCCGAACAGGCCGGTGCTCGCGAGTGCGACGCCGGGCAGGTCGAGCCGGGTCGACGGGCCGTAACTCTCGACGACGCGCAGCCGCGCGATCGGGATGAGCAGCAGGCCGAGCGGGACGTTGAGCCAGAAGATGGTCTGCCACGACCAGCCCTGCACCACCGCGCCGCCGACGACCGGGCCGGTGGCGATCGCGAGGCCGGCGACCGCGCCCCAGATGCCGAGCGCCATGCCGCGCCGCTCGACCGGTACGGCGGCGGACAGCAGCGTCAACGTGAGCGGCGTGACGATCGCGGCGCCGGCGCCCTGCACCGCGCGGAACGCGACCAGCCACTCGATGCTCGGCGCGAGTGCCGCGGCGGCCGAGCCCGCGGTGAAGACGACGAGGCCGATGACGAGCATCCGGCGGCGGCCGAAGCGCTCGCCGAGGCTGGCACCGGTCAGCAGGAGCACCGCGAAGGTCAACGTGTAGGCGTTGACCGTCCACTCGAGCGACGACAGCGACGCGTGCAGGTCCTTGCGGATGACCGGCAGCGCGGTCGTGACCACGAGGTTGTCGAGCTGGGCCATGAACAGCGCGACGCTCGTGACGACGAACGTCCAGATGGTGCGCGACCGCTTGGTCATCGGTGTCGTTCCTTCCTCAAACTCGTAGTGAGTAATCACTCACTACAGATCGCAAAATTTTTAGCTGACGGCCGATCGCGGCGGGGCCAGCCAGGCGGGCGGGATGCAGGCCTTCACCCACTGCGACGGGTGGCTCTGCGCGTCCATGGCGGCGAGCACGTTCATGAGCATGCCCATCGCGAAGAACTGCTGGAGCCGCTCCTCGTCCACGCCCGAGATCGCGGCGACCTCACGCCACAGCCGGCCGAACTCGCGCCGGGTCACGGCGCCGATCTCCGGGTCGTCGCACGCGGCGTACGCCTGCATCTGCAGCAACAGCTCGTCACGGTCGCGGAGCAGCTCGCCGTACGTCTCGCCCATGCGCTCGAGCGCCTCGTCGCCCGCGGCGTCGCCGACGGCCACGACGAACGCCTCGCGGACCCGGGCGAAACCGTGCTCGACCAGCGCGAGGAACAGCGTCTTCTTGGTCGGGAACATCTTGAACAAGTAGGGCTGGCTGATGCCGGCGGCGCGGGCGACGTCCTCGGTGGACGTGCCCTGGTAGCCGTGCTTGGCGAACTGCGCGACCGCGACCCGCAGCACGTCGGCCCGCCGCTCGTCAGCGGTCATGCGCGTGGCCGGGGTCATCACGCCAACTATAGTGAGTGACGACTCACTACCTTGTCAAGACACTGCCGGCGGCGAGGATGCGAATCGACCAGGTTCTTGCCTGGTAATCCCGCGATGATCTTGGGCGACCGGGGTCATCAGCGCGGGGCGAGGAGGTCGGCGCGGCCGCGGTAGGCGGCCAGGAAGCGCTGGTAGGTCTTCGCCGACTCGCGGTCGCGGTACGCCGGGTCGGTGTCGTGATAGCCACGGTGGCGGTCCTGACGTACCGGCAGCTCACCCGGTGGTACGACGACCCGCGCCGCGCCGGGGCCGGTCGCGGCCCGCAACGCGAAGCACGTCTCCATGTCGGCGTTGCGGTAGAACCGCGCCTTCGGATGCGGCACGTCCGCGAGCAGCGCCACCGACCGGCGCATCGCCATCAGGTAGCCGAGCACCGCGTCGACGTCGCCCGGACCCGCGTCGGTGAACGACCGCCACTCGTCGGCGATGTCGACGTTGACGCCGCGCCACCCGGACGCGACCACGTCGTCGGATGCGTCGATCGCGTCGAGCAGCGGCGTCAGCGCGTCGCCGGTCAGCACCGTCGACAGGTCGCACCACACATGCAGCCGCGCCGTGTCGGTGCGCAGCAACGCGCGACGCGCATCCGCCCACCCGACCGCGCCACCGCGCCACCCAGCCGCTCCGGCGACATGCCACTCCTGCACCCTCTCGCCGGCGTACGCATGCACCGCGTCACCTGCGCCGGCGGTGTTGCCCAGGTCGAGCACTTGGACGGCGACGTCGTCCGCGGTGTGTGCGAGCAGCCCGTCGAGACACGCGCGTACGTCGTCCGGCCAGCCGTCGACCACGACGCTGACCGTCGCCCGGTGCGTGTCCGCGTCCGCACTGTGGTCGGGCAGGCCGCGCAGATCCGGCAGGACGTCGTACGGCGGTTTCGGGGTGAGCACCGGGCCGTCCGGCGAGTCGGTGACCACCCAGCCCGCGGCGGCGATCTCGTCGCGCAGCCGGTCGGCCGCGGCGAAGTCGCGCGCGGTTCGCGCCTCGACCCGCGCCGCGGCGAGCGCGACGATCTCGGGCGGGGGTGGCTGCTCAGGCAAGTTGTACGACGGCCCGCGCCTTCATCAACACCTTGGTCTCGCCGACGCGTGCGTCGAGGTCGACCGCGACGCGGTTGCTGTCAAGCTTCTCGGCGACCGTGGCGGTGACGACGAGCTCGGTGCCTTTGTCGTCGTCGGGCACCGGCACCGGCGCCGAGAAACGCACGCCGTACTCCACGACCGCACCGGGGTCGCCGGCCCAGTCGGTGACGACGCGGCCGGCCTCGGCCATCGTGAACATGCCGTGCGCGATGACGTCGGGCAGGCCGACCGCCTTCGCGATGCGTTCGTTCCAGTGAATGATGTTGAAGTCGCCGGAGGCACCGCAGTACTGCACGAGGTTGGCGCGCTGGATCGTGAACGTCTGCGCGGGAAGTTCGGTGCCGACCTCGACGTCGTCGTAGCTCACGGTCGCGGTCATGCGGCGGCCGCCGTTCCGCGCGAGACGAGCGTTCCGTAGAGGTCGGCGATCGGCTCGCCTTCGGTGGTGACGACCGCGGTCTTCGTCGTCATCAGCTCGTTGCGTCCGGCGTCGCGGATGTCGACGATGCTCGACGTGACGCGCAGTACGTCGCCCGCGCGCACCGGCCGGTGATGCACGAACTTCTGCTCGCCGTGCACGACGAGTGCGTAGTTGAGCCCGAGGTCGGGATCGACGACCGGGCCGGACATCGCGTAGCGGAACGTCAGCACGGTGAGGAACGTCGGCGGGGCGATGACGTCGGGGTGTCCGAGCGCCTTCGCGGCCTCGATGTCGGTGTAGGCCGGGCTGTTGTCGCCGATCGCCTGGGCGAACCGGCGGATCAGCTCGCGCGACACCTCATAGGTGTCCGGCGCGGGGTACTCCCGGCCGACGAAGTCACGGTTGAGCGGCATTCCCGGACGTTATTACGGCACCGGCGCGAGCCGGGACACCGGCACCGGATCGTCGAAACCGCGCAATCGCTGCGGGCCGAGCGGGATCGTCGTACGGCGATCGCCGAGCCGTTCGACCACTGGATCGGACGCGAGCACCTGCCCCGGCTCGGCGACGGCGACGAGCCGAGCGGCGAGATTGACGACCGGCCCGAAGTAGTCGCCGTCGAGGGCGAGCGCGGTGCCCACGGTCACCCCGGCGCGGGCCTTGAGCCCCCGCACCTCGGCGGCGTCCACGAGCTCTTCCGCGACCGCGACGGCGGTGACCGCGTCGGTCGTCACGTACATCACGGCGTCGCCGAGGAACTTCACCAGCCGGCCGCCGTGGTCGGCGACGACATCGGCCGCCACCTCCTCGAACCGCGTGAGCAACTGCGAAAGGCCGTCCATCGTGAGCTGCTGCGAGAGGCCGGTGAAGCCGCAGAGGTCGGCGAAGCCGACGGCTACGCGGATGCCTCCCTCACCGACGACGTCCCAGCTCTCGGTGCGCTCGAAGTGCATGCGCGCAGCCTCGAGGTGATGGCGGAACAACGTGTCGAGAGCCCGGCCGAGATCGGGCACCGCGGCCGCGATGGCGGCGAAGGCGCGGGCCGTCGTCAGCTCACTGCCCGACGACGCGACCGACATCGCCGGCATCCGGCCGCGTACGCCGGTGCTCATCGCGTCGCCGATGCGGGCCAGCGACGCGCCCATGACCCGGGCCATGCCGAGTGTCGGCCCGACGCCGAGCACCTGCGACATCGTCGCCGCCGTCGCGACCATCTCGATGTCGTCGGGTGACGCGACAGCGGCGGAGGGGTCGGCTTCGACCAGGCCGTAGGCGCGCCATATCGCGCGGACCAGCTCGGCGGGGTGGCCGATGGTCTCGGCGACCTGGTCGAGGGTGAACAGGTCGCGCTGCGGCCGGATGAGCCGGTCACCCGCGAGCGCGAACAGCCGGCCGCGCTCGTTGGCGGCGACCATCTCCTCGAGCGTGCAGCCCTGGTCGACCAGGAAGGTCAGCAACTCCAGCCGCTCGGCAGCCGTCGGCGAGGCAGCGTCGTACAGACCGGCTGTAGTGAAGGCATCGACGTCCACCCCCGCATTTTGCGCCAACTCGGTCCTCTCGCACCGAGATCATCGCCACCAGGGCGACATAGATGTCGCTGTGGCGGCGCAACCCGCGGGCGGCTACCGGATACGAGGCGTGCTGAGGATGGCGCGCGGCCGTCAGGCCGCGGGCCCCGCGGGCGGCTACCTGGTTTCGCGGTGGACCGTGTGGGTGCGGCAGTTGGGGCAGAACTTCTTGAGTTCCATCCGGTCGGGGTCGTTGCGCCGGTTCTTCTTGGTGATGTAGTTCCGGTGCTTGCACTCGTTGCAGGCCAACGTGATCTTCGGCCGGACGTCGGTGGCTGCCACGGTGCTGGACCTTCCTGTGCTGCTGCCTGTCTGATGCGGACGTACAAGCGTAGCGGAGGCCGGACTTGAACCGGCGACACAGCGATTATGAGCCGCTTGCTCTACCAGGCTGAGCTACTCCGCCGCGGCGACCCGCCGCAGAAGGAAGCAGCAGCCGCGCGTCGAAATCCTACCGGAACGACAGGGGGAACCATGCGTGCTCGCGCACTCGTGATCGCGTCGGCGCTAGTGGCCGGGACGGCGGTGGCCGGCTCGGCCGCGACGACGGCGCCGTCAACCGTGCCCGGCCGGACGGCGCACGCGCCGGCCGCGCTCGGCCTGCACCACGACGACTTCCGTACGGCGGCGACCCTGCGCGCGGCGCGCGAGCGGGTCCTGGCCGAGCACCGCCTCGCCTCCCACCGCACCGACCTCGCGGCCTCCCAGCAGCCGATCTGGGGCTACGCCAACACCGAGTCCGCGCTGCCGGACGTCGACGGCGACGGGATCGGCGACGTCCTGAGCTCGCGGCTGTATGCCCGGACCCCGGCGCTGAAGGTCCTCTCCGGCCGCACCGGCCGCACCCTGTGGTCGGCCCCCACGCCGGCGTCGACGCTCGCCGCGATCTACGTCCCCGTGGCCGGTGGCAAGAGCGAAATGCTCCTGCTCTCCGAGACCCAGACGGGCGAGGACACCCCCGTCGGTGGCGGCGCGACCGACGTCTTCACGATCAGCGCGGTCAACCCGCGCAACGGCGCGGCCGAATGGTCGACCTCGATCACCGGCGCAGTTGAGTACGACCCGGTCAGCGCGTGGGTGCTCGGCGTCGGCGAGTTCGACGGCGTGCTGATGCACAAGGGCACGACGCCGTACCTGCTGATCGACCGGTTCAACCTGCACTTCGACGGCGTGGCGTTCACGACGTCGCTGACGCCCGAGGTGATCGACGCGACCAACGGCAACGCCGTGAACGCGGGCGCGCCGCTCGGCGGCGACGAGTTCACGTTCGCGACGCCGGTCGGCGACGTGGACGCGGACGGCGTGGACGACTACCTCGTGTCCAGCGGCGGTGACGTGCCGGCGGAGTCGGCACGGTCGGGCGCGACCGGCCAGCCGCTCTGGAGCACCGAGATGACGTCGTACTCCTTCCTCATCTCTCTCGTGCAGTCGCCCGACCTCACCGGCGACCACAAGCCGGACCTGCTGCTCGGCTGGTTCACCGGCGACTCGACCTCCGTCCACGCCGTCGACGGCTCGACCGGCAAGGACGTCTGGACCGCGGCCGGCGACTACGGCATCCCGATCGGCGACGTCGACCGCGACGGCCGCAGCGACACCCGCGTCGACAACTACGGCCTGCGGCTGACGTTCACCGCGATGTCGGGCACCGGCCGGCGGCTGTGGTCGCGCGACGTGCTGAGCCCGTCCGGGACGCGCGGCGAGGTGTGGGACGCGGGCGACCTCGACGGCGACCGGTACGCCGACGCCTACGTCGAGTTCGTCTCGGCCAAGGACGAGAACGGCGTGGGCAAGTCGGCCGCGACCGTCAGCGGCCGCACCGGCGCGAGCCACGGCTCGGCCGACCTCGGCACGCCGGTAGGGCAGGCGCTGTCGCTGCGGGTCGGCGGCGCGCCGTCGTTCGTCCGCGGCGTGGACGGCAAGACGGGCTACACGCTGACCGCGTACGACGGGCGCAGCCACCGCGCGATGTGGCGGACCGTTCTCAAGGGCGCGGACGTCCAGCGGGTCGCGACGACGGACGTGGTCACCCTCGCGCACGGCCACCTCGGCCTGCTGGTACTGCTCTCCGGCCGGTTCAGCAACACGGTGGCGATGTACGACGGCCGCAGCGGCAAGCGCCTGTGGTCGTCGGTCTACGAGAACCAGGGCGACGGCGGCGTCATCTTCTTCTAGCCCTTGAGCCGGTCTTTGAGCCGCGCTAAGGCCCGAGGAGCGCGAGCGGTACGACGGCGATCCCGTCCCGGCGCCGGTAGGCGTGCTGGCCCGTCGTCACCACGACGCCGTCGAGGAAGTCGTCGCCCAACTGCTCGCGCAACCAGAGCAGGTGCCTGACGTCGGCGTCGGCAACGGTCTGCGACAGCTTCACCTCGATCGCGACGACCCGTTCGTCGCCGCGTACCGCGACGAGATCGATCTCGCGCTCGCCCCCCTTGGTGCGAAAATGCAGAACTCGCGCCTCGGCGGCTTGCCCGAACACGCGGACGGACAGCGTCACAAGCGACTCGAAGAGCGCACCGAGAAGGCTGCCGTCACGTTGCACGACATCCGGCCGGTCGCCCCGGAGCAGTGCGGCCGCGTCGATTCCCAAGAGGCGTGCCGCCAGGGCCGGATCGGCGAGATGGTGCTTGGGCGCGGCAACGAGTCGGCTCAATCGGTTGTTGGTGGGCGCCCAGGCCATCAGCGGATCGAGGATCCAGATTCGCTCGAGCGCGTCGCGGTAAGGGATGGTCGTTGTCTTCGCCGGCTTGGCGTCCTCACCCGACGTTGCCGCATCCCGCACGCGGTCGTACGACGCAGTCGTCGCGGTCGCCGCCGCGTACGCCCGTAGCCACCTCCGTAGCGTCTCGGGCCGGCGGATCGCCGTACCGAGCTCCGGCAGGTCCGTGTCGATGATGCGATCGACGTATCCGTCGAGCGCGGATCGCTGGGCGCGGTCGTTGAGGTGCCGCATGCCGGGGAAACCGCCGGCCACGATCTCGTGTACGTAGTCCTCGATCGCGACGGTCGTGGAGCCGTCGACATCGGGCTGTTCGCCGGAGAGCAGCCGCGCCATCGACACGGCCGGCTCGGCCACCCCGCGTTCGGGCAGAGTCATCGGCCGCATGCGGATCGCGACGATGCGACCGGCACCGGAATGCGTGTGTGCGCGGGGAGTCGCCGAACCGGTCAGGATGAACCGGCCGGGGCTGTTGTCCCGGTCGACAGCGCGGCGGACGAGGTCCCACGACGCGGGGTATCGCTGCCACTCGTCAACGACGACAGGAGCATCGCCGGTCAGCAGGTGCTCGGGGCGCGCCAGCACAAGTTCGTGGACTGCAGGATCGTCGAGGCGGTGGATCGTGCCGCCGTGCGCCTGGGCGGTGGAGGTCTTGCCGACGCCTTTGGGACCCTCGATGCTGATCGCCGCGAGGCCGCCAAGCAGGTCCCCGACTTCGGCGTCTACGACGCGCGCGCGGTACGGCGGGGTCGTCGCCACAGATCGCTACGCTACCATTGGTCGTAGCTATACGCTACCGTTGGTCGGTGGGTAACGCTACCGTTGGCCGGCTGGTGGAGCCCCCTTACGGAATCGAACCGTAGACCTTCTCCTTACCATGGAGACGCTCTGCCGACTGAGCTAAGGGGGCGAGGCGGAGCCAGGGTACACGGGTAGGAGCGCCGTGGTCAGGCTTTGTCTTCAAGGCGGCAATGAGCTGTTGCCGCCGTCCCGCGAGATGGACCGGGCGCTGCTCGCCATGGCCGGTCCGGGGCCGGTCGTCGTCGTACCGCTCGCCTCGACTCCGGGCGCCGACTACGCCCGCACCGGCGCACACGCGCTCGCGTATTTCACCGACCTCGGCGCCGACGCGGTGCTCGCTCCGGACGCGCGCAAGGACGCCGACGGCGCGGCCGAAGCGGTCGACGGCGCCGGCTACATCGTCATGACCGGCGGCTCCCCGCGCACCTTGCGCGACGCGCTCGCGGCGACCGGTCTCGGCGATCACATCCGCGCCGCCGCCGACCGCGGCGTGCTGGTCATGGGGTCGAGCGCCGGGGCGATGGTCGCCTGCTGTACGACGCTGCTCCCGCAGTGGCGCGGCAACCCGAACGTCGGTCCAGGGCTGGGGTTGCTCGACGGGTACGTCGTCGTGCCGCACTTCGACGGTCGTCGTACGGCATGGGTGCGGGCGGGTCTGGCCGCGGAGCCGGCGGTGCTGGGGATCCCGGAGAACTCCGGCGTACTGGTCGAGGGGGGCCGGCTGACCTCGCTCGGGCAAGCACCGGCCACCCTGATCACTGCGGATGGACGGCAAGACGTGGCGGGTGTTGGGTTCGAACCAACGTAGGCTGAGCCGACGGTTTTAGGTCACAGCGCAAGCGCCGCCCGCGCCTGCTGGACAGTGCTCGATGCGATGCCCGACGGCTCTTCCGACGGTAGCGCGATATCGCTGGACGCGAACATCACCTCGGAACCAACGTGTCGTCCCTGGTGCGCGCTGTAACTGAGTTGATAGCGATGGGCGGGGTAGGACTCGTACAACCTAAGAATCGCTGCAGTGGCGTCATATGTAACGACCCATGGATGTGCCAGCGTCGCGACCTTCTCAGCGATGTGCTTGTGGTCTTCTGGCCCATAGAAATTGTCGTATAGCCCCTCGCCCTTCACATAGTACGGCGGGTCGAGATACAGAAGCGCCCTCGGCGATCCCGCGGACTTCGTCCAGCCGTCAAGAAATGCCAAAGCATCTAGGTTGGTCACTGTGATGCGGGATCGGAACCGGCTGATCTTGCGAATGCGCCTGATGAGTTCTGGCTTGTTGTAGCGGGCGTCGATCTTCCATGGACCAGCTTGATCTAGACCCCCAATGACGCCGCCGCTGATGATGCCGGAACGATTTGTGCGGTTTAGGAAAAACGTAGCGAACGCCAGATCGATGCCTTGGCTTGTCGGATCGGTCGCGACGTCCCTTTGTCGATGCCACTCCCGTATCGAAACGGGCCTTTTTTCGATCCGTTCGCACAAGTCGTCGGTCTGGTGAAGGACCGCTTGCCAGAAAGCATGCACCCCGATATTTATGTCGTTGATGTGCACATGCTCGGCGTAATCCTCAAGAAGTAGAGAAAGTGCAACGCTCGCGCCGCCTGCGTAGGGCTCTACGTACTCAGTTCCCACAAGGTCGTTTTCAAGGAAGAGCAGCTTCACGAAGTTCGCGAGCTTGCCCTTGCCACCCGGATACCGAAGTGGCGAAAGGTAGCGCCCTGCCAAGCCCCCCATCACGCCCACACCCGCTCGAAGAACAACTGCAGCTCATCCCAAGAGGTGAAAAGTTCACTGGGCTTCGGACGCACATACCGGTTGTGAACGTACTGATTGAAGCTGAAGGTGGATGCCGCGATGACCGTCTGTGAGTTGGCGATGCGGTCGATGGCCCGCCGGTGCTGCTCATCGATCTTGCCAGCATCTTTGAGGTGCTGAGCCACCAGCTTCAGTTTATCCGCTAGCTTCTTCGCGCCGCGTTGCCTCTCGGTCAAGATGTTGTTGTCGGCCATGTAGTGGTCGATGCTCAACTCGGCGAAGACCCGCAGCAACACGGCGGCGGCGTTCGGATACTGGTCCGCGTTCAGCGTCACGAGTTCGTTGTAGATCTCGTTCACCCTCGGGGTGGTGGGGTTGATCTGGCACGTGGCCGGAATGAGCGCGGTACGCGGTGGCGGCGTCCTTGGCCGCTTCGGAGGTGGAGGTGGAGCCGCTTTGGTGCCGCGCCGACCACCGCGACGCGTGAGTTGCAAATCCGACAGCGCGACCGGCTGCTTGAGCCTCTTACTTGGGTCGGGCAAGTCGTCCGGGGCAAAGCCTTTGACGTAAGCCTCCTGTTGGGGCGCGTAGTAGATGTCGTTGACCTTGATCGTCTGCGAACGGAGGTCATCGAGGATTCGACGCAGCGGCTTCAACAGTTCTTCCGCGGGATACAGCGAGACTAACTCTTGTCCTTCCTTGTCCAAGCCGATGAGATCACGGACACCGCGGCTCTTCGCAAGCCGCTCCACGTTGCTGAGAATCTTCGTTTTCGAGGTGGAAGGGCCGTCGAGGCGATCAACCAGGTCAATCACCTGGCCGCCGAGATTGCGACGCCCTGACCCACCATGTCGTGCTCGTGCGCGGTCTATCTCGTTCGCGTCCCACTCGTGGAGACCCGCGCCCTCGTTAGTACCGGTGTGGCGAAGCATGACCCACTGATAAGCCTCGTCCTCGCCGTCAAACAGGACACAGCTAACGACCTCGATGGGGTCTTCCGAAAATTTCTCGGCAAGGGCTGCGAAAGCGCGACTGTCCGCCGGGCTCAGAGCACCAGCGATGATAGTCGGGGTCTCCAAGGCCTTCAGTGCCAGGACGCGCCGATTCCCCTCGACGACCAGATACCGCCTACGCCGGTCTCCCGTCGCCACAACGGCAGGGAGAGTCAGGGGGTCGAGACCATGCTCGACAATGTGCCGCGCGAGAACGACGAGACGGCGCCCCTGCTGTTTCGCCAGAGACAGATAGACGGCCTGTTGCGATTGCTGCTCGACCCCTAACCGAGGGTTGCCGGTGTCGAGCAGAAGGTCAGAGACGGGCACCTCAACGATCTCCGGCACCGCATCCCCTTCCGCGTGTTCATCCACAGTCATCCGTCACGGTAGCGACGTCGAGGCGCGGCGACAGCGAATGACACAACATCGGCCGCAGCCACCCGAGGTGACCTTGACGCCCAGAAACGGTCCGGTTCTCCGGCGGCCAGAGCGACGGGGCTCTGGCCATGTCGAACGTGGTGGCGGGTGTTGGGTTCGAACCAACGTAGGCTGAGCCGACGGTTTTACAGACCGTTCCCTTTGACCACTCGGGCAACCCGCCTGGGACTGCTCGGACAGAATAGCGGAGGCGACGACGTGGCGGACTCGTCGTTCGACGTCGTAAGCAAGGTCGACCGGCAGGAGGTCGACAACGCGTTGAACCAGGCGGCCAAGGAGATCGGGCAGCGGTTCGACTTCAAGGGAACCGGCGCATCGATCCGCTGGAGCGGCGAGAGCGGCGTCGAGATCGCGGCCAACAGCGACGACCGCGTGCGCGCCGTGCTCGACGTGTTCAAGGAGCGACTGGTCAAACGTCAGGTCTCGCTGAAGGCTCTCGACCACGGCGACCCGCAGCCGGCCGCAGGTGGCACGTCGCGGCTCACCGTGACCATCCGGCAGGGCATCGACGACGACAAGGCCAAGGCCATCGTCAAGCGGATCAAGGCCGACGGGCCGAAGGGTGTGCAGTCGCAGATTCAGGGCGACATGGTGCGCGTCTCGTCGAAGAAGCGCGACGATCTGCAGGCCGTCATCGCGATGCTGCGCGACGCCGACTTCGGCATCCCGCTGCAGTTCCAGAACTACCGCTAGGGCTAGCGACGGGTCTGCGTCGAGTTGGATCGTCGCCGATCTAAGCCGATCACGACCCGCTCTACCTTAGGGTTTCTACTCGGGAGGCAGTTGAGGCTGGACCATGACGGCGCGTGTGAATGTGACGGAAAGGACGCCCGGCTAGCGGCGCCTACGAGACGTGCCGGGTGCCGATCACAATTCTCGAACTGACCTATGCGTGCCTACTACCCGGCCTCGGTTGTGCCGGCAGCGCTAGGCCTCTCAGTTTCCGCAGTCGCTTCACGCTGATTGGGCAACCGCGAGACCTTGAGCCGCGGAGCGACGCCAACTAATACGCGCAGCTTCTCCGCGGTTCCCGCCTCACGAATGATCTTGTCGACCCAGGCCTTGGTGTAGACATAAGCCTTGAAAGGCTCGTCGTAGACGCAGTACCTCGCATCGGTGAGTGTCCGGTCGCTTACCGTGCTTGCCGGCCGGACACCGAAGTGCTTATAGAGCAAGCCGTGGTGGTAGTGGTTGAACTCGTAGGGAACGGCATCGTTTACCAACCGGACCACCGCGCCGGGCAACAATTTATCCTTCGACGCTACCTCGACGTGCTTAACCTTGGTCACGACCTTGCCGTCGCGACCGGCGGACATCATCGTGGACAATTCCTCTTCCGTCAGGTTGTCGACGTTGACGAAGTCCACGGCCATGTCGGCATCGGTCTTCGGGCCGACCACCGGAATGAGCCGAACGCGAAAGTCGTATCGCTGATCGCCCAGAACGTCTTGAGAGAGCCCGGCCTCGTACCGCGCGAGGAACGCGCTAGTGGCCTTGGGGACACGACGCTGCAGCCGACGAATCTCATCAGCACCGACCGCGAACATGGACTGCAGGAAGACGGGGAAGCGCAAGCGATCGGCCAAGGAGTGCTGCGAGCCGAACTTACCGACGACCTCGGCCTCGAAGTTGATGACCAAGGCATGAGCCCGACCTTCGGTTACAGTCTGCAGTTCCCGCTCGTAACGGTGCTCGATCTTATTGCGCAGCGCGATGAACAGTTCGACGTTTCGCCGGATCGGGTCATCGGCGTCGGGGAACCGACGTTCTAGGCACGTGGCAAGTTCCCAAGCCTTCGGTTCGTCATTCGCGAGTTTGTAGGTCCCGTCCTCGTTCGTGTAGTGAAAGTCGATCTTCTCGAGGCGAAACTCAGCGTGCAGTAGGTAGAGCCAAGCCCTCACCATGTCGCGCACGAAATGCCCGTAGTCACCGGACGAGGAGTTGTACTCGTCCATGGCCTTGATGGCCTGACGTTTTGCTTCCTCGAGCATGCGCCGCCACGCCGGATAGGCCACGGAGGCACCTCCAAAATCGCACAGGTGTTCGAAGTGTCGCACGCGTGTTCGGCGTGTTCAAGCGGAATCGCCAACGCCGTGCGCGCCTACTTCGGCCCGTTTGAGCGACGCCGCGGGAGTCGGACGTTCAGCGTCGGCCGCGGGATCTTGCTCACGAAGTAGCCGGCCGCGCGAAGAGCGTCCGAGTCACCCCTGGAATAGACCCACGCGCCGAAGATCAGACAACAAACGACGATGAACGCGAACGCGCACGCGACGATGGCGATAGACGACACGCGGGCTCCCAAGGCTCTGATCGCCACCGCCCGGTTGCGGCGAATCGCCTCGGCGCTCACGGCGCTCTACGGCTACTGTTGGGTCGTCGTTACGTCGCCTGCAACGCACCGGGCGCGTGCAGGTTGCCTCCGGACTGACCCCACTTGGTCGGTCCATGGGCGCGCTCCCGCTCCTTCGCGACCCCTGTAGGTCGCCTATAGCGAGGGGAGTGCCCGCGCACAAATGACCAAAAACCCAGTTTTCAAACGCGGACGAGCTAGTTGGTGCACGCGGACGGACGCGTGTCGACAGGCCGGACGTTGTCTATCGCGACTTTGATGATCTCGATGCTCGACCAGCGGATTGTGCGCCCTAACGCGCGGCCACACCGGCGAGGTGGAGCAGCGGCTGCGGGTAGACCGACAGCACTACCGTGACTGCGGCCGCGATCGCAACACCCGCGGCGACCGGCCACGAACGCGCCCCGGTTCTCGCGCCAGCGGCGTCGCCGGGGGCGAACATCAGCGCCGCGACCCGCAGGTAGTAGGCCAGCCCGATGACCGTGTTGACCGCCGCGACGATCGCCAGCCACGTGACATGGCCGTGCACCGCGGCGCGGAACACCACGACCTTCGCGAACAACCCGGCGACGCCCGGCGGCAACCCGGCGAGGGCGGTGAGGAAGAACCCGAACGCCACCGCGGTCCACGGCGCCCGCGTCACGAGACCGCGCAGGTCCTCGATCGCGAGCCGCGGGTGCAGCCGCCGTACGACGACGACGCAGCCGAACGCACCGAGGTTCATCGCGGCATAGATGCCGAGGTAGGCGAGGGTCGCGCGCACGCCGTCGTGCAGTTGCGTCGCCGTCACCGCGAGCGGCATGAGCAAGTAGCCGGCGTGCGCGACCGTCGACCACGCGAGCAAGCGCACGACATGACGCTGCCGCAGCGCGATGAGGTTGCCGACCGTCATCGACACCGCCGCGAGGACGCCGACCGCCGGCCCCCACACGTCGGCGTACGGCCGGAACCCGACGACGAGCAGCACGATCAGACCGGCGAATCCGGCCGCCTTCGACGCGACCGACAGGAACGCCGCGACCGGCACCGGCGCACCCTGATACGTGTCCGGCGCCCAGAAGTGGAACGGCACCGCGGCGACCTTGAAGCCGAACCCGACGAGCACGAGCACGACCCCCGCCGCCGCCGTCGCCGACATCGCACCGCTGTGCGCGTGCCGGTTCGCCAGCGCGTCGGCGATGTGGTGCAGCTCGACGCTGCCGGTCGTGCCGTAGACGAGCGCGATGCCGTAGACGGTGAGCGCCGTCGACACCACCGAGAACACGAAGAACTTCAACGCCGCCTCGGCGCCGCGCGGGTCGCCGCGGCGCAGCCCGACGAGAACGAACGCCGGCAGCGACACCACTTCGAGTCCGATGAGCAGGGTCAGCAGATCGCGCCCCGCCGCGACGACGAGCATGCCGCTGACGGACGCGAGCAGCAGCGCGAGGTACTCCCCCGCCGGCACCCGCTCGCGCTCTTCGAAGAGCGGGAACGACAGCAGCAGTACGACGGCGAGCGCCGCGAGCACGACGATCTGGAAGTACGTCGCGAAGCCGTCGGCGACGTACGAGCAACCACCGCCGGCGAGGCAGAACGTCGATCTCGTGTCGCCGGTCGCGAGCCATGCGGTCGCGCCGAGCGCACCGAGGGTGCCGGCGAGGGAGAGCGGCGCGAGCACCTTGCGCCGTACCGCCGCCGTCGGCAGGAAAAGATCGGCCAGCAGTACGGCGACCGCGGTGACGACGACGACGAGCGGCGGGCTGATCGCGGCGTAGTCGATGCTCTGGGTGAGGCTCATCCGAGCAGGCCCTTGACCGCCGACTCCGACACCCGCAACACGAGCCCGGGCCACACGCCGATGCCGATCGCGAGGACGACGAGCGGCGTCCACGCGACCGCATCGACGGCCGCGACGTCGCCGATGCGCTCGCCCCGCCAGCGGTCGGTGACGACCCCGAAGTCGACCCGGCGCAGCATCGCGAGGAAGTACACGGCGGTGAGCACCGTGCCGGCCGCGGCGAGCCCGGTGAGGGTCACGAACAGCGGGCGGGGCAGGCCGCTCGCGGGCGCGTACGCGCCGAGCAGCGCGAGCATCTCGCCCCAGAACCCGGCGAGGCCGGGCAGCCCGAGGCTCGCGATCGACGCGACCAGCAGCAGCCCGCCGAGCGCCGGCAGCTTCGCCAGCAGGCCGCCGCCGAGCTCGGTGACGTCGCTGGTGTGGAACCGGTCCTTCAACCCGCCGACGAGGAAGAACAGCAGGCCGGTGATGACGCCGTGCGCGATGTTGCCGATCAGCGCGCCCTGGATGCCCGCGGACGTCAGCGTCGCGATGCCGAGCAGCACGAAGCCCATGTGCCCGACCGACGAAAACGCGATGAGCCGCTTGAGATCCGCGTGCTCGCCGCGCGCTAGAGCGAGGCACGCGAGGCAGGCCCAGAGGATGCCGGCGACCGCGAGGCAGCCGAGTGCGGGCGCGAGGTCGTGCGCCGCCGAGGGAAGATCCGGTACGACGATGCGGACGAAACCGTAGGTGCCCATCTTCAGCAGCACGCCGGCGAGCAGGACCGAGCCGACCGTCGGCGCCTCGGTGTGCGCGTCGGGAAGCCATGTGTGCAGCGGCCACATCGGGCTCTTCACCCCGAAGCCGACGAGCAGCAGGGTCCCGGCGAGCAGTTGCGTGCTCGCCGCGATCCCGCGGCCGTGCGCGCGGGCGAGCGCGGTCATGTCGAACGTGCCGGTCGCCGCGTAGAGGACGAGGAAGCCGACGAGCATCAGCCCGGATCCGAGCAGCGTGAACAGGATGAACTTCGTCGCCGCCGGGCGCCGCTGCGGGCCGCCCCACACCGCGATGAGGACGTACATCGGGATGAGCACGACCTCGAAGAACACGAAGAACAGCACCAGATCCAGCGCGACGAACGTGCCGAGCATCCCGACTTCGAGCAGCAGTACGACGGCCATCATGAGCCGATCCCGCACCGTCGCCGCGCACAACACGACGAGCAGCGCGGTCAGGAGCACGAGCGGCAGGCTGATGCCGTCGACACCGACGTGGAACCGTACGTCGACCGCGGGCAGCCATTGTGCGTTGACGACGTCTTGCGTGCGGCCGCCCGCGCCGAAGTCGAACCGGGCCGCGATGACGGCGGCGACGGCGAGGGTCGCGGCGGCGATCGCGGTACCGGCGATGCGCGCGACCCGCGCCGGCACCGGGACGCACGCGAGCACGAGCGCACCGAGAGCGGGCAGCGCGAGCAGCAGGACGATCACCGCGCCACCGCCAGCGACACCCCGATGACGAGCGCGACGACGGCGACGACAAGGCCGCTCGCGTAGGCCTGGATGTTGCCGTTCTGCACGCGCCGCAACGCCCCGCCGAGACCGGACGCGGTCGTCCCGCTGCCCTCGACCGTCGCGTCGAGGCCGCGGTCGTCGGCTCGAAGTACCGCGGCGGCGAGCGCGTGCAACGGCCGGACCGCGACGCGGTCGTAGAAGGCGTCGACGCAGAACGCGGCCACGAGCGGGCGCCGTACCGGCCCGAGCACCGCCAACGGATCAGCGGCCGGGTCACGGCGCCACAGCGCATAGACGGCGGCGGCGGCCGCGACGACGAGAGCGGTCGACAGCACGACGCCACTGACGCCGACGTGCAGCGCGGCGGTGCCGGCGGGCGCGGCCAGCCAGCGCGCGACGCCGTACGAGTGCGGCAGCACCGGCAGGCCGAGCAGGATTGCGGCGGTCGCGAGTACGACGAGGGGGGCGGTCATCACCAGCGGCGACTCGTGCAGCCGTGGTCGTTCCGCGTCGCCGGCGCCGGTGCCGCGATAGGTGCCGAGGAAGGTGCGGACGACGAGCCGCGTGACGTACGCCGCGGTGACGGCGACGGTCGCGAGGCCGACGACGTAGACGGCCGTGCCGAGCGCACCCCCGCGTTCGCGCGCGGCGTCGAGAATGCCGTCCTTGCTGAACGCGCCCGCGAACGGCGGCAGCCCGGCGAGCGCCGCCGCGCCGACGACGGCGGTGACGAACGTGACCGGCATCGACCGGAGCAGCCCGCCCATCTGGCTCATCAGGTTGGTGCCGACGGTGCGCAACACCGAGCCGGCGGCCAGGAACAGCAACGCCTTGAACGCGGCGTGGGTGAGCAGGTGGTAGACGCTCGCGGTCCAGCCGCGGACCGCGAGGCCGGCCGCCATGTAGGCGAGCTGGCTCACGGTCGACCAGGCGAGCACACGCTTGAGGTCGTCCTCGGCGAGTGCGACGAGTGCGGCGCCGAGCATCGTGATGCACGCGATGATGCCGAGCACGGTCAGCGCGACCGGCGCGGCGAGGAACAGCGGGTAGAGCCGCGCGACGAGGAAGATGCCCGCCGCCACCATCGTCGCGGCGTGGATCAGCGCGCTGATCGGCGTCGGGCCGGCCATCGCGTCGGGCAGCCAGACGTGCAGCGGGAACTGCGCGCTCTTGCCCACGACGCCGCCGAGCAACAACAGCACGCCTGCGGTGAGGACGCCGTCGTGCGCACCCGGCGACGCGAGCACGCGGCCGATCTCGAACGACCCCGCATGCACCCCGATGACGAGGATGCCGACGAGGAACGCCGCATCGCCGAACCGCGTCGTGACGAACGCCTTCACCGCCGCGGCGCGGGCGCCTTCGGTCTGCCAGTAGTGGCCGATGAGCAGGTAGGAGCACAGCCCCATCAGCTCCCAGCCGACGAGCAACTCGAACAGGTTGCTCGCGACGACGACGAGCAGCATCGCGGCGGTGAACAGCGACACCTCCGCGGCGTACGTCGAGTAGCGCGGATCGCCGGCCATGTACGCCGTCGAGTAGACCTGCACGAGCAACGCGACGACGCAGACCATCACCGCGACGACGGCGACCAGCCCGTCGACGCGCGTGCCCACATGCAAGGTGCGGCCGCCGATCGGCGCCCACGTCACGGCCGACTCGTGCACGCGCCCCGGCGTACCTTCTGCGCCGGCGAGGACAAGCAACGATACGACGAAGGCCCCCATGCTCCCGGCGATCGCGGGCACCGCCGGACCGCCGGGCACCCGCGCGCCGAAGAACAACCCGACGACTGCGGCGAAGGCAGGCAGCGCCGGCAGCAACCACGCGGCGTGCGTCATGCGTCCGCGTCCACGCGCAGCACCGGATCGACGTCGGCGAGCTGGCGCAGGTCGTCGACCGCGACGGTCTGCCGCAGCCGGAACACCGCGAGCACGATCGCGAGCCCGACCCCGACCTCGGCCGCCGCGACGACGACGACGAACAGCGCGAACACCTGACCGGAGTGCAGCTTGTCCTTGAACCACGCGTCGAACGCGACGAGGTCGAGGTTCGCGGCGTTGAGCATCAGCTCGACCGCCATCAGCAGCGCGATCGCGTTGCGCCGCGCGAGCACGCCGTACACCCCGACGCCGAAGAGCAGCGCGGAGAGCAGCAGCGCCATCGACAGGTGCATCTACGCCTCGCGCTTGGTCAGCACGATCGCGCCGACGAGGGCGGCGAGCAGGAGCACGCTCGCGACCTCGAACGGCAGGACGAAGAAACGGAACAGCGACGTACCGATGACCTTGCCGTCGCCGATCGCGGTGTGGTGGATGTCGACGTACGCGCCGCGGAACGCGGCGACCACGAGAGTGCCGAGGACGCCGGCGGTGGCGGCACCCGCGACCGCTGCGACCGGGCGGTTGCCGCTGTCGAGCTCTTGTACGGCGCCGACGGGCGCGCGGGTCAGCATCGCGCCGAAGAGCATGAGGACGACGACCGCGCCGATGTAGATGAGCACCTGCACCCACGCGACGAGCTCGGCGGTCAGCACGAGGTAGCAACCGGCGAGCGCGCCGAAACACACGACCAACCAGAGCGCGGCGTGAATCACGTGCCGCGACGTCACGACGAGGACCGCCGCCGCGAGGCAGACCACTCCGAGCAGGCCGAAGACGACGTCGGCGAGGGTCACGACTCGCCCTCCTCGTTCGACTCGGTCGACTCGGTCGACTCGGTAGACCGTGCACGCGCGGGCGCGCCGCCGCCGAGCTCCTTCGCCGGCTCGGCGTTCGCGACCTCGGCCGGCGGCGCAGGCACCGTCGGCATCCACTCGCGCAGCCGGTCCCGCTCGTGCGTCATGAAGCCGAGGTCGTGCTCGGCGTACTCGAACTCCGGGCTCCAGAACAGCGCGTCGAACGGGCAGACCTCGATGCAGATCCCGCAGTACATGCACAGCGAGTAGTCGATGGCGAACCGGTCGAGGACGTTGCGGGTGCGCGGGCGCGCGCCCTCCTCACGCGCCGGGACCGTCTCCTTGTGCGAGTCGATGTAGATGCACCAGTCCGGGCACTCGCGCGCGCAGAGCATGCAGACGGTGCAGTTCTCCTCGAGCAGCGCGATGACGCCGCGGCTGCGCGGCGGCAGGTCCGGCCGCACGTGCGGGTACTCCTGCGTCACCGACCGCGTCGTCAGCGTGCGCAACGTGACGCCGAGACCTTGCACCAACCCCTTGCCCGGCACGCCGCTCATCCGGACGCACCGCCGGCCCGAAGATCATCGCGAGCTGAGACAGCCCACGAGGCGCCGAACGGCTGGTTGAGTGCGCGATGATCTTGGCGCCGCGGCGTGCTCACGACGTCGTCACCCGTACGACGCCGGTCAGCGCGATCTGCGCGAGCGCCAGCGGCACCAGCCCGAGCCACGCGAGCTTCTGCAACTGGTCGGCGCGCAGCCGCGGGTAGGTCACCCGCAGCCAGATCACCACGAACGACAACGCCATCGTCTTCAGCAGCAACCACAACCACCCGAGCTGCGGCTCGAAGAACGGCCCCTTCCAACCGCCGAGGAAGAGCACCGCCGTGAGCGCAGAGAACACGACGATCCCGGCGTACTCCGCGAGCAGGAACAGCGCGAACCGCAGGCCCGTGTATTCCGTGAACGGGCCGAACACGATCTCGCTGTCGGCGACCGGCATGTCGAACGGCGGCCGACGCAACTCGGCCAGCGCGGCGATGAAGAACACGATCGCCGCGAGGCCTTGGTACGGCAGCCACCACCAGCGCCATGCGTGCACGATGCCGTCGAGCGACAGCGTGCCGGCCGCCATCGCGGCGCTCGACGCGGCGAGCACCAACGGCAGCTCGTAGGCCATCAACTGCGCGCCCGCGCGCATGCCGCCGAGCAGCGAGTACTTGTTGGCACTCGACCAACCCGCCATCAGCACGCCGATCACGCCGACGCTCACGACAGCGAGCGCGAAGAACACGCCGACCGACAGATCGCGCGCCGTCTGCCCTGGGCCGACGGGGATCGTGATGAGCACGAACAGGTACGGCAGCAACGCGACCGCCGGCGCGAGCTCGAACACCCGCCGGTCCGCGCGCGCCGGCACGACCGCCTCCTTCTGCGCGAACTTCACGCCATCGGCGACCAACTGCGCCCAGCCGTGGAAGCCGCCGGCGTACATCGGTCCGAGCCGCGATTGCATGTGCGCCATCGCCTTGTGCTCCATCTGCCCGACGAGCAGCGGCACCGTCAGGAAGACGAGCAGGCAGCCGAGCAGCTTGCCGATGACCTCGAGCGCAATCATTCGGCTGGCCCCCATTCGCCGGCCGCGGGCACACCCGGCGGCAGCATCCGGCGGCGGCCGGGCGACGCGGCGTCGTGCTCGGACTCGCCCGGCTCCTTCGCGCCCGGCCAAGCCTTCGCGACCCGTGATGCGAGCACGAACTCCTTGCGCAACGGGTTGCCTTCGAAGCCGTCGGGCAGCAGCAGCGGGACGAGGTTGGGGTGGCCGTCGAAGACGATGCCGAACATCTCGTACGTCTCGCGCTCGTGCCACGACGCACCCGGCCACACGTCGGTCAGCGTCGGCAGCCGGCCGCCGTCTCGCGCGACCCGCGTCCGCAGGAACAGGTGATGCCGCGCGCGCACCGACCAGACATGCAGTACGACGGCGAGCCCGGCGTCGCGGTCGTCGTACGCCGAGAGCCAGTCGAAGAAGCCGCAACCGGTCTCCGCGTCGTCGCGGGCGAAGACCGCGGCGTCGTGCCATGCGCTCGCGTCGACGTCGACCGTCAACTGCCCGAACGACACCTCGGCGACCGCGCCGGGCAGGGCCGCGGTGACATGTGTGCCGAGCTCGTCAGGTGTCATCGCCGACGGCTCCGGCAGGAGGTACGACGAGCGGCGCCTGCAGCTCGGCGGCGGCGACCCGGCGGATGTGCCGCTGCGGCGCCCGGTGGTAGCGGTCGTCGAGCGACTCGTGGCCGATCTGCTCCTGCAGCCGCAGGATGCCGTGCAGCAACGCCTCGGGGCGCGGCGGGCAACCGGGGACGTAGACGTCGACCGGGATGAGTTGGTCGACGCCCTTCGTCACGCAGTAGGAGTCCCAGTAGGGGCCGCCGGAGTTGGAGCACGAGCCGAACGAGATGACGTACTTCGGCTCCGGCATCTGCTCGTAGAGCCGTTTGATCGCGGGCGCCATCTTGTCGGTGACCGTGCCGGACACGACCATGAGGTCGGCCTGCCGCGGCCCGGGGGCGAACGGGATGACGCCGAGCCGGATGAAGTCGTGCCGCGACATCGACGTCGCGATGAACTCGATCGCGCAGCAGGCGAGGCCGAAGTTGAACACCCAG
>Ga0157369_10001598_pt1 | contig 27722 bp, 24 predicted proteins | sample C25metaG_FD_113461 | JGI IMG/M metagenome (GOLD analysis project Ga0157369, IMG submission 113461) | Corn rhizosphere microbial communities from Kellogg Biological Station, Michigan, USA - C2-5 metaG | ecosystem: Host-associated > Plants > Roots > Rhizosphere > Soil | place: USA: Michigan... | reverse complement strand
TGGCTGGGGCAATCACTCTCGGCTCTGTCGGCGCAGGAGCTCAAGCACTTGCGCCGCGACCTGCAGATCGTCTTCCAGGACCCGCTCGCGAGCCTGGATCCGCGCATGACGATCGGTCGGATCGTCTCGGAGCCACTCGAGGTCCACGAGCCTCATCTCGGGGCCGAGGCGCGCGGGCGCCGGGTGGAGCAGATGCTCGTGCGTGTTGGCTTGGGTCAGGAGCTGATGAGCCGTTACCCGCACGAGCTCTCCGGGGGCCAGTGCCAGCGCGTCGGCATCGCGCGCGCGATGATCCTGGGGCCGCGGCTGCTCGTCTGCGATGAGCCGGTGAGCGCGCTCGATGTCTCCGTGCAGGCGCAGATTCTCGATCTGCTCGCGAGTCTCAAAGCCGAGCATGGGATGTCGATCCTCTTCGTGAGCCACAATCTCGCGGTGGTGAGACCGCTCTGCGATAGGGTCCTCGTCCTATATCGCGGACGCATGATGGAGCTCGCAGACACGCAGACGCTCTTCACGCGCCCGTTGCATCCCTACACGCATGCCCTGCTGGATGCCGTGCCGGTCGTGGATCCGGACGTGCAGCCGGGGCGCCTGGCGCTTGCGCGTCTCGGCGAGCCGCTGGAGCAGGAAGAGGGTGCAGCGGCTGCAGGCTGCGTATTTCGTGGGCGGTGTCCTCATGCCATCCAGGAGTGCGCGGCGCGGATGCCTGTATGGGAGGAGGCGCCGGGCGCGTGCCACATCGCCTGTCACCGGTTCCGCGAGCTGGCCGATGGTATCCTTCCTCAGTGAGGTGCAGGAAACCCGATGAAGCCCGACGTCAGCATTCGACCGAGCGATAGCCTCCGCCACGTGCGTTATGAGATTCGCGGCCGCCTGGCGCGGCGCGCGCACGAGCTCGAGCGGCAGGGCTATGAGATCGTTTCCCTCAACATCGGCAACCCGAAGGCATTCGGGTTCCGTACGCCGGAGACCATGCGTCTCGCCATGATCGAGAACCTCTCGGAGGCCGAGGGCTATTGCCACCAGAAGGGCATCTTCCCGGCGCGTGAGGCGGTGGTGATGCAGCAGCAGGCGAGGGGTGTCTCCGGAGTCACCGCCGAGGAGGTGTTCATCGGCAATGGCGTGAGCGAGCTCATCGATCTCGTTCTGCGCGCGCTCCTCAACAGCGGTGATGAGGTACTGGTGCCGAGCCCCGACTATCCGCTCTGGACGGCCGCCGTCACGCTCAACGGCGGGCGGGTAGTGCACTACCCCTGCCGGCCGGAAAACGGCTTCGTGCCCGATGCGGAGGAGCTCGCGCGCCTCGTCACACCGCGTACGCGCGCCATCGTCGTCATCAATCCCAACAACCCGACGGGCGCCGTCTATCCGCGGCCGGTGCTCGAGGCGCTGGCGCAGCTCGCGGAGCGCTGCGGGCTCGTCGTCTTCAGCGATGAGATCTACGATCAGATGGTCTACGACGATGCCGAGTTCGTGCCCATGGCGACCCTGGTGCACGACACCCTGTGCGCCACGCTCTCCGGTCTCTCAAAGGTTTACCGGGCCTGCGGCTACCGGGTCGGCTGGGCGGTCTTCTCCGGCCGCACCCGCGCCGCGGCAGATTATCTGAGCGCGCTCGAGCTCTTGAGCTCGCTGCGCCTCTGCAGCAACGTGCTTTCGCAGTGGGCGGTGCAGACGGCGCTCGGTGGCTACCAAAGCGTGAAGGATCTCGTCAGCCCCGGTGGGCGCCTCTTTGAGTCGCGGCGGACCATTCTGAGCGCGACCGGCAGCAGCCGGTTTCTCGAGTTGGCACCCCCGAAGGGGGCGATGTATGCCTTCGTCGGCGTCGATGCCGCCGAGCTGCCGGCCTTCGACGATCAGAAGTTCGCGCTCGATCTGCTCGAGCAGAAGCACGTGCTGGTGGCGCCGGGCGTGAGCTTCAACGTGCCATACCGCAACCATTTCCGGGTCACTACGCTTCCCGATCCGGCAATGCTACGGGTGGTGTTTTCGCGCATCGAAGAGCTTCTGCAGAGCTATGCGAGCGCCGCTGCTACCGCTCCGTCCGGCGAGGCTGCTGCGCCCAGTAATGTGGTCGAGGCGACCTCGCGTTTCAAGTAAGAGCGCAAGAATTAGCGCTAAGTTCCTGTATTGCTGAATATTCCGAGCCATCTCAACGCAGTCCTCGACAGCGGAGGCACGGTGCTCGTGCCTTCGCGGCAGAGGGCGCATGCACTGGGCTTGGCCTACTCGGCAGCGCAGCTCGCACGCGGCAGGCGCGTGTGGGCGAGCCCGGACGTGTTGCCGCTCGAGGTCTGGCTGACGCGCGAGATCGAGCGCTATGCGGCCGACGGCGCGCGCAACCGCAGTGTGCCGCGACTGCTTTCCACGGCCGAGGAGTGGCTCCTCTATCGGCAATGCACGGCCGAGGCCACGGAGAGTATCGACCTCGTCAACCGCGTGTCGCTCGCGGAATCGCTGCGCCGTGCAAGCGCGCTCGCGGCGGATCTGCGCATCGACCTGCACGCGATTGCCGAGCCCGCCGACACCGAGGCGGGCCTGCTCGGAAAAGTGCACCGCGCCGTGTTGCAACGCTGTGGTGCCCTGGGAGCTGCACCGCTGTCGGCGGCTTTGCCGAGGCTGCCGTGTCTCGGGGATGAGCGGCCGGTCGTGCTCGCAGGCTTCATCGCGCCATCGCCGCGCTTGCAATCGATTGCCGCGGGCCGTGCGCACCACGGGTTCGAGACCTCGTATGCGCCGCGCGCTGCTGCCCCCGTGTTGGTTTCGCCGCAGGTGGTGACACCGGCCGATGAGCGTGATGAGCTCGAGCGCATCGCCGAGTGGTGTCTACGGCGGCTCACCGCGCAAGCGGATGCGCGCCTCCTCGTCCTGCTGCCTGGATCGGCCGGCCGGCGCGAGCGGCTGGCGGCCCTGATCCAACAGAGCTTCCCGGGATACGAAGCTCGGTCGCTCGTGGCCATCGAGGGCGGTCAGCCCCTTGCGAGCCTGCCGATGATCGCTCATGCGCTCGCGAGCCTCGCGCTGCTCGCAGGAGAGGCCGTAGGCGTAGAGAGCCTCCTCGAATGGCTGCGGGCACCCTGGTGGTCCGAGCCGGACTCCGCGGCGCGTGCCGCGCTCGATCTGTGGCTGCGGCAGCAGGGCCGGTTGCGGCTCGATCTCGGATCTCTCCTGGGAGCGCTGCGCCGGGCGCCCGCCGCGCTCGCGGGGCCGGCGAAAGCGGTCAGCGCGCGCCTGGAAGGCGCGGCCGGGTCGGTGCGTGCGAGCTCGGCAAACCCGCGGGAGTGGTCGGAGAGCTTCGAGGCGGCGCTGACGATCCTCGGCTGGCCCGGAGCCCGCACGCGCGGCAGCGCCGAGCAACAGACACTCGCGCGCTTCCATGAGCTGCTCGAGGAGCTGGGCGAGCTTTCGGCCGCGGCCCAAACGCTGACTTTCGATATCGCCGTACGCTGGCTGACGGAAAGAGCGGCGCTGAGCCCGTACCGGCCCTCGGATGATGATGCGACGGTGACCATTTCCCCTGCATACGCGGACCCCGTGGCCCGTTACGACGGCCTGTGGGTTGCCGGACTCAATGCGGAGACCTTCCCGCAGCCGGTCGCGCCCGATCCGTTTCTGCCGCTGGCCGCGCAGATTGCGGCCGGTTGGCCCGCCGCGACGGCCGCCGGCCGTTTGGAGGAAGCACGGGCGCTCATCGCGGCCTGGCGTGCCGCGGCCGCGGAGTTGGTGCTCAGTGCGCCGGCCCGTGCGCAGGACATCGAATTGTTGCCCAGCCCGTTGCTCGAGGAGTGGCGGCCCGCCGCGCGACGGAGTGTGAAGGCACGCGGCTCGATATGGCTCCCGGCGCGGCTTCACCGTTCGGGGTTGCTCACGGAGTGGCGCGATGATGTCGGGGTCACGTGGAACTCCCAGCTTCCGCTGCCCTCGGGCACTCGCAGTCTCGAGCTGCAGAACCAATGTCCTTTCCGCGCCTACGCGGAGCTCAGGCTGGGAAGCCAGGTGATCGGCGTGCCGGAGCCGGGCATTGCGCCTGATGCCCGCGGGCAGCTCCTGCACGCCGCCCTGCAGCAACTGTGGGAACGGCTCGGTGACTCGCGCGCGCTGATTGCGCTCGCGCCGCAGGTGCTCGATGAGTGGGTGAGGAGTTGTGTCGAGGCGGCCGCGGTCTCACTCGCAGCGGCGGGTGAGGACTCGGTTCCCCGTCCGGCGCTGGCGCGGGAATGCCGCCGCACCGCACGGCTCATCCGCCGGCTGCTCGAGATCGAGCGCGGGCGCGCTCCTTTTCGCGTGAGGCATACCGAGTACGACTCGCGGCTTCGGGTGGCGGGGCAGGAGCTGCGCCTGCGCATCGATCGCCTCGATGCGCTCGAGAGCGGCGGCATCGCGATTCTCGACTACAAGAGCGGCAGGCGGGTGAGTCCCGATTGGTATGGAGATCGGCCGTCGCATCCGCAGCTTCTCGCGTACCTGGCTGCAGTGGGCGAGGATGTCGTCGCCATGGCGACCGTCAACGTCACGGCAAGAGAGGTCAGATACGACGGCATTGCCGCCAGCGAGGAGTTGCTGCCGAAGGTGGCAGGTTTGAAGACTGCGGCTGGACAATCGGGGGAGGCGTGGCAGGTGCGCGTCCGGGAATGGCACCACCTCGTGGAGCGGCTGGCAGCGGCCTTCGCGGCTGGACAGGCGCTGGTGGATCCGAAGCCTGGAGCCTGCGATTTCTGCCACGTCGCGAGCGTCTGCCGCGTGGGCGATAGTCTGATCGCCACGGATGATGAGCCCGAGGAGGGGCTGCGGGGGATCGATGACGAATAGCCTCTCGAGCATGGACGCCCTCGGTCCCGCTGAGGCCGATGACCTGGCACGCGAGCGGGCGATCGACCCCGATCTCTCGATCATCCTGCAGGCGCCGGCAGGCTCAGGCAAGACCACGGTGCTCACGCAACGACTGTTGCGACTCCTCGCGGTGGTCGATGAACCGGAGGAGATCCTCGCGATCACCTTCACCCGCCGCGCGGCGGCGGAGATGCGTACCCGGGTTCTCAGGGCCCTGCGTGGCGAAATCGCTGACGGCGGACAGGCGGATCGCTTGCGGCAGCTCGCGGCCGCGGCGCTCGCGCGCTCGCAGGAGCGCGGCTGGCGGCTCGCACAGGATCCCGGCCGGCTGCGCATCCAGACCATCGATTCCTTCAACTTCCGGCTGGCGAGTCAGCTTCCGGTCACGGCTCGCGCCGGCAGCGACCTGGCCGTCAGCTCGCGTCCCGAAGAGCTGTATCTGCGCGCCGCACGCGAGACTCTGTTTGCAGCGGAAGAGGATGCGGAGCTCTCCAGGGACCTCGAGCTCCTCTTCGAGCGGCTGGACAACCGATGGGGCCACGTCGAGCGCCTGCTCGCCGATATGCTCAGGCAGCGCGCTCATTGGCTGCCGCACGTGTTGAGTGAGGAGCCCGACGCCCTGTGCCGGCGCGTCACCTCGAGTCTGAAGCGGATCGTGGAGGACCGCCTCGCGCTGGCCCGCCGATCATTGGGCTCGGATGTCTGCGCGGAGGCGGAGCGCCTGCCCGGCATGGGGCCGCTCGAGCCGCAGGCGAGCTGTCTCGAATCCTGGAAGGCTCTGGTGCGACTCACGCTCACCAAGGAGGGTGACTGGCGCAAGGCGATCACCCGCAGGCAGGGGGTGGGATTCGAGAGTAGCGCCGGCAAGGAATCATTGAAGATCTGCATCGAGCGCCTGGGTACCGTGCCGGCGGCGCGCGAGACGCTGCTCGAGGTGGCCTCGCTTCCGAGCCCGGATCTCGGGACGGAGGATGCCGCGGCCCTTGCGGCTTTGTCGCGAGTGCTGCGCGCCGCGGCGGCGCAACTGCAGGCGCTGTTCTCACTCGATGGCCGCGTGGACCACACCTACATCGCGGGCGCTGCGCGGGCGGCGCTCGCAGAGTCGGGGTTGCCGACCGACCTTGCCCTCCGGACCGGCCTTTCCTTGCGGCACATCCTGGTCGATGAGTTTCAGGATACCTCCGTGTCGCAACTCGAGCTCCTCGAGGCGCTGACCGTGGGCTGGGAGGCGGGCGATGGCCGCACGCTCTTCGTCGTCGGCGATCCGATGCAGTCGATCTATCAGTTCCGCGAGGCGGAGGTCGGATGTTTCCTGCGCGCACGTGATCTCGGCATCGGCTCCGTGCGGCTGACGCCGCTGCAGTTGCTGCGCAATTTCCGCTCGGCGCCGGCGCTCATCGATTGGACGAACCACACCTTCGGGCGGCTCTTCCCCGAGGCGGACGACCTGCGCGCGAGCGCCGTGGCTTTCACGCCGAGTCTCGCGGGCAGGACCGAGGAGCCGGCGGATAACGCGCGACCGGTCGAGCTGCGTCTGCTCGGCGCAGACGACCGCGCGGCCGAGACCGAGGCGATCGTGGCCAGAGTCGCGGATCTCAAGGCGCACGATCCCAAGGCGAGCATTGCGATCCTGGTGGCTGCGCGTTCGCATGCGCAGGCCGTTGTCGCGGCGTTGGGCAGCTCTGGCATCGATGCCATCGGTGTCGATCTCGTGCCACTCGCGGAGGTGCCGGTCGTGCGCGATCTCGTCGCGCTCACCCGGGCGCTCTGCCATCTCGGCGACCGTACCGCGTGGCTCGCGGTCCTCAGGGCGCCGTGGTGCGGAGTGTCGCTGGCAACGCTGACGCGGTTCTCCGCTCGAGGCGACGCGCGGCTCATCTGCGAGGCGCTGCACGAGGCGGATCGGCTGGAGGAATGTCCCGCGGACGAGCGTGCGCGGCTCGAGCGGGTCACGCGCGTGCTCGAAGAAGGTCTCTCTCAGCGTGAGCAGTTACCGCTTGCGCACTGGTTGGAAGGCGTGTGGGTGGCCCTTGGTGCTGCCGACTCGTATCCGCTGGAGGAGCTGCGACACGCGCGCGCTTTCTTCGATGCCCTGAGTGAGCGCACGGCGGCGGGCGAGTGGAGTGGAATCGGCACGTTGGATTCCGTGTTGGCAAATCTCTATGCCCAGCCGCGGGCGCGCACGGCTGCGCCGGTGCAGGTCCTGACGATCCACGGCGCCAAAGGCCTCGAGTTCGATCACGTGTTGGTACCCTGTCTCGATCGTGAGCGCAATCGTGGACGCGAGCCGCTCTTGCGCTGGCTCGATCTGCCGCGCAGGGAGGAGGAGCGAAGTGACCTCATCATGGCACCGGCGCCGGTGATCGGCGATGAGGCGCCGGGAGAGGTCACGGCATTTCTCAGGCGCCTGACCGCCATTCGAGCCGCCAATGAGCAGGTGAGGCTGCTGTATGTCGCGGCCACGCGCGCCCGGCGGTCGCTCCACCTCTATGCGGCGCCGACGCCCCGGGCCGGCGGACTCGTAATTCCCCGACCGAGGACGCTTCTGGCCTCTCTCTGGCCCGTGCTCGAGGGCGTTTTTCAGGCCCCGCCCGCGCAGGCCGCATCCGCCATCCCGAGCGACGATCAGCTCGAGCTCTTCGCCGGCGCACAGCCCCGCGCTCCGCTGCGCAGGCTGATATCGGGTTGGGCTCCGCGGGAGCTCCCCCCCGCACCGCATCTCACGCATCTGCCGCTCGCGCAGCGCCCGCTCGAGACGTTGGAATTCAGTTGGGCGGGCGAAACGCGCCGTCACATCGGCACTGTCGTGCATGCAGCACTGCAGGAGTTCTCAGCCGCCGCGGAGTTGCCTTCGCGCGCGTGGGTCGAGTCGCGGGCCGGATTTTATCGCGAGCAACTGCGGCGCCACGGCGTAGCGGAGCGCGATCTCGCGCGAGCAGCGGCAGATGTCGTCGAAGCGTTGACCCGGACCGTCGAGGATGAAAGAGGGCGTTGGATTCTCTCCGGCGAGCACGGCGAGGCGGGCAGTGAGCTCGCGCTCACGGGGATGGCGGGCGGCAGGCTCACCAATGTCGTGATCGATCGCTCGTTCGTCGACCGCGGCGGCACGCGCTGGGTCATCGATTTCAAGACCAGCCCTCACGAAGGCGGTCGCCTCGATGACTTCATCGGCCGGGAGCTCGAGCGCTATCGGGGGCAACTCGAGAAGTACGCCGCGCTCGCCAGGGGCCTCGGACCGCAGCCGGTGCGCGCGGCGCTCTACTTCCCGTTGCTCGGCATCTTTCGCGAGCTTCAGTAGGTCCCTGACAGGGCGAAGGGGCGCCGTCCCTGCGCATCAGGCGAGCCGAGAAACTGGATGGCATTGAGGAGCGCGGGTGTGGCGCTCGCCCGCGGCGTCACATACCCCGACAGCTCATATCCGGGCTGAGGGGTCAGATGCAGCTGCCCCTGGACCGAGAGCGGACCGCCCAGGTCCTGCACGTCACCGGTGGGCTCAGCCGTTCCTCCCGGAAAGGTCACGGCAAAACTGCCGAGCGGGGTGACGTAACCGCTGCGGTCGACCAGGTCGCTCGCGTCGATACGGCCCTCGAGCCGGCTGACGACACCCTTGCTCGTGATTCTCGCGAGCGCGAGATCGAGGTGCAGCGTACCGGTCAAGGTGGGGGGTATACCGGGAAGCAGTGTTGGGTCGAGAGGCAGCAAGGCCGTCACGTCACGCGCCTCGATGGTGCCGCCGAGCCCGATCTGGACATCTGCCTGTGCCGACGTCGCCGGTGGATGCTCGACATCGACGTGCGCCGCGAGCTTGCCCATGAACAGGCGCGCGGGATGCAGCTGCCAGGTGAGATCTCCCAGTGCCACGCCGCGCACCTTGAGCCCGCTGCAATAGCCGCTCCAGAGGGAGCCTGCGACGCTCGCGCAGCTCAGTGTCGGACCGCCGGTCGGCAACAGCCAACTCGCAGGCAGGCGCGCGAGCACCATCACCGCGAAAGCGATGATCACCAGCACGATGATGGTGATGGTCCGCTTCATGCGAAGCGCCAGGCGACTACGGGCCCTTGAGGACGAGCGAAGCGTTGACCGTGCCCGGCTGGCCGGCGCTATCGATGGTGGCGCTCTCGATCTGGACGCCATTCTGTTGGCTGAGGCGCGCCAGCCAGCCGACCAGGGCATCGAAAGGCGCCTTCTCCAACTCGACGCTCAGGCTTCCCTGGCCGCTCGGCTGGCTGCCGGCGAGGGAGTTGCCGAGCCCGGACTCACGGGCCGACTGATCGACGATCACGATCAGCGACTCGCCCGCGTTGCCATGCACGGGTCCGGCGGCAGCGATCTCGGGCGCGGCGTTGCGCATCCAGACGAGATCCGCCTGCTTCTGCGCAACCTGATCGTGCAGGCGCGAGACGCTGTGATCGAGCGGCAGGATGACTGCGAATATGAGAAGGATCACGGCGATCGCGCCGCCGATGAGCAGCGTGCGCCGGTCGCGAGGCGAGAGCGAGCGCAGCGAGGAGGAGAGATCGAGCGACAGCGCCATCTCAGCTCCCCGGTCCCATGTGGATGCGGCCTTCGTACGCCGAGCCTGATGGGCTGCCCGCAACGAGGCGCGCCTGCCAGCCATGTTGCCCGAGCTCATGGCTCAGGCGATCGAGTGACTCGACACTCGGTGCGGAGGCTTTGAGCTCGAGCGTCCCTTCGCGGAAAGTCAGCGCTTCCAGCACAGCTTCCGGTGCGGCGCCATGCGCCTGCACCAGCGCCTGAAGCGCGAGCAGGAAGCTGCCGGAATTCTCGCTGGCACGCGCCGCGGCCAGGCGCTGCTCCATCTGCCGCCGCGCCTCGTAGGTATCGGGCTGGCCCGGCAACGCAGTATGGAAGACCTCGTCGATGGAGGCATCGAGCCGATGGTTGGCATGCTTCAGTACGGTGAGCTCTGCGGCCTTACCGGCGATGTGCAGACCGACCAGACCGGCGAGCAGGATGGCCGCGATCCGCCATGCGCTCCAGCCGACCGCATGTGGTGTGGCGGGGGTGTAGGGGCCCTGCAGGAGATTGGTCGGGCTTGCCGTCGGCAGCTGCTGCGCGAAGAGGGCGAGCGGTCCCCCCGTGAGCAACTGGATTTGGATGCCTTCGAAGCGCTCGCGTGCCGCCTCCACCTTGGAAGAATGGCGGTGCCACTCGGCGGCACCGGTGTAGAGGATGAGCCCCCGGCCGCCCGGAGCTCCCGGGTCCGCGCCGGAGAGGGCAATCTCCAGAGCCTCGCCCAGAGCGTCGGCGGGCAGCGTCATCACGGTGCCCGAGGGGGGCCGTACGACGATCGTGTCCTCCTCCAATAGCGCCACCGCCTGACCGGGGTTCTGTGGGAGGAGCTCGCTGTCGGCGTAGAGCGCCTCGGCCTCGAGGCCGCTCAATTTGAGGAGGCCCGTCCACTCGTCCATGAGCTTGCGTGCAACCACCGCGACCGGGACTCGCGCCGAGTCGCCCTCGCGGCGGCCGATGGCGAAATGCAGATCCTCGATGTCCTCGGCGAGCTGCTCCTCGAGCGCATAGGGCACGAGCTGTTGCAATTTGGCGCCAGCCTTGGCGGGGGGCAGCTCCGGCTGCGCCAACAGCACGTCCGAGCCGGGCACCAGGACGACCACGTGCCGCCCTGCAGCACGCGGTGCAGCGAGGGAAAGCGGACCCGCCTGCGGAGGGCCGGCAGCAGCCCCGCGGGCATCGGCCACGAGCCAGGTCGCTTGCTCTTGCGGCGTGCGCGGGAGCCTGAGGAGGAGCCAGTCAGCCATGGTGTCCCAATACTAGCAGCGGCTGGCTCAGTCCGGCGTGAAGCTGCGCATCATCGTGTGAACCCCGGTCGGGTCCCAGAAGAGCAGGGTGTACACAGTGAATTCCGTTGATCCCAGGGTCATGATGCTGGTGAGGCGGAAATAGGTCGAAGTCTGGGTGACGAGATCCGCGGGGTTCGACTGGAGGCCGCCGCCTGCCGTCGGCCCAGTGACGGGAGGAGCGCCCTGCACCTTCACCTGGCCCACGGGTGGGAAGCAGTCGCCGGCTGCCTGGCGGTCCTTGTAGAACCGATCCGGATCGGCGCTGAACTGTACGGTACCCGTGAGGGCATCGAGCACCCACGGGTCTGCCGTGCACTGGTTGATCTTCGCGCCCATCGGTAAGGCGCTGATGTGGGGCGCCAGCCGGTCGAACGTCGCGCGCGTCATTCCCGGCATCGCCAGGAGCTCACTCGTGCTCGTGATGGGCATGTTGGGCGTGCGGTAGGGCGGGTCCATTCCCATGTAGACACTATCCTCCGCTCCCTCCGATCTCGGAGTGGTGTCCTGGTCGATCCAGTCGGCGATGTCGTCGGCCAGTTGAGCGTTGAGGTTCAGGCTCTGCAGCAGCCGCTGGAAGACGAGGATCGCAGTCGGATTGTCCTGGCCATCGCTCCCGACGAGCTCGTTGACATTGAATCGGCCCTGCAGGTCTTCCAGTTGAGCCTCGAGCGTCACGCCAGGAGCCGCTTCCACCGGGCCGAACGGTTGCGCCCATGACTGGCTGGTGGAGATGTATTGCGGGTTTTGCTTGAACGCAATCTTCAGCCCTTCGGCGGCCAGCGCCTCGGCGCCTTCGGCAATGAGCATCGCCTGATCGAAGCCGAACGTCGCGGCGGCGCGCCGCGCAGTCATTGCATTGCTGTAGGCCATCGCGGCGGCGATGATGGTGCCCAGGGCGACGAGGAGGATTGCGACGAGGAGCGCCACTCCGCGCTGGCGTACGAGTGGTGCGGGGAAACGGGCATGCCGTGCTCGACGTCCGATGGCGCGGTGTCGGCTCGCAGTGAGTGACCGGGCGCGGCTCATTGGGCTACCTCGAAGATGCGCACGAGCTTTCCCCAGTCCTTGGTGTCCAGCGTGACCTCCACGGCCATGGGGCGCAGGCGGTAGTAGGAATCCGAAACGTTCCCGGCCGCGGCGGCACCGGCGCTCGGCCAGTTATCGACCCACGTATGAGTCGCCGGCTGGAGGTAGCGGAACGACACGCCCCGAAGGTGCTTCAGCAGATTGCGCTTGATGGGTGCGCTCGAGAGCGTGGCATCGAGCACGTTCCAGTGCTCGCGCACCAGCGTGCCGTTCTCGAAAACGTACGCGACCCGTTGCAGCTCCGGGCGCGGCACGCCAGTGGGATTGCTCCAGCCATTGCGCGTCAGCGTGACCAGCGGAGTCAACGTGTCGGATGTGTCGGATGTGTCGGATGTGTCGGACGTGTCGGACGTGTCCGATGCGTTGTCGGTCGGAGCAGGCGTATCCGACATATCGGAGCTGGGCTTGCCCACGAGGCAGGGCACCCAGCCCTCGCCCACCGGCTGGCGCACCGGCCGCGGTGCGAGCTGCACGAAGTCCTGCTCCATGACGCGCATGGTGGTTTCGAGCGCGAGGAGCTTCTCCTGGTGCTCGCGGATGGAGCCGCGGCTCTGCATCGCCTGGTTGATGGCGCCGTAGCCCATCGCAGCCATCAGGAGCGCAATGAACACCGCCACCACGAGCTCGATCAGGGTGAATCCCCTGACGTTCGCTTGGGCGAGAGCGGGGGCCCCAAACCTGCCGGTAGCGGGCCGGCGGTGCGGGCGGCCTGGAGCGCTCATCGTGCTCATTGCGTACTCGAGGCGCCCGGCGGCGGCATGCCGTTGGGTTGCGGCTGACCGCCGGGCGTCCCGGTGCCCGGCGGCGTCCATGCCGGCCCGGGGCTCTGCGGCGGCGCGAAGAGGTTCGCGCTCATGAAACCCGTCACACTGGCATACCAGCCGCGATTGTCACCCGCCGTGCTGTCCGCTGGCCGCACGTCGATCTCGATTTCCCGGACGTCGGTAATCTGGGCCATCCCGGGCAGCGGGCTGACTTTCTGCTGCCATTCCCAGCTTCGTCCGGCGTAGTCGGTTTTGTCATTGCTCGTGCCGGTGCCGGGCATGTTGCCCGAGAGCCTGACGGTCTCGAGGCGGTTGAGCGCCACCCATTCCGCGAAAGTCTTGTCCTGCAGGTAAACGGCCGTGTTGGCCGAGGAGGTCAGCGCCTCCAGTACGGCCGCCATGCCGATCGCCACGATGGCGAGCGCCACCAGCACCTCGATCAGGGTGAATCCTCGCTGAGGTGCCGGGCTCACGTGCCGCCCCCGACCATCGGCTTCTCGACGATGTTGCCATCCTGGTTCTCATCGAGTGTGATGCTGCGGCCGGCGCTCGCGCGCTCGACCGTGATCTTGAAGGAGGACAGATCGCCGCTCGAGAAGAGCATGACCTGGGGCGCGAAGGTCTTGGCCTCGGAATCGGAGTCCGAGTCGGAATCGGAGCCTGAATTCGAGTCGGAATCGGAGTCGGATTGTGAGCCCGTATGCGGCAGCAGTCTGGAATACGGCTTCTTGCTGGACGCTGAGTCGGACGTCGCGCCTGCGGGCAGATCGATGCTGTCTTTCAACACGATCGGCCGCGCATCCACCACCAGCTTGAAGTCGAGGCCGCTCGGCAATGTCCGCTGGCGCAGCGCATCGTCCTCGTTCACGGTGCGCCAGACTCCCTGGCGCCCGTCGTAGACGACGAACGCATAGCCGTGCTGGCCGAAGAAGATCCCGTACTGGCGCGTCTGCAGCTCCGCCTGCTCCCGGGTGTAGTTCATGAGAGAGACCAGCCGCTTGCTCTCGGTCTCGAGATCCGTGTCCTTGCCGGCGAAGTTGATCGAGAGCACCACCCCTGCCATCACGATCCCGATGATCAGGACGACGATCATCAACTCGAGCAGCGTGAAGCCGCCGAGCCGCGGCCTCGGCCTCACGGCTGCCCTCCAAGTGGCGGCTCGCGCCACGCCCGAATCAATCCGCGAGATTCCAATTGCCGATATCGGCGGCTGCACCGTCGCCGCCGGGCTGACCGTCGGAGCCCAGCGTGTAGAGGTCATACGGCTGGCCATGCGTGCCTGGATAGGCGTACTGGTAGGCACGGCCCCAGGGATCTTTGGAGAGCCGCTGGACGTACGGGCCGTGCCAATGCGTCACCGACGGGTCGTTCGGCTGCTTGATGAGCGAGTCGAGCCCGTCGTCCGTCGACGGATATTGTGAGTTGTCGAGACGGTACTCGGTGAGGGCGGTCTCGAGAGACTGGATGTCCTCCTTCGCCTTGGAGACGCGGGCCTCATCGACCTTGTTGATCACCGTCGGCACGATGACGGCCGCGAGCAGGCCGATGATGATCACCACGACCATGATCTCGATCAGGGTGAAGCCACGGGAGCTGCGGCGGGGTCCTTGCGCGCTCACGAGGGCGGACTTCAGGGTGTTTCGTGGATGGGTCATGATGGGTGGGGCTACCTGCGGCGGATGCGCTCGGGGCGCGACGCGGAATCATAACCGCGGAAGCGGGCTGCTGCGTCTGCGCCGTTCGACATTCCCGGTCGGGAGGCGGTTCCGGGAGGGACGGCTATAATTCCCAGAATTTTTGACTGCGCGAGGTAATGATGGCATTCGGCTTCGTGTTTCCGGGTCAGGGCTCGCAATCGGTCGGCATGCTGGCTGCGCTCGCGCCTGCTGAGGAGGCGCCGATCCGCGACACTTTCGCCGAGGCCTCCTCGGTCCTGGGCTACGATCTCTGGCACCTGATCGCGCAGGGACCGGCGGAGCGCCTGAACAGCACGGAGTGCACACAGCCCGCCATGCTCGCAGCCTCGATCGCCACCTGGCGGCTCTGGTGTAGCCGGGGCGGGCCTGAGCCGGAAGCGGTCTGCGGACACAGCCTCGGGGAGTTCTCGGCGGTCGTGGTGGCTGGAGCGCTCGACTTCGGCACCGCGGTCGACCTCGTTCGGTTCCGAGGCCGTGCCATGCAGGAGGCGGTGCCGGCAGGCAGCGGGGCGATGGCCGCCATCCTGGGACTCGAGGATGCCGAGGTAATCGAGGCTTGCCGCGAAGCAGCCCAGGCCGGCGGGGTGGTCGAGGCCGTCAACTTCAATTCGCCGGGCCAGGTGGTCATCGCCGGGGAGCGTGAGCCGGTCGAGCAGGCCATGGAAGCGGCCAAGCGCCGGGGCGCCAAGCGTGCCGTCGCCCTCCCGGTGAGCGTACCGGCGCATAGCAGCCTCATGGGCTCGGCGGCGCAGCGGCTGGGCGAGCGGCTCGCGACAGTCGATTTTCGGACGCCGCGCATCCGCTTCGTGAGCGCGGTCGATACGGCAGCTCATGCGGAGCCGGCGGACTTGCGGCAGCTGCTCGTGCGACAGCTCGCAAGCCCGGTTCGCTGGACCGACACGGTCCGCTCGTTGGCGGCGGGTGGCATCGGCACGCTCATCGAGTGCGGCCCGGGCAAGGTGCTGAGCGCTCTCAACCGCCGCATCGAGCGGGGGCTCACGTCCCTGGCGCTCGAGGATGCCGGCTCGCTGCAGGCGGCGCTCGCGGCCGTTCAAGCTTGATCGAGGTAGCACACAATGCTCGAGAATGACGTTGCCCTCATCACGGGCGCTTCCCGGGGGATCGGCCGGGAGATCGCGCTGGCACTCGCCAAAGCGGGCGCGAGGGTGATCGGGACCGCAACCACCGCCGAGGGCGCGGCGGCGCTCACGGCAGCCCTGGCGTCGCATGGATACAACGGCCGCGGCGCCACCCTCGACGTCTCGGACAGCGGCTCGATCGATGCCCTGATGGGGGAGCTCGATGCAGCCGGGGAGATGCCGACCATCCTCGTCAACAACGCGGCGGTCACTCGCGACATGCTGCTTCTGCGGATGAAGCCGGAGGACTGGGATCGGGTGATCACGACCAATCTGACTTCCGTGTTCCGGCTGTCGAAGGCATGCCTGCGCCGGATGATGAAAGAGCGGCGCGGCCGGATCGTCAGCCTGACCTCCGTCGTCGCCCTGACGGGAAATCCGGGTCAGGCGAACTACGCTGCGGCCAAAGCAGGAATTCTCGGCTTCACGAAGTCTCTTGCGCGGGAGGTGGCCTCGCGCGGCATCACCGTCAACGCGGTCGCGCCCGGGTTCATCGACACCGACATGACCCGCTCCTTGACCGACGAGCAGCGGGCGGGACTTCTCACACAGATCCCCGCTGGCCGTCTCGGTGAGGCTGCGGACGTGGCGGCAGCGGTGCTCTTCCTCGCCTCTCCGCAGGCTAGCTACATCACGGGCGAGACCCTGCACGTCAACGGCGGCATGTACATGCCGTGAGGGCACCCCGGTGGGCGGGCGCCGCCGGCGGCCGGGACGCCGGGGTCTGCCGTGACTCCCGTTGGATCGGCGCCACAGCGGAGGCTGCCGCGAGGCGGTTTCCAGCTTCGCCTGCGGCCGACCCCTGGGGTCGTTTCCTCAGCAAAAACAATCACTCAGCTCGATCGCACGGCGAGTGGCAGCCCCGGGGGTGTTCCCCTACAATACCGCGCCCGCGCCGCCGGCCCCGGCCTGGCGGCATGGGTACGTATTTCCGATACTCAATTTCGAAACATAAGGACCATCCGCTAATGAGCACAGTTGAGCAGCAGGTCAAAGCCATCGTGGCCGAGCAGCTTGGCGTCAAGCAGGAGCAGGTGACCAATGACGCTTCGTTCGTGGACGATCTTGGAGCCGACTCGCTCGACACGGTCGAGCTCGTGATGGCTCTCGAGGAGGAGTTTGAGATCGAGATCCCCGATGAGGACGCCGAGAAGATCACCACGGTCCACCAGGCCATCGAGTACATCAACGAGCGCCGCAACAAAGCCTAGTTGTCGCGTTGGCGCGAGCGGATCGCCCGGAGCGGCTTGCAACACCGGGCGCCGCGCGCCTGGCGGCGCCGCAGGCGCGAGGCCCACGATGGGCCGGGCCGCTGCGCCGCAGGAATTCCCAGGAAACATCTCAAGAGACGGGTAGCGTGTGAGCAAGCGTCGTGTGGTCGTGACGGGCTTGGGATTGATCTCGCCCGTGGGCAGCGCGGTGGAGACCGCCTGGAAAGCCATTCTCGCCGGCGAGAGCGGCATTGGACCGATCACCCGGTTCGACGTGTCCAACTTCCCCGTGCGTTTCGGCGGGCAGGTGAAGGACTTCGACTCCAGCCGCTACTTCAACACCAAGGAGCTGCGGCGCATGGACGAATTCATGCACTATGGCGTCGCCGCGGGCATCCAGGCCGTCGAGGACTCGGGGCTGGACTTCTCGAAAGTGGATGCGACGCGCTGCGGCGCCGTCTGCGGCGCCGGCATCGGTGGCCTCGGCACGATCGAGAGCGAGTATGACGCCTACGTAAAGACCGGCAACCCGCGCAAGATCTCTCCGTTCTTCGTGCCGGCGACGATCGTCAACATGATCGCCGGGCACCTGTCCATCAAGTACGGCCTCAAGGGGCCGAATCTCGGCGTGGTCACCGCCTGCACCACCTCGACGCACGCGATCGGAATCGCGATGCGCACCATTCAATACGGCGATGCAGACATGCTGATCGCCGGCGGCGGCGAGATGGCAACGACAGTCTGCGGACTTGCGAGCTTCGCGCAGGCCAAGGCGCTGTCGACCCGCAACGAGTCACCGGCCGAGGCCAGCCGGCCGTGGGATCTCGAGCGCGACGGCTTCGTGTTGAGCGATGGCGGCGGCGCCGTCATCCTCGAGGAGCTGGAGCACGCGCGCCGGCGCGGTGCGCGCATCTACGCGGAGCTCGTGGGCTTTGGCATGAGCGGTGATGCCTACCACATCACGCTGCCGCCGGAGGATGGCGAAGGCGCTCGCCTCGCGATGTCGAATGCGCTGAAAGACGCCTCGCTCAATGCTTCCGACGTGCAGTACGTCAATGCGCATGCAACCTCGACTCCTGCCGGCGACAAGGCGGAGACGCTGGCCATGAAGCGTGCCTTCGGCGATCACGCGCGGCGGCTCGCGGTGAGCTCGACCAAGTCCATGACCGGTCATCTGCTCGGCGCCGCAGGAGTGGTGGAGGCCATCTTCTCCATTCTGGCAATCCGCGATCAGGTCGCGCCGCCGACCATCAACTATCGCACGCCCGATCCGGACTGTGATCTCGACTTCGTGCCGAACACTGCGCGACAGATGAAGATCGATATCGCCCTGTCGAACTCCTTCGGCTTCGGCGGCACCAACGGCTCGGTCATCTTCAAACGATTCTGAGTTTATTGGCCCTAGTTAATTGGCCCAAAGTCGGCTTCGCCGCTTTGGGCGGCCAGCCGAGTCACGGGTTTCATCTCGCGGCCCAGGGAACGGCCCTGGGCCGCTCTATCGTTTGCTTTCGCACGGGAGGCACAACTTGATCCTCCGCGAGCTGGACGTCCCGCCGGCCGTACTGCGCCAACTCGCGGCGAGCCGCCCCGCGCGCTATCCCGTACTCTTTGACAGTGCCGCTGAGGGTCCCCTCGGCCGCAGGAGCGTCCTCGTAGCGCAGCCGACCGGAGCCCTCTGGCTCGACGCGCAGGGACACCTGCACGCTCAGGGGGCGGTACCGGCGCAGGTGGTTGGCCCCGGAGGCGGATTTCTGGCGGCTCTCGCGCGCTGGATCGCGAGCGAGCGTGCGAGCGCTGAGCCGGATCTGCCCTTCACGGGCGGCTGGGCGGTCTTTCTCGGCTATGAGATCGCCGCCGAAGTCGAGCCGCGGCTCGTGTTACCCCGCCCGTCCGCTGCACACGCCTGGCAGGCTTTTGCCCTGCGCGTTCCCTGTGCACTCGTGCAGGACGCTCTATCGGGACTGCAGGTGATCGCAGAGGAGGGCGCCGCTACGGCGCTCGATGCAATCGAGAGCGATGTCCGCGAGCTCATGGGGTCCGGCTCCGATTCCGATGCGACGCCTGAACCGCTTGCCGTGGCGAGCATCCTGGAAGAAGACCCGGCGGCTTACCTCGAGCGGGTGCGCCGAGGGAAGGACTACATCCGCGCCGGTGATATCTATCAAACCAATCTTTCGCGGCCCTGGCAGGTCACGCTACGCACTGATGTGGATATCGGACGGCTCTATGAATGCCTGCGCACCGTCAATCCCGCGCCTTTCGCGGCGCTGGCACAGTGGCGTGGCACGGCTCTGCTCAGCTCCTCGCCGGAGCGCCTTGTGCGCGTGGCGGGCCGGCGCATCGAGACTCGTCCCATTGCCGGGACGCGGCCCCGCAGCCGTCAGCCTGGGGCAGACGCGCGCGAGATGGCAGCCCTCGTGGCGCATCCGAAGGAGCGCGCCGAGCACATCATGTTGATCGACCTCGAGCGCAACGATCTCGGGCGAGTGTGCGAGCCCGGCTCGGTGCGCGTCGAAGAGTTGATGTGCATCGAATCCTATGCACACGTACACCATATCGTCTCCAGCGTCACCGGGACGCTGCGCACGGATGTAACACCGCTCGATGCCCTGCGCGCCGTCTTTCCGGGCGGTACGATCACCGGCTGCCCGAAGTATCGCTGCATGGAGATCATCGCGGAGCTCGAGGGCGAGGCGCGCGGCGCCTACACGGGCTCCCTCGGGCTTCTCGGGCGCGACGGCAGCATGGATTTCAACATCCTCATCCGCACGATGACCCTCGCAGGTCATCAGATCGGGTTTCGGGCGGGCGCCGGAATCGTCGCGGACTCGGATCCCGAGCGCGAGCTCGAGGAGACCCGCGCCAAGGCGCGCGGCCTCCTCGCAGCCTTCGGCGAGGTGCCGCGGGCGGGAGCCGCCGCGTGACCCCGTTCTCTGGAATGGATGGGGCCACGGAGTTGCCCGGCGGTGTGTCAGCTCTGATCAACGGCGTGGCCGGGGGCGAGTTGTCGTCGCTCGATCGGGGCCTTCATTTCGGCGACGGTGTCTTCGAGACGATCGCCTGTCTGCGCGGACGCGCGCGCTTCCTCGCCCTGCATCTCGAGCGCCTGGCGCACGGCTGTCGCACGCTCGGATTTTCACCGCCGCCGGCCGAGCTGCTGCGGCACGAAGTCTTGCGGCTGGCGGCCGTGCCGGAGCGCTCGATCGTCAAGCTGATCGTGACCCGGGGCCCTGCCACCGTGCGCGGTTATGCAGTGAGCGGCCGCGAGCAGGCAACACGTCTGGCGATTCGCTATCCTTGGCCCGCGGAAGACCCCGTCTTGCAGCAGCAGGGGGCGAGCGTGCGCCTCGCGGCGATGCGCCTCGGCGAAAACCCTACGCTCGCCGGCCTCAAGCACTGCAATCGCCTGGAGCAGATCCTCGCGCGCGGCGAGCCTGGAGCCGCCGAGGCTGCCGAGTCCCTCATGTTGAGCAGTTGCGGAAAGCTGGTATCCGGCACCATGACCAACGTGTTCCTCGTCGATGGCCCGGCGCACTCACCACGGCTGCGCACCCCTGCCATCGACACCTGCGGAGTTGCAGGTGTCATGCGGCGCGTGGTGCTGCGCGAAGCCGAGCGGGCCGGCCTCACGGCAACGGAATGCACCTTGTGGCCGGCCGACCTCGCGGCGGCAGGTGAGATGTTCCTCACCAACGCCCGCGTGGGCATCTGGCCGGTGGGGCGCCTCGGGCAGAGGACGCTGATGCCGGGACCGGTGACGCAGCGTCTGCAGAGAATGCTTCAGCCCCTGCTCGATGAGCCGGCTGATGGCTGACACGAGGCACCGCGGCAGGCCCATCCTCGTGCTCCTCGCGCTGATCGCTCTCGGGGCCGCGGGGGCTTACGTGCTGTTGGGTGAGAATTTCCATTCTCCCGGTCCGGCGGCGAAGCCCATCGAGCTCAAGGTTGCACCCGGCGAGAGCACCCGCGCCGTACTCGCCCGCCTCGCCGGCCTCGGCGCACTCGATCACCCACGCGAGGTCGAGCTCTACCTGCGTCTGCAGCGACGCATTCCGCGTATCGAGATCGGCACCTACGAGGTGGCTCCGCATGCAAGTCCGGCCGACATCATCCGCATGTTCGAGCAGGGTAGGGTGGTGTTGGAGCAGATCACCATCGTCGAGGGAGCGAGATTTGCCGACTTCCGGCACGAGCTCGATGCGCAGTCGGACATCGCTCACACGCTGCGCGGCAGGAGCGAAAGTGAAGTGATGAGCGCGCTCGGCCATCCGGGCGAGAGCCCCGAGGGGCGCTTCTTCCCCGATACGTATCGTTTCACGCCCGGCACGAGCGATGAGACGATCCTCTCGATGGCGTACGAGCGGATGGCTGCAGTGCTCGGCAGGATCTGGGAGCAAAGAAGCACCGATCTGCCCTTCGACAGTCCCTATCAGGCGCTGATCCTCGCCTCGGTCATCGAGAAGGAGACTGGTGTCACCGATGAGCGCACGCGCATCGCGGGCGTATTCGTCAACCGCCTGCGCCGCGGCATGCGCCTGCAATCGGATCCAACGGTGATCTACGGTCTCGGCGAGCAGTATGATGGCAAGATCCATTCGCGCGATCTCACCACCGATACGCCCTACAACTCCTACACCCGCTCGGGCTTGCCGCCCACACCCATCTCGCTTCCGGGCTTGGAGTCGCTGCTTGCTGCCGTGCACCCCGATCACACCGACGATCTTTACTTCGTGGCGACGGGACAGGGCGGTCATCATTTCTCGAAGACGCTCGTGGAGCACGATGCGGAGCTGCGCGCCTACCTCGAGCGGCTGCGCGAGCAGCAACAGGCTGCGGTGCGCCGCCAGCCGGCGGGAAGTCGATGACCAAAGGGCTATTCATCACTCTGGAGGGAATCGAGGGGGCGGGCAAGTCCACCATCGCGCAGCGCGTCTGCGAATGGCTCGCCGGGCGCTCGATCCACGCCACCCTCACCCGCGAGCCGGGTGGCACACCGCTCGCCGAGCGCGTGCGGCAGATCGTGCTCGAGCGGGGAGACGAGCCGCTGTCGCCCGTTACCGAGACCCTCCTCATGTTCGCCGCGCGAGGCATTCACATCGCGAGCCTGATCCGTCCGGCGCTGGCGCGCGGCGAATGGATCGTGTGTGACCGCTTCACCGATGCCACGCGCGCCTACCAGGGCGGTGGCCGTGGGATCGATCCGACATGGATCGAATCGCTGGCGACCCAGGTACACGGTGACCTGCAGCCGGACTGCACGCTGCTGCTCGACTTGCCGGTGCCCATGGGGCTCGAGCGCGCCAGGAGCCGCAAGGCGGCCGTCACCGACCGATTCGAGGCCGAGGCACAGGCCTTCTTCGAGCGGGTGCGCGCAGCGTATCTGGAGTTGGCGCGGCGGGAGCCGCGGCGCATTCATCTCATCGATGCATCCCGCCCGCTCGAGGCCGTGGAGAGTCAGGTGATCGCCGTGCTCGAGCGCCTGTCGCTCGGGGAGCGTCGGTGAGCATCCCCGGATGGCTCACCGCCGAGATCGCGAGCCTGCGAGGCGCTTACGATGCCCGCAGGCTCCCGCACGCCATCCTGATTCATGAAGCGCCAGGCTCCGGAGGGGACTGGCTCGCCGGCTGGGCCGCGCGCCTCGTCCTCTGCTCGAACCCGGGCGATGCGCCCTGCGGACGCTGTACCTCCTGCCAGCGCGCCGCGCAGGGTCAGCATCCGGACCTCGCTCTGGTCCAGCCGCTCGAGTCCTCCACCCAGATCCGGATCGAGCAGGTGCGTGAGCTCTCCGCGGAGCTCGCCCTCACATCCCACCAGGGCGGCTACAAAGTCGGCATCCTGTCGCCCGCGGATACCCTCAACCGCTTTGCGGCCAATGCGCTCCTGAAGACGCTCGAGGAGCCGCCCCAGGGTACGCTGCTGCTGCTGGTCGCCACCCAGCCCTCGCGCCTGCCGGCCACCATTCTCAGCCGCTGCCAGAAGGTTCGCATCCGGGCCCCGGCGCCCGCCGAGGCGATCGCCTGGCTCGAGGCCACCCGCGGACCGGGCGACTGGGGCAGGGTGCTGGCGGTCCTCGGAGCCGCACCCATGCTGGCAGCGACCGCCGATCCGGCGGCGGTGGTCGAGGTCGCTTCCGAGGTTCGCCGTGGGCTCGAGGAGGCTGCGGCCGGTGGGGGCGACCCTGTGGCCATGGCCGAACGCTGGGCCCGCTCGGAGCTGCCCCTGCGCTTGAGCTGCGTTGAGAATTGGCTCACGGAACGGATCCGTGGCCGCCTGGGCGGCGGCGGCGACTTTACAAAAGTGCGGCCTGGCGCCCATCCGCGCGGCCCGGCGGAAAGCTTAGACTTACGGCAGCTTTTCGGGCTCCTGGACACCGTTCGGGAGCTCAAGTCATCGTTCGACGTGCCGATCAACCGGGGACTGGCGCTCGAGAGCCTGCTGCGCAGTCTCTCGGCGCGCTCCGCCTGATCCGGGCCGAGGTATATAGATTTTGCGAGCAGGTGGGAACAAGCCGGGCCTCTTGACGCTCACCATCAAGGACAAGAGTGCGCTGTACCTGGCATACATGCCGTTCGTGAAGAACGGCGGCCTCTTCATCCCAACCAACAGCAACTACCGGCTCGGCGATGAAGTATTCATGCTGCTCAATCTCATGGGCGAGGACGAGAAGCTGCCGGTGGCCGGCCGGGTGATCTGGGTGACTCCGAAGGGCGCGCAGGGCAAGCGCACGGCCGGCATCGGGGTCCAGTTCAGCGAGCAGGACCACGGCCAGACGCAGAAGAAGATCGAGACCTATCTCGCCGGCGCGCTCGCGGGCGACAAAGCCACGCATACGATGTGATTGGCCCGGGGAGGGGCCCGGGTCGCTTAGGCTGATCTACGCAGCGCAATGCCGCTGTGTGTCAGGCCACCCGTCAGCACATAGGCATCGAAACCGCGCTCCACCAGGATGTAGGCAGCGGCGGAGCTGCGCCGGCCGGTATCGCAATAGACGACGTAGGGTATCTTGCGATCGAGGGTCGTGAGCTTCAGGCGGATGAAGTAGAGCGGGATGTTGAGTGAGCCTTCGATGGCGAGATTCTGATGCTCGCTCGGCAGGCGCACATCGAGCCAGCGGCCGCCGCGCGCGACGATCTCCCGCGCCCGCTCGTAGCTCACCCATTGCAGCAGCGGCTCGTTCATCAGCTCGCGGAAATCCTGCTTGTTGAGGCGCATCAGCACCCCGTCGGCGAGCATCGTGACGGTGGCGTTGCGCTTGGCCTCCGCGATCAGCGCCTCTTCACCGAAGGTGTCACCGACGCCGAGCTCGGCGAGCTTGATACCCTCTTTGTTGAGCGGTGTCTCGCGGGTTACGACACATTTCCCGCTCACGATGACATAGAAGAAATCGCCCTCATCGCCCTGCTTGATGACGACATCGCCCGCCCGATATGGCACACGCTGCAGGCGCATGAAGATCGCCTGGATGTTGGCGGGTGGAATGCGGTGGAACGCCTTGGTCGAAAGGAGCGTCGTCATCCAGTCATCGCTGCCCGCGCCCTCGAGCGACTGCAGCTCGGCGACTTCATAGGTCCCGGTCTGATCCCAGGTGACGATGACGTCGAGCAGCTCGCTGTCGATCGAGAGGTAGCTGACCTCATCGACCGCGCGTGCGGTCACTTGCCGCGGAAGCTGCGGGGAGAGCGGCGTTCGCGCCTCGGGAGTGCCGCCGCGGATGATGGCAACGGTGCGCTCGGCTTCCTTCACCTCCACCATACCGGCTACGACCCATACGGTGCGCTTGTCGGTATCGCCTTCCTTGAAGAGCACACGCCCGGCGGGCAGGGTGCGCACGACGACTTTCTTGGCGAGCGCCGCGAGGTTGTCGCGCTTCAGGCCGTCGAGCGGCGCGAAGGTCTTGAGCAACTGAACGCTTGCTTCGCGTTCTTCGGGCATCTCAGTGGCCTGTTGACGTTAACGTTCCGAAGGCCGCCGGTCGCGCGCGGCTCGTGCATGAAATTATGTCGGATGGTAGCACAGGGTCTCCGGGCCACCGGGGAGCCGTTCACGGTTTTGGCGGTGCCTGCGCGCCCGCCCGCTCGCCGCCGCCCGCGGTGACCAGCGCCCAGCCGGAGTCGGGCTGAAAGCGGGCGCCATAGCGGCCGGCGAGCTCCTCCAGACGCTCGACCACAGAGGCGACGCCGCGGCTGCGCGCATAGGCGAGAGGACCGCCGCGGAAGGGCGCGAATCCGGTGCCGAAAACGACCGCAGCATCGATGAGGTCGGCGTCCTCGGCGATCCGCTCGCGCAGGCATGCGGCGCACTCGTTGACGAGCACGAGGATCAGCCGGTCGATGAGATCGCGCGGCGGCGGCTCCGTTGCGGCCGCGGGCTTGACCGCTTTGCCGTCCTTCCACAGATAAAAGCCGGCGCCGCTCTTGCGACCGAGCTTGCCGAGCCCGACGAGCTCGCGCAGGCGCGTGAGGTTCGGGGCGGGACGCCCGAGATCCGCCGCGATGATCTCCCCGACGTGCGCGGCAACATCGAGGCCGACGACATCGGCCAGCTCGATCGGCCCCATCGGCATGCCGAAAGCCACCGCCGTCTCATCGATGACGGTGAGGGACACACCCTGTTGGGCGGCGTACATGGCCTCGTGCAGGTAGGGCATCAACACGCGGTTGACGATGAAGCCGGGAGCGCTGCGGCAGGGGACGGGCAGCTTGTCCAACTTGCGGGTGAAGGCGATGGCCGTCTGTGCGACGGCAGGATCGGTTGCTTCCGTGTGAATGATCTCGACGAGCGGCATCTGCGGCACGGGGTTGAAGAAGTGCAGGCCCGCCAGCCGCTCGGGCCTCGCCAGGCGCTCGGCCAGAGATTCGAGCACGATGCTCGAGGTGTTGGTCGCGAGGATGGCGCCCGGCTTCATCCGCGGCTCGAGAGCGGCGTAGATCTCGCGCTTCGCATCGAGGCTCTCGAAAATGGCCTCGATGACCACATCCGCCTGCGGGACGCCATCTCCGGCGACATCGGCGCTCAGGCGGGCGACCGCCGCTGCGACCTTTGCCGGATCCCGCAGCCGCTTCTCGAAGAGCTCGCGTGCGCGCCGCAGCGCCGGCTCGATGAATTTCAGCTCACGATCCTGCAGTGTCACCGTGAAGCCGCGCAGTGCCGACCAGGCGGCGATGTCACCGCCCATCACTCCCGCGCCGACCACGTGCACATGCTCCAGGGGCGCGGCGGCTTTGCCGCCGAGAGACTTGAGCCGATCCTGAAGCAGGAAGACGCGGATCAGGTTGCGCGCGGTCTCGGTCGTGAAGAGGTGTGCGATGGAGCGCGCCTCGGCCTCGAAAGCGACGGCGCCATGGGCGCCGTAGCGCGCCCAGAGATCGATCATGGCGTAGGGCGCGGGGTAGTGCTCGCGCCGGGCTTTCTGCGCGACCTGTCCGATGAGCGTGCGCTGCACGAAGGAGCGCACCAGCGGCCAGCCGAGTGCCCGCTCGGCGAGACCTGGCCGATGGGGTGGGGGGGGATTCATGATGAGCGCGCGCGCCGTCGAGCGCAGCTCGGCTTCCGGCACCAGCTTGTCCACCAGGCCGAGGCGCAATGCCTTGTCCGCGCGTACGGGTTTGCCCGTCAGCATCATCTCCATTGCGGCGCGCACGCCGATCAGGCGGACGCTGCGAACCGTACCGCCGAATCCCGGGTGGATGCCGAGCTGCACTTCCGGCAGGCCGAGCGACAGGCGCCCATCGTCCGCCGCGATGCGGTAGCGACAGGCGAGAGCGAGCTCGAGCCCGCCCCCAAGGGCAAAGCCGTGTAGCGCAGCGACGGTGGGGCAGGGGAGCGCCTCCAGGCGATCGAACACCTGTTGGCCCGCGTGGATGAGCCGATAGGCGTCCTCGGCGCTGGTGAGACCGGTGAACGCCTTGATGTCGGCGCCGGCGATGAAGCCGCTCTTTTTGGCCGAGATCACCACGACACCGCGGGGCGGTGGCAATGCGATCCGATCGAGGAGGGCGTCGAGCTCGCGCAGGACGTGGCTCGAGAGTACGTTGGCGGATGTGCCCGGCTTGTCGGCGATGAGCCAGACGATGCCGTCGCCGTCGCGCTCCATTCGCCACGCGGCGCCTGCCTCGATGTTGCTCATGAATCAGGCCACGGCGGAGCGCTGCGCCGAGCTATCGGCGCGCACGTGAAAATCGCACACGAGCGGGCGGTGATCCGAATGGCGGATATCGGGGACGCGGAAGTCGGTGACTTCGATCCCCTCGCTCACGAGGATGAAGTCGAGCTCGATGCGCGGCACCCGCGCGGGAAAGGACGGCAGGCCGGCGGAGTTGGCGCTGCGCAGCCCGGCCGCGCGCATGAAGAGGTAAATCTCGTGTGTGCCCCAGAACGTGTTGAAGTCGCCCGCGACGATGACGGGCTTCTTGGACTTGACGATCAGATCGTGGAGCGATCGCAGCTGGTACTGGCGATGACGGAACTTGAGCGACAGATGCACCAGGAAGACACAGACGTTCTCGAGCTCGAGCTCGATGATGAGGCGCTTGATGCCGGTGTCGAAATAATGGAAGCGCTCGCCGTGCACGTGTGGCGCAGAGAGAAAGGCGTTGCCCTGCTTGCGCACGATGGGCATCAGGTGATTGAGCGAGGAGACGCCGTACTTGCACTGGAAAGTCGAGTAGTGTCCGAGCTCGGCGGCGATCGCCTCTGCCTGGTTGACCATGCCCGTGCGGATCGAGCCCGTGTCGACCTCGATGAGACCGACGACATCCGCATTCTCGGCGTGCAGGAAGTCGGTGATGCCGGCGAGCACCTTGCGGTTGCTGCGAAGGTAGCCGGCACCCGGCACCGGCAAGTGAAAGGCCGGGCCCGTGCCTGTGGCGTAGCGGATGTTGTAGACGACCAGACGCAACGTAAAGCGATCCTGCGTCGGCGGCGAGCCGGGAGAAGCATTGTATTGCATATCGGGGAGGCCCGCCGGGCCGGGGGGTGTCGCCGCCGGGAGTCGGCCCACGGCCGGGCGGGCAGGCTTCGCGTCGGGCGGCTCTTGTGCGAAACTTGGCCCTATGTCCCAGGCCAATCCTATCCGCCTATTCGTGACGCATGCCTGGGAGCCTGGGGACGACTACCTGCGCGTTTTCGAATATCTCGAGAGCTCGCGGAACTTCTTCTACCGGAATTTCAGCGC
>Ga0157369_10001595_pt1 | contig 27781 bp, 19 predicted proteins | sample C25metaG_FD_113461 | JGI IMG/M metagenome (GOLD analysis project Ga0157369, IMG submission 113461) | Corn rhizosphere microbial communities from Kellogg Biological Station, Michigan, USA - C2-5 metaG | ecosystem: Host-associated > Plants > Roots > Rhizosphere > Soil | place: USA: Michigan... | reverse complement strand
GGAGTCTCGAGCGAGATGGGCTCCTGCGCGATCTTGAGGACCTTGCGGACCTTCGCGACGGGGATGTCCATGCGACGAGCGATCTCTTCGGAAGAGGCTTCGCGACCGAGCTCCTGCACAAGCTGGCGGCTGGTGCGGATGAGCTTGTTGATGGTCTCGATCATGTGCACCGGGATGCGGATGGTGCGGGCCTGGTCCGCGATGGCGCGGGTGATGGCCTGACGAATCCACCAGGTGGCGTAGGTCGAGAACTTGTAGCCGCGGCGGTACTCGAACTTGTCGACCGCCTTCATGAGGCCGATGTTGCCCTCCTGAATGAGATCGAGGAACTGCAGGCCGCGGTTGGTGTACTTCTTGGCGATGGAGACGACGAGACGAAGGTTGGCTTCGATGAGCTCGCGCTTCGCCTTTTCGGCGTCCATGTCGCCCTGGATCATCTCGCGCTGGGTCTTCTTCAGCTGCTCGATGGAGATGCCGGACTCCGTCTCGAGGCGCTCAAGATCCGTGCGGCAGTTGCGCTGCTGACGGCGGTACTCCTTCTTGAGCTCTTCGGAGCGGGAGGCTTCGTGCTTGGCCTCGAGCGAGCGGATCTGGCGCTCGAGGGTGCGCATGGAATCGACGGTCTTGTTGACCTTGTCGAGCAGGCGCTTCTTCTCGGCGTTGGTGTACTTCAGCTCGCGGACGACGCGGGTGACGTAGACGGTCTCGCGGCCCACGTGCCAGCGGGACTTGCGCTTGTCCTTTTCCTTGGCCTTGGCGTCCTTGCCATGGGGCTCGGCGATGCGGGCCTGCCACTCGGCAGCCTTCTTCTGATGCTTGATGAGGGCGTCGATGCGAGCGACGGTGGACTTCACGCGCGCCTGGAGAATCTCTTCGGTGAGCTCTTCCTCATCGAAGGTCACGACCTCCTTGATGTTGCGCACACCGCGCTTGAGGTCCTCGCCGAGCGCGACGATCTCGCGGATGACGATGGGCGAGCGGGAGATGGCCTTCATGACGCGCATCTGGCCGCGCTCAATGCGCTTGGCGATTTCAACTTCGCCTTCGCGGGTCAGCAGGGGGACGGTTCCCATCTCGCGGAGGTACATGCGGACGGGGTCGTTGGTCTTTTCGAGCGTACCTGGCGAGAGGTCGAGTTCGACGTCGTCGGACTCCTCGCCGGCCTCGTGCTCTTCGTCGCGCTCGGCGGCGCCACGGCGGCCGTCCCCGGAGAGCACATCGATGCCCTGAGTGTTAATGGTGGTCAGCAGATCATCGAGGTCATCGGGTGAGGTGATGTCACCGGGCAGGAGGTCGTTAACTTCCCCGAAGGTGAGATAGCCCTTCTCTTTGCCGGTGTCGATGATGCGGTCTACGTCTTCTTCGTACTTATCGAGCTCTTCAGCCACGGTCTGGCGCTCCTCGGATGGGCCCACGCTGGTTGGGGTGGGCAAAAATCTGCTGGGCCGGCCTGCGCAGGGACCTGAAAGTGTGCGAAGGACTCCCTTGATGTAATGGGGTCGCTGGGACTCGGGTGCGGTCAAGGCCGCGGGCGCGGGCGGAAGTCATTGGAAGTACGTCCCACTGCTTCGGCAACTCGGAGGCGCAGGTCTCCAGCAGAGCCAGTTTACACCAAGTTAGACGAGTATTGAACCCTGGAGGATGCAGTCTGGTACAAATTCGGGGGTGAAACGACTGAATTTGCTGCATCTGGGGTGCCAAGCACGCGGCCTGCCAAGACAGGTAACGCAACCGAAGTTGTAGGGTGTGGACCCTGTCTAGGCACAGGCTTTTGTCCCGTTATGGAACATATTAAGAGGGCTTATCGAAGAGTTTCGAACGAGCCCTATGCAAACGACCGTAAATTTCACCGTCCTCAAAGTCCTCCTCGCCAGCTGCGCGATTGGGTTGATGTGCGGATGCTCAGGAAGCTTTGCACCCAGCCCGATTCAACCCAACAAGACCCCGATTGGAAATATCCAAGGTTCGGTCCATGGCGGCCAGGCCCCGATCAGCGGAGCCCATATCTATCTGCTGGCGACCGGTACGGGCGGATATGGAATGGATGCGACGTCGCTGATCAGTTCGACGGCGCCGAATGCGTTTGAGGACGGCAACGGGCACTACTACGTGGTGACGGATGCCAACGGGAACTTCGCGCTGGGAGGCGACTACACCTGCACGGAGGGTCAGCAGGTGTACATGGCCGCCTATGGCGGCAATCCTGGTCTGAGCGGCTCGGTGTTTAACACGGCCATCCTGCAGATGGCAGGGCTGGGACAGTGTCCTGCGGCGGGCAACCTTGCGGCGCAGGTGCCGTACCTGGTGATCAACGAGGTCACGACAGTGGCCTTCGCGTATGCCATGGGCGGATTTGGTTCGAACGCGTGGAGCGTCTCGAGCAACGCGGCGAACTCCGCGGGCTCGGCGACGGCTATCGCAAACGCGATGGCGAACGCGAACAACATTGTGAATATTCAGTGGGGCCAATCACCGGCAGTGACGAACGGCAACACGAACAGCGTCAACCCGCAGGCGACGATCTACGCGCTGGCGAACATTCTGGCGACGTGCGTGAATACGGCGAGCTCGTCGTCTTCCGCATGCGTGAACTTGTTCAATGCCGCGAAGAGCCTTACGGGCGTGCCTGCGGCGGATGAGTCGGTTGCGATCTTCAACATCGTCCACAACCCCGCGAACACGAGCGCGAACCCGAGCCACGTGAACGCGATCTGGAATCTCTATACGGGGAACGCCATCTTTACGCCGACGCTGAGCTCGGCTCCGACGGACTGGACGATGCCGGTGATCTACAAGAGCCTGGTCAGCGTGCCGGGGGTCAATGGCAACAACCAGATCATCAGCGGCCCGTACAACATTGCGTTCGACGCGAGTGGGAATGCGTGGATTGGCGACCGGGTGAAGGGTGTGGTGAAGGTGGGACCACAGGGAGCGTCGACGACCTACAATCCCGGCTTCGGCATGGTGAAGGGAGTGGCGGTGTCGCCGGCAGACGGAACGATCTGGGTTTCGGACTATGGAAGCAGCGTTGTGGATGTGCTGAACAGCTCAGGAACGGTCGTCACGACAGTCAGCACGAACATCACGCCGAGAAACCATGGACCGATTTTGACGGCATTCGCAGTCGATCCGAGCACGGGATTCATGGCATACGAGGCGAATGAGGATATTCCGAGCGTCGTCATGTTCGAAGCCAACCCCGCAACACCGTACGTGTACACCAAGCTCGCAAACGTCAAGGGATCCACCGGCTTTCCGAATGTGAATACACCGGGTTGGATCGCGGTGGATCAGACGGGCACGGCATGGATTCCGAGTACGGATACGTCAGAGGTCGGCAACATTGGAGTGAATTGGAAAAACGGGGTGGACAAGGAGAACCCTGATCAGTCGCCGGGGCCGCAGTCATACACGACAGCGAGTGACGGAAATAGCAATATCTGGCTGACGACGGATACGGGTACCCCAACTCTGGAAAAGATCACGTCCGGCTCAACGACCGTTACGGCGACGTATACCGGCGGCGGCATGAATGCGCCGTTCAAGCTGGTAGTAGACGGCGGCAACACCGTCTGGATTGCGAATGACGGCGCGAACACGGTCAGCGGGTTTGTCCCTTCCAGTACGACATGGCTGGCCACGAATGGGTTCAGCACCGGCGCGCTGAGCGGTACGGGCTGCGTTGTGATCGGCGTCGACGGATCAGGAAATGTATGGACCGGCAACGCTGATGGATCTGTCACACAACTTCTCGGATTAGCTACTCCAACGGCGACTCCGTTTTATGGCGGCGACACAATCACCACGGGCACTGGAAACAACCAGGTCACAGTGACACAGAACGGCAATCTCGGATCGAAACCATAGCGATGTGGTTCGACGAGTCCTGAAAGGAATAACGACCTCTGGAAAGCGGATCGACAGAAGACCGACGGTGGGCAGCGAAGCCGGATGGCGCGGTGACGCGAGCGCTGGTTCCTTCTGCGACGGCGTGACCGATGGAACAGTTGAAACGGCACGACCGAAAACCTGGGCGTTGAGCCCCACTACCCCCTCCATAGCCGAGTAGTTCAAATCGCTAAAGAAAGCACCCCGTGAGTGGGTAGTGAAGGCACGCCTATGTCTCTTCGATCGTCTGCGCTAATACTGTCAGTGTCTCTAACGGGAGCAACGCTGCTCTCCGGATGCGCGGGGAGCTTCAGCTCTCCAATGAATCCCGTCGCGAACGAACAGACCCCAATCGGCGAAATCAGCGGAGCAGTGCATGGCGGTCAGGCACCGGTGACCGGTGCCAAGATCTATCTGTTTGCCGCGAGCACTGCCGGATATGGGAGAGCGTCGACTTCGCTGATTACGAGTGGAAAGACAGGGGTGAGTTGCAACACCAGCGGAGCGCAGAACGGCGATTGCTACGTTCTGACGGATGCCAACGGAAATTTTGCGCTTGGGGGCGATTACACCTGCACGCCAGGGACGCAGGTTTATATGGTGGCGCAGGGTGGCAATCCCGGACTCACCGGCACGGTCAACAACACGGCGATCATTCAGATGGCGGGGCTGGGACAGTGTCCGGCAGCCGGCAATATGGCGGCACAGGTGCCGTTTCTGATCATCAATGAGGCCACAACCGTTGCATTCGCGTATGCGATGAGCGGATTCGGGAGCGATGCGTTCCATGTTTCAGCGGACGCAACCGGCGCGACGGCGCTTGCGAATGCGATGGCGAATTCCAAAAACATCGTGAACATCCAATGGGGCCAGGCAGCGCCGGTAGCGAACGGGAACCCGAACAGCATTGCACCGTCGGCGAAGTTGTATGCGTTGGCGAATATTGTGGCGGCGTGCGTGAATACGTCGAGCGCAAGTTCGTCACCTTGCACGAACTTTTTCAATTTGGTCGGGACATCGGCGAGCGGCGCCACGCCGACGGATGAGTCCACTGCGCTATTCAGCATGGCGCACAACCAAGCGTTGAATGTCGCGGCGATATGGAACCTGACGCCGGCCAACCCGGTGTTTACGCCGAGTCTCACATCGCAGCCGATGGATTGGACGATGCCGGTGATCTACAACGGCCTTGTCAGCCAGCCGGGCACAATCGTCAACAACCAGATTGTGAGCGGACCGTTCAATATTGCGTTCGATGCGAACGGAAACGCGTGGATCGGCGATCGTGTGAAGGGCGTGGTGGAGGTTGGACCGACGGGAGCCGCGACCACGATCAACAATGGCTTTGGGATGGTGAAGGGAGTTGCCGTCTCGCCTGTCGACGGAACGATCTGGGTTTCGGACTACAGCAACAATGTTGTCGACGTGATGGACACCACGGGCACGGTCCTTAGCACGCTAACTACGGATTTGAGCGGGCCAATCCTGACGGCCTTCGCAGGGAACACGGCCGGACAGTCGTTCGGCTTTGAGGCTAACGAAACCACGACAGGCGTTGTGGCGTTCGATAGCGCAACCTACACGATGCAGGACTTTGAAAACTCCAGTAACTTCCCGGATGTTAAGGGCCCAGGCTGGATCTCTGTAGACAACAACGGAGTCGTTTGGATTCCAAGTACGAGCACTAATTACATGGGAATCGTGACTACCTCGGAGAAGGGCCAGAGCGGCAAGTTCACCTTCAGGAGCAGTGAGACAAGTGGGCCGCTGAGTTCTTACAGCATGGGCGCTGATGCGAGCGGCAACCTCTGGTTTACGAGCAATACCGGCGCCGGGGATCTGGAGGAAATTCTCTCCGGAACCTCCACTGTGACCGACATCGGAAATGGCGGCGGCGTGAACGGGGCCTACAAGATTGCAGTCGACGGCAACAACACGGTCTGGATTGCCAACGCCAACGCAAACACAGTGAGCGCCTACAACGGAACCTGGTTGGCAACGAATGGATTCAGCACGAGCGCGGCGAGTGGCACTGGCTGCGTGGTGGCCGCACCCGATCCCTCGGGAAACCTGTGGACCGCGAACTCTGATGGATCAGTGACGCAGTTGCTGGGTCTCGCCACACCCACTGCAGCCCCAATTTATGGCGCAATCGCTTCGAACAGTAAGACGTTTGCCGGAAACGTGGGGACGATGCCATAGAGCTGTACCGTCGACGTATCAAGAATTCACAAAAGAATAGGACTGCGCAGGCAGAGTCATATATCGCGCTTATGAAAACTCGTTTTTCTGCACTTTTTCTCTTCACATTGCTCACTGGGTCCGTGCTGTTGTCCGGGTGTTCTGACAGCTTTGCGCCGATGGCGTTGAAGGACGACGCTGAGGCAGCGTAGACGCCAATTGGCGAAATCAACGGATCTGTCCATGGCGGACAGGCACCGGTTACCGGGCGCAGATTTATCTGTTTGCAGCGGGAACGACGGGTTACGCCAGCGTCTCAATCTCGTTAATCAAGACAACGAGTCCCCTGCCGAGCGGCGTCTCTGTCGATGCGAATGGGCGTGGGTATGTGACGACGGACGGGAATGGAAATTTTGCGGTGGGCGGCGACTATACCTGCACACCGGGGCAGCAGGTGTACATGGTCGCCGTGGGCGGGAACCCCGGTCAATCCGTGGGCGCGATCACCACGACGGCGACGGTTACTTCCGGCAGCTCCACGATCCGCGTAGCGAGTGCAACGGGCATCACCACGGGAATGTCAGTATCCGGCAGCGGAGTAGGCGGAACTGTGACGGGAGTGAGTGGAAAGAACATCACTCTCAGTCAGTCGGCCACCGCTTCAGGTACCAACGTGTCCGTCACGTTCTGGGTTCCGGTGAACAACACCGCGATCGTGCAGATGATCGGGCTGGGCCAATGCCCGGCTGCGGGCAACCTGGCAGCGCAGGTGCCGTATCTCGTGATCAACGAGGTGACAACGGTGGCGTTTGCGTATGCGATGGGCGGCTTCGGGACGGACGCTTATCACATCGGGAGTTCGGGAACCGCACTGGCAAAGACGGCGATCGCCAACGCGATGGCGAACTCGTACAACATCGTGGGCATTGCCTGGGGTAGCGCCTTGCCGGCGGCCAATGGCAATTCAAACAGCATGGCGCCGCAGGCCAAGATCAACACGCTGGCCGACATCATCGCGACTTGTGTGAATACGTCCAGTGCAACGTCGACACAGTGCACCAACATCTTCACCAATGCGAAGAATTCTTCGAATGTGACACCGACGGACGAATTGACGGCGCTGTTTAATATCGTTCAGAATCCGGATGCCAATGTAGCTGCTATCTGGGCGCGATTTCCAGCGACGCCAGTGTTTTCGCCAACATTGTCCACACAACCGACCGACTGGACGCTGCCTGTCGTGTACAAGAACGTGGTGAGCTCGCGGCCGGGCAACATTGCGTTCGACTCGTTTGGCAACGCATGGATCAGTGACCGCAGCAGCAATGCCGTGGTGAGGGTGAGCCCGCAAGGCACTGTGACGAAGTTCACGAACCTCAATAATGGCAGTTCAAACGGAAGTATCTATGAGGTAGCTGTAGACTCCGGCAACAACGTGTGGGCGCTGGACTATACGTACAGCCAGATTTACCGGCTGGATCCAACGGGTGCGTGGGAGAGCACGATTACGGGAAACCAGCTCTCAGCACCGATTTCTATCTCGTTCGACAGCGCTGGGGATGCCGTTGTGTTGAACTCTTCAAACACCCAGGTAAGTCGATTCAGCTCGTCAGGAGTTGCGCAGACGCCAGCTGCCTATAACCAGAGCACGAACGGCCAAGGGTCGCTTGGAACACCGATTACGATTGCCTCCGACTCGGCGGGGAACGTGTTCATTCCTGCGAACGGCGGCTGCGCCTGTGTCGGCGTGCTGGGCAACACAAATATTGCTGCGATCACCTACACCGACTGGTCAGGTACGTTGGGCAATGCGACTGCCTCAGCCATCGATGGATCAAACCACGTGTGGCAGGCGCAGACGAACAATACGATTGTTCAAGCGCCGACGTACGCCAGCAATTCGTACCAGTATTACGACAACACATTCTTCGGATTTCAACTCTTTGTGGGTTACTACTTCGACGCAACGAACTTTTTCTTTGGTTACCCGCTTGGAACCATTACCCCAACAACGCTTTCGAACGGGGGGTTGAGTGCACCTGATTCGGTGTCCTTCGATGGAAATGGATATGTCTGGGCAGCGAACGCCGGCTCATCGACCGTCAGTGGCTTCAACGGAACGACTGCGCTGTCGACCACAGGCTTCCAGACAGGTAGCAATGGCGTGACGTACGGAGCTGCGCCAGATCTTTCCGGCAATGTGTGGACGGTGAACAGCGACGGAACCGTGACGCAGATTCTCGGTCTTGCGGCACCCACGGCAACGCCCGTATATCCGGGGCAGATTGCGGTGAAACCGTAACGGCTTGTACAAGGCAGCAAGAGGCCGCAAATGCGCGGCCTCTCTGCTTTTTGCTAAAGCGGGCGTGCCATGATCAGGTCGCAACAGCATTGCCTGCCAACCTGGAAGGAGCGCGTTCCAGCGTCGGCGAAGTTATTGCGGCGATAGAAGCCGATGGCACGTTGGTTGTCCGCGTTGGTGCCGAGCAGGAGGCGGCGGCAGCCCATGGATTGTGCTTCTGCGATCGCTGCGTTCATGAGGGCTTGACCAGCGCTGAGGCCGGCGAGCGGGCGACCTGTTGAGTCGAGCACGGGCGCTGTGCGGCGTGAGCGGAAACGTGAGAGCAGGTAGATGCGCTTGAGTTCAACGTCGCCGGGCTGGACATCGAAGCTGGGGAGCTCGGGCTCGACGAGCATCGCGTAGCCGACGGGAGCGCCACTGGCGACGGTTTCGGCCAGCGTGATGCGGGTGTGTGGCTGGGCGAGTGCGGCGCGGTAAGCTTCGGCGGTGTGGTTCTTTTCGCAGTGCGCAATGATGTCGGCGCCGGGGAGCATCCACGTAAAGGCTTCGAGAAAGGTGGCGGCGCCGACAAGGGCGAGTGCGGGCGCATCGTCAACGGTTGCGCGGCGTAGCCGGACGGGTTCAATCGTGGGTTCTTCAGTGGGGACGATCCACTTGGTTTCCGTGACATCACAGGACATAGGGGTTTCCGTGATTCGATGGTAATCCGTTCGCGAGCGTGAAGTAGGCTTTGTTCGTGACGCGCGCGGCGAGGTCGGGAAAAAGACTCAGCAGGCAGCATCAGGACGCGATCTATGCGCGGCTCGGCGAGGAACTGGTTGGAGATGCGCACGTGCCTGCGCAGTTGCGTCGGATGGCAGAGCACCCGCGGGTGACGGTGCGGCGCGGGGGCGCTCCGGAGGGCGGGCGGTGCGTTGTGTACTGGATGCAGCGCGCGCAGCGAGGGTGGGATAATCATGCGCTTGATGTGGCCGTGAATGCGGCAAACGCGTTGGGGTTGCCGTGCGTTACGTACTTTGCGGCCGTGAAGAACTTTCCGCACGCGAATCTTCGTCACTATTCGTTTATGAACCAGGGGCTGCCGGATGTGGAGGTGGATTGCGCGGAGCGCGGCGTGGGGTTTGTGATGCGGCGTGCGCCTGATGAGAGTCCCGAGCGGTTTTTTGCGGATGTGAAAGCGGCGATGGTGGTGAGCGATGAGAACCCTCTGCGTGAACCGGAGCGGTGGCGTGTGCGGTTGGCTGAGCGGCTGCGGGTTCCCTTCTGGACAGTGGATGCCGATGTGATTGTGCCGTCGAAGCTGCTGGAGAAGGCGCAGTTCAGTGCAAGGGTAATTCGCCCGCGGCTGATGCGGAGGCTTCCAGAGTTTCTGCGACCGTACGAGAATCCCCACGCGGAGACTGCGTGGAAGAGGCTACGAGGCTTGCATTCAGAGGATGTGCGCGCCGATGTTACGCGCGGGTGGAGGGACTTCGACCGATCCGTGAAGCCTGTCGAGGCGTGGGGCGGTGGGCGCAAGGCCGCGGTGAAGCGGCTGGAGTTTTTCGTGTCGAAGCTGTTGGAAGGCTATGAGCGCGAGCGTAGCCGGCCGGAGATAGACGGCACGAGCAAGTTGTCGCCGTATCTGCACTTTGGGCATATCAGCCCCTTGACGATTGCACTGGCGGTGAAGGCTGCTGAAAAGAAGCATGCGGGGATCAAGAGTGCGGCAGACTCGTTTCTCGATGAATTGATTGTGTGGCGGGAGTTGAGTGTGAACTTCGTCAGGTATCAGGCGGAATATGACTCGATGGCGAGTGCGGACAACTGGGCGCGGTTGACGTTCGCCAAGCATGATCGCGATGAGCGGGAAGTGCTTTACGCACTGAAGCAGATGGAGGAAGCGCGCACGCATGACGAGCTTTGGAATGCGGCGCAGCTGCAGATGGTTCATTACGGGTGGATGCACAACTCCATGCGGATGTATTGGACGAAGAAGATACTGGAGTGGTCGCGCGATACCGCTACTGCGATGAAGCGAGCGATTTATCTCAACGATCGTTACTTTTTGGATGGGCGTGATCCGAATGGATACTCGGGCGTTGCGTGGGCGATTCTGGGGAAGTTTGATCGCGCGTGGGGTGAGCGTCCGGTCTTTGGCAAGCGGCGGTATATGAGCGCGGCGAGTACGGCGCGGAAGTTCGATGCGGCTCGTTATATCGAGCAAATGCGTTTGTTGGCACGCTGAGATTTGTCGGCTGAGGGTAAGCTGTTTGGCATGACGATTCGGGTGTCACTGCTGCTGGTTGTTGTTTGCGCCGTTGTTGGATTTCCTGCCGGCGCGCAGAAGAAGGATAAGAATCAGCCACCGCCCGATTTCAAGGTCGGTGTGACGGCGCGGGTGTTTCATCCGAAGGCGCCGCGGAACTGGCGCGGTGCCCAACACCAGGAGTTGCGGGTAACTGTGTGGTATCCGGCGGCGGAGAAGGCGGTGGAGACGCAGCAGGTGATTGGGGCGCCGGACGCTCCGTTGTTCCTCGCGGGCAAAGCCGCCGAGCATGCGGTGATGGCTCCGGCACTGGATAAATGGCCGCTGATTGTTTTGTCGCACGGCACGGGCGGCTCGGCGATGCAGATGGCGTGGCTGGGCACGGCGCTGGCGCGCGCGGGGTATATCGCGGCGGCGGTGAATCATCCGGGAAACAATGCTCTGGAACCGTATACGGCGGATGGCTTCGTGCTGTGGTGGGAGCGGGCGACGGACCTGAGCGAGGTGATCGACGGCATGCTGGCCGATGAGGAGTTTGGGTCGAAGATCGATAGAGGGCGCATTGGAGCGGCAGGATTTTCGATCGGTGGATACACCGTGCTTGCGCTGGGCGGAGCGCGCACGGACATTAGCGTCATCACGGACCTATGCAGGAAGCAACCGGATGCGCCGGTGTGTCACCTGCCGGAGATGAAGGAGATGGGTACGCCGGAGCAGATGCTGGCCGCGGTGCGCAAGACGAGCGGCGTGTCACTGGCGCGGTCGAATGAGAGCTATGCGGATTCGCGCGTGCATGCGATCTTTGCGATCGCCCCAGCGGTGGGAATGACCCTCACGCCTGACAGTCTGCATGCGATGAAAGTACCGGTTCAGATCGTGGTGGGATCGGCCGACCCGATCGCGGCCCCGAAGGACAACGCGGACCTGATTCGTGCGCATGATCACAGAGCGAAGGAGATGGTTCTGCCGAATGTCGTGCACTACACGTTTCTCGACACCTGTACGGCGCAGGGCAAGAAAGATCTCGGGGTCTTTTGCGAGGACCCGGCCGGCGTGGACCGCGAGGCCGTGCATGCGCAGGTGGATGAGATGGCGGTGAACTTCTTCGACCATGAACTTAGGGCGAAGTAGGCTTCACGGTTGGAAGGTGATAGAGGTCCGCGGCATTGTCGTGCAGAACCATGTGGGCGATCTGCGAGGCGCGAGCAGGAGTGATCTCGCCGTCGCGTTCCATGCCGGTGAGTGCGATGCCGAGCGCCTGGCGTGCGTTGCGCGCGGCGATCCAGGTGGACTCCTCCCAGCCGAGGTAAGGCGAGTAGGGGTAGCCGTCGGTGGCAAAGAGGACTTTGTCGGGGAATAGCTCCAGCCACTCGCGCAGCCAGGTGGCGAGTGTGGGCGCGGGGATTACGAGTGCCTGCTGCGAGATGTCGAGATAGACGTTTGGCTTCTGGAGCAGTGCGCCGGTTTGGTGCACGAAGGGCCAACCGCTGTGCAACATCACGAAGTTGGTGTGGCGCATTGTAGCGTCGTTGAAGATCGGTTCCATGTTCATGGGATTGCCGCCGGCAATGGAGAAATAGCTGCCTGCGCCGGCCATGGAGTGGAAGTGAACGGCCATGCCGAGACGGCCGCATTCGAGGGCAATCGTGCGGAAAAGGTAGTCCTGGAGAGGCTTGTAGGTTGCCAAATCCGGAGATGTATTGACACCAATATATTTTGAGTAGATGGCTGAGGCTGCGGCGTGCGTGGGGTTGGTGATGTCCAGAGAGCGTAGATACGCAAGCTCAAACTTTGCGGCAATTGCGCCGTACTGGTGTTGCCGGCGAAGAGTTGGGAGCACAATCTGATTGATGTAGGCGTCGAGAGTGGGCGGTAGCTTTGTTAGCCCCGCGTCGTGCAGGTAACGCGCGCGAAGCTTGTCTTCCAGTGCGAAGAACTGTGTGCGATCGGGTGTCGCAGCCGCCATCGAGGCGTTGTTCAGCGGAAAGAGTAGAGCGTCCTCGTAGGGAACCCAGAGAAAGCGAGGTGGTTGGACGCCGGTGCCCATCGCGACACGGTTCGCGACCATGGTGGAGATGCCGGATTTTTCGAGGATGTAAGTGGAGTAGTGCTCGCCTTCGCGAGCTTTCACGCCGGCGCGTGCGGCGTTGAGCAACTTCTGGGTCTCGGGTGTGAGTGGTGGTTTGAGGTCGATGTCAAAGAGCGCGAGCCAGGCATCATGAAGTGGAGGCCAGTCGGGACGGAGTGCGATGGGATCGGTTTGGGGAGCCATGCTGTCGACGGGGAGCGCGTCGAACTCGCGATCGGTCGCGTCGGCAGGCGGCGAGAGCATGGGGTGGGCGTGGTTGTCGATCGCAAGAATGCTGTCGATCTCCCGGGCGAGAGCGGGGTCTATTGCGGGCTGTTGAGCAAGAGAGGCCGCGGCAATGACGACGGTGAGCACCGGCAAAAGACAGCGAAGTCTCATGGGCAACAGCGTACGCGAGGCGGAGCTAATCGACGCGGCAGATAAGGCATTTGAGGTAGCGGGTCTCGGGAAGCGTGAGGACCTCGGGATGGTCAGGCGCGGCGGCGCGGCTTTCGAGGAGTTGAACGCGGCGGCCTGCATCGGCTGCGGCTGCAGCGACGATCTCGGTGAAGTCGGCAAGCGAGACGTGGTGCGAGCAGGAGCAGGTGACGAGGGTTCCGCCGGGGGTAAGCAGGCGGATCGCACGAAGATTGAGCTCTTTGTAGCCGCGGAGGGCGCCTTCGGCGGCGCGCTTGGATTTCGCGAAGGCGGGTGGGTCAAGCACGATGGCGTCGAATGGGCCTGGCTCGAGCGGTAGGGTTTCGATAGAGGCCGCATCGCGCGTGGCGTCGTCGAGAGCGCGAAGGAGTGTGAAAGCGTCGGCTTCGATCCAGTTCACGGTAGCGTGAATGCTGGGATTGAGCGTGAGGTTGCGATCGGCGGCCTCGAGCGCGGAGCGCGACTGATCGATGCCGGTGACCTGCGAGCATACGCGTGCGAGGTGGAGGGCGAAGCCGCCCTGGTAGGTACAGACGTCGAGTGCTATGTGGGTGCGGCCGGAGGAGACCACGTGGCGTGCGGCAGCCTCGTAGTTGAGGCGCTGGTCGAGGAAGGCTCCGGTCTTCTGGCCAGCGGAGGCATCGTAGTGAAAGCGAAGGCCGTTGAGGGTGAACGTTGTGGTTGAGGGTGCGGAGTCGGGTGATGGCGCGTTGGTGAAGAGTGGGCCGGGAGCGGGTGCGGGAAGCTGCTCGAGCTCGCGGATGCGCGGATCGGGGCGTTCCCAGAGCGTGGGAGGTTCGTTGTTTTGAGCGAGTTGTGAGCGAAGGGCTTCAACGATGATCTTGCGAACGTCGTCCTGTGCTGTGCCTTGTGTCAGGAGTTGCAAGAGGATGAGGTCGTTGTAGCGATCGGCAATGATGCCGGGCAGATCATCGGCCTCGGCGAAGATGAGGCGGTGAGCGTTGTCTTTTTCTGAGATGGGTGCGAGTTCGCGGCGGAGTGCGAGTGCGGATTCGATGCGGTCTTTCAGATCAATGAGGTACTGTTCGCGGGTGAGTGCGGGTGTGCGGGAGATGAGTCGGGCAGCGATCTGGGAGGTGGTGGAGTAGAGCGCGGTGCCGAGTGGGATCCTGCGGCTGTCGACAATTGTGACCAAGGCGCCGGGCGCGAGTGTCTCATCGGGTTGCTCGATGTCGGAGCGATAGACCCAGAGATGGCCGGCGCGCAGGCGATCTGCGGCACGGCGCGTGATGCGGAGAGTCGAAGTCATCAGCTTCAGGATAGGAGATTTGAGCGCGGCGGGTGACTAGCTACCGAATGGTTTAGCGGTAGCGTAGGTGATTGATGGCGGAACGTGGAAGTCGGATTCTGCGTCGGGATGGGATGGATCGAATGGCTTCCAGTCCTCGACGACCTGTTGGGCGATGGGGAGCTTGTCGTCGATGAGGCCCTGGATGATGAGCTTGGCGAGTTCGTAGGCGCCGAAGGGCGAATGATGCGTGGCGTCCTTCTGGGCGTAGTCGGCGGTGTGCTCGAAGAGGTGCTCCGAGCCGGTTTCGCCGAAGGCTTCATAGAGGATCTTTGACTGGGCGTTGAGGTCGATCAGCGCGGAGCCCGTTTCCGCGGCGGCTTCGCGTGCCATCTGCGGATACTCTTCGAGGCTGTTGATGACGTGGCCGTCCTGGAAGGTGTGACGGTTCATCGGTGTAACGATGACGGGAGTCGCGCCTTTGGCCTTGATGCCGTTGGCCCAGGCGATGAGGCCAGCCTTGTACTTCTGAGCGGCGTCGGGGTCTTTGGCCTTCTCCTTCATATCGTTGTGGCCGAACTGGACGATGAAGACGTCGCCGGGCTTGATGAGCGAGAGGATCTTTTCGAAGCGGCCGCGGGCGTTGCTGGCAGAAACTGACTCTCCAGACTCGGCGTGATTGGCGACGGCGATTGTTGGCTTGAAGAAACGTGGCAGCATCTGGCCCCAGGAGGCCCAGGGCTCGCCCATCTGGTCGCACACGGTGGAGTCGCCGAGGAGATAGATGGTAGGTACATCGACGCGGTCGACGGTGAGAGTGCGCACGCTGGGATGGGTGCCGTCGAACTCAAGCGTGATGCGACTGTCCCAGTCGCGGGCCTCCTGCTCGCTTTCGCGCGGGGCTTTGAGACGGACTACGCCGCCGCCGGGAAGAGCGGGTGTGCGGACGTTGACGATAAAAGATTTGGTGACACTTCCCCCTGGGGGCACTGTGGTGGGTTCGACCATGAGGCGGCGGAGTTCCGCCTTGACGGTGGTGTCCGATGGTTCATCGGAGCCGAGCGTGAGGGTGAGCCTGTAGTTGCCTTCGGGAGCGTCGAAGCTGAAGAAGAATGGTTTGCCACCGATGCTCGAAGCTTCGAGGGAAGGAGGTTCGCCTTCGAAGCCGAATCCCCAGCCCGGCGAGTAGGGAGCGGGAGTCGTGACGGCGGTGACCGCGTTGGAGCCTTTGGCGGTTTGGCCGAAGAGGAAGACGCGGTGGTAAGGCTCAGTTGCTGAAGGAATTGCCTGGGCGGTGGCGATGGTAGCCAACAGAAGTGGCGTGGCAAGCAGGATTGTCCGTAGCTTAGGTATCAAAGGTCTCCTCATCCGATTGTTTTAACGTCTGGGCAGTGCCGGCTAATCGAGACGCGGGACGTCCTTGTTCAGGATTTTGGCGAGCGCGGCGATGACGAGGTTGTGATCGTCGCGCTGCGGGAGGCCGGACATCACGACGCTGCCGACCGCGCCGGTGCCTTCGAGCAGGATGGGAAAGCCGCCACCGTGGGCGGCGTAGTCAGCGGCTTTGAGGCAGTGACGGGATTGCAGCGTTTCGCCATTGGCTTCGAGGATGCGACCGATCGCGTAGGAGCTGCGGCCGAAGCGGTGGACAACATTGCGCTTCCGACGAATCCAGTCGACTTGGCCGGGGTTGGACGTGGGCGTGGCGCAGGCGAAGAGCAGGTGGTTGGCGAGTTCGATCTCGACTGTGCCGCCGGCACTGCAGTCCATCAGCAAAGTGCGTAGGATGCAGCCGAGTTCCCATGCGGTCTCAGCGTTGAACGTCGTGAAGCGAAGCAGATGTTCCTGCAGTTCAAGAATGGCGAGATCCTCTGCGATAGACATATGGATTGGGACGTCGGACTCACTGTTCGGGATGCAAGAAACGTTCGAAGAAGGCAGCCGCGCGCTCGTAGCTGGCAAGCCAGTCGCGGTGCAGGATGAAGTCGTGAACTTCGTCAGGGAAGATGAGCTCGTCGATGTCAACGCCGCGGGCGCGGAGGGCATCGGCGAGGCGAGGTGTCTGCTGATAGGCGACGTCTGGGTCGTCGTCGCCGTGGATGAGGAGGACAGGAGACTTCCATTGTTCGACGGCAGCCATGGGAGAGCTGCTGTGCGCGAGGTCGGCGATGCGCTCTTGCTCGGCGAGGGAGCCGCGCAGCCAGTCGGCGGTGGCGTTATCTTCGCGCGCCCACTCGTGCACGCCGTGGAAATCGACACCGGCCGCGAAGAGATCGCTGTTGCGTGCGAGAGCTAGTGCGGTGAGGTAACCACCGTAGCTTCCGCCCCAGATGCCGATGCGTGACTTGTCGACGTAGGAGGAGTTGCGCAGATAGTTCACGGCGCCGAGCACGTCATTGTACTCAGACGCACCGGCGGCGCCCGCGTTTTCACAGTCGCGGAAAAGCATGCCGTAGCCGATGCCGCAGCGGTAGTTGACGCTGAGGACGATGAATCCGTGCGAGGCGAGATATTCGTTCATCGCATAGGCGTTGGAGTAGTAGTCCATGCCGGGGTATCCGAGCAGCATCTGGCGTTTCGGTCCACCGTGGAAGAAGAGGATTGCTGCGTGCGGCTGGTGAGGATTGAAGTGCGGCGGAAAGAAGAGCTGGCCATGCAGCGTGAAGAGCTTGTCTTGCGAAGGAAAGAGGACCTGCTGTGGCGCTGAGAGTTGAGCGGCTGGATAGGTTGTGGGGAGCGCGCCGACATGCAGCGGCTGCATCTCCCCTCGTGAGGTGATGAAGGCGGCGTGCATGGGCTCGCGGGCGTTGGAGATGAGTGCGACGAGCGCGTGGCTCTGCGTGGAGACTTGTGGATGTGTTTCGATACCGACGCCGCGAGTGACCTGATTGGGCATGGGTGTGGCGTCGAGTTCCAAGGTCCAAATGTGGCGGCGATCGGAGTCGAGAGGATCGCGGAGGGCCTGGTTCGACGCGTAAACGAGGGTTGTACCGTCCGCGCTGATCGCGGGGTCTTCGACCTCGAACGCGCCTTCGGTGAGGAGCTGCGGCGCGCGGTCCGTGTGCGCTGGATCGAGCTCATACAGGTGCACCCAGCGGTCCGCTTCGCTGGCAAAGATGATGTTTCCATGCGCGGTCCAGAAGAGCCGCGGTGAGCCGGTGGACATGCGCGGCAAGACCGATCCGGGGACGTTGGGCGCGGCGGTGAATGCGGAGCGGGACTGACCGCTGGCGAGGTTGAGGACCTGGATTGACCACGGATTCGCGGAGGTGCGGTTGGTGGCGAACTCTGGCGCGGTGGTGAAGGGGGAACGCAGCCATGCGAGTTCCTTCCCGTCGCGCGAAAAGGCCGGTGCCGAGTCGTTGCGAGTAGAGGCAGCCGGGAAGGTGAGCACATGCGTTCGCAGATCGAAGAGCGCGAGGAAGCTGTGCTCACGCTGTCCTGTGCCGCGTGTGCTGATGAAGGCGAGGAGGTTGCCGTCCGGCGAGAGGGTCAGCGATGAGGCGTGGCCATGGTCGAAGACGAGTGGCGCGGGTTGCGCGGCTTTGGGTGAAATTGTGAAGGACCAGATGGAGTGATCTCGGATGAAGAAAAGTGTGTGGCCGTCTCGCGAAAAGAGTGGAGCACCGCCCTGCACCGTCGGCGCGATGGGAACGGGGCCGGCGACCGGGGCCAGCCAGATTTCGGGCTGCAGATGGAGCTGCAGGTGCGCGGGATTGGAAGGCATTCCATCAGGGCCGTTCTCGGTGGTGCGCGTGAAGGCTATGACGGTTGCGTCCGGGGACCACGCGAGGTTATAGAGGTCGAGGCCGTCGTCCCGATCGAAGATAGTGAGCTGATGTGCGGGCGTGTGCGGTGAGCCAAGCCAGAGGTTGTGATGGCCTTCCGCATTTTCGACCCATGCGAAGCGGTCGCCGACGGGGGCAGCAGTGAGCTCCGATGCGTAGGGCGCGCTGAGGACCTGCTGAAGAGTAAACGGCTGTTGTGCATTGAGAACAAGGGCGGTCCCGAAGAACAGCACAATTCCCCAGGTTGTGCAGTTGCGGACATGCATGCCCGGATGGTAGCAGGAGGAATGTACGGCTTTGCGACAAAAGACGCGCCGGTGAGCGCGGGAGTCAAGATGTGTTCACCGGCAAACCGAAGCGGGAGTCATAGCTCCCGCTTCGCTGCAGGTTGTTTGACTAGCGCGGATATTGATCGCGGTCGTGGTCGCGGTCGTGATCGCGCCAGTAGTTGTCGCGATCCCGGTCCCACCCGCGAGCTCGGTGCGTACCTTCGTCATAGCCGCGGAGGAATGCATCGCGATAGTGATCGCGTTCCGGTCGCGGAACCGGTGGATTGCGAAATTGCGGATAGTGCCAGGGGTCCATATTGCGATGCGCGTCGAAGTCGTGGCGGGCGGCTTCCATGCCCTCGTGGAAGGCGCGCCGTCCGACGTCGTTGTAGTAGTTGGGTGGCTCAATATTCCACTGAATTACCTGTGCGTGCGCACTGCCATAGCTGCTCGTCATTGGCACACTTGCCAGGCCCACAAAAAGTATCGGAGTTATGAAGCGGACTGCATGTTTCATCGTCGTCCTCACATTCGGGCTAAGGACTAGCCACTTGCTGAGATGGCGTCCGCAGATGCGCATGTTGTCGCATTTTGGAGGCGAGAACCCAAGCATAGGTGGATCAAACGAAAACTGATTTCACCCAGTGCAACTTGTTCAGGCAACGCGTGTTCAGGAAAGTGCGCGGGTGCTGATCCCGTTCGCGGAGGGACCTATGAAGACGAGAGGAATGAGTGTCGCAGCGCTAGCTTTGTTCATGGCTTCAACGACAGGTGTCATGGTGGCGCAGTATTACGGGCCCCCGCCTATGCGCTATGCGCAGGAACCAGCGTGGGACCATGTGCCGCCCGAGTTTCGAGCGGCTCAGCAGCGCGGATTTCGTGACGGCGTTGAAGGTGCGAAGCGAGACTTCAAAAATCATCGTCCGCCGAATGTTCTGAATCGCGATGAGTACCGCGACCCGCACTTCATCTCGCATCCGGATCGCGCGGACTATCGCATGGGTTTCCGTCGCGGGTACGACATCGCTGTACGCCACATTTACGACGCCGGGCGTTATTGATCAGCGTGCGTCTTTGTCGAAGAAAAATGCCCAGCCGTTTCGACCGGGCATTTTTTCTTCTTCGCCTCAATCTGACTTATGCCGCAGTGGCTTCGGCCTTGAGTCTTTCGGCTGTGTAGTGGGCAATGAGAGCGTCAACCGTCGGCTGCAACATCCCGTCCATCACCATGTTCAGCTGATGATTGGTGAGGCCGATGCGGTGGTCGGTGAGACGGTTCTGCGGGAAGTTGTAGGTGCGAATCTTCTCGCTGCGATCGCCAGAGCCGACCTGTGACTTGCGCTGTGCGGCCTGCGCGGCGTGCTGCTTTTCCATCTCCACTTCGTAGAGGCGGGCGCGCAGAACACGCATGGCCTTCTCGCGGTTCTTGATCTGCGATTTCTCATCCTGGCAGCTGACGACGGTGTTCGTCGGCAGATGCGTGATGCGCACGGCTGAATATGTGGTGTTGACGCTCTGTCCGCCGGGGCCGGAGCTGCAGAAAGTATCGATGCGCAGGTCCTTGGCCTCGATCTTAACGTCCACCTCTTCGGCCTCGGGCAGCACGGCGACGGTGATGGCGGAGGTGTGTACGCGGCCCTGCGTCTCGGTCGCAGGAACGCGCTGTACGCGGTGGACGCCGGACTCGTACTTCATCTGCGAGTAGACCTTGTCGCCCTCGAAGATGGCGGTGACTTCTTTCAACCCGCCAACATCGCTGGGGGATTCAGAGAGAATCTCAACCTTCCAGCGATGCTGCTCGGCGAAACGCAGATACATACGGAACATCTCGGCGGCGAAGAGCGAGGCTTCGTCTCCACCGGTGCCGGCGCGGACCTCGATGATGATGTTCTTGTCGTCGTTAGGATCCTTGGGCAACAGCAGAACCTTTAGATCCTCTTCCACGATGGGTAGCTTCGGTTCGAGCTCGGCGAGCTCTTCTTCGGCCATCGCTCGCAGGTCGGGGTCGCTGTCGCTGGCCATTGTTCTGGCTTCCGCGATGGAGTCGCGGAGCTTGCGATACTCGCGGAACTTGTCGACGGTGGGCTCGAGGTCGCGGTGCTGTTTTGCGATCGCTTGAAACTTCTTCTGGTCGGCGAGCAGCGCCGGGTCGCCGAGTTGGCGGCCGAGGTCTTCGTAACGTGCTTCAATCTGGTCGAGTTTGTCGAACATAGCGGGTCAGGAGTCTTCGATGAGAGAGATGGAAATGAGGCCCGAAGGGCCAGGAGATGCTCGCTTGGCGCAGCTAGAGGAAGTCGTGGCGGGACGTCACGGCAGAGGGTGCCGGATTGTAGCTGGGAACAGGCATCTAAGAATTCCAGAATAACGCGGTCTTTCTTTAGATGGTACAGCGAGTGGCGCGGATTCGTGACCGCCTAGTTCTCCGGAGGCTTGCCCTTGGCGTAGCTGGGGATGTTCCTGGCCAGATGACGCAGCACGAACTCGCGGATGAGGTTGTTTGCTGCCTTCTCTCCGAGGCTGAGAATCGTATTGTCAAGAACCAGCTTTCCAGGGTTTGTACCGGGGTGATAAGTGCTCGCAATCAGTCCCGCCGTCGCCGAGCCGAACATGTGAGCATAGGCGGGTTGCCAGTGCCGGTTGTCGCCGCGCTGGATAACGGTTGACGAGATGGCGTGCCAGGAGCGTCGCTCCCAGCTGCCGTTGGTCATCACGAAATAGCGTGGATCCTGATGGAAGACTGAGGCGAAGACGACACTGCTCATGAATCGGCCGATGACCGCATCGCCATAGGCGGCGCCATAGCGCTTCCAGTACCCGGCGGGGCCGCCGCCGTATTCGGGGTAGGTGTTCTGCGCCTGCTCGATACCCGCAGTGATGCCGGTGATTCCGAGGAAGACGGGGTCGGTGGCCGCGTGCGCGGTCAGCTTGAATTTTTGCTTCGCCGTCAGCGGCGCCGCGTTCCACTGGTAGCTCGTGTAGAAGTTGGGCAGCACACCGAACACGCGCTGGTGAAGCTCATTGTGAAGCTCGGTCTCGGCCAACTCCTCTGTTGTAAGCGTGACGGTGACATCGGCCGTGGTCCGGGCGATGGGCAGAGAGATTTCGGGAAGTGAATAGACCTGGCCGGGTCGAAGATGCAGGTCGTGGACCATGTAGGTCTTGAGACCGGGCGAGCTGATGGTGACGGAGTAAGTCCCGGGTGTCAGGCCGCCGACGCTGAAGAAGCCGGCGGAGTCGGCGTTCGTTTCGTGGGTTGCGGGGGGTGTGGTTGAGGCGATGACGATGTGTGCACCGGGCACGAGCCCGCCTTGAATGTCCGAGACAACGCCCTTGATGCGTGCGAGAGCCTGGTTGCCGGGGCCGATCCCGTTCGCGGATCGAACGGCCTGAACTTCCGCCGTGGGCTGTGGTGCGTCGGGGAGAGTGATGGCCGAATCGTCGGTTGGTGACGCACGCATCTCCGGCGACTGGGCACAGGCGGCGGCCGCAGCCAATAGAACCGCGATCGTCAGAACGCAGTGCATCGCCGGACGAAGAATTTCGTGATGGAACCCAGACTTCAACTTAGAAAGAAGTCCTTACCATACATGGGAGGGCGCGAAAGAGGAAACTACAATTCGATCGCTTTGATTGCATCGAACCCTCGGGGAGGGTGCGCGTGACGTTTGCGATGCTTGCGGAACTGGCCGAGTTCCTGGCCGGCGAGGGGAGCAAACTGAAGAAACGGATGGCGATAGCAGAAGTAGTTCGGCGTGCGGCTGCTGAGAACGCGCCCGAGGCTGGCCGGTTCTGCCTCTATCTTGCCGGCCAATCGTTTGCCGAAGCCGACCCACGCAAGCTGAACGCCGGGGGCGCGATCCTCTCACGCGTGCTCAAGAAGATTGCCGAAGCGAGCGATGCGGCGCTGAATATGGCGTACCGCAAGCATGGCGATCTCGGAGCAGCGGCGCTTGATCTCCTGCAGGGCAGGGATCAGGAATCAGAGACCAGGCAAGCTTCGCTGACTCTCAGCGAGGTTGCGGATGCCTTCGACACGATGGCGCGCGCACGTACGACGGCAGCTCGCTCGGCGGCAGTCGAGGGACTGTTGCGCCGTGCGACGCCGCTCGAGGCGAAGTACCTGCTGAAGCTGATGCTCGGCGACATGCGGATTGGCGTGAAGGAGAGCCTGGTGGAGGAGGCGATCGCCGAAGCGGCAGGGGCGGAGGTCGCCGCGGTGCGGCACGCGGTAATGCTGGAGGCGGACCTGAGCCGGGCGGTTGAGCGGGCTTTCGCGGGCACGCTGGCCGAGGCGCGTATGACACTGTTTCATCCGCTCGGATTCATGCTTGCGTCGCCCGTGGAGACACCCGAAGAGGCGTATGAGCGCTTCACGGCAAAACCGGAAAAGGTGGCCAAGCCGAAACCGAAGAGGCGTCGCGGGAAGAAAAATGCGGATGAGCTGCTGCCGGAGGATGCGGCCGAGGAAGGGCTTGCCGAGGATGTCGAGGCCGAGGCTCGCAGCGGCGCGGAATCAGTTCAACGCATCGGAGTTCATGCACTCATCGAAGACAAGTACGACGGCATCCGGGCGCAGCTGCATTGTGCGGACTCAGAGCATCCGGGCCGTGTTGCGATTTACTCGCGCAACCGCGAGGACATCACCGAGAGCTATCCGGAGCTTCAGGAGGCGTTTGCGAAGGTAAGCGAGGCTGCAGGGTTCCGCGGCCTGATCTTCGATGGAGAGATTCTGGGCTGGGATGTAGAGGCCGAACGCGCTCTTCCCTTCTCTGTGCTCGGTCAGCGCATTGGGCGCAAACGCGTCGATGATGCGATTCGGCGTGCGATTCCGGTCGTTTTCATGGCATTTGATCTTATTTGTGCCGATGGTGAGTTGATGCTGTCGCTGCCTCTGGCAGGGCGTCGTGAGCGACTGGAACGAATTGTGGAGCGGCTCTGCGACGCGACGAGCTCTGCGCTTGAGTCGCCGAAGGTGCAGGGAGGATTGTTCCACGAGGAACATTCCGCGGGGGAGATAGCTCGCCTTCGACTTTCACCGGCGAAGATGGTTGAGAGTGCCGAAGGAATCGATCAGGCCTACCGTGATGCGCGCGCCCGCGCGAATGAAGGGGTAATGATCAAGGCTGCTGGATCGGCTTACCTCCCGGGCCGGCGAGGGCTCGCCTGGCTGAAACTCAAGCGCGAGCTTGCAACGCTCGACGTTGTCATTACGGGAGCGGAGTATGGCCACGGGCGCCGCGCCGGGTTGCTGAGCGATTACACGTTTGCGGTCCGTGGCCCGACGGGTGAGCTGCTGAATGTTGGGAAGGCTTATTCAGGCGTGACCGATGCTGAGATTGCCGAGCTGACCGAGTGGCTGAAAGCCCATACAGTCGAGGACTTTGGTTATTTCCGGACGGTTGAGCCGCTGCGCGTGCTGGAGGTGGCCTTCAACAACGTCATGCGTTCGGACCGGCATTCGAGCGGGTTCGCGCTGCGATTTCCGCGAATTCTTAGGGTTCGGGATGACAAGCCGGTAGCCGAGATCGACACCCTGGAGCGCGTTGAGGAGATTTACCAGTTGCAGCCGGACAAGACGCCGCAGAGCATCTCCTAAGCAGAGCGTCTGCTTAGAGGTGTAAAGTCACCCAAACGGCCCGCAATTTGCTACTCAAATAGTGTTTTGCTGCGACAAAAGCATTACAGACCCGAGAGCAACCCTGTGAGAATCTCTGGGTAGAATTGAGGTAGGCGAATGGAAAGAGGCAAATTTCATTTGAACTCTGCCAATCCCCTAAGGCCATCCTCCCCGGAGCTTTTGTTCATGACCGCTTTTTCACGGGCCTCGCGCTTTCCTCGACTCCTCGCCATCTCCTTCATTTTATTGATATTTATGGGGTTCGGTGCAAGCCGATCCTGGGCGGAGCCGCCGCTTCTGGCGCCGGGTGTGATGCCCGCTGCTGAGACCGCTCTTCCTACAGAGGGCCAGCGGTACGAGCTGAAGCTCTACCACCTGCATACCGGGGAGAGCCTCGATATTGTCTACCGGATTGGGGATACTTATATTCCCTCGGCGCTGGAACAGTTGAACCATTTTCTCCGCGACCACCGCACCGAGGACGTCAGCGAGTACGATCCGAGCGAGTTTGACCTGCTGCACAACCTCTTGACACGACTGAACCGGCCGCACGCGACGATCAACATCGTTTGCGGTTATCGGACGCCTGAGTCAAACAACTTCCTGCGCACGCGGGGCGGCACGGTCGATCCGTCGGAAACCGGCGTAGCGGAGCACTCGCAGCATATGCTCGCGAAGGCCATCGACATCCGTATCCCAGGCGTGACGACCCGAAGGCTGGATCAGGCGGCCCTGAGCCTGCATGCCGGCGGTGTCGGATATTATCCGGTGAGCCAGTTCGTCCATGTGGACGTCGGCCCGGTACGCCAGTGGAGTTTCGGCGGAGCGAGGCACGCGCGGCGTCACCGGCGTTCTCGCAGGACGGCCTGATTTTCAGAATGAGATTGGACCAAGCCCGTGCCTGTGCACGGGCTTTGCCGTTTCCGGGCGGCATAATGAGCGAGGAGTGAATCACCTTTCGTGAAGAGTTGGATCGAGGTCTCAGAGTCACGGCTGCGGGACAACGTCACCGCGGTCCGCGCCGCCGCTGGTGAAAACGCCAACGTGCTTGCGGTCATCAAGGCGGACGGCTACGGACATGGCGCGGAGCTGGTTGCGCCGGTGCTTGTTGACGCCGGTGTGGCTTGGCTCGGAGTTGGGGACGTCGACGAAGGAGCGCGTGTGCGGCAGGCGCTCGGAAAGCAGGACGCGCACGTCCTGGTGATGTGTGGCATTGAACCGGCAGACGGGGACAGGATCGCGGAGCACCGGCTTACGCCCGTCATCTGGACGCCGTCGCATGTGGAGACGATCGAGGCCGCGGCCGAGCGCGCCGGCAGACGGGTTGCGGTCCATCTTGAGATCGACAGCGGGATGGCTCGTCAGGGGGCTGCGCCGGGTGCGGAACTCGAACGGGTGGTGGCGGCGTTGCATCGCTCGAAGTGGGTGCGTCTGGAGGGCGTCTTCAGCCATCTGAGTTCGTCCGAAGTGCGCCACGGCGAGCACACCGCGATGCAGCTTGAGCGGCTGCAGCATGCGTTTGATCTGCTGAAGACCGAGGACGGCGAGGTGCTGATCCCGGATTGGATTCACCTGGCGAACAGCTCGGCGCTCGATGAAGGATCAACGACGGAGTGGATGCGTCGTATCGGAGCAGCCATGAGGGCTAATGTCCTTGTGCGGCCCGGACTGGCGATCTATGGCTATTGCCTGCAGATCGAGGATGAAGGTGCTGGCTTGTCATCCTCTTCGGGACCCGAGGGCGAGCTTTGTCACGATGTCCTTCCGGTGCTTACGTGGAAGACGCGTGTCATTGGAACGCGCGAGATTGCGCCAGGACAGCTGGTCGGCTATGGAGCGACGTTTGTCGCCAGCCATGCCATGCGGCTTGCATTGCTGCCGGTTGGTTATGCGGACGGCTTCCGCCGGGAGGCATCAAGCGGAATTGGCGACGGCTGGGTACTGATTGCCGGACGGCGTGCTCCGGTGGTGGGGCGCGTGTCGATGAACCTGACCGTGGTGGATGTGACGGAGGTAGAGGAGGCCGTCGAGGGGTCCGAGGTCACGCTGCTGGGCGAGGGTGTTACGGCGGAAGACCACGCGCGCTGGTGTGGAACGATTCCTTACGAGATTCTTTGTGGTATTCGCGCACTTCGACGACTGATCTAAGGCAACGCATTACCCCGAAAGGGTTGTGGAGGTAGGTTGTGGCTCGATTTCGGAGCCTCCTGACTCGCCAGAGAGAAACTGTGTCCAAAGCTTCGCAATGACGGGGGAGAGCAGGAACAGATAAGGCACGTAGATTCGGATTTCAGCGAGGATACCGAAGGCGATATAGATCGGTAGATAGATCACCGCGATCAGCAGAAGAAGCTTGTCGGTTGCGTCCAGCCGCAGGCGGTAGCGGCGGATGAGCAAGAGGCTGAAGAAAAACGGGAGCAGGGCCGTCAGGAATTCGGGAATATGGAAAGGGCCCACGAACGGATTGAGATTGCGGAACAGTTGCAGCGTTGTCGCACGCTGTTGGGGGAGGAGGCTGGGGTAGAGATGCTGGAGATAGAGCTGCATTGCAGCGCCGGTGGCGCCGCATAACAGGCCCAGAAGGGCGACGGATCCGCGCGACCTCCGGAATCGAAACAACACGGCCGCAATCATCGTTGCGAGTCCAACGACCAGCGTCGCGTCGGTGCGTGCAAGCGATTGAATCAGGCTGAGAAGGACGGCGAGAAGGCAGGCCAATGGAAGAGCGATCCGCTCTTCCAGGATCACCAGCGAGACCACCGCCAGGTAGGCCATCGTCGGGAGCGTCTCCTGGCGGCCCCAGGGAAAGATCCAGAGGATGGGTAGCTGCACGGCTGCAAAGAAGGTCCCGCGCGCGAGCAGACGCCGTGCCTTTCCGGCGTCCTTGAAGAGTGATGAAGTCACCAGCAGCAGATAGAGCGCTGTCAGCCCTGCGCCAAACGACAGCGACTGCATCATTGGGATGGACTGCCGCATCTCCAGCGGCGTGTGCGTCTTCAGAAAGTGGGCCAGAAATGGGATGCCAATGCGGTATTGATCGCCCTCGTTGAGGACCCCGGCGCGCTTGGCCTGATACCACACCTGAAGGCTGGCTTCGGCGTCACGCGAGCGGTCGTACTGAATCAGGAAATAAGTGAGAGTCAAAAAGATGATGAGTACGGCAGCGACCACGCCCGATCTCTTCGTTTCTGCTGATTGATCTGCGTGGGGGTGCGTCTCGACCCGATTCTCCATCGGCATTTGGTCAGTATAAGGGGGAGATATCTTTCAAACGCTGTACGTCATAGACTTATAAAGATGTTTGCTGGGCTTTACGAGAGCTGGATGGTCGCGTGGGAGACGGCGCTGACCACCCGAGACGAGAACCGCGTCGAGCGACCGCTGGAATGGGGGTTTGGGCATCTGTCCGACTGCGGCGGTCTCCATGCAGCCCGGGAGGTTGCACGGCAGGAGTATACCCCGCTGGAGGCGATGAGGGCGCTCAATCACCGGATCGTCGCTGACCCGGAAAGCTTCTTCGCTTACAGGACGCCGACCGACTTCAATATCGAGCAACGCTTTCCTGAACTTCATCCGACGAATGTGCGTCCGGAGACGCTCGAACAGGAGCGCGAGTGGCAGCGGAAAGCCGAGACCGGAGAGCTGCGGCGTGAGCCGTTTCTTCGCTGGTCCTCTGCGGTGAAGACCGGCGTGGCAGAGAACGACTACGCGAATGCTCGCTGGTACCCCGCGG
>Ga0157369_10001592_pt1 | contig 27801 bp, 28 predicted proteins | sample C25metaG_FD_113461 | JGI IMG/M metagenome (GOLD analysis project Ga0157369, IMG submission 113461) | Corn rhizosphere microbial communities from Kellogg Biological Station, Michigan, USA - C2-5 metaG | ecosystem: Host-associated > Plants > Roots > Rhizosphere > Soil | place: USA: Michigan... | reverse complement strand
TAGGAATGCCAATCAATAGCGATGTACAAAGAATGTAAAAATCAACGGTATTTGAGAATGTGTTCCTTCCCAACATCGAATGAGCCGCGTTTTATTTCCATTCAATAAAGAAAGAAGCGAAGAGCCTCTGCCAACCCAGGATTCCAGCGATGCCCCTTTCTCCGCTGTTGAAAGAACAAATGAGAAGCTGCGATGAATTGCGCGATGAAAAAGACGCCTCGTGTATGCGCGCGTGGCGGTGGAATGCAATCGGCGTGTTGATGCTTGGCATCTTCGTCATCGCGCTGATCTGCGCACCTGCATCAGCCCAGGAAATCGTCAACGATCTCTCTGCAAAACCAACTGGCCGGATTCACTTCAACAGCGCCACCCCCAAGAGCAAATGGGAGCTGGTGCATCGCAAGTTCGACAAGTCGCCCACGCCCATCTGGGGCACGTTGTATCTGCCCGAGAACCTGCAGGGCCGCGTGCCTGCGATGGTGATTTCGCATGGCTCGGCGGGGCCGCAGCCAAAGGACGTCGACCGGTGGGTGCGGCTGTTCAACCAGATGGGCATGGCCGCGTTCGTGGTGGATTCGTTTGGCCCACGCGGCATCACCAACACGATGGACAACCAGGCGCAGTTGAACCCCGCAGCCAATGACGCCGATGCGCTGTTCGCGCTCAAGCTGCTGAGCACCGATCCGCGCATCGACCCGAAGCGCATCGGGCAGATCGGTTTCTCGCGCGGCGGCGGTGTGGCACTGGACATGACGCTCGATGCGTTCCGCAAAGGTGTCATCGATGACGACACCCGGTTTGCAGCGCTCATCGGCTTCTACCCTGGGTGCTCTGCACTCTGGTGGGAAGTGCCGCCGCCACGGCTGGCAGGTGCCCCGCTGATGCTCGCGCTGGGCGAGAAAGACGACTACACGCCCGCGCAGCTCTGCCGCAATGCCGCCGAGATCATGCAGCGTGACGGGCAGGCCGTTGACGTGCACGTCTACCCCAGCGCGTATCACGACTTCGACAACACGCGTGCGTACTTCAAGTACTTCCCCGGAGCGACCACGGCGCGCGAGTGCCCGCAGACGATGATCGACGTACAGCACGATGCGTACTACCACCTGCAGACCGGCGAAAAGTACGCCAGCCTGCAGGCCATGGAGGCGGACTACAAGCGCTGCACCGTCCGGGGCGTATCCACTGGCGCCAACCTGGACCAGGCTCAGCGCGCGGAGGCCGACGTCAAAGCGTTCCTGACGAAAGCCATGGCTCTGCCGCCGCGCTGATGTAGAAACCTCTACAACATTGCAGCGGTTATGACGCACGCCTATGCTGCCGTCATGACCGCCTCCCCCGATTCCTGGCTGCTCCTGATCGTCAGCCTGCCCACTGCCCGAGCCACCGCGCGCATGCGTATCTGGCGCGCCATCAAGGCCATCGGCTGTGCGGCCTTGCGCGATGGCGTCTACCTGCTGCCTGGGCGCGCCGAACACGCGGCGCAGCTCAATGACCTGGCAGACGAGACATTGCAGGAAGACGGCCAGGCCTGGGTACTGCGCGTGCAGGCCAGCGACGCGGCGGAAGACGCGGCCTACCGCGCCCTGTTCGACCGCACGCCCGACTACGCTGACTGGCTGGCCGAGCTTTCTGAAGCGCGCAAGACGCTCCCCGACTTGCCCGCCTCCGAGCGCAACCGGCTGCTGCGCCGCCATGCCCGCGCCTACGAGGCCATCCGCAAGATCGATTTCTTCTCTAACGAAGCGACCTTGCGCGCCGATGCGCAATGGCGCGACTTTGCTGCGGCGGCCGAAGCCACGCAATCGGCGGGCGAGCCGCGCGCTGCTTCTGGCGGCATTCCCCGTCGTGATCCAACCCAATACCAGGGGCGCCTGTGGGCAACACGCCGGCATTTGTGGGTGGACCGCGTTGCCAGCGCGTGGCTCATCCAGCGCTTCATCGATCCGCACGCGCGGTTCCTGTGGCTTGACAGCCCGGCGGATTGCCCTGCCGATGCGCTCGGCTTCGACTTTGATGGCGCAGCGTTCACGCATGTTGGCGAGCGCGTTTCGTTTGAGGTGCTCATCGCCAGCTTTGGGCTCGATGAAGACGCCGGGCTCGCGCGGCTGGGCGCCATGGTGCATGCGCTCGACGTGGGCGGCGCGGCCACGCCTGAAGCTGGCGGGTTCGAAGCCATCCTTGCGGGCGCCCGCAAGCGGCTGGCGGACGACGATGCCTTGCTCGCGGAGATCGGCATCGTGCTCGATTCGTTGTATGTGCATTTTTCCGGCAGCCGGAAAACATGATCGCAGTCACCCATCGCAGGTAGCTTATGAACATTGCCCTAGAACGCCCCGCCTACACGCTGCGCCAACTGGTGTTGTACTTCCTCCGGCTTGGCGCACTGGGCTTTGGCGGCCCGGTGGCGCTGGCCGGCTACATGCGCCGCGACCTCGTTGAAGCGCGCCACTGGATCACCGAAGCCGACTACAAGGAAGGCCTTGCGCTTGCCCAGCTCGCGCCGGGGCCGCTCGCTGCGCAACTGGCCATCTACCTCGGCTACGTGCACTACCGCATCGTCGGCGCCACGCTGGTCGGCATGGCCTTCGTGCTGCCCTCGTTCCTGATGGTGGTGGCGCTGGGCTGGGCCTATGTGCGCTTTGGCGGGCTGACGTGGATGCAATCGGTGTTCTATGGCGTGGGCGCGGCAGTGATCGGCATCATCGCCATCAGCGCGCACAAGCTCACCACCAAGAGCGTCGGCAAAGACAAGCTGCTGTGGGCTATCTACCTGTTGCTGGCGGCGGTGACCGTCGTTACGGAGTCCGAGGTGGCGTGGCTGTTTCTGGCGGCCGGCGTGCTGGTGTGGTTCTGGCGCGCGCCGCCCAAGTGGCTGCGCCAGGGCCGCATGAACGCGGTTGCCGTCACACCCGTGGCAGCGGCCAGCGGTTTGCTCGGCACGATCGATTGGCCCTTGCTTGCGCAGCTTGGCGCGTTCTTCGCCAAGGCGGGGGCGTTCGTATTCGGTTCGGGGCTCGCCATCGTGCCGTTCCTCTACGGCGGCGTGGTCACGGGGCACCACTGGCTCAACGAAAAGCAGTTCGTCGACGCGGTGGCCGTGGCGATGATCACGCCCGGCCCGGTCGTCATCACCGTCGGCTTTATCGGCTACCTGGTGGCGGGCCTGCCCGGCGCGTGCGTGGCCGCGCTTGGCACGTTTCTGCCGTGCTACCTGTTCACCATCCTGCCGGCGCCGTACTTCAAGAAGTACGGCAAGCTGCCTGCCATCCTGGCCTTTGTCGATGGCGTAACAGCAGCAGCCGTGGGTGCCATTACCGGCGCGGTAATCGTCCTGGCCAAGCGCTCGATCGTCGATGTGCCGACGGCGCTCTTGGCCGTGGCCACAGTGTTGCTGCTGGTGAAGTTCAAGAAGCTGCCCGAGCCGGTGATCGTGGCGGGGGCAGCGTTGCTTGGCTTGGGCCTGTATCCGCTGCTGCATCGCTGACACACGATCGGCGGTGCCCTGCCGCGCGCCGCAATATCTTCGGCGCACCGCAAGCGTTTGCAACCCAAATGGGTGAGACCACACTCACCCCTGCGGCGTTACGATTGGTTTCAAATCGACCAAAGTGCGTGCCATGGCCAGGACTATGCTTCGGGCACCCCCCACCCGAGGAGATAACCATGAAAACAACTTATCGGAACATCCTGCTTGCATTGCCTCTGCCGTTCCTCATCGCTGCATGCGGCGGCGGGGACGGCGGTACAGATGCCGGCACGGGCACGCTCCATGTCTCGATGACGGACGCACCGTCCTGCGGCTTTGATCACGTCTACGTCACGGTCAATAAGGTGCGCGTGCACGCCAGCGCGTCGGCCGCCGACACCGACGCCGGCTGGACCGACATCGCGTTGGCCACACCGCAGAAGGTCGATCTGCTCTCGCTCACCAACGGCGTGCTGACTGATCTCGGTACGGCGCCGCTGCCCGCCGGGCAATATCAACAACTGCGCCTGGTGCTGTCTCCCAATCAGGGCAACACGCTGGCCAATTCCGTGGTGGTCACAGGCTCGTCGACCGAGCAGGCGCTGGCCACTCCCAGCGCCGCGCAGAGCGGCTACAAGATCATCCAGCCCTTCACGGTGCAGGCCAACACGCTGGTCGATCTGGTGCTGGATTTCAATGCCTGTAAATCCATCGTGCAACAGGGCAATGGCGGCTACAGCCTCAAGCCTGTCGTCACGGCAACGCCCACGGTCGTGAGCGGCTCGATTACCGGCTACGTGCCCGCCGCACAGGCCGGTGCCACGGTCTATGCCGAGCAGAACGGTCAGGTCATCCGCGGCACGGTGGCGGACTCCACGGGCAAGTTCGTCCTGTCTCCGCTGGTGCAGAGCAGCACCAATGGTGCATATGACGTGGTGATCGTAGACAACGCGCTGCCGACCGGCCACGCCACGGGCATCATCCGCACCGTACCTGTCACGGCCAGCACCACAACCACGGTTTCCACCACCGGTGCGCCGATCACGCTGCCGGCCTCCACCACCAATACCGCCTCCGGCACGGCCACTGCATCAGCGCAGGCCACACTGCGTGCTCTGCAGACGGTGAGCTCGGTGTCATACGAGATCACCTCGGCCAATGCCAACCTCGATACCGGCGCGTACTCGCTGGCGTTGCCTGCAGCCGCGCCGCTGGTCGGCACGTACAGTGCGACGCTGCCGATTACGCTGTCGGCGGTGTCGGCATCGGCGGGCCAGTATTCGGTCCAGGCCACCAGTGCATCGGGCACCACGCTGAGCAATCCGGTCAACGTTTCGGCCGGCAACCAGACCGGCGTCAACTTCAGTTTCTAACCAGGGAAAAAAGGGGCGGAGCCCGCCCCCTCACAACACAATGAAGAACATCATCCTCATCCTGTCTTTGGGCGCATCGCTGCTGGGCGGTTGCGTCTATCTGCCCGACGATGGCCCCGTCATGCGCCCACAAGGCGGCCCGGGCAACGGCTTCTGCCCGCCGGGACAGGCGAAGAAGGGCAATTGCTGAGCCGTTGACTCAGCGCTCGCGCAACAAAAAAGCCGGTCTGCGTGACCGGCTTTTTCTTTGCTGCGTTGCGGCGCTTACTTGCCCTTGCCCGCGCGCTTGTGCTGCGTGGATTTGCCATGTTGATGCGCACGGTCTGCCGCACGCGCCTTGCCTTTATCGCGGTCCATGCTGTCCGGGCCGTTGGTATTGGACATGCCGTGGCTGCTCATATGTGCAGCAGAGCCGCCACCGGCGTTCCCGCCCTTGGCCTGCGCCGACAGCGAAACGGTGCACAGCGCGGCCATTGCGGCTGCCACCATCCATTGTGCTCGGGTCATCTGTTTCCTCCTTCTCGTTTTTGGTTCCACCGATTGTAGGGACGCGCAGATGAGAACGTGCATTTGAGTGCAACCAAACGTAACGGCAACCGCAGGTGCACCGCACAAGGGGATGGGCGGGGGATGAGCGCCGCGAGGCGTCACCTCACTTCCACTTGGCGCCGATCTCCGCCAACCCCGCTTTCTGCAGATCCTCCGCACTCATCACGATGCGGAACTCACAGTCTGCGTTGAACAGCAGAAACCATGGCTCCGCCAGTGCGGGAATGTGCGAAGCCGATTCCACGTTGACGATGAGCACCGCACCGCGATGGCCGTTCTGCTCGGTGAAGTACACGGCCTCGGGCTTGCTCTCGGCCATCACGCGCGGAATCAGCTCGGCGATGGAACCGTCGCGCACGTAGGTGTTGAAGGGTTCGTGCGGAATCCGCACGTTGACGAGCATGCGCATGATTTGCCTCCTGGGTGATGGCCAGGGCAAGCGCCGCGACAAAGCCGCCACGGTCACGCATGGCCGAACACCGTAGGTATAGGACGGGCGCCGCGTTTGCGTTATCAGCCGTTGGCTAGGCGAGATGGCGTAGACGCCAGGATGAGGGCGGAGCGATCCCGCCCACGTTTGCCTATCAATCCAACGGCATCAGCGCCTTCGGCACAACGTATTGCTTACCGTCATACGCAAGCCGGTACGTTGTGCGCTGCGGCTTGACGTCGTGCGTCTGGCATTCGCCGGCCTTGTCGACCGTGTTGGTGGATGCGGACTTGGTTTCCGACACGGCGATATCGGCGTACCCGTTGTGAGTGTCCGATGCCATGTTCAGCGTGCGCTTGGTTTGCTCGAACGCGCCGGCGCAGTTGGTATCCCATTCACCGCCGCCGCTCTCCACGACAACGCCGTTCAGCACCGGCTTCAATTGATTGCCCTGGACGGTGTAGAGCCATAGATCGGTTTCGTTGAACGGATTGGGCCGCGAGTCGCCCTCTTTGACGATGCGCACCCCGAATGCCCTCTGCCCAGGCGCGAGCACGTAGCGCGCGGTATCGAACGTGACGGACCGGATGCGCACCGCATCGTCCGACATACGCGCTGGCAGGCGCAGACGTTGCCGGATGCTGCCGTTGCCGGTGTCGAGCACGAACAATTCAAGGTCGCCTTCATTGGTGCCCGCGTCTGCGTCTTCCTGCTGCATGAGCGGCACGGCCATGAGCGTGAGTTCCGGGTGCGCGGGCCACGTGCGGCACACCACCGCATGCGGGCTGAACGCCTCCGATAATTGGATGCGCGCGTCGCCGACCTTGTAACCACGGTCTGCACGTTTTGCGGCGGGGTAAGCCCGCTTGATTGCACTTTCCACCTGGGCGGTACAGGCGTCTTCAGCAGCGTGGAGAGTTTGCGCGGCAAGCAGCAGGCCAGCAGCGCACAGCAGGGGGGTCAGGCGGGCGTGTTTCATGTCTGTTGATGTTGTTGGTGAGAGTGTTCACTTCGGCATCGGCTCGTAATGCACCTTGCTGCGCCATTTGCCATTGACGAGCGTTTCCACGGTGACTTTCATCTTGTCGCCGCCGCCCTGCGCGTCATCAATGCGGCGTTCAACGGCGACGGGTACATCGTGTTCGACGGCGTACGTCGTGTGCTCGTGATAGCAGCAACCGCTCTTCGCCCACGTGCGCAGACGCTTGTTCTTGGTATCCACTTCAAAGAACCCGAGCGTTTCCAGAATGAGCCCCGTCATCTCACTGTTGCGCACAAAGCGCTGCGCCTGCGCATTGAACAGATAGACGTCATAGCTGGGGCCACCGTAACTGCCCTCGTTGCCGGTCTGGATGCCGAAGTCTTCCTGGCCGTCGAAGTTGAAATCGCCAACGTTGATCACGCCCTGGTCGTCATAAAGCCGCGTCGAGTTGACGAGCGGTCCCTTCTTCCCCTTGGGCAGCGTGACAAACACCTTCGGCAGGTTGATGACCTGACGCACGGCGCGCTGGCCCTTGTCATGAATGACCAACTGGGCAGGCCCTTCGCAGGTGGTGTCCTCGTTGCTGCTTTCCGCCGGGCACGCTTCGAGCATGCGCAGCACGAAGTCGTGCTGCTTGGCGATCGCCTTCAGGGGGAACACCGGGCCATCCACGCGCTCGCCCGGATCGGGAAACGCGGGTTGCGATTTCACCTCGTCAATGCGCGTGCGGTACGCCTCCCTCAACGCTGCCACGTCGATCTGGCCCGACGGCGCACGCTGTTTTAGCCATTCGCGTTGTTCGGCCTTCAATGCATCGGTGTCGGCGCCGCGCTTGTTCAACGCAGCGCGGTACACATCGGCCAGTTGGCTATCCAGGGCGGAGAGCTGTGCGTCATTGCAGATGGCGTGCTCGATTGGGCTGCGCGCTGCGGTGCAATCAAAGCTGGCAGCGTGCGCGGCCGCGGGCAACAAGGCGATGGCAAATGCGATGGCGGCGCTGCCGCGATATGGCGTCATTGGATCAATCCTGGAAAGCCGAGATGAGCGTGTGCGCGATTGTGCTGGGGAATTGGCCCGTGTGGTGTGCCTTCTCCGCACATGGCCGCTTTCATCCCGCGCCCCGTGCGGCACGGCAAGACTTTTCCTACCATGGCAACCACCCGGCTGTGAAAACCACGAGGTACGCAATGGCCTTTCCGATGCACATCAATCAGCCCCGCCCGACGCGCCGTTCCGCCAACCAGGCAATGCGCCGCGCCGTGCGCGCGTTATCACTTGCGGCGCTGCTGCTGCCCTTGGCCGCATGGGCGGCCGACCCCGTCGACGACGCGCTCCAGCAATGCCTGAAAAGCCCGCGAGGCAGCACGACGGCCGGTATGACCGAGTGCACGCACACCGCCTACCAGGCGTACGACCGCCAGATGAACACGCTGTATCAAGCGGTCATGAGCAAGACGGACCCCGCCTCCCGCCAGGCCATCCGCAACGCCCAACGTGCATGGCTGGCCTATCGAAACGCACAGCGGACGGCCGACAACGCACCGTGGCGCGCAGATAGCGGCTCAATGGCGAGCCCCGATATCGAAGGGCTGAACGTGGAGGCAATCCGCGCGCGCATTGCCGAGCTGGAGTATTACCCGCACTAGTCGGGCTGCAAAAACGCCGCTGTGGATAACTCCCCCTCCCCCTGTGAATAACTCCAGGGACAAGCGTGTTGGTTCTCCGGGGTCAGGGGGCAGACAGCATGGGAACAACCTCCCATCGGGTCGACAGGGTCAGACGCGATGCCCCCGACTCATCCACGCAAGCGCACACGCTGTCCGGTGGGTTGTCCGTTCTGTAAGTCGTTGATGCCAAAGCGCTTTTGGTGCTTATCCACAGGACTTATCCACCGTTATCTATTACTACTATCTGTATACATAAAGAAGTAAACCTATAAACCCTCTGTCGGGTATCGAGCCCGTGGCTGGGTTGTGGGCAAAGCGGCATGCAGGTGCAGGCCATTGGCGATGCACCCCGGCAACAACGTCAAGTGCTCCCCCGGTTGTTCCCCCACGTCGCGCCGTCGATTGGAGCCTTGCTGCAGTCTTATATTTCGAATATATTGGAAATATGGAAGAAAACGACGCTATCCGATCCCTCGCCGCGCTGGCCCATGGCATTCGCCTGCAAGTGTTCCGCATGCTGGTGGTTGCGGGGCCAACAGGTCTGACGCCAGGCGCGATTGCCGAACAGCTCGACGTGCCGGGCGCCACGCTGTCGTTCCACCTCAAGGAACTGACAGCCGCGCGCCTGGTGACGCAGGAGCGCGACGGCCGCAACCTGATCTACCGCGCGGCCTATGACCACATGAACGCCCTGCTGGGCTTCCTGACCGCCAACTGCTGCCAGGGCGAAGCCTGCCTGGAACCAAACGCCACCGCCTGCAAGTGCTGAAGGAGCATCCCCATGAAACGATTTCACGTCCATGTCCACGTTGACGACCTGAGCAAGAGCATCGTCTTCTACTCCAGGCTGTTTGCAGCTGAGCCGACGCGTGTAGAGACCGATTACGCCAAGTGGATGCTGGATGACCCGCGCATCAACTTCGCCATCTCGACGCGTGGCAGCGCCGCGGGCGTGGACCATCTTGGCTTCCAAGTCGATGACGCTGCCGAGCTGGCCGAACTGAAGGCCCGCGCCGAAGCCGCAGACATGGCCCTATTGGACGAAGGCGAAACCACCTGCTGCTATGCCCGCAGCGACAAGCACTGGATCACCGACCCCCAGGGCATCGCGTGGGAGCACTTCCATTCGCTCGGCAACATCCCGGTGTTCAGCGAAGACAAGAAGGAAGAAGCCGCGACGGAAAGTTCTGCCTGCTGCGCACCGCGTGCCCCGAAAGGTAAGCCGATCGGTATCGCAGTGAAATCCGACGGCGGCTCAGCCTGCTGCTGACAGCGAATCGAACCCATGACCACCAACGTCCTCATCCTCTGCACCCATAATTCCGCACGCAGCGTGCTGAGCGAAGGCATGCTCAACCATTGGGCCCAACAGCTCGGCAAAGACGTGCGCGCCTACAGCGCCGGCAGCGCACCGAGCGGCCGCCTCAACCCGTTTGCACTCGAAGCCCTCACCAACGCAGGCATCGATACCACCGGCTACCGCAGCAAGAGCTGGGACGAGTTTGTTGCAGACAGCGCCCCGCAGATGCGCATCGTTATTACCGTGTGCGACAGCGCCGCAGCCGAGACCTGCCCGTATTGGCCCGGCAGTCCCGTGAAGGTGCATTGGGGCTATGCCGACCCATCCAACGCGCCGGGCGGTGACGAAGGCAAGCGCCAGGCCTTTGAGCTGACACGCCAGGCCATCGGCTACCGCATGCTGCAACTGCTGGCCCTGCCGCTCGACACGCTCAGCAACGCCGAGCTTCAGGGCGCGCTTGAACGCATTTCGCAAAACTGATCTGAAGCCTGTCCAATGACTGCATCCAACGTAGCGCCACCAGCACAGGCCGCTGCCAAGCCCACCATCAATTTCTTCGAGCGCTACCTGACTGTCTGGGTGGCGCTCTGCATCGTTGCCGGCATCGTGCTCGGCCAGGTGCTGCCAGGCCTGTTCCAGCAGATTGGCCGGATGGAATACGCACAGGTCAACCTGCCGGTCGGGTTGTTGATCTGGGTGATGATCATCCCGATGCTGGTCAAGGTGGACTTTGGTGCGTTGCATGAGGTGCGTCAGCACGTCAAAGGTATTGGCGTCACGCTTGTCGTGAACTGGCTCGTCAAGCCGTTCTCGATGGCGTTTCTCGGCTGGCTTTTCATCCGCCACCTGTTTGCGCCGATGCTGCCTGCAGACCAGATCGACAGCTACATCGCGGGCCTGATCCTGCTGGCCGCCGCGCCGTGCACAGCGATGGTGTTCGTGTGGAGCCGGCTGACGGGCGGCGACCCGCTGTTCACGCTGTCGCAGGTCGCGTTGAACGACAGCATCATGGTCATTGCATTCGCGCCATTGGTTGGTCTGCTGCTGGGCATGTCCGCCATCACGGTGCCGTGGGCGACGCTGCTGACTTCGGTCGCCCTCTACATCGTCATCCCTGTGATCCTCGCGCAGATCTGGCGCAAGATGCTGCTCGCGAAAAGCCAATCGGCGTTCGATGCCGCAATGGCGAAGATCGGCCCGTGGTCAATCGCTGCACTGTTGGCGACGCTGGTGTTGCTGTTCGCATTCCAGGGCGAAGCGATCCTGAAACAGCCGCTGGTCATCGCCCTGCTGGCGGTACCGATCCTGATTCAGGTGTTCTTCAACTCGGCGCTTGCGTACTGGCTTAACCGGGCCGTTGGCGAGAAACACAATATCGCGTGCCCCTCCGCCCTGATTGGCGCATCGAACTTCTTCGAGCTGGCCGTTGCGGCGGCGATCAGCCTGTTCGGTTTCCATTCCGGTGCAGCGCTGGCCACCGTCGTCGGCGTGCTGATCGAAGTGCCGGTCATGCTGCTGGTCGTGCGCATTGTTAACCGGACGAAGGGCTGGTACGAGTGCCGTAGCTAGCAGTACACGTTTCGATCTAGCTCAGCGCCCTCCTGGTCGTTCGCGGCGAACCGCCAAAGTTCGCAATGCCGCGAGCGGCCCCCCCTCCCGCATTGAATCGTCTGGCGAGCGGTCAGAGCAGCCGTAACGCCTGAGACGCTAGCGCACGCCGCCACCCCTCTCCTTCACGCTTGCGCCGCGCCGGGCGCGTACTACTCTTTACGAGGCCTGCGTGGCGCGCTGTTATCTGGCGCGTACGGCCCGTACCCCAACGACCCGCTAAGCGGGCCGGTCCCCTCGGCCCCCGCCAGGCGCACCCCCCGGAGAGAACAGCCATGCGAAAACTGTTTGCAGCCGTCGCGCTCATGCTTGCCATGACGCCCATTGCGCAAGCGCAGGTAAAGCCCTATCCGCCGGGCTTCCGGCACCAGAACATCCAGACCGACGGGGCGGCGCTGTTTGTGCGCGTGGGCGGCAGCGGCCCGGCCGTGGTGTTGCTGCACGGCTTTGGCGACACAGGCGACATGTGGGCGCCGCTGGCGGTCGAGCTAGCCCGCACGCATACCGTGGTGGTGCCGGATCTGCGCGGCATGGGTTTGTCGTCCCACCCCGAGGGCGGCTACGACAAGCGCACCCAGGCCGGTGACATCCGCGCTGTGCTGACGAAGCTGAACATCGACCAGGCCGATGTGGTCGGCCACGACATCGGCACCATGGTGGCGTTTGCCTATGCAGCGCGCTATCCGGACAAGACCACGCGGCTGGTCGTGATGGATGCGCCCGTGCCCGGTGTGCCGCCGTGGGAGCAGATCGTCCGCTCGCCCAAGCTGTGGCACTTCTCGTTCGGCGGCCCCGATGCCGAGCGGCTCGTCAAAGGCCGCGAGCGCATTTACCTCGACCGCTTCTGGAATGAATTTGCCGGCGACCCTTCCAAGATCGACGAAGCCACGCGCGTCCACTACGCCCGCCTTTACGCCAAACCAGGCGCCATGCATTCAGCGTTTGCGCAGTTCCTGTCGATCCCGCAAGACGCGGAGGACAACCAGAAATCCATCGCCACCAAGCTGCCCATGCCGGTGCTGGCCATCGGCGGCGCAAAGTCCTTCGGCGAGAACGAGGCCATCGTCATGCGCAATGCCGCCACCAACGTGCAGGAACTGGTGATTCCGGATGCGGGGCATTGGCTGATGGAGGAGCAGACGCAGGCTACGGTGGGTGCGATCGCTAAATTTTTGGCGCAGTAGCGTCGGTCTTGTTCATTGGTGGTTCAACGCAGCTCAACGAAAGGAGTCTCCAATGCAGCCAGTCGTCCGAGTCTCGATTCTTCGGTGTCCGCCAGACAAGTTCGCCGAGATGCGCCAGATGATGAACGACCTCGAAGCCGTGCTCCGGCCCGGCATCGAAGCCATGCGCGGTCTGGTCGCGTTTTATGTTGGCGAGGACGAGGCGACCTCGTCGCTGTCGAACGTGAGCCTGTGGACTGACCTGGACGCGGCCAAGCAACTGGATACGTTTCGGCCGATGCTGGATTCGGCCAAGCCCTTTCTCGACAAGGGCGGCACGTTTGAACGGCCGATCATGAATTACCTGCCGATGTGGGAGTTGAAGCCGGTGGGGAAGGTTTGAGGGTTTGCAAATAGATTCCCCTCCAAACACCGCACACCATGGACTCCGTTTATGAAATGGCCCGGAAGCGCAATGTTTCGATTGCGCGCTTGCAAGCACTTGAAGTCGCGACGATTTCTGTCGATTGCGCCAAGCCTGTCGACGTCGGGTTCTATGCAAAGGAGAAGATGCGCTTCGTGAACCCGCTGTCATGGCTTCCGAAAGCTGAGATCCGCCCCGGCCTTTTTGCGTATGGCAAACAAGCGCCCAACGTTGCTCACGCGGTTGCCGCAGACAGTGACCTATGCGCTGCGCTGAATGTCCTTTTGACACGCTACGCGTTCGCCGTCGAATGGTGCGATGCGTCCCTGCACGCCCGCGTGAACACCTGGGCCGGGACGATCGACGGAGATTCCACAGGCGGTGAGCGCTTCTTGTCCAACCTTGAAACCGCCGCCAGACACCTTGGCGATATCGCGCAAGGACGCAGCCAGGTCGAAGCCAACTTGGCGACGCGAGCCTTCGGCCCGACGTGGTTCCGCAATCGCGCCATGGTTGGTGGATTACTGACCGGCTTTCTAGGTGCCTTCCTGCTTTTGTTCGCGATCGTTGGGTTGAGTGCACTCCGGCGGATGGCGCACTGAAGGCGTGGACTTGGTGAACTGCGACACCGATTCGTACCCTTCCGGCATTCCCGCCCGTCACGGGAATGCGTCAATCCGTTGTTATTGGCTGTAGCCACGCCGCTCGATGGCGGCTAACACGTCCCACGTCTGCGGATCGACCTCGCGTCCCCCGAGCGACATCGATACGTACGCGTCAATCGCATCCACAAAGCCCTTGATGAACGCCGGTGGGAACGCGTGAGCGGACAAATGTTGAAGCTGTTCGCGCAGCATGCCCGGTCGGCATTGACCGTGTATGCGCATGGCGGTGCGCGTGCGCTTGAGATACGCCTGTGCTGCGATGGCGCCGTTCAGGTAGGTGCGGTTCTTGGTGAGCCTGCCTGTGTCGGAGAACGTGGGCGTTGGGCTGGGCGACGGTGCTGGCGGGGATGGATACGACGCTGGGCGCGTCTCGTCTGCAATAGGCATGGAGCCTCCTTGGGATTGAAGGAGCCTCACCATCTCGGCGCTAAACGAGGGTGGCGGGCCTGACGATGGTGTTAGCGACCCGGTCCCAAGGAAACCGGTAGACCCGAAGGTCTCACCATCCGGCCCGCCAAAGTAGGCGCGAACGGAAGCAGCAGTGCGACTGCATGCAGCAATCGTCCGCCTTGGTGTTTCAGGTCGCTAAACCAGGCTGCCGTTGGTGCGGCAGCGGGGGAATTATAGCGATGGGGGTCGGCTTTAGCGTCTGATTTGCAACCAATGCAGTCCCCAACCGCAACTGTGGGGTTCACAACTGCAGCCTTCAGGTTCGGAACCGCAATCTTGTGGTTCAGAACCTCACCCATGACGTTCTGAACTCGGATGGTGGAGTTCAGAACCCGACCCTATGGAGTTTTGAACCTCTCGGTTGATGTTCGGCACCTCACGCATGGGGTTCTGAACCCCAACCGCGAGGTTCAGAACGTCACACTTGGCGTTCCGAACCCGGGGCCATGGCGTTCCAAACCGCATCGATGGAGTTCAGAACGCCATCGACACAGGCAATTTGTGAAATGGGGTGGCGGACCATTGCTGTTGCGTCGAGCAGCGTCCAATCTGCGGCGGTCATGCCCCCCGGCATGACGTTGCCAACCCCTAAAAAAGGAATGCAATGTCGCAGAACCTGATTTCGCTTCAACTCAGCACAACAGATTTGGCCGCCGTGGATAGCGCCCTCAAGACGATCGAAGACAAGCTCACCGGCTTGATCGACCTATCGATTGAGCAGCGCCGGTTTCTGAACAAGATGGGCGACAAGTCCGAAGCGTTCGCCCGCACGGCGGTAGAGGTGCTGGGTAACAACCCCAACGTGCTGCCTGCCAACTTCAATCTTGCGGAAGTCCGCCGCGACCTAGCGGCGTTCGACCAACTCCGCAGCCGCCTGGTGCGCGTGAATCGCATCCAGGAACGGATGGCCGACTCGCAGCTCGCGCTTGGCAGCGATGTCATGAATGCCGTGCTGGAGGGGTATGCCTTCCTCAAGGTGGCCGGCAAGGGCGAAGGGTTGGATGCGGCGCGTAAGGCGTTGTCGGTGCGGTTTGCTAAGTCGCCGCGGAGGAAGGAGGAGGTGCCGACGATGTAAGTTGGCCGATCGCCATGGTGTGTAGACGAAGCTGCTAATACGGCTTCCTCGCTGGCTCCACTCAGGAATGCCCGCCTATCGGAGGAGCCAGCGATTATCACCTTTTGCTCTATTTTGGGGTGGGGCTATGCACGTTAAATTCGAGAAGCGAATGCAATGTCGAATGCAAATTGACGAGGATAAGAACATGAGTTCTGACGTAGAAAATCGGCAAAACCTTTGGCCGCTGGGGGTCAAGATTCAGTTGTTCGGTAAACCAAAAACTGAAGGAGTAGTCGAGATTCGGCCCGGAATCACGACGCTTGTCGGGCCGAACGGGAGCGGCAAGACTCGCGCGCTGCGCGCGATAAAATCCGCGTTGGAAGGTATTGGCAGCGTCGCAATTCATAACCGCAAGATACATTTTCTTGCCGCAGGACGCAGCAGCCCGCTTGAGCCCTACCGAGCACGCGTCAATGAGCCGTTTGAGACAGGACGGGGGGATGCTGCTGTCGGGCAGGCTGGCTATCGCGATCAATGGTGGAACTTCGAGAGCATTATCGGCAGTCTGCTCGCGCTAGATAGTCGTGCGGACCTGCGTCTGAAAGTTGAAGCACGTCTCCAACAACTATTCGACCGCAGTGTGCGGCTCTCATGGTCACAGCAGGGCCTCTGTCTGCAAATCCAGTCGATGTCGGGGGGAACATCCTATGCAGCGAATCATGAGGCCAGCGGCATTCTTCAACTCGTTGCACTTCTTGCAGCCATTCACAACAACGAGATTGGCGCACTGTTGATCGACGAACCTGAAATCTCGCTGCACCCACAACACCAGGCTTTTCTTCTAGAGGAAATGGAGGCGGTTGCGGGTGAACCGTCTGATCCTGAACGCAAACTCATCGTAATCGCTACTCATTCGGCGTCACTGCTGCCGCTGCGTAAAATCGGCGAATTGCCCGCCATTGCATTCTTTAGTTCGGCTCGCAAACCGCCCGCACAAGTGTCGACGGACGATGGAATCCTCCAGCGGGCCAAGCTAGCCGGGATGGTCGCTCGTCTCAGTGCCACCCACCGCATGGCGATGTTTGCAGAACGAGTACTGCTCGTCGAAGGACCTAGCGACGAAATTATTGCCACGCAGCTTGCACGTCGACTGGACCTGCGACTGCTTGCACGCAATGCACAAATCCTGCCGATTGGGGGCAAGGGTGAATTCGCTGAGGCCACGAAGCTTTTCCGCCTGATGAACAAGCAGATTGGTGTGCTTGCCGATCTTGATGCTCTCGCCGACAGCAATAGTCTCGTTTGCCAGTTCAGCGAACTACCTGAGGCCGCTGCAATTGCAGCCGAGGTCGGGCGAACGAGTCTCGCCGATCTGGACAAGGACTTACGCGATGCTTTAGGGACGTTCATGGCCAAACATAAGGCCACGGTTGATGCAAAGGCGGAAGCCTACCCGGACTGGTCGAGTAAGGATTCGAGCGAGCTATCGCCGCGCAGAGTGACGTTGGCACGAGTGCTATCCGATCCCGAAAGCTTTGAAGGTGCCGTCGCTGGTGACGCAGACATATTGCGTACCCGATATAACGTACTACTCGATGCACTTGCCAAGCTTGGATGCTTCTTTTTGCGACAAGGGGCGATCGAAAACTACTACCGAGTAACTGGAATCGACCGTAGTAAGCCCGATCTTGCTGCGGAGGAGGCGATTGACTTTGATGCGAGCATCGTCAGCGATTTGAATAGGGACTACGCAGATGTCGTTGCTGCACTGCTGTATATCGCACCGAATCAGCGTATCGACGAAGATAAGCTGCTAAAACTGAAGCTTGCGGCTGTTCTGTCACCGGTGCTTCTGAGTATGGACCACAAGACTTCGGACAGCGAACTCAACGCTACCGCAAAGGCTACGATCGGCGTAGATGCGGAAATCTTCAAGCTGTCCAACCGATCAAAGGACGGTCTACCGCGCATTGAAGTGGGCATCGCGTCGCCGTTATTCCAGCGAGACACTTTCCCTTTCGAGGTTGGCCGAGACGACAACCCCAATGTCGTTGTTCCCACTAAGTTGCCAGGCGTCGGGCAAAAGTAAATTTTGCATTGGGACAGGCTATCTAGCGCATGGGATAGCCCGTGTTTACATCCTGTTTACACCCCTCCCCCCAACCTTTACCCCGTTTTTACCCCCCTTTCCCTACTGTTGCACTGCACGCAGGCCCTGTGACGGGAGCCTGCTTGCACGCCGCATCCGGCCCCGTTGACGCGCACCTGCGCCGGGCCGGGCGGCACCTAAAACAACAAGGGAAAGGTCCATGCAAGCCAAGGTTTCTTTGCGCGCCACCGTCATGGGTGGCGTTGTCTTCTGTGCCGCAGCACTGTCGAGCGCGGCCGCTTTTGCGCAGTCCACTGACGCTGCGCCGGCCCTCGCCGCTACCCCTGCCAGCCCGTTGACGGCCAACGTCACGCTGGCCAGCCAGTATCGCTATCGCGGTCTCATGCAGACCAACAACAAACCGGCCATCCAGGGCGGTGTGGATTACGCGCTGCCCAACGGCTTCTACGTGGGCAACTGGAACTCGTCGATCAGCTGGCTGGGGGATTCCAACCCCAACGTCTCCGCCCCCATCGAGATGGATTTCTACGGCGGCTACAAGACCGAGCTGATGAAGGACGTGCCCATTGATGTGGGCGTGCTGCAGTACTACTACCCGGGCAGCTACCCCGACGGCTACACCCGCCCGCACACCACCGAGGGCTACGCACAGATCGGCTACGGGCCGGTCTCGTTCAAGTACTCGCACGCGTTCTCCAACCTGTTCGGTTTTGCGGATAGCCACCACAGCCAGTACTTCGATCTGTCGGGCAACTTCGACACCGGTTTCTGGGGCCTCACGCTGAACCTGCACGTGGGCTATCAGCAGGTGCCGCATCAGGTGGTGCGCACGTCGTATGCCGACTGGAAGGTGGGCGTGACGAAAGACTTCGGCAGCGGTTGGACGGCATCGCTTGCGTACATCGACACCAACGCTGCGCGCGCCGCGTACACCAACACGCGCGGCAACTACATGGGCAAGGCCACCGCGCTGCTGGCGGTGACCAAGACGTTCTGACCAACACGACCTGAAGGAAAGGGGAGCGCATATGGACCTCGTTTATCTCGCCGGCCTTGCAGTGCTGGCCCTGGCAGTGGGCGGCTTGCTCGCCCTCTCCGGCCGGCTAGCCACCAAAGACCAACCCACCACGCACGCAATGGAGAAACAGCAATGACCTGGCTCTATGTGTTGTCCGGGGCCATTACGGTGGTTCTGCTCGTCTACTTGTTCGTGGCCCTGCTGTGGCCCGAACGCTTCTAACAACACTGCGAGGCACACCATGAATGCGTTCCTCCTCCAGCTGGCGATCTATCTGGTCGTGCTGCTGGTTCTGGCCAAACCGCTGGGCGCGTATATGACCGGCGTGTTCGGCGACAAGCCATCGCGCACCCATTGGCTCGGCCCCGTCGAGCGGTTGTTCTATCGCGTGGCCGGCGTCAACCCGCAGGCGGAGATGGGCTGGAAGCGTTATGCGCTGGCCGTCATCGTCGTCAACGTGCTGGGCGCGCTGGCGGTGTATGCGCTGCAGCGCGCGCAGCAGTGGCTGCCGCTGAACCCGCAGGGCTTTGGCGCGATCACGCCCGATTCGTCGTTCAACACGGCCATCAGCTTTGTGAGCAATACCAACTGGCAAGGCTATTCGGGCGAAAGCACGATGAGCTATCTCACGCAGATGCTCGGCCTGGCAGTGCAGAACTTCCTGTCTGCCGCCACTGGCATTGCGGTGGTGATTGCGCTCATTCGCGGCTTTGCGCGCCACTCGGCCAGCACCATCGGCAATTTCTGGGTCGACTTCACGCGTGCCACGGTCTACGTGCTGCTGCCGCTGTCGATTCTGGTGTCGGTGTTCTTCGTGAGCCAGGGCGTGATCCAGAACTTCGATGGCTACAAGGAGGTGACCACTGTCACCGCCACCACGTACGACAACCCGAGGATGGATGCGCAGGGCAACCCGCTCAAGGATGCGCAGGGCAACCCCGTCACCGAGAAAGCGACCACCCAAACGCAGACCTTGCCGATGGGCCCGGTCGCGTCGCAAGAGGCGATCAAGATGCTGGGCACCAACGGCGGCGGCTTCTTCAACGCCAACTCCGCACACCCGTACGAGAACCCCAACGCGCTGACCAACTTCGTGCAGATGCTGGCGATCTTCATCATCCCCGCGGCGCTGTGCTTTACGTTTGGCGGCATGGTGGGTGACGGCCGCCAGGGCTGGGCGGTGCTGGCCGCGATGACGGTGCTGTTCGTGGCGCTGGCGACGTTCCTTGCATGGGCTGAACTGCATGCCAACCCGATGCTTGCGAACCTAGGCATCGACCAGGCCATGGGCAACATGGAAGGCAAGGAAACGCGCTTCGGCATCGTGGCCTCGTCGCTCTTTGCAACCATCACCACGGCAGCGTCGTGCGGAGCAGTCAACGCCATGCATGATTCGCTGACAGCGCTGGGCGGCTTCGTGCCGATGTTCCTGATGCAGCTGGGCGAAGTGGTATTTGGCGGTGTGGGCTCGGGCCTGTACGGCATGCTGGTGTACGCCATCCTGGCTGTGTTCATCGCGGGCCTGATGATCGGCCGCACGCCGGAATACCTCGGCAAGAAGATCGAGGTGTTCGAGATGAAGATGACGTCGATCGCTATCCTGGTCACGCCGTTGCTGGTGCTGGTGGGCACGGCCATCGCCGTGGTGGTCACGCAGGGCAAGGCGGGCATCTTCAACCCCGGCACGCACGGCTTCTCTGAAGTGCTGTACGCCTTCTCATCGGCGGCCAACAACAACGGCAGCGCGTTCGCGGGCCTGTCTGCCAACACGCCGTTCTACAACATCACGCTGGGCATTGCGATGTGGCTGGGCCGCTTCTGGATCATCGTCCCGGTGCTGGCCATGGCAGGCACGTTTGCCGCCAAGAAGCGCCTGCCCGTGACGGCCGGCACGCTGCCCACGCACGGGCCGCTGTTTGTGGTGCTGCTGATCGGCTCGGTGCTGCTGGTGGGCGCGCTCACGTACATCCCGGCCCTCGCGCTCGGCCCCATTGCGGAACACCTTGCACGCTAAGCGCAAGGCGAGTCGTCTACCCAATATCAACAGGTGCCTTATGGCTATCCGTTATCCCGAATCCGAACCTGCCGTGCGTACGGTCAAGCACAAGCTTGAGCCCAGCGCCGGTACTGGTACTGCCGCAGCCGCCGAGCCGCACGCGCGCAGCACGCACACGACGCTATCTGCCAAGGATGTGCGCAAGCTGTCGATGTTCTCGTCGGCGCTGGTCAAGCCCGCCATTGTGGATAGCTTCCGCAAGCTGTCGCCGCGCGCGCAAGCCAAGAACCCGGTGATGTTTGTCGTCTATATCGGCAGCATCCTGACCACCATCCTGTGGGTGATGGCGCTGCGCGGCCAGGCCGAAGCGCCCGCGGGCTTCATCCTCGCTGTGTCGGTGTGGCTGTGGTTCACGGTGCTGTTTGCCAACTTTGCCGAGGCGCTGGCCGAGGGCCGCAGCAAGCAGCAGGCGGCATCGCTGCGCGGCATCAAGACCACCGTGCAGGCCAAGGTGCTGGCAGACGCGCACCGCCGTGACCGTGTGGAAGCGCGCGCCGCCACCGCCCTGCGCCGTGGTGACATCGTGCTGATCGAAGCCGGCGACATGGTTCCCGGCGATGGTGAGGTCATCGAAGGCGTGGCCTCGGTGGATGAAAGCGCCATCACGGGCGAATCGGCGCCGGTCATCCGCGAATCGGGCGGGGATTTCTCGTCCGTGACGGGCGGCACGCGTGTGCTGTCGGACTGGATCATCGTGCGCATCACCGCCAACCCCGGCGAGAGCTTCCTGGACCGGATGATCTCGATGGTGGAAGGCGCCAAGCGCCAGAAGACGCCCAACGAGTTGGCCCTGACGATTCTGCTGGTGAGCCTGACCATCATCCTGATGCTGGCGACCGTCACGCTGCTGCCGTACTCGATCTTCTCGGTGGACGCGATGAAGGCCGGCTCGCCCATCACCATTACCGTGCTGGTCGCGCTGCTGGTGTGTCTGATTCCGACCACCATCGGCGGGTTGCTGTCGGCCATTGGCGTGGCGGGCATGAGCCGCATGATGCAGGCCAACGTGATCGCCACGTCGGGCCGCGCCGTGGAGGCTGCCGGTGATGTGGATGTGCTGCTGCTCGACAAGACCGGCACGATCACGCACGGCAACCGTCAGGCGTCGCGCTTCATTCCTGCACCGGGCGTAACGGCCAAGCAGTTGGCCGAGGCAGCATGGCTGTCGTCGCTGGCCGATGAAACGCCGGAAGGCCGCAGCATCGTCACGCTGGCACGCAACCTGGGCGAGGCGTCCATCGATGAAGCGGCGCTTGCGAAGACGCAGCCGGTGTACGTCGCCTTCTCTGCGCAAACGCGTATGAGCGGCATCAACGTCTCGTATGCAGGCGACGCCCGTCAGATCCGCAAGGGTGCGGCAGATGCCATTCGCACGCATGTGACGTTGCTGGCCGGCAAGTTTCCCGACGCCGTGTCCACCGCCGTCGACGACGTCGCACGCCAGGGCGGCACGCCGCTGGTGGTGTCCGACAACGACCGCGTGCTCGGCGTGGTGGAGCTGAAAGACATCGTGAAGGCGGGCATTCGTGAGCGCTTTGCCGAGCTGCGTCAGATGGGCATCAAGACGGTGATGATCACCGGCGACAACCGCCTCACCGCCGCCTCCATCGCTGCGGAAGCGGGCGTTGACGACTTCATTGCCGAGGCCACGCCCGAGACCAAGCTTGCGCTCATCCGCGAGCAGCAGGCGCAAGGCCGCCTCGTTGCCATGACCGGTGACGGCACCAACGATGCCCCCGCCCTGGCGCAGGCCGACGTGGCCGTCGCCATGAACAGCGGCACGCAGGCGGCCAAGGAGGCCGGCAACATGGTCGACCTGGATTCCAGCCCCACCAAGCTGATCCAGATTGTCGAGATCGGCAAGCAGATGCTGATGACGCGCGGCTCGCTCACCACGTTCTCGATCGCCAATGACGTGGCGAAGTACTTCGCCATCATCCCGGCCGCGTTTGCGACCACGTATCCGCAGCTTGCCGCGCTGAACGTGATGCACCTGGCCACGCCCGCATCGGCCGTGATGAGCGCAGTCATCTTCAACGCGCTGATCATCGTGTTCCTGATCCCGCTGGCGCTCAAGGGCGTGAAGTACCGCGCGCTGGGGGCGGCTGCGCTGCTGCGCCGGAACCTCTTGGTCTACGGCCTGGGCGGCCTGCTGCTGCCCTTCCCGGGCATCAAGATCATCGACATGTTCCTGGCCGCGATGGGCTGGGTTTAAGGAAGGCGTGCATTCATGGCAACCTCAACACAAACCGTGCAGGCCGATGTGCCGCAACAAGGTGGGCTGCTGCGTGCGGCGCTGGCGGTCTTCATTGGGCTGTCGCTCATTACCGGGGTGCTGTATCCGGTGGTGGTGACGGGCATTGGCAAGGCGCTGTTTCCGGCGCAGGCCGGGGGCTCGATTATCGAGCACGGCGGCAAGGCTGTTGGGTCTTCGTTGATCGGGCAGAACTTTGACACGCCGGAGTACTTCTGGGGGCGGATCTCGGCGACTGCGCCGAACCCCTATAACGCGCAGGCTTCGGGTGGTTCCAACTTGGGGCCGAGCAACCCGGCGTTGACGGAGGCGGCCAAGGCACGCATTGCGGCGCTCAAGGAAGCGGACCCGACGAACAGCGCGCCGATTCCTGCTGATCTTGTGACGGCTTCTGCGAGCGGGCTGGACCCGGAGATTAGTCCTGCTGCTGCGGCGTACCAGGTTGAGCGTGTTGCGCGTGCGCGGCATCTCTCGGCTGACCTGGTGAAGAAGGCCGTGGCTGAGAACACCAAGGGGCCGATTCTTGGGGTGTTTGGGGAGGCTACGGTGAATGTGTTGGAGTTGAATTTGGCGTTGGATGATTTGAAGTGAGGTTTGTGGACCACTGGTTTGTGTGTTGGTGGTCCATCCCCCTTTCGTTCCCTGCCGGGACCGACTCACTTTTCTTTGTCTTGCCAAAGAAAAGTAAGCAAAAGAAAGGCGCGCCCGAGATGGCGACTTCCCCTTGAATTTATGTGACCGTGCGGGGAAGGAGGCAAACTCGCTGCGCTCAGACAGCCTCCCCTCTTTTTCCTCCCCGCAACAAAAATCCAAGGCGCCATCTAGGGCAGGAACGTCAACGGCCAAAACGGTGGTTTGCGTGGTCTGTCGGAGTTTCGTTTGTTGCGGTGTGCTGCTTCGCTTCGCTCGCACTCCACTGGTTCGCTCGCTTTGCTTCGCGTCTTGTCGCTTACGCTCTACTGCGTTTGTTCTGCGATGGTGTGGCCGTACCCTGCCCTAGATGGCGCCTTGAATTTCCGTAAGCGGGCGGAAAAAAGACGGGAAACTGTTTGAGCGCAGCGAGTTTTTCCCGTCTCCGCCCGGTTATGGAAATTCAAGGAATCTTTCGCCATCTCGGGCGCGCCTTTCTTTGCTTACTTTCTTTGGCAAGACAAAGAAAGTGAGTCAGCCCCGGCAGGGGATGAAACAAGGGATGCACCACAAGAACAAAAAGCACCCAAAATACAAACCATGCCAGCCGACCAGCGCCCGAACCCCGACCAACTCCTAGCCGAACTCCAATCCGGCCAAGAGCAGTCCGCCCGCGGCAAACTCCGCATCTACTTCGGCGCCTCGGCCGGCGTAGGCAAGACCTACGCGATGCTGGCAGCAGCAAAGGCCGCCCGCGCAACGGGCATCGACGCCATCATTGGCCTGGTCGAAACTCACGGCCGCGCCGAAACCGCCGCGCTGGTCGCCGACCTCGAACACCTTCCCACCCGCCAGATCGAATACAAGGGCCGCACGCTGCCCGAGTTCGACCTCGATGCTGCGCTGGCGCGAAAGCCCGCGCTCATCCTTGTCGACGAACTTGCGCACTCGAACGTGGCGGGGTCGCGCCACCCAAAACGCTGGCAGGACATTGAAGACCTGCTCGCCGCCGGCATCGACGTCTGGACCACCGTCAACGTCCAGCATCTCGACAGCCTGAACGAGGCGGTGGGCAGCATCACCGGTATCCGCGTGTGGGAAACCGTGCCCGATGCGGTGTTCGATGCCGCCAACGAAGTCATCCTCGTTGACCTGCCGGCCGATGAACTGCTGCGCCGCCTGGCCGAGGGCAAGGTCTACATGCCCGAGCAGGCGCAGCATGCGGCGCGCAATTTCTTCCGCAAGGGCAACCTCATCGCCCTGCGCGAACTCGCCCTGCGCCGCACCGCCGACCGCGTGGACGACGACGTGCAGGCCTACCGCCGCGCGCGCCGCATTGAAAACGTCTGGCGCACGCGCGAAACCGTCGTCGCCTGCCTGGACCCGCAGGGCGATGGCGAACAGGTGATCCGCAGCGCTGCGCGCCTGGCCGCGCAGCTTGAATGCGACTGGCATGCCGTGGCCGTGGTGATGCCGCATCTGCGTGCGGCCGATGCGCGCGCCGAACGCCTGCACGCCCTGCTCAAGCTGGCCGAAGACGCAGGCGCGCGCGTGGAAACGCTGGCCGGCACCAATGCCGTCGAGGCCATCACCGGTTATATCCGCCGCCACAACATCACCAAGGCCGTGATCGGTCGGCCGCCGGAGAAGCGCTGGCGATCGGCGAGGGCCATCGTCGTTGCGCTGCGGCTGGCGATCGGGCTGGAGCGCCGGTTGCCCAGCGGCGACTTTGCCGAGGCGCTGGCGCGGCATTGTCCTGAGGTTGACGTGATTCGCGCCGCGGCGGACCCGGCCCATATCCAGCTCACGCCGCGCGCAGCAGAGGTCGGCCGTGCTGACGTGCGCAGCGAAGCCCAGCGCGCGGCCGATGCGCAGGCCGGTTGGCTCAAGCCGGCTTACGTGGCCGCGTGCGTGTACGTTGGGATTGCGACGGCGCTCTCCAGCCTCGTGCGGCCGGTGTTCGATCTGGCCAACATCGTCATGCTGTTCCTGGCCGCCGTGGTGGCGGTGGCGATGCGCCATGGCCGGGGGCCGGCCGCGCTGGCGTCGGTGCTGTCGGTGGCGCTGTTCGATTTCTTTTTCGTGCCGCCACGTTATTCCTTTGCCGTGAGCGACGTGCAGTACCTGCTGACCTTTGGGGTGATGCTGGCGGTCGGCATTCTGGTGGGCCAGTTGACGGCCGGCCTGCGTGAACAGGCCGAGGTGGCGGTGCAGCGCGAGGCGTCGGCGCATGCGCTGTATGAGGCCGCGCGGGAGTTGTCCGCCGCGCTCACGCTGGACCAGATCGTCAGCATCGGTGGGCGCTTCGTCAACGCGACCTTTGGCGGGCGCTGCGCGTTCTTCTTCGTCGGGCTTGATGGGCGGCTTGGTGCGCCACAGGTCGCCAAGCCGGAGGGCAGCACCGATGCACCATCCGGCATGCCGAACCTCGATCGCGTGCTGGCCGATTGGACGTACCAGCACGGCCAGCCTGCCGGCACAGGTACGCACACGCTGCCGTCGGGCTCGGTGCTGTATCTGCCGCTGAAAGCGCCGATGGCCATTCGCGGTGTGCTGGCCGTGGAGCCCGAAACCTTCCACGTGCTCGCGCAGCCCGACAACCGGCGCCAGATCGATGCCTGCGCCACGCTCATCGCCATTGCCATTGAGCGCGTGCATTACGTGGAAGTCGCCCGCGACGCCTTGGTTCGCATGGAATCGGAGCGGCTGCGCAATTCACTGCTGGCCGCCGTGTCGCACGATTTGCGCACACCGCTCACCGGCCTGGTGGGGATGGCCGAGACGCTGCTGCGTGCGCAGCCGCCCCTGCCTGCGCTGCAGGCCGAGGCCGCCACCGCCATCGGCCAGCAGGCGCAGCGCATGCGCACGATGGTCACCAACCTGCTCGATATGGCGCGCCTGCAGAACCAGGACGTCAAGTTGCGGCTGGAGTGGCAATCGATGGAAGAGCTTGTTGGCGCGGCGCTCCAGGCGATTCCGCTGCCCGATCATCGTGTGGTTGTGGATAACCTCGCGGCCTTGCCGCTCATCTGCTGCGACGGGCCGCTGATGGAGCGCGTGCTGTCGAACCTGCTGGAGAACGCGGGCAAGTTTGCGCCGGCCGGCACCGAGGTGCGCATCTCCTGCGAGATCATCCACGAAGACGCGCGCGGCGATGAACTGCGCCTGCGTGTGCGCGACCACGGCCCCGGCGTGCCTGCGGGCTCGGTGCAGACCATCTTCGAGAAGTTCACGCGCGGTGAGAAGGAGTCGGCCACCACCGGCGTCGGCCTGGGTCTGGCCGTGTGCGAGGGGATCGTGAGCGCGCATCACGGCCGTATCTGGGTGGAGGCGCCGGCCGATGGCGGCGCGTGCTTCGTCGTCGCCCTGCCCGCCGCCGAGCCCCCGCCCGTGGAAGACGGCGAGCCCATCGCCTAGCTGCACCGTTGTTGGGCATATGGACATGCCGAAAAAGTCGTTCTGTCGTGAGCGCATGCGTGACACGATTGCGTCACACCGCCCGCTACCCGCGGGCGATTTCATTCACGACAAGATCCACGAGGTTTCTCCATGTCTCTGTTCTCCCGCCTTGCGCGCGTGGCCGTACCGGCCATCGCCTTTGCCGTTGCCACTGCCGCCAGCGCCGACACCAAGCAGATCAAGCTTGGCACCATGAGCGGCCCCGACGCACAAATCTGGGAAGTCGTACAGAAGGTCGCCAAGAAGGACGGCCTGGACGTCAAGGTCATCGAGTTCAACGACTACGCCCAGCCCAACCCCGCCCTCGATTCGGGCGACCTGGACGCCAACGGCTTCCAGCACCAGCCCTTCCTCGACAGCCAGATCCAGGCGCGCCATTACAAGATCGTCAACGTAGGCCTGACCTACGTGGCGCCGATGGGCTTCTACTCGAAGAAGATCAAGTCGCTCGCGCAGCTCAAAGAAGGCGCCAAAGTCGGTATCCAGAACGATCCGTCCAATGGCAACCGTGCGCTGCTTTTGCTGCAGAAGGCGGGCGTGATCAAGCTCAAGGCGGGCGCCGGCACGAACGGCAACAATGCGACACCGCGTGACGTGGTGGAGAACCCGAAGAAGATCAAGCTGATCGAGCTGGATTCGGCACAACTGCCGCGCTCGCTGGATGATCTGGACGCCGCCTCCATCAACACCGACTACGCGGTCAAGAACGGCCTGACGCCGGCCAAGGACGCCATCGCACTGGAAGATCGCCAGGGGCCGTACGCCAACCTGATTGCCGTGCGCGAAAAAGACAAGAACCAGCCGTGGGTGAAGACGCTGGTGCGCGCCTACCAATCGGAAGACGTGCGCAAGTTCATCGACACGCAGTTCAAGGGCGCGATCCTGCCGGCGTTTTAAGCAGCGGGGGCTAAGTCAGCGGTTACTTTCTTGGTTGGGCCCGAGAGTGAAGCATGGCGTGCCGGTAGCCAGACTAGCTTTTGAGCGCACCACATTGTTTTGCTGCGCTGCGTCATCGTGTGACAAGTGCAATCGTTTTCGTCACCCGTGGCGCCTTGGCAACGCTTGTAGCCTCTCGTTACATTAAGTAGTTCTACGTTATTGCAACGCAACAAACGATTCGCTATAGTAGGAACTGTC
>Ga0157369_10001591_pt1 | contig 27832 bp, 23 predicted proteins | sample C25metaG_FD_113461 | JGI IMG/M metagenome (GOLD analysis project Ga0157369, IMG submission 113461) | Corn rhizosphere microbial communities from Kellogg Biological Station, Michigan, USA - C2-5 metaG | ecosystem: Host-associated > Plants > Roots > Rhizosphere > Soil | place: USA: Michigan... | reverse complement strand
GGCGAGTTCATGCCCAAGGTGGATGGCGGAAGCATGTACTACGGCATGGAGGCGCGAGCCCCCTTTCTCGATCACTCATTGTGGGAACTCGCGGCATCTCTTCCGCCGTCCGTTCGCTTCCATGGCGGCGCCCTCAAGGCCGTGTTACGTGAGATTGCGCGGCGAAGACTCGGCCCCGAGGTGGCCGATCGGCCCAAACAAGGGTTTCATGTGCCGGCCGAAAAGTGGTTGGCCGGCGAATGGCAGTCCAGCTTGGAAACCTTGCAAGGAGACACTTTGCTCGAACGGGATGGGTGGATACGGAAGGGGAGTCTTCGAGCAGCGATTGGCCGTGCCGTCGTCGCGGCGCCAAATCAAGTGTGGTATCTCGTGGTTCTCGAGCGTTGGCTGCAGAAACAGCGATCAGCAACACTAGCTGCTAAACAGAGCAGCTGATTCAAAAACACTTGCTGAATCTGCGAGGCTCGACCATTGCATCCAGCCACGCCCAGTAGCCCGAAAACCTTAGGTACTAGCGAATAGTTCTAGGACCTAAAAGCCAGTGCTGGCACCCAGTTGAGAATGTTATAGTTGGGCTTGCGCTACACTCCTTCGGCTCCGAGCGATGTCCGGAAGTTACGGGCAAATAAGCCACTTCGATCCGTTACCTTAACCCCTGCTGCGGCTCCGAAATCCGTGCCTCGGATGCCCTCGGATACCTACGCTGCGGAAGTAAACGACCCCATCCGGCGCCTTGGCTTGAACTTCGCCATGGGATTTCTGTTTTTTAGATTTACCGGATTGCATGAGATCGCGGCTGCCAGGTTCGGAGTCAATACATACATCCTTTACGTACTGGGCCTTCCAGCGATTCTTGGCATGTTACTGAGTGGGGGCTTGGCTCGAACCATCCGCTCCAGAGCAGCGAAATACTGGGCAGGCTTCGCGTTTTTCCTCATCCTGTCAGTGCCCCTCAGCGATTGGGTGACCGGTTCGCTAACGTTAGTGCTTGGGTACCTTAGAAACGAACTCAGCGTATTATTTCTCATCGCGGGGTTAGTGATCACCTGGCGTGAATGCTGGCGGTTGCTGGGCATGATTTCGATCGCTTCCATCGTGGTGCTTCTGTTAGGACAGTTTTTTAGAGAAGAGACCATGGGCGGCCCCGCGGAGCGGCTTACGGTTGCCACGGGCCTTACCATGGGAAATGCGAATGATTATGCGGCCGTACTGACGCTGCTCTTACCGTTCCTGGGCCTGGTGCTGATCACGCCAGGACGGGCCTTCGTGTTGCGGTGTGTGGCGCTGTGCGGACTTCTATTCGGCCTCTACATGATCCTCTCCACGGGTTCGCGGGGCGGCTTGATCGCCTGCTTGGCCGCTTTGATCATGATGCTGCTCCGGCTGCCGCCGCTCAAAAAGATGGGATTGGCAGTGGCTGCGGTGGTGATCGGCGTCACGATGTGGCGGATACTACCCGAAACAATTACCAACCGCCTGGCAACCCTTGTTTCGGATGACGCCGGAGGGACGGACGCCATTGCGTCCGGAGAATCCCGCCAGTACTTACTGCAGAAGAGTCTTCTTTTCACCGTGCAGCACCCGCTGCTTGGAGTCGGCCCGGGGCAGTTTATCAATCACGAAGGCTTGGGAGCTAAGGCGCAGGGTTATCAGGGAGCTTGGCACGAAACACATAACGCCTACACTCAGATATCCAGCGAAGTGGGAATTCCCGCAGTGCTTCTATTCATAGGCGCTCTGCTTTCTACGTTCCATTTGTTGAGCGGGACTTTGAAACAGGCGCGCGCTCGACCACCTTCCCGCCAGAATGCCATGATTGCGGCTGGTGCCTTCTGTGGATTAATCGCTGTGGTCGCTTTCTGCAGTAGCTCGTTCTTCTTGTCTCTCGGCTATAGGTTCTACTTTCCCGCGTTGACGGGAATTGCGATCGTTCTGAATCGTGCAGCGCAGCGGGAATGGGATCTCGCCCAGAGTTGAGCTGCTGCCGTCGCTTTGCTCAGTGCGCCGGCTGGTCTTCGATCGCCCCCTCCCACTTGGCCAGTAGGACGCGATTCGCTTGGGTTTGCGCCACACGAAGAAATCCGTCGCCACCCGCCTCAATCTTCCGATCGGTTTCGAGTTGACCGAACGCCGACGGTAACTCGGGCCAGTGGATTCGTGGGTCATCCCCCTCCACCCATAGCCAGCGAGCCTCGGGTTTCAGGGCAAGCAAACGTTCCGAGAACCACATTTCCCGGTTCTGGGCCCACTGCTCCAGCGTGCGTTCCGCGAACGCAGCTCGCCAGCGCAAGACTGCCCTGGATGCCACGACAGTCGCATCCATAACACGGAAGCGTGAACTTGCCACGCTCTTTTCCAGCGGATGAGCATTGGGACGAGCATACAGATCATCGGCCATGGTCACAACGGTGACGACAGCTCCGGGTTGGACGTTGCTATTTAGCGCATGGAATCTTTCTGTCGTTTCCCTGAAGGGAGCGCCCGCGGAGGTATTCCCCGCCAAGTTAACCACGGTGGTGCCGGCTAGGAGGATCACGATAAAGGCTGAGGGAACGACATAATGACGGGCTTTGTCCAAGACAAGGGCAAATGCAAAATAGGCAAACGGGAACACAGGAAGGAACCGCTCCGGGGAGCTTGGTTCAAATAGTGTGACCGCGAACAGCAAAAGAGGGAGGCCTGCGGCCACCAATATAAACAGCATGGCGCGTCGGTCTTTCCAAAGTACCAAAAGAGTGGCTCCCACGCCGAGATAAAAGGCCGTGAGTTTCCCGCCAAGACTGAAAACCACTGCCGAGATGTGGACCGGATTGTAGGGGTCGGAGAAAACCCAACGCTTCAGCAGGATGGTATCCCCGCCCAGGTCCCAGACCGAACGTGGCAGGCCCGTGACGGCCCGCATTGCGGTCTTCGATTGCGACCATTCATCGTCCGATTCGAGTATCCATTGCCGCAGTTGGCTCGTGTTTCCGATACCCTTCGCCGCGGCGCCCGCGGCAAAAAGAACAAGCGTCGAGGCGGCCAGCGCCAGCAGGAAGCTTCCCGCCAGTTGGCGGCGGAATTTATTCTCCCCACTCATCCCGGCCGAGTCGCCTGAAGGCCAAAAATAAAACGCCGCCACCATTCCAAGGCCGGTGAAAGCATACGGGAACCACAGCGCGCAGGCGATCGCGAACGAAACACCAGCGAGGAGAGCGTATGAGCGCCCGCTCAGCGGGTCTACCACTGCTATCGTTACCAATAAGAATGCGAGCGCCGAGAACAGTAGTGCCGGTACGTAGGGCGCACCTGAATGGCTGTAATTAAGAAAGGAAATCGAGCAACTCATCGCGATCACGACGGCTCCCGCGATCCATACGCCCGCCACTCTCCGCAAAAGGAATAGCATCACCAGCAACGTTACGGCGGAACAAATGAAATTCGTTTGGATAAGGAAACGAGCCACCGCCTGCGCCGGCGTATCGCCGAACCATTGTGCGTACCGAGCGCCCAACAGCGAATAGCCAACGTATCCCCATGGGCGCCACAACAGGTGGCCAAACTCCCAGAACTGCGTCGCGCGTCCCTGTATGTGGCCGATTACATCTCCCGCATAGCGAGTCGTGTCGCCGATGTACTCTGGCGAAGTCATCCCATAGCTCACAAGGAAGAAGGCCAATACAATCAGGTAGACGGCCGATCTTCTCATGGCTTGGATCACAACGTGTCAGACCGATACTCGGCGAAAGCAATACGCCGGCAACTCCAGGCTAGCCTAGCATAGGATGTCAGTTCTGATCTAATTTCGGCCGAGCGGCTGACTACAAAAAGGTGCTTCGCTATCCGTCCAGAACGCGACCTGCCGGTCACGTCAGCGAATAAAAAACGGTAAGCTTGGTTGAAGGGTATACGGAAAATCCGACCTCTCATGGAGCATCGAAATTCGTGGCTGAACACATGATCGCTTTCCGCGGTAAGTGTCCTCCCCACTCGCCCGGCAGCTCTCCCTTAAGCCATTGATTACAGGAAGTGGATACCGGAACTGTCGATGGAGACTAACGCCAAGGATTGCGGCTCCGATTTGTCAAACCAGCTCGAGGCGACAGCCCTGAGACGGCATGATGGGCGTGCGGTTTCGGAATCGCCCCGCGCCAGAATCGTGCTGATTTCCTATTCTTATCCGCCGGTACTGGGCGGTTCTGAGGTCGAAGCCCAGCGCGTGAGTTCGGAACTGATTCAGCGCGGTTACAACGTTGAAGTGTGGTGTGGCGCCGAAGAACCGATGCCGCGTAAAGCACGCTGGATCGATCCCTGCGGTGTCCCCGTCCGTATCCTGGGTCTCGGCTGGCCAGCCCGCTGGCGTGGTTATGGCTTCGCCCTCGGCGTCGCCTGGCTGCTGTGGCGTGAGCGCAGGCATTATCAATTGGTTTATTTCCTCATGCACGGTTTGCAACTGGCCCTGGGCCTTCCTGTCACGCGGCTGTTGCGAAAGCCTGTAGTCATGAAGTTCTCAGGAAGTGGTTTGATCGAGCTCATGCGGAAGTCTTGGCTAGGGCGGCTCGAGTTGAAATGGCTTCGCCTTTGCGCTAAACGCGTAATGATTCTGAATGAAGGTATGGTAACCGAAGCCCTTGCGGCCGGATTAAGTCGGGAGCAGCTATTGTGGATGCCCAATCCTACCGATGTCGATGCCTTCCGTCCGCTGGAGCAAGACGAGCGCACTCATCTACGGAAGCAGCGAGCGCTGAAAGGCGTAACCGTTATCTTTGTGGGCCGCTTGGCTCCTGAAAAGGAGCTTCCCTCGCTGATTCGCGCGTTTTCCCGCGCACTTAAGGTTCATCCCGACGCGGAGTTGGTGCTGGTCGGCGACGGCCCCGGCCATCAAGAACTCCTTAGCCTGGCGCGCCAATGCGGAATCGAAGCGAAGGTCCGCTTTACCGGACGAGTTCCAGCGGACGATGTATGCACTTGGCTACAGGCTTCCGACATATTTGCACTGGTGTCCAACGCCGAAGGATTCCCTTGTTCGCTGGCGGAGGCCATGTCGGTTGGGCTTCCCTCGGTCGTCAGCGACATACCTGGCAACCGCCAGTTAATTGACTGCCAGATCCACGGTCTGCTCGCGCCCGTCCAGGACGAGGAGGCTCTGGGTGTTGCCTTGACGCAGCTCATTGGGGACGATCTCTTGCGGGCCCGGATGGGCCGAGAAGCGCGTCAGCGGATTGTCGAGAATTATTCCACCGATCAGGTGACTCGGCTCTACGAGCAAATGTTTTCTGATGTTCTGGTCGGAGAAGGGCGCGGAGGTCCACGGTGATGCGGAGTGTCATTAAGAAAGCGGCACTGGGAGCCCTCCGGTTAAGCGGAGGGTTCGCGGCGTCCGCGCGCTCCTCCCGCCGCCGCAACAGCCTGCTTATCCTGTGCTACCACGGAATCTCACTGCGTGACGAACATGCCTGGGAACCCTCCCTATACCTGAGTGCCGCGAGTTTCCGCCGCAGGCTGCAAGCGCTGCGGGCCGCCCGTATCGAGGTTCTGCCACTCGAAGAAGGATTATCACGCCTTCACACCGGCACACTGCCGCCGCGCGCCGCCGTCATCACCTTCGATGACGGATTCTACGATTTCTACAAACTCGCGTTGCCGCTGCTGCGCGAGTTTGCGCTTCCGGCAACACTTTATCTGAGCACACACTACTGCGGTTACCGGCTCCCAATTTTTAACTTAGTCATACCGTATTTGCTATGGAAATCTGGCCTGGCTACGGTAGATTGGAAAGAAGCCGGTTTACCCCTTACGCCCGTAGGGACATACCTGGAACGCCTCCGTGCCACGCAAACCTTGTCCCAGTTCGCCGCGAGCCGGCAATTGGATACTCGAGGTCAGGATGATCTGGCACGTCGCTTCGCCGGGTATCTGGGCATCGATTACGACGATCTGATCCAAGCCCGCCTCTTTCAGCTCGTCACTCCCGAGGAGGCTGCCTTAACATCTCGCGCTGGTGTGGATATTCAGCTCCACACGCATCGCCATCGTACACCACGCGATCACGCCTTATTCATACGGGAAATTCGCGACAATCGCGACCGGATTCGCGACTTCACGGGACACGACGCGTTTCACTTTTGTTATCCCAGTGGCGATTACGCCGCCGAGTTCCTTCCTTGGTTACGGGAGCTCGGCGTAAGAAGCGCTACCACCTGCGAAACCGGCCTGGCATCGGCGCGCTCTGAACCGTTATTGCTCCCTCGCGTGTTGGACGGCGAGCAAGTCACGCCCGTGGAGTTTGAGGCCTGGCTCTGCGGCCTTCTTGTGTGATCGCGTATCCTGTGTGATCCCGATTGAGCATATTCTCAAGTGAGCGCTACGGCAGCCAGTTTGCTGCCCGCGCTGCCATTCCGTTGCCGGACTGTAACAGCAGGACGCGGAGTTCGCTTACTGCTGGGGGCTTCCACCGCCAAAGCAGCGCTAGATAACTCAGCGACCCGATCACTACCGTGCTAAACAACTGGATCGCGGAATTATGTATGCCCATCCGCTCCAATCCGAAGAGCCACGCCCCCGCGATTAGGGCCATAAGGAGACTACACTTCAATCCCGGCCAAAGCTGCAACCCGAACTCTCGTATCGGCAACTCAATTAGACGGAAGGGAATCATGAAACCAGGGAACATGAGGACCGTCCATACGATGCTGTAGGACACCGCTACGCCTTGGATTCCCCACGGCAACCCCGCAAAAAACGAGACGACATACAACGATGCTGAGACTAAACCCCAGCGCAAGAGCCAGTCCGCGCGCCCTTTGGCTTGGTAGATCAAGCCTGTCGTGGTGAAAACGGATTGCGCCATTCCCAAGGGTCCAAAGACTCTCAGCAGACCGGCTACGGGCAGCCAACGTTCCCCTAAAACGACCCGCACCAATGGGTCCGCCACCACGGTAAGGCCCAGCATTGCAGGGAAAGTCGTCAAACCAATCAGCGCACACATCCTGCAATAGGCAGACCGGAACCGTTGATTGTCATCCTGAACTTTCGAAAGAGCGGGAAACAATACCCGGCAAATCACCGCACTGAAGTTCGAGAGCGGATAAGTCATCAAGTTGTACGCCATGTTGTAGAACCCCAGCGGATCCTTGCCCAGGAAACGTCCCACAATCAGGTTGTCCGCATTGCGTGAAAAATAGTTTACGACGTTGAATCCGGACACCCCCAAACTGAAGGACCGGATGGCGCGGGATTCCTCCCAGTCCACCACCCACTGGTAGCGGCGCCGACCAAATATCAAATAGGCTGCGGCAGTCACTGTGGCATTCGCAAGCGACGCGAAGACCAGACTCCAGACTCCCCCTCCCCGTAGGGCGATCCAAATCGCAACAATTGTTCCCGCTACCGCGCCGGCAAACTGCGTGATACCGATTTCGCGGAAAGCCATGCGCCGGGTCAATAGCGCGTAAGGGACTACGCCTGTGGCGGTGATAAGAAACGTGATCGACAACGCTTGAAGGATCTTCGCCAGGGCAGGTTCATGAAAAAACAGCGCGGCCGGAACGGATAGGCCCAGAACACACAAGGTGAGTAGAAGGCCTAGAAGACAGTTGAACCAGAATACGGTCGAGACAAGTCTGTCGCTGAGGTTTGGTTCGCGCACCAGCGCGGTTGTGGTTCCCAGATCGCTCAATTGATCGAGAAAGTTCGTAAGTATCGTCGCCATACCGATCAGTCCGTACGCGCTCGGGGAGACGTGCCGGGCCAGGATACTTACCGACAGCAAAGACAGGAGTTGGCGGATGATTTGAAACAGACCAGACCATGCCACACCCGTCGTGGCTTGCTGGGTAAGAGTAGCGTTAGATGCGTTATCCACTATTCCGTTTTCGCAACCGGGATCCCAAGAAGTGCGTGGCGTTCCGATCTTGCCTTACTGCCAGTATTGCATTAAGGCTCCCGACGATCCATGCTTATATAGCTTGCGTGATTGCAAGGCGGAGGCGCGAACGTTCCTGTGGCGTGATCCTTCTGTAGCGAGGTACGGGAGCGCCACGCCCCTCGACCATTACTGAGGAATCATCCTCTACGTCTTATCTTTACTATCGTCTTGCCCGTCGAAATCGTGGGGAAACACCTCGAGCGTTTCTGCGATGCCCCCGATGTGCTGACATTTTTTGGCGTGCATCTTCTTCTGATTGTCGAAATCGGCTTATGCCTTTTTCAAATTATTCGGCCCTTCGATGATATGACGCTGAAACCAGCCGTTGCCGGTGGCTAGACAATCCAGTGGCAGTACCACCGTGCGGCACCTTATACCGAATCGGAGGTAAACTCTAACTGGGCGAACGCTTCGCTCAATTCCTCACCGGCTATATGAAAAGCTCTCTGCACGCCTCAGGAAGTACTCCGTTGGGATAGTAGATCAACGAGGCAACCTTGTATCTATCCAGGCATCTTCACGAGCGGATGCTGATGCCAAGGCCCGCGAACTGGCGGGCTGATGCTGGCACTGATGGCGTGGTTGGCAGCCAACCGGAAACGGAACGACCGTCATTGTCACTGAACCGACTTCTCCGGACTCAGCCACCCCTGCCGCCAACCCACGTAGTTGAATGAATAACGGTAGAGCTGGCTCCACGTCTTCCCCTTGCTATCGTCTTGCCCGTCGAAGGCGTGGGAGAACACCTCATCGCCTTCAGTTTGGTATGTACTATTCCCGCTCACTCTCCAGTACCACGCAAATGCATGGTCATAGAGATTATGCAGAACCGTATTGGCACGGTTGGTATTGTTCTGGCAATTGTCGTCGAAGGGACCAGTAAACCACGTTGCCGAAGCGGCACAGTGAATACCATTTGGATCGGGATTAAACATTGCGATATGAGTGGTGAGGTTGTAATCGGAGTAATACTTATCCAAGTCCAGCTTGACCACCATTGGGACCCGTGGATCTTTGGTTTTCTGCCACCACTTGATAAGTGCGTCCATCGCGATCCCATCGAAGAAGTACTCGATAAAGGTATAGCGCCCGGTTCCGTCCAGGTGCTCATTTATATGCCCTACCAAGACATCGGCGCAGCGCTGTTCACGAACGTGCCACGTTGGGTCTTGTGGAGTTAGGCCCATCTTGTCAATAGCCAGCATCGAGATCAGTGCGTAAGCACTTTCGCGTATACCGGAATCGCTGATGTAGCAACCAGCCCTGACCGTCCCATCGCCCTTGCCTGGGATCAAGGTCGCGGCTATGTCTTGGACAACCCCGATGTAGCGAGCATCCTGGTTAACCGAGTTGGCAAACCCAATGGGGAAGATTCTGTATCCAGGGGGGGTTCCATTGATCCAGAAATCCCCTAAATAGTTTCCCGAGACCGGGTCCGCGACAGTATTTGCGTTTGTAAAACCAGATTGCTGAAGGAGGTTTTGCGAGCATTTCTCCGACCCGGAATCTCCTAACCATTGTGAGATGCGATGAAAATTCGCACCCCCGTCATAGTAGAAAATGGAATTGTCGGCATTGAAAACCGTGGAGATATCAATAGGGTTAAGCGCGCCCGTTGTCCTGTTACACCACTGATCTCCCCAACCGCCGGCAAAGAGTCCGTCACCGACTGTCATGTAGCTGACCCACTTAGTCAATCCAGGTATGGAAGGGAACGAGGTCGATTCATTAGCGTCCGATAGATAGGTCAGAGCTTTGACAGTGGCCGTGAATGTAAGAGTGCTGCTGTTGGATCCGGCAGGGCAAGCATGCACGCCTGCGAGTGGCTCGGCGTCGCATACGGTAATCGTAATCGTATGGTCGCCTGCCGACGCGTTGCTCGGAATGTCCGCCTTTAGCGCCTGCACGTATGCGGAACCGTAGCTGTAGGGGTAGCCGTTGTTTGAAGTGAAACCGGCGGAGAAATCCTGCCCGTTTGAGCCGTCCACTACGCCCCACGTAACCGTCGTGCCTGTCGGGAAACCCATGTCGGAAGCCCTATTGGAGGCGATGAAAAAGCTGTGTTGGCCAACTTTAGCGGCTGGCATAAAAACAATGTTTACGCCTGACCCGGTTGACGAGAATGTTTCAACGGTGGAGGTTCCGTGGTGGCAAAACTGAAAAGTGGTGCTCACCTCGTTACACAGATCGTAGATAGCGGGGAACGACTCCAACATCGTCTCAAGTCCAGTTGGCACTGTCGTAGCCTCTATGACCACGTTTGTTTCGGTGCCGGTGAGCGTGTAGCCACTTCCCGACACGTTACAGGTGTTTCCGCTGGCTGAACAGGTCACCGGAATGCGATAGGCGGGCGCAGCAAAATTATAGTATGTGGTGAAGCCAGGGTAAACAGTCTTCGGTCCCCACCAATACCATCCAGAAGCGTTGCCGCCAAATCCAAGGACAGGCTTGGGTTGAGCACATAGAGCCCCGGCGGAAACGAGCGCGGCGGAAGTGATCGCAAGTGCGCCTAGAAGCCGTCGCACCTACTTATCTCCTTGAATCCACTGGTACGCCATGGTGAGGCCCCGCGCGGCGTTCGTCAGTGTTGTCTCAGTCAGTGCAAACGAGAGGAAGGTTGCCGGTGGGTAATTCGCTACCGGCGTTGCCGGGCATACTTCCGTGCCATCGATGTAGAAGTGAACCGCGTTGTTAAGGTCGTCCGCGATGAACTTGAGGTGAACTTGATTCGTCGAAGGGGCAGCGTTGCTGTTCACGACTGAAGCGCTGGTGTTCGCCACCACGCAGTTCCAAGCCGAATCGCCTGCTCCCGTATCGTAGCGGAAACCCAAAAAGCCGCTCGCCGGTGGCGTGGCGGATCCTGCGATCGTTGCGGCCGCCGCGCCCGTGAAGCCGATCCAATTGCGAGTGGAGGTCGTGGCGCCCAGCGCAACGGTTACGTCGAACTGGAGGTTGCGTCCGGTTTTGAAGATCTTGTCGTCGCCCGTGAGATTGTAGTAGACGTTGTTTCCGCTCACTGCCCCTGTGGTCAGAGTACAGCCCGGAAGCTGCGTCCCCGCGCCCGTCGAGGCGCTTCCGGTAACTCCCCCGCCACCCGAGCCAAAACTGAATAAGGCGCCCAATAGCGCTGTATTGGTAAGATCCCAAGACCTTCCATTGCACTCCACCAGGCTTGTCCGCCGCCCATCGCCCGGATTCGCTGGATTGGCCCACTGCGTGAGGCCGTTGCCATCCGCCCGCGGAAACTGGCCGAAGTTGGATGTGGTCTGCGGAGCCAACTGCACTTGCCCCGGGGTTAGATTCTGCCAAGCGCCGTTACCGGCATTCGCGGCGCTGGAATAGCGCAGAAGGACACCGCTGGGCGACGCCGGACCGTCTGCACGAATCGAGCCGGCGAGCATCGCCGCTCCATAAGCAGTTTCAATCGGCTTGGCTCCGGCAGCGCAATGGTTGTAAGTTGAGGCTCCGGTGTTGTCATGGGCGGGCTTCAGCACAATGAGCAGCCCGTCTAGGGGCGCCGTTGAATTGGCATCGCAACCCGTGTAGGAGTTGGCGCTGCCCGAATCCGTGACCGATAATGCAGTCTTAACCAGACTACCGGTCGTAGTGGCACCACCGCCGCTTTCCAGCGTCCAAACGTTGGTGGCCGTGCAGGCGTATAGATTCAGACCCGGCGATGCCGCCGAGTTGAAGAATTGTTCGCCCGTCTGGCACGTCGGTGGAACGACGGTTCCCACTGTCATGGGTCGCGTGCGCGGCATCGCGGAAAAGTCGGGATTGGTGCCCTCATCACCCAGGTTCACCTTGGTCGACGTTTGGGCCATACAGGCCACCGCCGTCATGGCGTAAACGACACTCCAGTAACGCATTCAACCTCCTGCCACAGATTAGCTTTGGAACTTGGGCCGTCGCTCGGTGAGACCTCTATCTGTTGTTTAAATTGGCGGATGGCCGCTATTTTCTCTTGGCAATGACATGCCTGCCACTCCAGGACGATACGAGGATGAAAAAGTCAGCCGCGCAGCCGCTTGAGCTTTTCTTTGAGGCTCGGCGGAAGATTCTGATACGTACGGTGGATCACTCGCATGAGGTCCTCTTTCCGTTCGTGTGTTCTGAAAAAGGTCTGGTCCTTGACGTACCGATGTGTCGGTATAATCCGATCACGGTACTTCAGCAGGAACGAATGCGTTCCGCCCATTAAGTACGTATGAATTCCTTGTTGACAGGCCCACTCGATAATCCGCCACTGCAGCAGATCGTTGGGTCTCAGCCGCTGGAACTCGGGAACCGAAACATTCCAGGCGTATTCAGCTGTGCCTCCCACATAGAACCGCACGGAACTCGCCGCGATGATTTTCCCTTCGTGGATCGCCAGGAATAAGCGGCGGTTGTCTGTAAGCCGAAAAGCCTGCTCTAGATACTCGAGGGAAGGACAAGGCATTCCCTTGCGCTCGCTCCAATCCTTCAGGATGGCGTAATACTCCGGAAGGTCTTCGAGTGTTGCCTGCCGCACTTGCAAGCCGAACGAAATGGCCTGCCGGATCTCACTTCGCCCTTTAACCTTGGAAAATACCTTTTCCGGACCCATGCTGATATCGAGAGCGGCGGTACCGGTCGTTTCGGTTTCGGCAAACCCATTCTGGCGGAATGCAGGAATCGGAAACCACGAATATACGGTGATCAGGTCAGCGGACTTGCCGACGATGTTCAGACCTTCTGCAAAGGCCTGCGCCGCCACCTCCGGACCCGCGGATTTATCCACACAGATCTGTGGTGTGCCAATCTTGCCGGAGGTCACGGATTGGCCATCGACAACCCCTGTTAACGATCCGATTACGCGCAATTCCGGAGACTGAGGGTCCAGCGCCAGGATCGCGAATGGCCTCACGCCGGACGACTGGGGTTCCCGGAAAAACTCGGGAGCGGCGAAATGCGTGGGCATGTCTCCGTTCGCCAGGCACTTCCGCCAAGCTTCCTCGACTACGCGCTCCGGGTAGGCGTCCAGAATCGCGAAGTTCTTTTCGTTCAGTGCCGTCTGGGCTTCGGATTCAGAATGGAGCATCATCCACTGTCTGGTGGTTCTCTAAGCTTAAATGATCGGATAAACTCTACGCAATTCACCAACAGCGAGCGACGGCGCGGTGTGCGATACTTCCCTGGAAATGTCGTGGGACCAGCTCAGGCAAATGATTCAGAGGGTGTCGGAGCGCGCTCAGGAAATCCGCTATGGAATCAAGACTTCCGGTTGGACGTCCGAGGAGGCCCTGGGATACAAGAAGGGCGACGGGCGGAATCACTACACACCCCTTCCCTACGCAGCGATCAAAGGGTTGCTATCCACGGTGATTCCGGACAAACAGAAGGATGTGTTTGTAGACTGGGGCTCCGGGTTGGGCCGCGTAGTGGTCCTCGCCTCTACTTATTCGTATCGGGAAGTGATCGGCGTCGAGTTTTCGCCGAGTCTCTGCGTCGCGGCAAAGTCGAATCTTGACCGGGCTCGTGTCAAACAGCAATGCGGGAGCGTGCGGATCGTCAACATGGATGCCCGGGAATTCGCGATCCCACCGGACTCTACCGTGATGTTCTTCTTTAACCCTTTCCGCGGTCAATTGCTTACCCAGGTCGTGAAGCAGATCCGCGACTCCTGGATAGACCACCCCAGGTCGATCACATTCCTCGTTTCAAACCATGCCGACTTTATTGCCGACACGGGCTCCGCGGACTGGCTTAGCCCGGTGTCGTTCTGGTCCGCGTATCCGCACATCAGTTGCAGCGTGATCCGTACCAGAGTTTGACTCCGTCCCAATCCTCACGCTGGCCTACGGTAACAATCAGCAGACCAGTTGCCGATAAAGGAAGATGGCAGCGTTCGCCACAAATGGTCGAGGTTATAATGATCGCGACGGAAGCTAGCCGACTCGAATGCTGACGAACTTCCAAACTCGAATTCTAAAGACGATATCTTCGGGTGGACGGGACGGCTCTGCCGGGTGTGTCTACCAAGGTAAATCGAAACTGGCGGCGCTGATGGGAGATGAGTTTTTCACCACCATCGCCGGGAAGGTAGTCCTCGACTTTGGGTGTGGAGAGGGCGCTGAAGCCATCGAAATGGCTCAGAGGGGCGCCAGCCGCGTAATCGGCATCGATATTCGCGAGGACGTTCTACAGGTTGCGAAAACGAGGGCGCTCGATGCGCGCGTTCAGGATACTTGCGTTTTCGCGACGTCGACCAAAGAGCTTGCAGACCTGGTGGTTTCCGTGGATGCATTCGAACACTTTGCAGATCCCGCCGAAATTTTGCGTATCATGAACACACTCCTGCGGCCATCCGGCGAGGTGCTCATCAGTTTCGGGCCGACCTGGTATCACCCCTTGGGCGGCCATCTGTTCTCGGTTTTCCCCTGGGCGCACCTCATCTTCAGCGAGGAGGCTCTTATCAGCTGGCGCTCGACGTTTAAGGCCGATGGTGCAACGCGATTCGGTGAGGTGGCGGGCGGCTTAAACCAAATTTCTGTCGCGAAATTCGAAGCGTTGGTAGCCGCCAGCCCGTTCAAGTTCGCTGCCCTCGAGCTTGTTCCAATCAAAAAGCTTCGACGACTTCACAACTCGTTGACGCGTGAATTTACAACAGCCGTTGTTCGCTGCCGTCTGGTCAAACGCTCATAATGCCGATGGCCGACCAGAGCTCCCCGGATGAAGCGGGGTACAGGATTTGAATCGCACCATTCGAGTCCTCGCCCTAATCGAGGCGCAGTCGGTCAGTGGTCCCGCGAAGAACCTCATCGAGTTCGCCGCCAGTGCCAGTCAACCGCGCGAGGGACTGCCGTGCATTGCATTGTCCATCGTCACATTCCAGCGCGGCGTCGGCCAGCCGAATGCGTTCGTGATTGCGGCCAAGAAGGCTGGCCTCGAGATTTTTGTAATCGAGGAGCGTCGTCGCTTCGACACACGGGCAATGGCCCAGTTGCGCGCCATCGTGCAGGCCTTCCGACCGGATGTAATCCAGTCGCACAACGTTAAGTCCCATTTCTTCGTGCGTAAGTTGGGCCTGCATCTTCAAGCTCCATGGATTGCCTTCAATCACGGCTACACCTCCAAGGATTTTAAGGACCGTCTATATAACCAACTCGATCGCTGGTCGTTACGCGTCTGCTTCCGGCTGGTCACGATGTGCAAACCCTTTGCGAAGATGTTCGAAAGGCTCGGCGTGGCTCCCGAGCGGATTCGCATTCAGCACAACTCCGTTCGTCCATTCGCGAGACCTGCGGATGAAGTTGTTGCGCGTATACGGCAAGAGCTCGGTATCGCCGGGGAGCGCATCGTGCTCACAGTGGGCCGAATGTCTCGGGAAAAGGGCCATGCCGACCTGCTACGCGCGATCGCACGATTGGTCGAGCGCGGAACGTTTCACAACTGCCGGGTAGTATTCGTAGGAGACGGTCCTGAAATGGAGTCGCTGAAGGCGCTCTCCGCGAAGTTGGGCCTTGGCGAGTTAATCTGTTTTGCCGGACACCAGGTCGAGGTCGGTCCATACTATGCGCTCGCGACACTGTTGGCATTGCCATCGCACAGCGAGGGCTCGCCGAATGTCGTACTCGAGGCTATGGCGGCCGGGGTGCCGGTGGTGGCCACCGCGGCCGGCGGAGTTCCTGAAATTCTCACCGACCAACAGAATGGCCTGATCGTGGCGTTGCGGGATCCCGCAGCCATGGCGGACGGAATCGAACGGCTGCTGCAAGACGAACTCCTGCGATCCGGGGTGATCGAGGCTTCGCGCCAATGCGCCGCGACTCTTTATACACCTGAAGCCCGTTGCAGCTCTCTGATCGCCCTGTACGAGGAAACGCTGAGCGCGTGGCGAAATCTCAGCGGCCCCGGGCGCTAACCACTTCCTCGTAGAATTCATACAAGGATGCCGCTATCCCCGACCAATCGTAGCGGCTGGCCGCAAGCTCGCGGCCGGCCATCGCGATCTGCATCCACTCCGCGTCATCACTTGCCAGGCGTACAACCGCAGAAGTGAATGCGGCCGGCGTGTCTGCCAGGATGAGATGTTTTCCGTCCGTGACAGCCAAGCCCTCGGCGCCTAGCGACGTCGAAATCACTGGGACGCCAGCGGCCATCGCCTCGAGAACCTTCAGCCGAGTACCGCTCCCGACGCGTAACGGGACCACAGCAACCAGCGCGGCCTCGTAGTATGGCCCCACGCTGTCCACCGTGCCCGTTACGACGATGCCCGCCTGCCGGCCGAGAGCCAGGACCTCAGGTGTGGGCCGCGATCCGACGATTACAAATCGCAGATCTGGGCGCCGCTGGTGCAGGGCGGGCCAGATCTCTCGTGCGAAATACAACGCCGCGTCAATATTGGCGTGATAGTCCATCGAGCCGACAAACACCAGGTCCCGCCGCTCCAGTCGCACGGTCGACACCGGGACAGGGCCGGCCACGTCAACGCCATTCTCCACCACGCGGATCGTCGCGCCCGGCGACCGAGCCAGCAGCACCTGGCGCTCACGTTCGCTACAAACCAGATTGGCTTGGCACTGTTCCAAAAGGATAGGCTCTAGGCTCTCGACCAGCCGTGCCGTATGAGATGCATACCAGCGTGTGGGAAGAAGGGGCGATAGATTTTCGCTGTACCGCCGGATCAGTTCGGATTCAATGTTGTGCCAATCGGCAATCACCCGGGGACGGCCGGGTGCCGCGGCGATAGTAGGAAGATAGGCATACAGGTGGACTCCTTCCATCTGCACCAGGTCGAACGGTTCTGAGCCCAGGATCCGCTCCAATTCCACGCGCATGGCCGCAGTGGTGAAGTTCAGCACCGTGACCGGCAGCGGCCCTGCCAAACCGCGAATCAGATTCGACAAGGAGTAGGTCGCTGGCCGCGGAACCAGAATGCAATCCAGTTCCTCCTCGAATCCCACTTTTCCGTGCCACGCCGTCGAGATAGCACTTGTGGAAAATCCCAAGTAGGTGAGGTGCGCGCGCTGCGAAATTCCGCGCGCCAAATAGTAATCCCGCAGTCGCGCACCGGATGTGAGCGGCCAGCAGTCTCTCGGCGAAAAGTAGAGAATACGCAAAGGTGTCAGCTATGCCGATGTACTGTGAAGGCTGCGCGCTCTTCTCGAATTTCTCTTCGGTTCGGCCAAGGGTTCGGTGCCAGGAATTTTGCTTCAGAACTGTCGTGTAACACCGCTAAGTTGCTAATAGCTGTAGCATACTATGAAAGCATCAAAGCCAACGTAGCTTGGCCGCAGGCTGGCGCTCAAGTTACCGGTCGGGCACCTGCCGCCATTCGCGATGGTTTGGTAGGCTTAGAACCAGGTTTGGTGGGCTTAGGGCCGCCCTAGTACCGAAGAAATTCACCTGAGAACTGTCATGGACCAAGAACTATTGCCGATAACCATACTATGAGTGTGTCGAGTCTTCCTCTACAGAATTTAGGAGCCAGGGCCATCGCGTGCCGGGGCAGGCTCGCCGCCATGCTGTTTCTTTTCGTGTTCGCGTGCTTGGGCGCGTCCGCTCAAGTGACTGACTTCGCTATCGACACTCAGGGCCCGCATCACGTTGTGCAAGGACACTATATGTTTTTCTCGGTCTCTGGCCGGGTCCTGGCAGGAACCGATAACGAATCGGGAACCGTACCGTCCCTTTCTGGATTGCCAGCGGGCATCACGGGAGAATTTGTCGACTTGCCGAGGTATTGTTGCGGAACCTTTCTTTACCGGCTGGTCGGGGATAATCCGATTAAGATTTCGACCTCCTCATCGACGCCCACCGGGGCTTATCCGGTGCAAGTCACCTACAAAACCGCGGAAGGTGTTCAGCGATCCACGACGTATACCATCTACGTGGATCCTCTTCCCTCGCTGATGCAGAAAACAGGAGTTTACTTTCCCCCGAACGCGCCACTGGCCAGCGCAACTCAGTGGAGCACCGACATGTTGACCTATGGCCACGAACACTGCACGGCGTCAGACGCCGGACAGTACTCGCAGTTCAGCGTTGGCTATTACGACGGCACTCGCATTTACTACCAAATTGCCGATCTCACCGGTGACAGCAGTTGGAACACCTGCGCTGGCATGGTATACGCGAGCTACAGTTCGTATGTCATCGGTGCCAACGGACAGATTCCCGGGTACCAAGTCTTCCCTCAGGGAATAGCGATGCGGTATCAACGAACTGGTGAGGCGACCGCGCTGCAAGCGCTGAACAGCATGGAAACCAATGGACTGTATTCATATTGGCCGGACCCGCCTTCCATAATTGATTGGAGCAGGTCGCGCGAGTTGTCTTACGGAATCGAAACCAACCTCGCATACCAGAGCGTCGGACAACCCGCAAATCCGCATCTTCAAGACTTAATTGAGATCCAGCTCGGTCACTTCGATCAATGGTTCATGAGCAAGTCGACTCCTTACAGACAGCCCTTCATGGTTGCACTCGCAGGAGAGGCTCTCATCCAGTACTGGGATCAGACCCACGATGCCCGCATTCCACCGATTTTGCAGATGGCGGCGGACCAGATCTGGGCAGAATCCTGGGACACTTCCTGCAACTGTTTTCGTTACTACGACGACGATGGCACATTTACGCGCTCGCAAGATCTGAACTTGCTGATAGCCCCGCTGTATGGCTGGTTGTTCCAGCAAACCGGGTTCCAGGGTTATCGGGACCAGGGCGATCAGATCTTCAATTCCGGTGTTACCGGCGCCTGGCTGGATGGGGGCAAGCAATACGCGCAGAACTATCGCTGGAGCGCAAAATATTTGCAATGGCGAGTCCTGGGGGCACAGCCCGCCGGGCAACCCTCACCCCTGGTAAGCTGCGACCTCAATGCGGATGGACATGTCAACGTTCTGGATGTGCAGCTCGCAACAAACCAGGCGCTGGGAACCGCGGCTTGTAGTACAGGGGATTTGAACGGCGACGGCCAGTGCACCATCGTTGATGTGATGAGAGTGGTCAGCGCCACTCTGGGCGCCACCTGCAGCACAGCACCGTAATCTGGTGGGTCTGGCCAACCCCTCTTTGTCTTTTTGTCAAGAGTTGTGGCTAGAGCCACAACTCCCCTAGAACCTTAGAATTTCCCGCCCTTCTCCTATACCCCTCGAATCTAGGTCCGTTTCGGTGCGGCTTTAGTACCACCTAAGCGAAAGTTCCAATAGAGAATCGCCACACGCTTGTCGATGAATTGAAAGTGACGCTAATGACACGCTATCTCCCGCTCCTTGCGCTGCTAGGACTCCCAAGTGTTTCGTTTGGACAGGCTGTGACCCTTGGGATCGGATCGGGCTCGGGGACAGCCGGTTCCACGATCGATCTTCCAATCACTTTGGCGTCCTCTGGAGGGGCACAGACTGCCGGTCTCCAATGGTCTTTCACCTACTCTTCCGACATTACGGGCGTCACGGTTGTCAATGGGCCCTCCGCGATAAATGCCGGCAAGAGCGTTACGTGCTCCGTTAACGGTTGTCTTCTGCTAGGCTTTAACTCAACCACGATGGCCGATGGCACTGTCGCGGTCGCAACGTTCCAGATTGCAGCGAATCCGTCCACTACATCCATTCCGATTCAAATTACTGGCGTCGTGGCCTCAACCGCTGCAGGTAGTTCGATTCCGGCCAGCGGAGGCACGGGGACCATCTCGCTTCCAGGAGCGCCGCCTCCCAGTATCAGTGTTGGCGTTAGCCCCTTAAATGCAACTCTCACTGCGTCGCAAAGCAAGCTATTCACGGCAACGGTTACCGGCAACGCAAATACTGGCGTAGCCTGGTCCATGACTCCTTCGATCGGAAGTTTGTCGAACGGATTGTACACCGCGCCTTCGGTGATCAATGGCTCGCAGACGGTCACCATCACGGCGACCAGCGTCGCGGATACTTCTAAATCCGCCAGCGCCACGGTTCAGCTGGCACCGCCGGGCAGCGTTATCGTGAATGTGAACCCGCCGAGCGCCTCTCTCACGGCATCCCAGACCTCGCAATTCTCGGCGACCGTTACGGGCGCCGCGAATACTTCCGTGACCTGGTCCATGACACCCTCAATGGGAAGTTTGGTGAACGGATTGTACACCGCCCCTTCCGTGATTAACGGCCCACTGCTCGTCACGGTCACGGCTACCAGCGTCGCCGATGCCACCAAATCCGCCAGCGCCGCGGTTACGCTCGTACCCCCTGCGGGCGGCGGCGTCAAGGTAGGAGTGAGTCCTCTGAGTGCCGCGCTTACGGCCTCGAAGAGCACGCAATTTACGGCGCTCGTCACCGGCAGCGCGAACACTTCCGTAACCTGGTCCATGACTCCCTCAGTCGGGACCTTGTCGAACGGATTGTACACGGCGCCTCCGGTGATCAACGCCACGCAGTCAGTCACCATCACGGCTACCAGCGTCGGGGATCCCTCTAAAACCGCCACTGCCAATGTTCAGCTCATGCCTAGCGCACCCGCGGGTACCGGGTCCATTACCATCACATCGCCGACTACCCAGCCGACCTTCGTTTCCTCGAAAAATGTACTCTCTCTAGCTGGAACCGCATCCACCTCGACCACTCAGGTTGTCTGGGCGACGGATCAAGGCATTCAGGGGCTGGCGCAGGGAACCGCTAACTGGACGGCGAGTGGCATTACGCTCCGCAACGGCTCCAATCAGATCACGGTGGCTGCTCGCGACACAGCAGGCAATGAGACAAGTACGCAGATCAATGTTGTATTCAGCTCCCCTGTCATCGTTACGACTGCGCTTCCCGATGCCCAAATAGGAAAGGTATATTCGTCTAAGTTGGCCGCCGCAGGCGGGACCCTGCCTTACACCTGGACCGCCGCATCAGTCCCGAATGGTTTAACCCTCAGCAAAGATGGGATGCTCACGGGAACACCCGGCGCGGCGGGAACGTTCACGCTCAATATTACGCTTCAGGACAGCCTGCAAATCGTAACCACCGCGGCTGTCAAACTGCGAGTCGACAGCGGGCTGGTCGTGGTGTCGGCCGCCAGCCAAAAACCTGGTCCGGTGGCGCCGGGTTCCATGGTTACAATATTCGGCGCACAGCTTGCCGGCGGAGCGCAATCCGCAACAGTGCAGCCCCTTCCGACCGCGCTCGGAGATTGCAAAGTAACTGTTAAGGATGCCAATGGCGTAGAGCGCACAGCGGGGCTTTACTTCGTCTCACCCAATCAGATCAACTTCCAGATTCCGCCGGACACGGCCGTCGGGTCCGCGACGGTGACTGTGGTTGGCGGCGGTCAAACTCAAACGCTGCCGAACGTGAACATTTCCACCGTAGCACCCGGGTTGTTTTTCCTGAACTCAGACGGATTAGCGGCAGCCGACCTGACGCGAATCAATGGAAGCAACACCAGCTATGAGCAGGTTGCACAGCTGGATAGCACGACCAATCTGTTTGTTGCTGTGCCCATCGACCTCGGATCCGACACGGATAAAGTCTATCTGACGCTCTATGGCACCGGAGTGCGAAACCGCTCGAGCCTGGATGCCGTGCAGGTTCTTGTCGCCAATGTCCTGGTCCCGGTCGACTTCGCCGGCCCTTCTACCACGGCCGACGGTCTGGACCTGATCCATGTGCTCCTCCCGGGGGGACTGCGTGGCACCGGTAGTGCGACCGTTCTGATTACGGTGGACGGCGTGTCGTCTAACGGCGTGCACATCGTGATCAAGTAGGCGAGTGGGGCCGCCCTGATCGGCTCACGGTGGGCATCAGATTGCAACCATGTAGTTTAAGCCGGGTTTCTGGCTTCGACCCGGCTTTACCCCAGACTTCTAGTACTCTTAGTACTTCTAGTTTGCTATGACCATCCAGGATTCCGGAGTATCGTAAGCTAGCCGTAGGAATGGCCGAAACTAGTTATAATGCTAAACTTGGCGCGATGTGTCCGTCGTGGGGAGACTCCATGGCCGTCCCGGACCCCGTTCGTTGACTGATTTCCAATGATCCGGCTTTTCCGCGTTTCCATTCCCTCGAGTGTTATTGCGCTATTCGTGCTCGAAACAATCCTTATAGCCGGTTGCTATATCGCCGTCGCGAATTACGTCCTCGATGAAAGTGTCGAGTTTTTCTTGTTTTACGACGGAGGCTGGCGCTCGATTTTACTGGTGGTAGCGGCCATCCAGATTGGCCTCTATTTACAGGACTTATACGAACATCTACGCCCGATCTCCCGCATCTATCTGGCACAGCAGGTGTCGCTAGTCTTGGGAGCAGCCTTCCTCCTACAGGCAGTGCTCGGGTATGGCCGTTCCACTCTGCAGCTGAATAAGTGGACGATGATGTACGGCAGTCTTCTGGTATTGCTTGTGCTGCCGGTCTGGCGGGTGGCCTTCTTTTCAGTAATCAGCAAGGCTCTTCCGCCCGAGAGAGTTTTGCTCCTGGGTACCTCTCCTACGTTGCGGGGAATCGCAATGCGGGTAAACGAGCGGCCCGAACTTGGGTCAATGGTAGTCGGTTATCTGAACGAAGACCCAGACGGGATACCACATACTCCCTGGCTCGGCAGCTTGGACGGATTATCGCAAGTAGTCCAACAACAGCGACCAGACCGCATCATAGTAGGATTGAGCGAAAGCCGGGGACGGCTTCCCGTGCAACAGCTGGTGGATTTGAGGTTCTCTGGAGTACAGATCGAAGAAGCAGCCACAGCATTCGAGTCCTTTTTTGGGCGCGTCTCGATTCCAGACCTGCGTCCGTCCCATCTCATCTTCTCGCGAGACATGGGTCCACGACGGTGGATGGTGCAACTACAAGGGATCTATTCGGAGGTGTTGGGATTCATCGGAATGTTGATCACGTTACCAGTAATGGCCGTGGTCGCCCTGATGGTGAAGTTCTCCTCCCCCGGCCCTATCCTGTTTCGCCAGACTCGCATGGGGTTGCAAGGGAAAACGTTTAAGCTCTACAAATTCCGTTCGATGTACGCGGACGCAGAGGCGCGTACGGGGGCTGTGTGGGCCACTAAGGACGATCCTCGCATCACTCCGATGGGCCGGTGGTTACGCCGCCTGAGGCTGGACGAATTGCCGCAGTTCTTCAACGTCGTCCTTGGCCAGATGTCCATAGTGGGCCCCCGGCCAGAGCGGCCAGAGTTCTGCGCGATGCTGGAGGAAAAGATCCCGTTCTATCGACAGCGTCATTGCGTCAAGCCCGGAATCACAGGATGGGCGCAGATCAACCACAAATACGGCGACACCATCGAAGACACTCTTACGAAGCTGGAATACGATCTGTACTACATCAAGAACGTGGGTCCAGCGTTGGACGCCTACATCATTTTTCACACGCTGAAAGTGATGCTGCTCTCGCGCGGAGCGCAGTAAGATAAACGCAATTATTTTCCCAGACGGCCGAGGATATCGGTTACGTAACCCTTGGTCTCCGGAATCTCAGGAACCGTGAACGTCCGGTCCACGCGAGTCATGCCGGCATTGTAGGCGCTGAGCGCCAGAGCCAGGTCACCATGGTAGCGATCGAGCAGCTGCTTCAGCAGCTTCGCGCCGGCCGAAAGGCTCTCTTGCGGATCGAAGGGATCGCGCACCTCGAATTCCGCTTGTGTGGCGGGCATCAGCTGCATCAGGCCCTGCGCGCCTTTGGGAGACACCGCGCAGGCGTGGAACCCGGATTCCTGTCGCGCTACTTCCCGAACCAAATCCGGATCGACGCTATGCTCCCGAGCGACGTTGTCGATCATCTTGCTTAGTTCGGGGGGCGCCACCGGATCGCATGCGAAGGCCACCGGAGGCGGAACATTGAGGGACGGTGGCGTCGCAAGGACCGGAGGCAGCGGCGCCTTGATAAATTTGAGCTGCTGCTCGACGGACGCACGCTGTTTTTCAATCGATGCGGCCATGGCCGTGCGGACGCGTTCAGACTGCTGTGCGTGAACATCCTGCGCCAGAAAGATTGCCAGCCACCACATTCGTAAGATCCATCGGCCAAACCGCTGAGAATATTTAGCGAACCTTAGTGGCGCGTCCTCGTCAAGCGGTAAATGTAGGCCAGCACTTCGGCCACGGCTCGATACAGATGCGCCGGAATCTCCTTGCCCACGTCCACCGACTTGTACAAGGCCTGTGCCAGCGGCGGATTTTCCACCAGCGGGATGTTGTGTTCCAGGGCACGCTGCCGGATGCGTAGCGCCAGGTAATTCTTACCCTTGGCCACGACCATGGGGGTCGCCATGGTCTCGTGGTCGTAGCGCAGAGCGATGGCATAGTGGGTCGGGTTCACGATCACCGCGGTCGCCGTGGCCACGTTCTGCATCATGCGGCGGCGGGCGAGATCGCGCTGCAAGCGGCGAATCTTTCCCTTGATGACCGGACTTCCTTCGTTCTCCTTGGATTCTTGTTTGACCTCGTGCTTGCTCATGCGGAGGTCCTTGTTAAACTTGCGTTTTTGGCGGAATAGATCGATTAAGCCAAACACCAGGAATACTCCGGCGGCCTTCCACATAATGTCTTTGATGGAGGCACCGACTTTCAGGAGTCCCGAATCCAAGCTCATGAACGGAAGGGTGAGAAGCAGATCGGCGTTCGCCCGGGCAATGGAGACAATCGCCAGTGAGAACAGCACCAGCATGGCGGAGGCTTGCAGAAGCGCCATGGGGCCCTGGAAGGCCATGTTCTTGATCTTGGCCACGGGATTGAACCGGCCAAAATCGGGTGTCAGTTTCTGCAGACTGAAGCCCAACTTGGTGACGAACAGGTGTACGCTCAGGGTCAAGACAACGGTGAGTCCTCCGATGACGGAGAGTGGAATGAATGCACGCTGCAGGAGTGCAGAGGCAATGCCCGGAAAAGTAGCCACGCTCAGGTCGGCGTGAAAAGACTCTGTGAGCGACGTCCGGAGCATTGCCTTCATGGTGCTCAGCCAGCCCGGGAACCACGCAAAGGCGATGACAATGAACACGATAAACTGCGTGGCGGCCACCAGCTCGCGCGATGCGGGGAACTTGCCTTCCTCGCGGGCTTTATGCAGCCGCCGCGGTGAAGGCTTCTCTGTTTTACTGTGTGAATCGCCGGCCATGACAGGGGAATCTCAAACTCCTCTCAGCCCAATATCAACCCAGGAGAAGCTGCCGGACCATCCGCATAATGGGAGTCGCGGCCTGCGCCAGTACCTGCGGAAATACCAAGACTAGCCACGCGAGCAATCCCAATGACACCAGCATCTTGATGGGAAATGCCAGAGTGATCAGTTGGAGTTGCGAATTGAGCCGCCCAAGCAAGGCGAGAGAAATATCCACGATCAGGAGCAACGCCAGCAACGGCAGCACCAGTCGCAGACCGGTGCTGAACATGACCGATCCCGTCTGAACCACCTGGTTGAGCATGGAGCTGCTGAGCACTACTTGCCCCGGAGGATGCGCGCGAAGACTCTGCGCGAAGGCCAACAGAATCTGGTGATCCAGGCCGGAAGCGAAGAACAGAAGGCCGGCGGCGGTCTGCGCTATGGACAGCAGGACACTCGAATCGGCGCCGGAGGTCGGATCGATGGTGGAGGCGAACGAATAGCCGGCTTGCAAGCTGATGATCTGGGCGCCCATCTGAAATATTTCCGCCAGAAACGCGACGGCGACTCCCACGCCGATCCCTAACCCAGCCTCGGCCAGTATCCATCCGATCAAGGTTCCAAAACCTAGGCCTGTGGAAGGGATCGTAGGCCACAATGGCATAAGCGCCAGTGTGATGCTGCCGGAGAGCGCCACGCGAATGATGCCCGGACCGGCATTAATGCCCGGCAGCGGCACGAACACAAACACGCCGGACACCCGCGCTAGCACGAGGAGGAACGCATACAGCGTGCCAATCTCGAGCTTCAGCTCAGTGCCCATACTTGGCGATATCGGTGAAGACGGCGGAGGTATAAGTTGTGAGCTTGTTGAGCATCCACGGCATGAGGAGAACGAGTCCTGCCAGAAACGCGACTAGCCGTGGGAAGGTGCTGAAAGCGGAATCTTGCAGAGACGTAGCGACCTGGATCAGGTTCATTACGATGCCGACGCAGAAGCCGATCGCCAACAGGGGGGCGCTCAGCCAGAAGGCGGCCATCAGCGCTTCGCGAATCACATGAATTGCGTTTTCCGGTGACATGAATCAGCTCTCTCTTCTAATAAAAGGATTTCACCAGCGAGCCCACCACTAGATTCCAGCCGTCGACTAATACAAACAGCAGGATCTTAAATGGGGCGGAGATCATCACCGGAGGTAACTGGACCATGCCGATGGATAGGGTCACCGAAGCGACCACCAGGTCGATCACCAGAAACGGCAGAAACAGCAGCGCGCCGATCTGGAATCCGGTTTTCAGCTCAGAGAGGATGTAGGAAGGAATCAGAACCGAGAGACTCAGATCCTCGACGTTCCGGGGCGGCGGAGCTTTGGTGATTTCGACGAACAGCTTAATATCTTTTTCCCTGGTGAAGCGAGCCAGGAACGTCTTGAGCGGCTTTGAACCTGCATCGAATGCCTGGGCGGCGGTCATCGTACCTTGGTCCATCGGTTCCCAGGCTTTGTGGTAAATATCTTCAGCCACGGGTTGCACGATCACGATAGTGAGAAACATCGCCAGCCCGATCAGCACCTGGTTTGAGGGCGTCGCCTGGGTGCCGAGCGCTTGCCGCAAGAAGTGCAGCACCACAGTGATGCGCAGAAACGGCGTGATGCACATCACGGCCGCGGGCAGCAGCGTGAGCAGGGTGAGAGATACCGCGATCTCCATCGGCAAGCTCAGCGTGCCGCCGCTCGAACCCATACCCATCTTGGCCAGTGGAGAATTGGCCGCGGGTGCGGCCACTGCCGCTGTCCCGGCCAGTAATAAAAGATATCCCGCGCGGATCATCAGCTTTCCAGTCCCGCTGCCGGAAGCGTCATCGCAGGACCACTCTCGAGGAGATTGCATCCCTGCGGCGACAGCCCGACCAGCAGGGTCCGGTCCGCCAGGCGGATCAGGTGTAAGGAATGCTGGGGTCCCAGCGCCAAGCGGTCGAGTACTTCCAGACGCGGCTGTCCGGGACGTGCGGGCCGCCGGAAACTCGTGCGCGCCCATCCCTTTCGTTTCAAGAGCCACAGGGAACCGCATAGCAGTCCCAAGACCACCATCACGGCTAATAACTGTTCGGTCCATTCCATTGTGTTTCGTCAGTGTCTTCTCGATTTGGCGTTAGTCTGAGTGTGCGGAGTGAAAGCCGGCGATGCGCAAGGAAAGGATGCCGCCCATCCGAATCAGTTCACCCGACCCAAATCGCACGCCAGCCACATTGATGTCGATCTTTTCGCCCACTGGCCGGGAAAGCTTGATCAAGCTCCCCGGAGCGAGCGCTAAAATCTCTCCCACCGTCAGGCTGCACCTGCCCAATTCGGGCTCAAGCGGCAGCGGTAGCTTGCCGTAGTGCGTCATCTGTTCGTTCAAGGTCACCGATTATTCCTTAATCGCTAGACGCTACTGCTTGATATTAAGAAGCACCTGACTTAGCTGGTCCTGCGTGGTGATGACCTTGGCATTGGCCTGATAGCCGCGTTGATAAATGATCAGGTTGGTGAACTCCTTCGCCAAGTCCACGTTGGAGGATTCCAGCGAACCGCCCAGGATTTGCCCGCGATTACCAGTCTGTGGAAGCCCGATGGTGGGAGTGAGAGTGTCCGTGCCCAGTTGAAAATTGTTGTTGCCAACAGATAGCAGTGAATCCGGATTTCCGATGGCGGCCAAGGCAACCTGAGCGATGGAAACTTGTTTTCCGCTGGAGAACGTTGCCATCAGGGTTCCGCCGTCGCCCAGCGTGATGCCGGTGAGCTGTGCGGCCAGGACACCATCCTGTGACGTGGCCGATGCCGCGGAGGTCTGCGAGAACTGGCTCAGCAAACCATCTCCGGATGGGCTGTATAGTGACCAGGTCATATCCAGATTGGCGGCT
>Ga0157369_10001589_pt1 | contig 27847 bp, 31 predicted proteins | sample C25metaG_FD_113461 | JGI IMG/M metagenome (GOLD analysis project Ga0157369, IMG submission 113461) | Corn rhizosphere microbial communities from Kellogg Biological Station, Michigan, USA - C2-5 metaG | ecosystem: Host-associated > Plants > Roots > Rhizosphere > Soil | place: USA: Michigan... | reverse complement strand
ATCTTATTTCTCCAAAACTTTTCTTAATTTTTCCACGAAAACATACGTTGCAGGACATATCAAAGTATTCTGAATCGTTAAATTATTAATCTGATAAATCTTCTTTCGATCCGTATGAGGATATTCGCGACAGGCTTTTGGACGAACGTCGTAGATTGAGCAAGAGTTGTCATCATTCAGGAAAAAACAGGGAAGATTTTGGAGAACTTTATCCTGATCTTCATCTACTCTCAGAAATTTCGCTTCGAAATCCGCAGGCTTCATTCGCAGATGTTTTGAAATCCTTTCGATGTCTTTTTCTACGTAAAGCGGACCTGTAGTCTTGCAGCAATTGGCACAGCTAAGACAGTCGATTTCTGCAAAGGTTTCTTCATGTTTTTCCGAAGTCAGGTAATCCAGATTCTTTGGTGGCTTCTTTTTGAGTCCTTCCAGAAATTTTCTGTGCTCTTTTTGTTTTTGATGCGCTTGCTTTTTATAGAATTCGAGATCCATGTTTAAGAATATCTGCGGGATAATTACTGTTTATTAAATCGAGATTAAGGACTGTAAATTGATTGGTTTCATCCGGACCATACATTTTTTCGAATTTTGCACCGTAAATGATCTCGTCTGATGTATAGCTTGTTCTCTGTACCACATCGCTGGAAAATATACTGTCGAATGCTTTTACATGAACAATAATCTCAATATCAATATTTTTAAGATCTTCCTGCGTCAGGTTATAAAAAGGAGATTCCTCATCTATATAATGTACGATCGTCCAATTTAATATTAATGATGTTATCTTCGTAACTTCCAGTTTCAGGGTATAAAATGAACTTTTCGTTTCACCATTTTCGGTGATTTCAAAAGAGGCCAAAACTGTAATACTTGCATCAGTGAGCGAAGTATTTTTGAATGGTGCCATACGGAACATCAATCCTGATTTATCTTTATAAGGGGAAATCAATGCCACGTCACTGAATTGTAAAAAAGCGCGCGGACGGGAAAATCTTCCGTAAAAAAGTCCTGTAGCTATAGCAAATGCTAACAATCCCAAAAACGCTTCAAATGTCGCAACCAAACTTGCCAGAAAGCCAACTGGCGCAATCCGTCCGTAACCAACTGTAGTAAAGGTTTGTGAGCTGAAAAAGAAAACATCTGTAAATTCATTTTGGAAATTACTTTTATCGATTCCGGTAAGATGTTCGATTCCAATTGAGTAATAAATCAAGGCAAAAATAAAATTCACAATGATGTAACTTCCAACCAAAAGACTGATAAACTGCCATCTTTTGAGGTTCAGCATCGTGTGATACCAGCTATAGCGGTTCAGGATATTTACGCCTTTCTTCTTTATATTCGGATAGCCGTCTTTATTGATAAATCTACCGGAAAAATTATCTCCAAAACCTGTGTCTTTGGTTGCCTTTAATCTGGAAAAACTGAATTTTGACATAAGTGCAAAATTAGCTGTTTTCTCAAGAAAATACTAAATAATATAATCCTCCCCAGATTGCAGAGAAAAAAGCCACAAACAGAAATGATGCTTTCAGATCTTGTCTGTTCTTTTTATAAAAATGCTTATAAAGCGTAACTGAAATAAAACCAATAAGCACCAAAGCCGGTAAAACTGTGAATGTGTACATAATCCTATTTTTATCAAAGATATGAAAAACTGATAATAATCTTATTTTCAACTCGATACAAAACCAATAACTTTGTATTATGAAAGATATTACAAGTCGTGAAGACGTAGAATTACTGGTCAACAAATTCTATGGCAAAGTGATAAAAGACGATGTTATCGGATTTTTTTTCACCGATGTCGCGAAGATAGAACTTAATAAACACCTACCGAAAATGTATAATTTCTGGGAAAGCATTCTTTTGGGAAATCCCGTGTACGAAGGCAATCCGATGCGTGTTCATTTCCCGATCAATGAAGTTGCTGCGCTGGAAGAGCGACATTTCAACCGTTGGCTGCAGATTTGGGAAGAAACTGCACACGAAAACTTTGAAGGCGAAAATACGGAAACCGCAATTGCCCGAGCTTTAAATATAGCCAGAATTATGCATCATAAGATGGTGAATGCAGGAAGAAATTAAATCTTCAAAAAAGCAACTGATGGTCTATCCAATCAGTCAGCATATGGAATAACAGCCCAACACCGATGATTCTTGGAATACCTTTGAAAAACAAAAGCAAAACATAAATTCCCATCGCCCAATAAGTATGCAAAAGATGGAAATTGATGCTGTAACGGTCGGGCGCAAAAATAGGTGTACTGAGCAGATGATCGGCATCCACAAGCATTGTGGCAAGCATTATCAAATAGGCCTTCCGCCAGTCTTTTCGAAAAAAAACATATGCAATTGAGACTGGAAAAATCAGATGCAAAAAATAATGAACCACAATCCGAAAAGGAAAAAACTCTAAATAATTCATCTAATATTTTTTCATTTTTACCATCTCAAAATGAGTGGCAATTTTTCTTTTTTAAAGTTAATTTTCAGGTAATAGTAATCGCCCTTGTTTCCGTAAAAACCATAATCGATATTCGAAATGCTTTTCTTTTCCGAAGACGAAAGCGATTTGATTGAATTAATTAATAACGGATTATTTTTAATAAAAACATAATTGCCGGAAAAACTCTTTCCAAAATCGATTTCTTTCCTTGTCGATTGAATTGAAATTTCGCTACCGTTTTTCTTAATCACATTCGGCTGAAAAGGAATTGGTGTAAATTGGCTTTGCGCATTGATCCAATTCTTTTGCTGAAAATACAGCCAGAGATTTTCCGATTCCCAACTCTGCAAACTGACAGAATAAATGGGTTGCAAAATTTTCTGATAACTCACTTTTTCCACTTCATTGAAATTATCATCATAACTGTAGCTAATGATTTTGTCATTTACCATTTCTAATTCTGCAACGGCGGAAAGCGAATTGATTTTAATAGAATCACTCTGTTTTTTATTGAATATTTCGGATGCAATTTTAACATTGGTCGAATCTAAATTCAGTTTTAAAAATGAAGTTTGTTCGTCCAAATCTGAAATCATCGCCGAGAAATAATCATCTACAGTTTTCGTTTTGATTTCGATATTATCATCATTCAAATAAACTGCAAATTTGTGAATCTTGGATTTTGCGAGATAAGAAACGCTGGCAATTGAGTTATTAATCAATTCATCAGCGTACAAATTTTTGAATTTTGAATTGATAATCTCAGTCGTTGTTTTGTCAAAATTTGAATTTGAAAATCCAATTATACACTTCGAAGCTTCAATCTTTACTGAATATTGATCTTTTCTGTAAAGGTTATTTTTAATTAATTTAAAACCTTTACTATTTAAAAATTTGAGTAAGTCATCTTTATTGGAAATCTCAAAAATGCTGTACCATTCGGAAAAACTTGTGTCTTTCAAATGGAAAATCTGAATATAATCAGGAACTTCTATTCCACTCTTTTTAGATGAACCCTTTGAAATTTCAAACCATTTGGAGGGATTTTTTATTAATGTTAAAATATATTGCTCTGACAATTTTTTAGAATCAACCAGAACCAAAACATCCGTATTTCTGGGAACAACCTTCAAATCTTTATCCTTCAGAGACCAGAAAAAATAGCCGACAACTGCGACAAAAAAAATGACTGTTAGAAGGATGATTGCTCTTTTCATTTACAAAGCGGTTGATGTTTCTTTCTCAGAAATTTTAATCAAATCATTACAAAAATCGAAGAAATACATCAAACTGTTTTCAGAAGAATTCGGTGTTGTGTAATTGAATTCTGTTTCAATACTTTCTTTTTTCACATCGCTTTTGAAATAGACATCACCGATATTTTTTCGGAACAGATTAAATCCTTCTTTCTGAGAGATGGTTTTGAATTCTTTCTCCAAACCTTGCAACAATCTCTGCATATTGATTGTTCCGGAGGAAGGATGCTTTGCAGCATCTTTCGCCCATTTCTCTGAAACGGCAGATTGTTTTTTAGGAACCAGATTTTCCAGCGATGTCGTTAAATACACAATATTATCTTTCACTGTGAAATAGACCTGGTCGATATAATTACTGTTTTTAGGGTCTTTTTTCAAATAATAGATGTCACCATTCTTAGCAAACTTTTGTGACAATTCTTTGTTCGTCGCCAAAACTTCAAAAACACGTTTCCAGTAATTTTCGTTCTCTGTCGCAAAAGCAAACGTGAAATCAGGAACTACAACGTCTTTTGTTTTTTTAATTTCTTTGTTGTTGAAGCTATCATCATACTCATAATCTGTATATTCTACCTTTTTGGTATTCAGCGCATTCAATACAAAAACACCGTTTCCGGGAGCGATTTTTGAAATGGCTTCTTCGTCCAAAACTATCTTAATAGTTTCCATCACAAGTTCCAACTCTTTTTGATATTTGCCAGTATCATTCTTACTTTCGAATAAGCTGTACATCAAATCAAAATACTTGTATCCATCTACGTTTATCGCATAATAACCAACACTTTTATCGGAAATCAAAGACATCAGTTTTTTATTCTTCTTACCATTGTAGAGTGCTGAAAAACGCTTCTGAATTTCATCGTCTTTGTGTTGATAATTACTTACAACTTTTACTTTATTTTTATCAAAATACAAATTGTAAGACGAATTGGAGTTGTACAGATTATCAATCAAATCACCGAAATTATAAAGCTTCACCAAGTCTTTGTAAATGCCATTTTTTACAATCTCACCATAATTGGAATAAACGAAAACATCCGAATTCGGGTCTTGGAATTTGACCATCTCCTTTGGAACTTCAACTTCCATATTAGAATTAAAGTAGCTGTCAAAATCCTTTTCTGCAAAGGCTTTCACGATTTTGAAATCTGCAGCTTTGATAGAATCCATTTCTTTCTGGTACTTCAAATCTTCCGCTTCCTCGTCGTATTCCTCAGTCGGTTTTGCAGAGGCTACTTCATCCATTTCAGTTGTTGCAGCTGACTTTTTTTCTTCCGGATATTTGTGGTGCTTTTCGAGATATTTGATATCTTTTTGCATCCGTGCAATCTCGTCCTGATGACTTTTGATGTCTTCTTTAGTATATTTTATTTCGTCCTTCAGATACTTGATTTCATCTTTATAATTGAAAGGTTTTTCAGGTTCGTAATAAGTGGAATCGGTTTGAGCATAAGCGCTATCAACTGTTGCTGCTACAGAATCTATAATTGCAACTGCGCTGTCAGCAACATAATCGTAATCAAATTTTGGCAATTTTTTCTTGTAAGTCATTCCAGTAATTACCGCACGTTTTCCGTCCCAGGCCACAAAAGTATCATCATTCAAATTAGTAAAAGAATATTTGTCTTTCTTTGTAATTTCCAATTCTTTCTTTGCAGAAACCTTGATGAATTCGGCAAACTTCGCTGCATCTTCCAAAATCAAATGCGCCGTATAACTCTTGATAGAATCATTAAAATTGATGTAATGATACTGTTTCGCGTCATTTTTAATTCCTGTGTCCGAGAAGTCTTTCCAGGTTGGTTTCTCCTGATCATTCTTATTCAGATTTTGTAAAATCGGATTCAGTTTTTGCCAATTGGTTTTGCTGTTAAGTAGCTTTCCATTGACTTCCATATAGAAAACAGCGTTCACCGGAACCTGAATTTTGTTTTGAGAAAAAGCAAAACCACAGCAGAATAGCAAGAAAAATACAAATTGTTTTTTTAGGAAAATTGAGTTCATAGACTTGATATTTTTCGTGTATTAGTTTAGTGAGATGGTGTTTTGAATTTGTTTTTTCTGAAGAATAAAATCCAAGATATTCCCGTTCAGTTTTATCGCTTTTTTGTTCGGCGAAACTGTGTAAGAATTATTGGTTTGTGATTTTATCACGTTTTCGAACTGTAAAATTGAAGTGTAAGTTGCATCACTGAAAACTTCTTTATCCGCTTTGCTCAGCTTGTCGTAATCGTTTTTATAACTTCCGATTTTATTTCTGATGAAGGTTTTCTCGGCGACATTTTGTTTGTACAATTGTGTCGGAACTGTTTTCCCGATAATGTTTTTCGTTTTCAATTGTTCCAGACCAGAATTGATATTTTCAATTTTCTTAAAATTACAGCTCAGTTTAATAATGAAATTATCAAAATCCAAACTGGTTTTTACATTGCTGATTCCCGAAACGCTTTTGAAAATGCTGGAAGCCTGATTCACTTTATTTTCAATCTCAGATTTTTTGGGAACTTTTTTGCCGTTGATGGTTTCCATTTTTGAGATGGATTGAAGGCGGGTTTTGCTTTTGCTGGCATTCAGAATCACAGCATATTCTCCGCTTCCATCGGTTTTAAGACTTATTTTATCAATAATATCAAAGCAACTTGTCAAGCTGAAGAAAATGCAGAAAAGAAAGAAATATTTGAAAATTTTCACAGAAATAAGTATTGGTTTTTAACAAAGGTAATTTTTTCGATGAACAAAAAAAGAGCTTTGAAGTTTTAATGTATGCTTAATCTTTCATTCTGTTTTTCAAATCCATTTCTGCGCCAAGAATTCTGATGATTTTAAATTTCTACGATATTTAATCAAATCCTTCCTTTCAAATAATCCTGACGCAAACTTTCATCTAATTTTTCAATCGCATATCGAAGACAAGTTCGCGGCATTTCTTTGTAATGCAAGTTGAGAAAATCCAACAATTCAGATTCGTTTTTATTTCCCATTTCCCGGAGAAGCCAGCCGTTGGCCTTTTGCATCAAATCGTGTGGATGCTGCAGATTTCTCTCAGCAAATTCTTTCGTGAGTTCGAAATTTCCTTTTTTGATGTAATGCATCGTTCCGACAATCGCAATCCGTTTCTCCCACATTTTATCAGAATTCGACAAATCAATCAAAAGCTTTTCTTCTTGATTTTCAAAACAATAACGACCTAAAACCTTGTAACACGATGTATCAACTAAATCCCAATTATTAATGAAATCAAGATGATTCAAATAAAATTCGACAATTTCTTTTTGTTGCGATTTTGCTTTTGACTTTTCAAATTTCAGAATCAACATCAGCAAAGCTGTTAAACGGTGTTCGTGATATTTGGATGACAAAAGTTCGCTTAATTCTCCAGGAGAAATCTTGTTGTAAAATTCCTTTGCCACTTTCCTTTGGTCTGGAACGATGACACCAAGGAAAAGGTCGCCATCGCCGTATTCGCCTTTTCCGGTTTTGAAAAATTTTGGAAAAAACTCTGCTTTTTCAGGAATCGCCAGGATTGCGAGAGCTTGTTTAATTTCTGCTGAAACTGACATTTATCTTAAATTTAATTCCTTCTGAAACGCTTCCAAATATTTCGCAAGATGAAAACCATCCATCAAACCGTGATGCGCTTCTACGGAAACCGGTAACATTTTTCGGCCATTTTTTTCAGAGAATTTCCCAAATACAATCTTAGGTATCGATTCTTTTGGGTCGAAATCGGTTGGATGAAGCAAACCTGTGAAATTCGTCCACGGCATTGTGGAATGTCGGATATGATTGGGCGGAAGTGATTCGTTTTTAATCCTTAAACCGGTTGAATTTTGAACCTCATCAATTTCTTTTTGCAAGTTTTGGTTAAAGATTTGAAAATCATCAGAATATTCGAAATAAGAGAAGCCAAACGTTCCGTCATTTCGCCCAATTGTAGAACCTATGTGCACAACATCGAAGGCTATAACTTCATCATTTACAATTCGATAACCAAATTCTTCGATTGAGTTTACAGCTTTCATTGATTTATGAAGATAATGTGCGAAAAAGGATTCTTTGTTGTCTTTTGCTAACTGAAAAGTTTCGCTGCAATCAACTTCGGTTACGATTCCAAAATAAGGACTTTTCATTCCGGAAAAGAATTCGAAATGTTCTTTTCTTTTCCAGGTTTCGATGTCTATCACTTTCATTTTTAATGAATTTCTTCTAATATTTTTTCCTCCTTTGCAATCTTATTCGGATTGGCCACTTTTCCAATCGTAAGACCTTGAACTACAATTGAAAATACGACGACACAATAAGTAATACTGATGATAATCTTGTTGTACTCATTCTGAGGAATCGACAACGCCAAAGCGATGGAAACTCCGCCTCGAATTCCGCCCCAAACCAAAACTTTCACGGTTTGCGGACTGAATCGATATCTTAAAGACATAAACTTCGTCGGAACAAAAATCGCCACCCAACGCGCCAGTAAAACAATCAAAATACAAATTCCACCAGCCACCAAATATTCATTTAAGTCTTTGATTAACAGCAATTCAAAACCGATAAAAAGGAACAGAACAGCGTTCATAATTTCATCAATCAATTCCCAGAATTTAATCAGATAATCCTGCGTTTCGGATTTCATTTTGAAACTCTCGCTGAAATTTCCCATAAATAATCCGGCTGCAACCATCGCCAAAGGTGCAGAAATATGCATCTCGTGGGCAATCAGATAACCACCCATAACGACTGATAATGTGATTAATACGGAAATAATATAGTCATCCACCATCCGCATTGCTCTGGAAGCCGATAATCCAAGAAGAACACCCAAAAGCAATCCGCCGCCAGCTTCACGAAGAAGAAGTAAACCTACACTTTCGACATTCAAATCGATTTCCTTTCCGATGGCCAATTGTAAAACGACTGTGAAAACCACAACCGCCATCCCGTCATTGAAAAGCGATTCTCCGGCCACTTTGGTTTCCAAAGATTTTGAAACGTTCGCCTGCTTTAAGATACTGAGAACTGCAACAGGATCAGTCGGAGAAATCAATGCGCCGAAAACCAGACAGTAAATAAACGGCATCTGAACGCCCGCAAAAGGCAACAAATAATAAGCGCCAAAAGCGACGGCAAACGTAGAAATAATCACCCCGACGGTCGAAAATATGACAACCGGACCAAATTGTTCCTTTAAATCTTTAATATTAATGTGAATTCCACCAGCGAAAAGCAGGAAGTTAAGCATCGCACCCATCAGAACTTCGGTAAAATCAAAATTGTTAATTAATTCCGTAAGATGACTTGTTGTCTTCGGTAAAAAATTATCGCCAGAAGCAACCAAAGTTACAGAAACGACAATAGCGATGACCATAATTCCGATTGCACTTGGCAATTTTAGAATTCTATGATTGATGTAAGCAAATAAAGATGCTAAGACGATTAAGACTGAGAATGAGTAATATAACTCCATTAATATTTTGTTTTTATCTAAATTCAGACTCCGTTAGAAGTCATTATAAATTACTTTGATGTAGGTTTTTGTATTGTTGTTTTCCCAAATGTCAAACATTCCGCCAGTTGCTGGTTTCGACGATCTGGAGGCTTGTCTCGGAATTTGGATAACATTGATTAAAATATATTCGTCGCCGACAGAATTGACGAGATAGGCAGAATCTTCCGACTTTCCATCGCCGGAATCCAAAATTGCACTGGTCAGCAATTTGAACTGACTGAGATAATAAGTGAAATTTTTCACATCCTGCAGTTTATCATAACATTGCAGCATTATCATCAGCAAATCCAGATTGGTTGGGTCAACGGATAAAAGCTGATTCGCTTTTGTGATGGTTTCCGTGTAATCCTGTTTCTTGTAATCGTCTAAAAGTTTTTTGAACGGTTTGTCACTTGTAGAAATTTTTTTATCTAAGAAAGTCCTACCGTAATACAAATACTGAGCTTCCAGACTGTCTACGGATTTTGGCAATCCCTTGTATTTGAAAAGCATTTTCTGATAGTAAAAATCCGATTCTTTGTCCGAGATTTCTTTCTTGATATTATCCAAATTGATTTTTGACTTCTGAGAAAACCCAAAAGCCGTCATCATCAAAAAGAAAAATAAAAAGATTCTATTCATTAATTTCTTCTTCGTCCTCAAAATATTCGAACAGCAAATCGTTGTATGGGAAACGCGAAATATGAATCCTGTGAACCTCATCGTAGATCATTTTCTTCATCTCCGGGAAATTTTCCTTCGTCAAAGCTGAAATGAAAACGGTTGGGAATTTTGATTTTGCCATCCAGGTTTTTTTCCATTCTTCCAGAGAAATATTTTTGTGAGAGCCAGGCATCAAATCATCTTCATCCTTTTTCTCATAACTGAAATCATCGATTTTATTAAAAACCATAATCATCGGTTTCTGATGCGCATCGATTTCCTGAAGAATTTCGTTCACAGAATTAATATGGTCTTCGAAACTTTCGTGCGAAATATCCACGACGTGAATCAGCAAATCCGCTTCACGAACCTCATCCAACGTCGATTTGAAACTTTCTACCAACTGCGTCGGCAACTTTCTGATGAATCCAACCGTGTCTGTCAAAAGGAAAGGAAGATTTCCAATCACAACCTTGCGAACTGTTGTATCAAGCGTTGCAAACAATTTGTTTTCAGCAAAAACATCGGATTTCGACAAAGCGTTCATCAATGTCGATTTTCCAACATTCGTATAACCTACGAGCGCTGTACGCACCATTTTCCCACGGTTGTTACGTTGTGTGCCCATTTGTTTGTCGATAACCTTCAGTTTGTCTTTCAACAAGGTGATTCTGTCCCGGATAATCCTTCTGTCAGTTTCGATTTCCGTTTCACCGGGTCCACGCATCCCGATTCCTCCTTTTTGTCTTTCGAGGTGGGTCCACATTCTGGTTAATCTTGGAAGAAGATATTGATATTGAGCCAATTCTACTTGTGTTCTCGCGTAAGAAGTCTGCGCTCTTTGGGCAAAAATATCTAAGATAAGATTGGTTCTGTCAAGGATTTTGACTTCCATTTCGCGCTCCAGATTTTTCAATTGGGAAGGCGACAATTCATCATCGAAAATGACTGTCCCTATATTATGTTCTTTCGCATAGTCACGGATTTCCTCCATTTTTCCTTTTCCGACAAATGTTTTGGAATCCGGCTGGGTCAATCTTTGAGTAAAACGTTTGGCAACTGTAGCACCGGCTGTGAAAGCCAGAAACTCCAGTTCGTCCATATATTCTATCAGTTTATCTTCGCTTTGATTTTGAGTAATTAAACCTACTAAAACCGCTTGTTCGTACTGATGTTCTTTTTTTTCTAGCATTAATTTCTATAATTTCTGATTCTGACAAGATACTATTTTTCGACAAAAGAACCAAGTTTAGGTATGATAATGATGAAATAGCTTTATATACAATGATAAATCTGCCTGCAAAAAAAAGGCCGCTCCCAAAAGGAACGACCCAAAAACACAATTCTAGATTAAATTTTATTTTTTGATAAGCTTGAAAGCTTTCATTTCATTTCCGCTGCCTACTTTCATAATATAAATTCCGGAAGCCAATTTGGAAAGGTTTATTTCTGCATCTTTTTGACGCAATTCTTTTGCAAAAACTTGTTTACCCGACATATCGTAAACATTTACATTATTAATATCCTTGATGTTAGAAATTTTCAAAATATCTTTTACCGGATTTGGATAGAAAGAGATTTGACTTTTAGAAATCTCTGTTGTACCAAGGATTTTATTAACGTTTACGTTAAATACACAAGTATCTATTACAACACCTTCATATACAAGGTTATGGATAACAACAGTATTACCTTCCGGAAATGCAGTGCCGGATTCCAATCCTTGAGCCAAAACAACTTGTGGCTCTGGTGTTTCACAAACATAACTTACTTTGAAAACACCATCAAAACCTTCTTTTGGCGTCCAGTTTTGCCCATCACCTGTTGTAAATGCAGTGGTTCCGTTTGATAAAGCAGATTTTGTTTCCCAGGAAATCAGCGGTCCTTGCATATTAATAGCAACCCAATATTTTCCTGAAGTTAATTCTAATGTTTGAGGAAGCTTTATAACAGTTTCATAAGCTGAACCACCAGTTGTATTTCCTATAACGGTTTGTGATTCTATGGTTGGAGTGGCATAATTCATAATCAATTCTCCCGGTTTGCCATTATTATCTTTATAGAATGCAACAGTGGCTCCGTAAGAGAATCTGATCAAATGAGGAATAACTTTGTCTATTTTAAGTGTCTTACCTGCGGGTATCACAAAATCGTTAGCTACAGTATTGAAGTTTGAAGCTGGCATCCAGTTCTCATAATTATTTCCAGGATAATCTATGCCACAACTGGAGCTTCCTTGGGAACTGCAATTGAATGGCAAACTGTAATTTACGACCGCCGTTTCTCCCCCGGGAATTGTATTTACATTAATGTCTGAAGGACAGTTAAAAGCACATCCGGGATCTGCAATACCACCAGAAATATTCAAAGTATAATCCTCTGCCTGTCCGGAATTATAATAATATCCCGAAGCACCCGTTGGCCAAAATAGAGAATACTCCGTAGCCGATTGCATTTTAAGAACTCTTATCCTTGTGCTTCCGTTGATTGCATTCTGAGGAATTGTTATTGGGAATTGCGTGAATTTATCATCTACACCGGAAGAGCCAAACAGGTAACCTTCGCTGATGATTTCATTGCTTTCATCAAGAATTCCATTGTGATTCCAGTCAACGAAAAGAGTATAAGTGTCAGGCGCAAAATCTAACCGGTTTTTACCTTTAATTTTCACATTGTAAGTTTGACCTGCCTGTAGGTCAAACACTTTATCGCTCATATTTTCATAAAACTCTGAACTGTTTGGATCGGAATTGTATCCTACACCATTCACTTCAAAACGTGTTATTGGTGTTGAAGGAATACCATTGTCTACTCTACCAATCGGATCGTACGCCTGCGGGCTCGGATTATTCGGCAATATCCTGAATTCTGTCGTACCATAATAATTTGTATTATATTGTTCTACATTGATTCTCCATGTTCCTGCAATATCAGGCATTGTATCTCCCCAAGGATAAGTTGGTGTATTTCCATTGAAATTAATATCAAAATTTCCGTCTTTATCGGCATAATATTTTCCAGTAATTCCTGTACCTGATTCGTTGGGAGAGAAAATGTGTACCACGACTTGCGCATCTGGCTCAATATTGCTTGCATGAAGCTTGATTCCAAAATTGAAGAACTGATCCATTGTCAAAATTTTGGAGTCAAGTGTAACTGGTATTATTTCATTTTCATTAGCAACAACTTGCAATGTCGCAGTTGCAGTTTTCCCTTGTCCGTCTGTAGCCTTTACTGTATGAGCACCTTTTAGAGAACGGATCATTTTGGCACTTATCTGTACAGAAAATTTACCCTCAGAATCTACAGTTCCTATAAAATCTCTCCATCTCTTTCCGTTTGCATCGGTATCGTAAACCGCAACTGTCGAATTAGGTGTGAATCCAGTTCCCAAAACAGGAAATCCTCCGGACCAATACCAGAATTCCTGAATTGTATTTGCATCATCAGAAACCAAAGAAGTATCCAATGTAATCTGTTGCGCAGTACTTATGCCGAACACAAATACAAACAACCATTTAAAAAGTAATTTCACATTCATTTTGATAATTTTTTTAATTATTAATGAAGCAATATTAATTTATTTGCGAATGCTATAATGATTAACACAAGTAACAATATAAATACTAATCAATTAAAGAGGTAACATTTTATATACATTTTAAACAATGTATTGAAAATCAGAAACTTAATAAAATTAAGTAAAATCAAAAAAAAATTATTAGTATCTTCGGGTATTAATTTTGTCTATAATGCGTTGGGGTTTATATTTATTACTTGTTTTTAGTTTTATAATTACTTCCGGGCAAAATACTTATTCAAAAGATCCGGATCAATACACTTCCACTCTCCTAAAACAGACAGAAGAGTATATGAAGACCAACAGGACAAAAGCAATGAGTTATTTGCAGGAAGCTCTAAAACTTGAATCTAAAATCGCTGACAGCACACGTGTCAGTCTGTATGTAACAGCGGGCAATACATACAAAGACCAGGAGTCCTATTATCTTTCTCTTAATTTTTACTATAAAGCACTGGAAATTAATAATAGAATAAATACTCGTGAGTCATATTCTATCCTTAATAACATCGGAGGCAACTATTATCTTATGGGAAACTATAAGAAAGCCCGTTACTTTTGGGAGAAATCTCTCAAAAATTTTGAAAACAGCGAACCAAGTCAGAAATCTGTGGAAGGTTCAATTATCTACAATAATCTTGCGGTGCTAGAAAAAGAGCAAGGAAACTATGCGAGAGCCTTGGAAATGCTGAAAGAATTTAAAAGTCGTAATATATCATCAAAGGACACTTTCAATATTATTATGGCCTTTGAAAATCTTGCCGATGTTCATTTAAAATTAAAAGAAACAGATACAGCTATAGAAAATTTGAGAAACGGAATCTCATTAGCAAAAAGAATCAATTCTTCCTACGACCTTGCCAGTCTCTATAACGTCCTTGGAAAGCTTTATTTAGATAATCTGAACAATCGGGATTCTGCTTCTTATTATTTGAAAAATGCTTATTATCTTTCTGATAAAAGCAGTTTTTCGGATATAAAACTATATTCATCCGAAAGTCTGGTCAAACTATTTGAAAAAGAAAAAGATTACAAATCTGCTTTGCAATACCTTCATACCGCAAAATCTCTTTCGGAAATCACTATCAATCAGGAAAATGATAAGAAAGTAAACCGATTAGAAATCGAGTTCAATGAAAAAATGACACAAAATGAGCTTTTGGCCTCCCAAACCAAGAGAGAGAGGTTTTTCATTTTCGGAATTGTGTTATTGTTATTCTTTTCAGTCATTATCTTTCTGATGTTCAAATTACAGAAAAGCAAAACTGCTAAAAGAGTTGCAGAAAACGAATTACTTTCTAAAAAATTAGGAGAAAAGAATAAAGAACTTACAAACAGCGCCATCCAAATGCTGCAAACTTCCGAAATCATCCAATCTACTCAAAAAGAATTGAGCGAACTGAATTCGGGGACAGAAATGTCCGACAACAAGATTTTTCACATTATTTCTGAACTTAAGAAAAGTTCAAAAGGATTCGGAAAAGATGAATTCTACAAGATTTTTATGGAAACCGAAGACCAATTCTATAAGAAACTTCTGAATGAATTTCCTGACCTGACGAAGAACGAATTGCGACTTTGCGCTTTTCTCAAACTTAATTTATCTTCCAAGGAGATTTCCGACATCACGCATCAAAGCCCGCACAGTATTGTTGTTGCAAGATCCAGACTTAGAAAAAAATTAAGACTTTCCAATTCGGAAAGCCTCAATAATTTTTTGATTAAATATTAAGTTTGATTAGCTAACCAAAGTTGCTGTCAGTGTTTTTTCGAAACTGAAAGCCTGACTTACAGGACAATTTTCTTTGGCATCCTTAGCAATTTTCTGAAACTCATCTTCTGAAATTCCCGGGATTTTAGCATTAAGTGTCAGCTCTGACAAAGTAATTTTCCCATCTACCAAACTAATTTTGCAATCTGTTTCCAAAGTTTCAGGATTATATCCAGCTTCTGATAACAACGCCGAAGTTTTCATCGTAAAACAACCTGCGTGAGCTGCTGCCAATAATTCTTCCGGATTGGTTCCGACACCATCTTCAAATCTGCTTTTGAAGGAATATTGAGTATCATTAAGGGTTGTACTTTGAGTGGTCAAAACGCCGCTTCCGTCTTTTACTGTGCCTTTCCAGACTGCTTTTGCACTTCTTTTCATAATTTTAATATTTGATTTATATTGATTCTTTTATTTGACGCAAATGCGCAAATTATCTTTTAATTTCTCATATTGTTAAGTCCCAAAATGAAATCATTCATCATTTATAATTCATCATTTATTGCTCAATCCCAATCTTCCTCTACAAATTTCATTTTGTCGCCGTTTGCATTGGATAAAGTTAAGAAATGTCCTTCAATTTTGTACTGCGTTATATTTGGCAAAACTTTTCCGAATGAGTCTTCCAATTTCATTCTGCCATCACAATACATCATTGTCGAACCAACACTTGAAAATTTGGCTTTTCCGTTATTAAATTCCGCTGTGAAAAACATTCCGTTACAACCCATTTTTGCGGTGTAACGATTGGGCGATTCTGCATTTTTTGTCAAATCAATATTGGCTTCCAGTTTTACCATTTCTTCTTTAGTAAAATCTTTGTATTCAACGAGCATCCATTTTTTGTGAAGATTCTGCATTCCTGACATAGAATTATTTGATGATTTACAAGAAACTGTAAGAAGTAATATTAATGATAAAATACCGATTGACTGTAGAAATTTCATACTTTGAACTTTGCCTAATCTCTTATCCAAATTCATACCATTAGATTTAAAATAATGATTAAATTAGCCACATTAAAATAAATTTCTATTATGAAAAAAATATTCTTGGCGCTGACTTTTTTATTGAGCTTTGCGCAAATGAGAGCAGATGAAGGAATGTGGCTTCTGATGCTTGTAAAACGTCTGAACGGCGTGGATATGCAGAAAGAAGGTCTGCACCTGACTCCGGAAGAAATCTATTCTGTGAACAACTCCAGTCTGAAAGATGCCATCGTAAGTTTCGGAGGTTTCTGTACAGGCGAGATGGTTTCCAGCCAAGGTTTGATTTTTACAAATCACCACTGTGGTTATGATGCTGTTGCGGCCGCTTCAACGCCTGAAAAAGATTATCTGAAAAATGGATTCTGGGCAATGATGCCAAAAGACGAGTTTAATGCAAAAGGTCTTTACATCAGATTTCTTGTGAGAATGGATGACGTTTCTGCAAGAATCAATGCAAAACTGAACAACAATATGTCTGCTGCTGACAGAAAAGCAGTTATCGATGCGGAATATAAAGCTATCCAGACGGAAAATTCTGAAAACGGAAAATATACAGTTGTTGTAAGAGATTTCTTCAACGGGAATGAGTTTTATTATTTTGTATATCAAGATTATAAAGACATCAGATTAGTTGGAGCTCCGCCTTCCTCTTTAGGAAAATTCGGTGGCGATACAGACAACTGGGAATGGCCAAGGCACACTGCAGATTTCACTGTTTTCCGTGCTTACGGTGATGCAAACGGAAATCCGGCAGAATATTCTGAAGCTAACGTTCCTTTGAAACCAAAACATTTCTTACCAGTTTCTCTTAAAGGTTACAAACCTGGCGATTTCACAATGATTCTTGGATATCCCGGAAGAACAAACCGTTATTTGACATCTTACGGAATCGAGCAAATGGTGGATAAAGATTATCCGGCTTGGGTAGAAGCTTCCAAAGTAACAATGGACGTTTTGAAAAAGTATATGGACAAAGACAAAGCGACTCAGTTGGATTATGCTTCCCAATACGCCAGCGTTGCCAATTACTGGAAAAACAGACAGGGAACTATTGATGCTGTGAAGAAAAACGGAACAGTTTCTGAAAAACAGAAGACAGAACAAATCTACAATCAATGGGCAGCTCAAACGCCTAACGAGCAAACTTATTACAGCGTTTTACCGGAAATTCAGACTTATTACAAGCAAATCTCCGGGAGAAATGTAGAGCGTAATTATGCTTCAATTTTACAAAGAAATGCGCATTACATTGCGACAGCTTATCAGTTGGGAAGTTTGTTTAAAACTTATGCTGACCAGGATGAAGCTGGAAAAACAGCAATGAAACCAAAAGTTCTTGAAGCAGTTGAAAAAGCTTACGACGGTTTCCACGATAATGTAGAAGGCGAAATGCTGAACTCATTGGCTAATCTTTACAAAACAAAAGTGGCTAAAGAATTTGCTTCTCCTACCATATTAGCAGCAGATGTAAATAGCCTTTCAACTTTGGCTTTCTCTTCCATTTTTGCAAATAAAAAATCAGCTTTGGCTTTCATCGAGAATCCGGACAGACTTAAAATCGACGGCGATAAATTGAGACAATTTGTAAACGGCGTGGTTGAAGACCAAAAATTAGGTGCTGAAAAATATGCTAAGATTGATGAGAACTTTGCTAAAAACAGCAGACTTTTCTTGGATGGACTTAGAAAAGCGCAACCAGAAAAAGTATTCTATCCAGATGCCAACTCTACAATGAGACTGACTTACGGAACGGTGCAAACGCTTCCTGAAAGGTCTGACAGAAACTACAAAGGCATCAAGGAAAACTATTACACCGATATCAACGGAATGGTTGCCAAATACAAAAAAGGCGATGAAGAATTTGACCTTCCTAAAAAAGTACTTGACCTTGCTAAGAAAAAAGATTACGGACAATATGCAGACAAACAAGGATTTATGCCAATCAATTTCTTGTCAAACAATGATATTACTGGTGGAAACTCAGGTTCTCCAATCATTGACGGAGACGGAAACCTGTTAGGTCTTGCCTTCGATGGAAACAGTGAAGCTTTGAGTGGCGATATCGTTTTCGAACCGAATTTACAGAGAACAATCAACGTGGATGTTCGTTACGTACTTTGGGTAATCGACAAATATGCTGGCGCAACAAGACTCATCAGCGAATTGACCTTGGTAAAATAATTTTTCATCAAATATCATACAAGCCACCAATTTTGGTGGCTTTTTTGTTGGGTGAAATCTGAATAATCGCTAAATAATTTTTTTGTAAATTAGAGAAATCATTTTTTATGAGTTTAAAGTCTTTACTTCACTGGTCCTACATTTTCCCTTTACTATCGCTCGCTTACTATTTATTCGGTGTCGTTGACGACAATGCCTGGCTGGCCACTTTAGGAAGTTTACTTCTGATAAGTTCCGTTTTGGCAGCTGTTCACCACGCCGAAGTTGTAGCACATAAAGTAGGCGAACCTTTCGGAACAATCATATTAGCAATCGCAATTACCGTTTTGGAAGTTGGATTAATTGTTTCATTAATGGTAGCAGGTGGTAAAGAAACCAGCACATTGGCAAGAGACACCGTTTTCGCAGCCGTAATGTTGATTCTGAATGGAATTCTCGGCGCCTGTCTCTTAGTTGGCGGACTCAAATTCAAAGAGCAATTTTTCGCCAGAACTTCGGGAAATATGGCGTTAATCAGTTTGGTAGCGATTGTCGTAATGACATTAATTTTACCAAATTACACTACAACAGAACTATCTGCAACCTTCAGCAAAGCACAATTGATTTTCTTCTCTGTTGCATCATTGGTAATTTATAGCACATTTTTGATGGTACAAACCGTGAGACATAGAAATTATTTTCTTCCCGAAAATGATGACGAACCACACGCAGAACCGCCAACGAATGTCGAAAGCACACTGAGTCTGATATTTCTACTTATATGTCTCGGCGTGGTTATCGTGATGGCCAAAGCATTGTCTCCAACTATAGAATCTGTAGTTCACAGTCTCGGCGCACCTCAGGCATTGGTAGGTGTTATCATCGCAGCAGTTGTACTTTTACCGGAAGGAATGGCGGCAATAAAAGCTGCTCAAAGAAATCAATTTCAGACGAGTCTTAATTTAGCTTTAGGTTCAGCCATTGCAAGTATCGGATTGACGATTCCTTGTGTTGCCGTAGTTTCTATTATTTATGAAATGCCCTTGGTTTTGGGACTTGACATCAAATCTATGGTTCTCTTGGCTTTGTCACTTTACACTGTGATGCTTTCTTTAAGCCGAGGAAAAACGAATATTCTCTATGGCGTTGTCCTATTAGTAAATCTTCTGGCTTACATTTTTACCGTTATCGTTCCTTAATTTTTTTTATTTTTAACTAATGAAAAACTACGAAACCGAAAGATTAATTCTGAAACCCGCCGATTTAGAAGATGCAGATTTCTTTCTGAAGCTTTACAATTTACCTTCATTCATTAAACATATTGGTGACCGAAATCTTCGAACAAAAGAAGATGCAGAACAATATATCACGAATCGTTTTCTGCCACAAATCGAAAAACTTGGATTTGGAAATTACGTCGTCATTCACAAAGAAATCAATGAAAAGATTGGCGCAGTCGGTGTTTTCGTACGTGAAGGAATTGATGTTCCGGATATTGGATTTTCCTTCTTTCCTGAGTTCGAAGGAAAAGGTTACGCTTATGAATCAGCCGTCAATCTGATGGAAATTGTTAAAACAGAATTCGGAATAGAAAAACTTTCTGCAATGACTTCTGATGAAAATATTTCTTCCCAAAAATTGATTGAAAGACTTGGTCTAACTTTTCAGAAATATGTAATCTTTCCTGACGATAATGAGGAATTGAGATATTATGAAAATTAATTTATCATTCAGATTTTTATTAAATTAAAATTTAAAACTGATGTCAAAAACTTACGAAACAGAACGCCTCATCATCAAACTCGTTGATATCGACGATGCCGAATTCTTGTTGAAATTACTCAACACAGAAAAATGGCTGAAAAATATCGGAGACCGTAATGTTCATAGTCTGGAAGATGCACAGAAATACGTGCGTGACAAGAATCTTCCGCAAATTAAAAGGTTAGGTTTTGGAAATGCCGTTGTCATCCTGAAATCTAACAATGAAAAAATCGGAACCGTTGGATTGTACGACCGTGAAGGAATCGATGGCGTTGATATTGGATTTGCTTTCTTGGAGGAATACGAAGGAAAAGGCTACGCTTATGAGTCTGCGAAAAAAATTATGGATATTGGAATCAATGAATTTGACGTTAAGAAAGTCAGTGCGATTACTTTGCCTACGAATGAATCTTCAATTAAATTAATAGAAAAACTTGGGCTAAAATTCAAAGAAGTCGTGAGAATTCCTAATGACACGGAAGATTTGAATCTTTATGAATTGAATTTGTAATAATGAATCTACCACACCGAATCGAAATCATTGAACCAAAAAAACTGATTGGTTTAAGCATCACCACTTCTTTTCAGGAAGACAAAACGCCGATTGTCTGGGGAAAATTTATGATGAGAAGAAATGAAATTAATAATCGGACTTCCGACAAACTATTTTCGCTTCAAATCTATCCTGAGAATTTTTCGCCTAATCAATCTTTCACAAAATATGCACTTGCTGAAATTTCTGATTTTGATAATATTCCTGATGGTTTTGAAACCTTCGAATTAGAAAGTGGAAAATATCTGGTTTTCACTTACAAAGGAAAAGCTGAAAATGGACCGGAACTTTTTAGATATATTTTCCAGAATTTCGTTCCTGAGAATAATTTTGAAGTTGGCAACAGACCGCATTTTGAGATTTTCGGTGATGATTATAATCCCAAAAGCGATTCTGCGAAAGAGGAAATTTGGATTCCGATAAAGTAAATCTTTTATTTCCACTCATAAGCTATTGCATTTACAATTCGCTTTATAGCTTCATCACTAAGTTGAGTATTTGTCTTTAAAAAGAGAGTCGAGTTTTTGGCACCTTCAGATAAATCTGAAAAATTCCACAATTCAAATTCCGAAGCATCTTTATAAATTTTCAAGAATCTATCTTTCTCTCTTTCAGAAAGATGGGAATTATCCATTACAAATTCATAGAAAGTCCAAGGTTTTCCCAGACCAATAAAACTCTCAATTATTTGTGAAAGATTATCCATTATTTAGAAATCACTCCAGAATCTGCGAAGCGTGGTCTTTCGTTTTAACTTTATCAATGACTTGGATACAAATCCCGTTTTCATCAAAGACAAAAGTAGTTCTCACGATTCCCATAAACTCTTTGCCCATAAACTTCTTCAACTGCCAAACTCCGAATTTGTTGATGACATCGTGATTTTCATCGGCAATGACATCAAACGGCAATTCATATTTCTCAGAGAAATTTTTCTGACGCTTTTCAGAATCCGCACTTACGCCAATCAGCTGAAAACCTTTCTGTTTTAAAACTGAATAATTATCTCTCAAATTACAAGCTTCCGCTGTACAACCTGGCGTACTTGCTTTTGGATAAAAGAAAACCACGAGTTTTTTGCCTTTCAGTTTTTGAGAATCGATTTGTTCTCCATTTTGATTTGTTCCGATAAATTCGGGTAAAGAATCGCCAAGCTTCAACATAATTTCTATTTTTGTACCACAAAGTTACCATCAAAATGACCAAAAAACAAAGAGCGAAAATAGTTCAGGAAGAATTAGAAAAATTATATCCCGAAGTTCCGATTCCACTGGAGCACAAAGATGCTTATACTCTGATGGTTGCAGTTGCACTTTCTGCCCAAACGACGGACAAAAAAGTCAATCAAATCACACCAGGACTTTTCGCAGTCGCAGATACGCCTGAGAAAATGGCGAAACTGAGCGTTGAAAGAATTAAAGAATTATTAAGCGGAATTGGACTCACAAATACCAAAGCGAAAAATCTGAAAAAGATGGCAGAAGTTCTTGTGGAAAAACATAATTCCGTGGTTCCACAAACTTATGAAGAGCTGGAAGAATTGGCTGGCGTTGGTCACAAAACGGCTTCTGTTGTGATGAGTCAGGGTTTTGGATTTCCTGCTTTTCCTGTCGACACACACATTCACCGATTAATGAAACAATGGAAACTGACCAAAGGAAAAAATGTGGTCGAAACCGAACGCGATGCCAAAAGTATTTGGGACGAAAGTGTCTGGAACAAATTACATCTTCAAATCATCTTTTACGGACGGGAATATTCGCCTGCGAGAGGAAGTCAGGAAAAGGATTATATTACGAAAATGCTTTTAGAAAAGTAATTTAAATATCCAAAAGTCGCCTGTGGTAATTGATTTGACCAAGATAATAATTGAGATGCGAAAGCAAATGGATTAGGAAATATTCCGTCGTCATTTTGTAGCCTAAAGCTTCTGTTGGATAATCTTTTTTCAAATCATCGTCGGACAATTTGCCTAATGTAGAATTGATGATTTGTATTAGAGATTCGAGTTTTTCCAGAAGTTCGGTTTTAGGAATATCTTTCATTGAAAATTCCAAATCTCGCTGTCTGATATATCCGGTTTCTCCAAGTTCTGCGCCAATGTATGTATTGAGATTCCCAAGCAAATGAAGGCAAAGATTCCCTCCGGAATTCAAAATATGCTTATCAATTTTCCAAAGTGATTCTTCGTTTTGATAAGATTCAATTTCGACTTTTAATTTGTTTAAATCCCGGTTGTAAAGCGATTTTAAAATATCTATTGTCATAAACCTTTAGTTTTTATTTTTAAACATCCGTCTCATATGAATATATTTGGATTGACGAATGTGATGTGGATATTTCCTGCCTTTTGGGATATTATTGAAAATCAAGGCCACAATCAATAAAATAAGTGCGCCACTCAAAACAGGCGATAAAGCATACCAATATCCCAATTCCTGAATTTTCTCTGACGGAAGAACCGCAATCAAAGCTGTTGCGCCGCCAGGAGGATGCATCGTTTTTGTGATTTGCATTACGACAATAGAAGATGCTACCGCGATAGAAGCGTTCAACCATAAAATCTCAGGTAAAAATTTAAAAACCGTCACGCCAACCAAAGCTGACAAAACGTGACCGCCAATCAAATTCCTTGGTTGAGCCAATGGACTATTCACAGCGCCATAAATCAAAACACTTGATGCGCCGAATGAACCTATTAAAAAGACATTCTCAATTTCGGAAATCTGCTGAGATTGTAGAAAAGCAATCAATCCAATTCCGAAAAAAGCGCTGAGAAACGACCAAAAGTGGTCTTTGAAATCGACTAAAGTTTCCTGGTAAAAAATATATTTGGTTTGCCTGAATCCTTTTCTAATTTGTTTCTTCATCTAATTCTTACTTTACATCTTTCGCCCAAAGATTCATTTTACGTTCCAAAACCTGAAGCGGAAGACAGCCTTGACTCAACACTTCATCGTGAAAATCTGCAATATTGAATTTCTTTCCTAATTCGGATTTATATTTTTCCCTGAGTTCACGGATTTTCATTGCACCAGTTTTGTAGCTCAGCGCCTGTCCTGGCATTGCCATATAGCGCTCCACTTCTGCTGTTGCGCCAGCTTCATCGTAGGCAACGTTGCTCAAGAAATATTTAATCGCTTCTTCTCTTGACATTTGTCCGGTATGAATTCCAGTATCGATAACCAGACGAACCGCGCGTAACATTTCATCGCTCAATGAACCCATTTTCTGATACGGGTCGGTGTAAAGTCCGAATTCCGGGCCGAGTGATTCGCAGTACAAAGCCCAACCTTCACCATACGCACCAATCCAACCGAATCTCAGGAACTTAGGCAATTTCAGATTTTCTTGCTGAAGAGAAATTTGATAATGATGACCAGGAATTGCTTCGTGGAGGAAAAGAGATTCCATTCCGGAAGTGACATTGAATTTTGTCGGGTCAGGAATTGGTGTGTAAAAAATCCCGGGACGTTTGCCATCCGGACTTCCCTGGATGTATTCTGCACTTGCACTTGCTTCACGATATTTTTCGGTTTGACGAATTTCGAACGGCGTTTTCGGTGTGACGTTGAACATTGTTTTTAACTTCGGCGTGATTTTATCCAGGATGGATTGGAATCCGGCCAAAACCTCTTTTGAAGTCTTGTAAGGCATTGCTTTCGGGTCGGTTTTCACATCATTCAGGAATTCTTCCAGAGAACCTTTGAAACCAATTTGGTTCTTCACTTTCTCCATATCCTTACGTAGTCTTTCCACTTCTGAAAGTCCCGTTTTGTGAATTTCCTCTGGCGTTTTGTCTGTAGTTGTCCAGCTTTTCACATAGTAATTGTAAATATTGCTACCGTTTGGTAAAGCGTTGTAACCATCAGTTGTTCTTGCTTTTGGCAAATATTCTTTTTCAAGGAATTCAGCCATTTTGAGATAAGCCGGAATCAATTTGTTTTTGATGGCGTCCTGATAAAGCTTAGCATATTTGTTAGCCGTCACGGGTTTGAAACCTTTCGGTAGGTTTTCTATTGGTCCGTAGAAAATATTCTTCTCGATGTCCAAAGTTGTAATTTCTTCGGCTTTCATCTGCGGAATCATTTTTATGACTAATGATTTTGGAAGAACTACCCCACTTTTCATTCCAGCTCGGAAGTTTTCAATCGCAGAATCCATCCAAACTGGGAAAAGTTCGATTCTCTTCAACCAGTTATCATAATCTTTTTCGGTTTTAAAGGGTTGAATCCCGCTTCCGCTTCCTAACATCGGAAAATCCAATGGCAACCCGCCAAACTGCGTGAAAGGAATATATTCCGGATGATAAGCATAACGCTCCTGCTTATCTATTAAAGTATATTCCAAAACATCGAAAACCACTTTCTTGTCATTGTTCAAACTGTTGTAATCTACAGATTTCAACTGATCCTGAACTGAACTGTAGAATGCAATTTCATTTTTAATAAAATCCTGACTTAGATTATTCGGTAAAAGATCATTATACCTTTCGTCGCCTTGTGAAGTGGCTTCCAAAGGATAAAGCTTAAGATATCCTTCATAATATTTCGCAGCAATCGAATCCAAATCGGACGAACTGGATGTGGTGATTTTCATCATTGGAGAATCGCCTTTTTTACAGGATGTTATTAAGAACAGAGTGGTAAAGAGTAATATTTGGTAAAAAGATTTCATTCTAAATTTTTTAGGCATTGTAAAGATAATATTTTAATGATTATAAAACTCAACCCCTTTTTCTATGAGGTCATTCATCCATATTAATACAATATCAACAATTTTATTAAATTCGGTGATTATTATCAAAAATAATTGACAAAAATTTTTCAGGTTCATTCTATTTTTTATCTTTGTTCAACACTATTAAAAAAAATCATTTCATAATTTATTATCCTTATAATGAAAGGAATACTAAAGATCTATCACCCAGAGGAAACTCTGAAGTATTTTATCAAGAACACTTATTGCAAGTCTGTTTATATTAATGCGCAGAATTTCTTGGAAGTTGAGATCATCACAGACGATTCTCTGGATCACGTTGACGACGATTCTTTGCAATACAAATTCCCTCAATTATCATTAGACATCATCGAGTTCCCCATAGCAACTTCGGAATTGGAAGGACATACTTTCATAATAGAAGATATGGATGATGAGGTCTTTACGGAAGTTGATCTTTTTGATGACGAGGATGCTTTTATTTTCGAAAACGAGCTCACATTCGACAAAAATGAAACAGATGACCTCCAGCTTTGCTGGAAAGGAAACATCACAGATTTCTACACAGGTTCTGAAAATCCTATTCCATTCAAACTAAAATGCCACTTCCGTCCGGACGAGATAGAAGTTGAGGATTAATCTCTTCCGAAAATAATATTTATATTTACGAATCGTTATAAAATTAATTTATAACGTAAACAAGTTTTTCCTATGTATCAGGATCTGGATGATATTATTTTCGAAGACCGACATAAGGCTTACGGTGCCTACGCATTCCGCAAGCATTATGATTTTACGCTTACCAAAGCTTTGGTGGTCGGAGTTTTTATCTTTTCAGTCTTGTTTTTTCTTCCTGCATCTTTCATTAAAACAACCAAAAAAACGGCAGTTGACAGTGAAAAGATAATTCCTATTGAACTGACAGAGATGCGCATCAATTATGGTGATAACAGAAATGGTAAAGGACTTGAAGAACCAAAAGAAGAGGAAGGGAGTCCAGCTCCGACTGTAGAAAAGAAAGAGGAAAAAGAAGTCGTAGCAGAGGTTGCAAAAGTTTCTAAAGAGAATGTAGAAAAAGATATTCCTGAAAATATGGTTCCAACTCCAACCAGAACCAAGAATCCACCAGTTGCAACAAAAAAAACGAATGAGAAAATCAATTCTCCTGCTGTCGCAAACTCTACAAAAACAACTACTGGAAAAACCAACGCTAAAGGCGATATCAAAAAAGAAAATGCAACCGGAGACGGTCGTGGAAATGCCGCAATCGGAAACTTATTAAAAGGAAGGGGAACAAAATCCGGCTCACAAGGAAACGGTACAGGTCCCGGAAATTATGGCGATCCACTGGGTGGTGATGGTGACGGAAATAGTCTGATCGGCGTTGACAGAAAATTGATCGGTTTTATTCCCGGAACTATGGGAAGAGGTGGCGCACAACCCAATCACGACTGCTCAGCAAGCGGAAGCATCAGCATTTCTTACACTGTTGACAAGTCCGGAAAAGTGATCTCTGCAAAAAGACTTAGCGGCGTTTCTGACCCTTGCGTGGCGAATACAGCTGTAAATTGGGTGAAACAGTATGTGAAGGCGGAAGCTTCAACTGTTTCCTCAAAAGGAACTTATAAGATTGTTTTTTAGAATTCCTATCAATAATCATTTCTCGTAAATTTTTCAATAATCTATCAAGATTAATCTTTAAGTTATTCTTAAATTTGAAACTGTAAAAAATAATATTTAAACTATGGCAGATCAACATATTTCTATCTGGGAATTTCTATTTGGCGGAGGCTTATTAAGTGTTACACTAATTATCATTCTAATATTTTCTGGAATTGCAGCCATTGTTTTTTTTGGACAGAAACTATATTCTTTGAATCGCGAAAATCAAGTTGATCCTTATTTGCTGAAAAATGTGAACGATCTTCTGAATGACGGCAGAGTACAATCCGCTGTTGATTTTTGCAGAAGAGACAATTCTCCCGAATCGAGAAGTGTAGAGAAAGGACTTAACAGATTGGGCCGTCCAATCAGTGAAATTTCCAACGCAATGGAAACACACGCACAGATAGAACTCAACAAAGCTGAGAAAAACATCGGTTTTTTGGCAACACTTTCCGGTGCAGCGCCAATGCTTGGACTTCTTGGTGGTGTTATGATACTGGCTTCTACTTTTGGAACGTTATCAAAAACTGAAACCATCGTATCCCAAAATATTTTAGCTACGGACTTTTACAAAGCTTTAGCGCCAACTGTCATTGGGTTAATTGTCGGATTTTTATCTTATATTTTTCATAATATTTTGGTGTCAAAAGTTGATTATTTATTGATGAAAATTCAGTTTCACACCAACGAATTTTTAGATATCATCAACAAACCCGCGTAAAATGGAATTCCGAAGGAGAACTAAAAAACTATCAGGACTGCCAATCGCATTTTATGTGGTTGCGCTGTTATT